>Ga0334889_1000053_pt1 | contig 174334 bp, 141 predicted proteins | sample GraSluR1_MG_2_FD_207222 | JGI IMG/M metagenome (GOLD analysis project Ga0334889, IMG submission 207222) | Sludge microbial communities from methane-producing bioreactor in Wageningen University, Netherlands - Granular Sludge_8_08-R1 | ecosystem: Engineered > Bioreactor > Anaerobic >...
GGTGGAAGATGGGGCTTCCCGATACAGCTTCGCTTTTCGGGATAAACTTCTCGCCCCATCCCCTGGATACAGAAAAAACTCTGGATTTCACCAGAGTTTCATACCCTTTTGGGTGGAAGATGGGGCTTCCCGATACAGCTTCGCTTTTCGGGATAAACTTCTCGCCCCATCCCCTGGATACAGAAAAAACTCTGGATTTCACCAGAGTTTCATACCCTTTTGGGTGGAAGATGGGGCTCGAACCCACGACCTTCGGAACCACAATCCGACGCTCTAACCAGCTGAGCTACATCCACCATTTTGCGGATGCAAATATAGAAACTTTTTTTATTACTGTTTATATCCAAAAAGTCATTTTTTTCCGTTTTAAAATTCAATCATACAAATTTAAGTTTGCTCTAGTAATTAATGCTTGTATTGACCAAATTTCAATATTATTCATAAATTGCAGCATTAACTAGCAATGGTCAATCTAAAAAAAATATCGATAAATAATACGACAAGCCTACAGGCATTCCAAATAATACGTTACATCGCATTAATTGGAATAAGCATTTTCTTTACCAAATTTGGGTTAAGTCGAGAAGAAATAGGAATATATGAGACTGTTCTCTTCATTTCGGGGCTTCTCACATCTTTTTGGGTTTCGGGTTTAATCCAAGCAATGCTCCCAATCATAAAAACAAAAACGGATGAAAAAGGCTCTGGCCTTTTCAACGCATTTATTGTGATTCTAATACTATCATTTGTCACCCTGTTTGTTGGATTGGCTTTTGAGCCAGTTTTAAGAAAACTAGATAGCATAAGTTTATTTCAATATTATCAACTAGCAATTCTATACACAGCAATAAGCGCACCCGGGAACATAATAGAGTATATTTACTTACTAAATAATAAATTCAAGAGCATTATCAACTATGGAATTGTAATTTTCACGATTCAAATTGCCTCTATATGCATTGCACTAATATTTGGTTTTGGTATAGTTGGAGCCATTTATGCCCTTTTGGGTACAGCTATTCTTAAATTTCTATGGGCAATATACTTAATTGTTAAGTATTCAAAAATTTGCATTTCAATACCGTTTATTAAACATTTCATTTCTTTGGGATTTCCTTTAATGGGAAAATTCCTTCTTAGTGGTTCAGCAACATACATAGATGGGTTAATTATTACTTCAAGATTTAACTTGAGTGCTTTTGCCATTTTTCGATTTGGAGCACGTGATCTGCCCTTGGTTACTCTTATGTCGAATGGTTTAAGCAACTCGATGCTTCCTGATTTTGCCATTAAGGAAAAAATTAAGAAAACGATGCAACTACTTAAGCATAGAACACAGTGGCACATGCATCTACTATTTCCCATTACTATGGTTACAATCTTACTCAGCAAACCATTGTTTCCTATCGTTTTCAATGCAGATTTTAAGGATAGTGCAGAAATATTTATGATCTATCTTCTTACCATAAGCAGTAGGATGGTCTTCCCCCAAACAGTGGCAATAGGATTAGGAAAAACTAAAGCTTTACTGGGAATATCTATTGTTGAACTTTTTATTAATGTTTCATTAAGCCTACTATTTGTTCAATGGATGGGTATTGTAGGAGTAGCCTGGGCAACAGTTATTGCCTTTTGGGTTGAAAAAGTTCTTATATCTTTTTACCTTTACATTCGTTTAGGGATTAAGCCATCGGAGTATACTCCAATCAAGGAATACTTACTTTATACCATTTTAATGGCTTTGGTTTTTGTGGTAACGTTATTATGGATGTAACATTGCTTTTTTTATAAAACATTAATGTCAACAGAGAAAGAAATTGACAAAATCATTAATGATATTAAAAGACTACGCAACGGTGAGTTGGTTAGTTTTTTAAGTCAATCTGGTATTTTTTACAAAATTGCTTATGGTGTAACAATCCCTGAACTTAAAGAAATTGCACAATCCCATTATGGTAATCATCCGCTTGCCATGCAACTTTTTGAACAGGAAATCAGAGAATGTAAAATATTAGCATCTATGATTGATGATCCTTCTATGGTAACAGGTGAACAGATAGACACATGGGCACAAAGCTTCACCAACCACGAGATTGTTGAACAGGTTTGCAGCAACCTATTCTGGAAATCGGAATATGCCCTCTCGCGCAGCATGGAATGGTGTCTTAGCGGTGATGAATTACTTCAAAAAGGGGGACTTATTATTGCTGCCCGAGCGGCAAGCAATCAAGGAATAAGTGATTCAATCTTTGAACCTTATATCGAAATCATTGAAAATTTCGATGACACCCAAATATCACAAAATAAAAGCACAACAGCCTTTACCCTTAGGCAGATTGCTTCACGAAGCAATAACCTTAACACAATGGTATTAAATGCTGCAAAACAAATGTCCGAATCAGTAAATGAACATAGGGCTTGGGTTGGCAATCAGCTAATATTTGAACTTGATGATATGGAAGGGTAATAGTCTTCCTTTTCCCTAGGTTAATTTGACGTTCATCAAATGATTCATTGCATTCATTGAAAAACCAATTAATAAAATAGGTGTTTATGGATTTTTTTTTAGCTTTATTCCGCTGAAAAATAGTATGCTTATGAAAGCCATAAAAAGACTTATAAAGCATTTTAAATTCATAAACATCTTAATAAATCCCTTTTTCCATGCTATTCTTGTATTCGGAATAGTTATTTATATTCTTTTCCCATTAACCCAAAAATATCAAATTGAACTTTTTACAACCGGTGTATTAAGTACCCGTGAGAATACCATACTTTTCGATGATCTTAATGGAGATGGGAATTCAGAGATGATTACCTTAGGTATAAACTTACTGGGAAATGTTTGTGCTTTTGTTTACGAGCAAAATGATAAGTTAATAGATCAGTGGAATTTTAAAGGGAAATTTTTAAATCCAAATCAAGTTGGTCTTTTTACTGGCTCCCATAATCCCAGCGAAATAAAAAAGGTTTACATTTTCACTCAGCATCACGATAGCATTTTCTTAAATGCCTTCGATCCCTTGGGTACAAAAAAAATCGTTTTTCAAAACCTATTTGTTTGTAAGGTTGGCACCGGAGGTGATGCATTTGATGCTACGGCATTTTTCCATGGATGGTTCGATTTTCACGAATTAGGCTATAACCAAGCCTTGTTTAGCTTAAATGCCGGACATTCGCAGAAACCGAGGCAACTATTTATTTTTGATCCAATTACATTTAATCTGCATGCTTCACTATCGGATGGTACACCAAAGCATACCACTGAATTGTACCATAGATCTTCTGATTCAAGCCTCTTTATTATTACCAAAACACCTGCTGTGTCAAACATTCCCGATTCATCAAGTGAGGTTTATCACGACCGTATCAGCTGGTTATTCATATACGATAAAAACCTTAAGCCCATAATAGAACCAATCCCTTTTGATAAACCCAGATCTAGACTAACCCACTTCTATTACACTAACCAAAAGGGTGTTGATGACAACTTAGGGTCATATATTTACCATAGCGATTATGGCTGGCAAATGGATTTCTTTGCTCTTGATACGGAATTTAATGTTGTGAGCCTTGACGCTGAATACAAATACAATTTCAGGGAATTAATATCATGGCGATCATCGATTCATAAAGCCCGATGGGAGAATAATAACTATTGCATTATATTTACTGACAAAGGGTGGATCATACCAATAAGCAAGAGCAACAATAAGGTTATTGCTCAGAAGCCCATAGAAACACCAATAGGGGTATTTTGCGTAGCAGAAATTAACAACGAGAACCAACTGCTTACGATATACAGCCTTGAGAATGAATTATGGTTATCCACCCCTGATTTAAAACACCCTGCCAAAATTGATATGCCTTCCATGTATGCCATTCCCGATGCCATATTTCGTTTTTCTGGTGTCTATTCAATGGATGGAAAAAGCATGCCAGTTTTTAACATTGGTAAATTATGGTTTGCTGCTCAAATTGTAAAAAATCCATTGTATACTTTTCGGGTTATCATCTATTTGTTAATCTTTTTAAGCATATACGGGTTCATCCTATTAATTAGATTTTCACAAAAGTATCAAACTCAACGCAGACAAAAGAATGAGCAGGAGATGGCTCGACTTCAACTGCAGGTAATAAAAAACCAGATTGATCCTCATTTTACACTCAACATTCTCAACAATATTAGCAGCGTTATCTTCACAAATCAAAAGGAATTAGCCTTTGAATTCTACAACAAATTTACCCAGCTAATCAAAAGAGTACTTACCAATTCAGGAAAACTATTTACCACCTTAGAAGAAGATTTAAAGTTCATCGAAAACTACCTTTCACTTGAAAAGTTAAGGCTAAACAACGACCTAGACTATGAAATTGTTGTAGACAGTGAAATTCATGTGAATGAAATTAATCTACCCAGAATGCTTCTTTTCACATTCGTTGAAAATGCTATTAAGCATGGCCTTTGTCTTAAAACTGATAACAGAAAATTGTACATTTCCATAACAAAAAAAGGAGAGCTTATTTACGCAACCATTGAGGACAATGGTATTGGACGAGAGAAAGCAAAAGAATTGGGCACTACTGGAACAGGCAAGGGCTTAAGTATTGTGGACCAAATAATTGAAATATACAAAAAAATATCGCACCAACATATTTCATATACTATTGAGGATATCAACTACACCCCTGAAAATTTTGGCACAAGAGTGATTATTGAAATGGAAATGGATAATCTCGTGAAGAAGGATTCAAAAGAATAAAAATTAATTATCAAATTTCAACCTCTTAGTTTTGCCTACGTCTTTTATCAAATTGCTTCAATATTCTTGTACTGATTTATACCCTTTTATACTGTTAATTTGGCACTACCCTTTACTTGGTACAGGAATTGTGTTTATGCACTTCGAATAAATAATCACAAAAAAATAATCATGTTTAGATCGTCAAACCCTGCTCTAAGCGAGCAGATATTTGTTAAGCAAAGAACCGCAGCCACTTCTTCGGAAGTAATGACCATTGAGGGAACTAAATACAAAACTATGCTTATGCTAGGGCTTGTTGTCCTTGGTGCAATATATACCTGGCGCCTTGCTTTTATTGAATCTCCCTCGGTAATGACATGGATGCTCATTGGTGGGATTGGTGGATTTGTCACTGCTCTTGTAACCGTATTCTCACCTAAAAGTGCACCCATAACTGCACCAATTTACTCGGTTCTAGAAGGATTACTTCTGGGAGGGCTATCAGCCATAATGGCAGCACAGTACGGTCTAGGAATTATTACTCAAGCAGTTGGATTAACCTTTGCCACCTTTTTCTTTATGCTAATCCTTTACCGTTCGGGCACCATTGAGGTTACGGCTAAGTTCCGCATGGCGGTTTTTGCAGCCACTGGAGCCATTGCTTTAATGTACTTCATTTCTTTCATAATGAGCATTTTTGGTGTTTCAATTGGTTTCATTCACGATGGGGGAATACTAAGCATCATCATCAGCCTAGTGGTAATAGGCGTTGCTGCTCTGAACCTTGTTCTCGATTTCGATTTCATTGAACAAAGTGCAACTGCTGGTTCCCCAAAATACATGGAATGGTATGGTGCATTTGGGTTGATGGTAACGCTTATTTGGCTATACATTGAGTTTTTAAGATTACTTTCGAAGTTTAACAGAAGGAGCTAAGACAAAAAACTGTATAAAAAAATATCACTGTTATTTTGTTATTATGTTTAATGTTAATAATTTTGCAGCCCATAATTCAGGTAAAAAGTTAAAAAAGATTAATACTTGCAAAATGAAAAAGGAAATACATCCCAAGAATTACCGACTGGTGGCGTTCAAGGACATGTCGAATGAGCATGTTTTCATCACCAAATCGACAGTAAACACAAAGGAAACCCTTGAGGTTGATGGAGTAGAGTACCCATTGGTTAAAGTTGAAATTTCGAACACATCGCATCCATTCTATACCGGTAAAATGAAGTTGGTTGACACTGCAGGACGCGTTGACAAGTTCATGTCGAAGTACAAAAAACATCTTGACAAGAAGACTAAGTAAACCATCAATTCCAACAAATTCAGTCAATACTTGGGAATTGAATACATACACATTGAAAGCTCCTCAGGGAGCTTTTTTTATTGGCACATATGTCATTTTCCTTATAATGGTATAACTTTGTAATTTACATCGTAAAATTAAGTCAATGGAAAAACATGTAATTCTCTTTGACGACTCAAGATGGGCACATCTACTTCCGCTTACCTATACACGTCCAGTATCACTAATTCGTATAGGAATTTTAACCATAAAGGAAAAATGGGAAAAGATCCTCAGTGTTAATTGTTATTTTCATACAAAGGATTATTTATCGGAAAAGTTTCCTCTCCCCAAATACAAGGCTCCTTGCCTTTTAATCAATGGCGGAGTGCTTCCAGATAAAACAGTGGTCAAAAGAATTCAGTCATTGAAGGTTGGTGACTCTTTGGCTTACAACTCAACATTAATTGCAGCATATTTACCCACACAACCTGATAGTAGCTTTTTGCCAAACCTAGAGGCATTCCCAAGTGCCCAAAGGCTTTCCGATGAACCGTTAATGGTATTTCACCCGTGGGATATCTTCACTCTCAACGGAAGGGCTTTTGAGATTGATTTCGAAATGATCACTTTTAGTAGAAAATCACAGCCAATATCTCCTACCAATAACGTGCTAAACCCAGAAAGGGTTTTTGTTGAGGAAGGTGCTAAGGTAGAGTGTGCCACTCTTAATGCTCAAACAGGACCAATTTACATTGGAGCCAATGCCGAGGTGATGGAAGGTTCTTTGGTTCGAGGACCATTTGCTCTATGCGAAAGTTCAACACTGAAACTTGGGGCAAAGATATATGGCCCAACAACCATTGGTCCTGGGTGCAAAGTTGGCGGAGAGGTAAACAACAGCATTTTCTTTGGCAACAGCAATAAAGCGCACGATGGTTTTTTAGGAAACTCTGTTATAGGTGAATGGTGCAACATAGGTGCCGATAGCAATAACTCCAACCTCAAAAACAACTACGCCGAGGTTAAACTCTGGTGTTACGTAAAGCAAAGCTTTGTGAATACAGGGTTGCAGTTCTGCGGGTTGATCATGGGTGATCATTCCAAATGCGGAATTAACACCATGTTCAATACTGGTACTACTGTTGGTGTTAGCGCTAATATCTTTGGCGATGGCTTCCCCCGAAACTTTATCCCCTGCTTTTCATGGGGTGGAGCGCAGGGATATACGGTGTATAAACTTGAAAAAGCCTTGGAAACAGCGCAGAAGGTTATGGAACGCAGAGGTGTGCTCCTTGAAAAGATTGACATCAACATTCTCTCAAAAATCTTTGAACTATCTTCTGAACAAAGGCACTTCTAAGAAGATTTGGCACAAGCCTTGCAGAATAGGTAATTCACATTGCAAGCACCCTTTTCAGTGACAGGTTGTCACACTTATAAGAAATTATAGCATTTAACATGACCAAAAAATTCGATTTAAAAATAATCAACCCATACAACCTTGATTCTGTTGATCGCGAAGCTGAATTTATTCCGCTTTTCACTGATGAGGATGGAGAGCTGTCTAAGACAGATATCCCAAATACTCTTCCCATCCTAGCACTTCGAAATACCGTTCTGTTTCCCGGTGTTGTACTTCCCATTACAGTGGGTAGAGACAAGTCCGTTAGGCTGGTAAAAAGCCTAGCTGGGAAAAACCGGTTTATTGGTGCCGTTTCACAGATGGATGCCAAGATTGAAGACCCCGAAACCAAAGATCTATTCACCCTAGGGACAGTAGCTCGCGTTCTAAAGGTACTCGAAATGCCCGATGGCAGCACCTCGGTTATTCTTCAAGGTTTTCACCGTTTTCAGGTTGAAGAATTCCTCACCAGTGAGCCATTCTTTACCGCATCAATCAAAGTACTTAGCGATGTACCTATTGATGAGAAAGATGAAGAGTTTAAAGCTTTAATTGGTTCAATCAAAGATTTCGCCCTTAAGATTATCAACCTTTCGCCCAATATGCCCCAGGAGGGCAGCTTTGCCATTAAAAATATTGACAACAACTACTTTTTAATTAATTTCATTTGCTCCAATATTGAGCTACCTGCTACCGACAAGCAAATCCTGCTGGAAAAAAATGACCTTAAAAGTAGAAGTGTGCAGCTACTCCAATTCCTTTCGCGTGAGATTCAACTTCTAGAGATCAAAAATGACATCCAGAACAAAGTTAGGTTGGATATGACGCAGCAGCAAAAGGAGTTTTTCCTTCACCAGCAGATGAAGACCATTCAGAATGAGTTGGGAGGAAACCCCGTTGAGCAAGAAATTGAAGAGTTTAAAAAGCAAGCCTCTGCCAAAAAATGGAGTAAAGAAGTAAAATCCATATTTGATCGTGAACTTACAAAGCTTAGCCGGATGAATCCAATGGCTGGCGATTACTCCGTGCAGCATAACTATGTTCAACTCATGCTTGATTTACCCTGGAACGAATACACCAAGGATAGCTTCGATCTGAAAAAAGCCCAGAAAATTTTAGACGAGGACCATTTTGGTTTAGAGCAAGTTAAGGAAAGAATTCTGGAACATCTCGCTGTTCTAAAATTGAAAGGAGATATGAAGGCTCCTATACTCTGCCTTTACGGACCTCCGGGTGTGGGAAAAACATCACTGGGTAAATCGGTGGCTCGAGCATTAAACCGTAGGTACGCCCGCATATCGTTGGGTGGTTTGCACGATGAAGCAGAAATTCGAGGTCATCGAAAAACATACATTGGCGCCATGCCCGGAAGGATTATCCAAAATATAAAAAAGGTAAAGGCATCGAACCCTGTATTCATCCTCGATGAGATAGATAAAGTTGGAAAAGATTTTCATGGCGATCCTGCCTCTGCATTACTAGAGGTTCTTGACCCAGAGCAGAATAGCACCTTTCATGACAATTATTTGGACATAGAGTTTGACCTTTCTCGGGTTCTCTTTATTACAACTGCCAACAATATCTCAACAATAAATCCTGCGCTACGCGACAGGATGGAACTTATTGAGGTAAGTGGTTATATTCGTGAAGAAAAGGTGGAGATTGCCAAACGGCATCTTATCCCCGATCAGCTTGCAAACCACGGGCTCAAGAAAAACCAACTCACAATACCCAATGAGGTTTTGGATGAGGTTATTCAAGGCTATACCCGCGAGAGCGGTGTAAGAACCCTCAATCAACGTATTGCCAAAATTGTAAGGCATACTGCCAAGAAAATCGCTTTCAACGAGGATCATTCAACCAGCGTAAACGTTGCAGATCTAAGGAAAATTTTGGGTGTTCCCAAATACCTTAAGGACATCTATCAGGACAATGACCTGGCGGGTGTTGTCACTGGGTTAGCATGGACTGAAACTGGAGGAGATATTCTTTTCATCGAAACCAGCCTAAGCAAAGGCAAGGGTAACCTTGCCATTACTGGCAATCTGGGTGATGTAATGAAGGAATCGGCCATTATTGCTCAACAATACATTAAGGCACACAGCGAAGTTCTTGGACTTAACCCAGATCTATTTGGCAGTTGGGATGTTCATCTCCATGTCCCAGAAGGGGCAATCCCTAAGGATGGACCTTCGGCGGGCATTACCATGGTAACATCATTAGCTTCAGCTTATACCCAACGAAAGGTACGCAAGGGTGTTGCCATGACTGGTGAGATAACATTAAGAGGAAAGGTTTTACCTGTTGGAGGAATCAAAGAAAAGATACTTGCCGCTAAACGTGCCGGAATTAAGGAGATCATCCTTTCGAAGGATAATGAGAAAAATGTTTCCGAAATAAAGGACATCTACATCAAAGGGCTTACCTTTAATTATGTTGATCATATCAGCGAGGTTCTAGAATACGCACTATTGAAATCCAAGGTTAAATCTGCAAAGATTATAGCATAATCTTACAAACTTATCATTTGCTGTATTCAAACTAAAAGGTATTACCTTTGTACTTGTCGCTTAATACAAAATAATCGATATGGAGAAAATAGCAGTATTTCCAGGAACCTTCGACCCCTTTACTGTTGGACACGAAGCCTTAGTAAAACGAGCATTATCGATCTTCGATAAGGTTATTGTTGCCGTTGGTAAAAATATCTCGAAAAAAACGCTCTTTACACTTGAACAACGAATAAACATGATAAGTGAAGTGTTTAGCCATGAACATCGGGTTGAAGTTAAAGGCTACGAAGGACTTACGGTTGACTTTTGTAATAGCATAGGTGCACGATTCCTGTTACGTGGACTTCGAACTTCTGCTGATTTTGAGTACGAAAGGGCAATAGGACAGGTAAACAAGGCCATGAAACCTGATTTGGAATCGGTATTTCTACTCACGGCTCCTGAGCATACACCAATAAATTCAACCATAGTAAGGGATATTCTGGAGAATAATGGCGATGCGTCAAAATTTTTACCAAAGGGCATCAACATAAATAAGTATCTCAAACGTTAAGGATTTGATGGTAAGGAATAAAATTTAACAATTCCCAAATGAGCCTCTTTAAAACAATTCTGACGTTCGCCCTTGTATTTTTCATGCTATTCTTCAAAACATTAGGGCAGGTAACTCTTAGCGGAAATGCTCCCTCGTACAAAGGCGAAGAGCTGATTTTTTTTCAATTTTCCGATTTAATATCCCGAACTGAGATACCCATTGGACGATGCACTGTTATGCCTGATGGCAATTTTTCGGTTGATCTAAAGATTGATGAAACAGAATTTATCTTCAGCCATTTAGGCATCTATAAGATCTACCTTTTTGCTGAACCTGGCAAAAAGTACCAAATTGTGTTACCCGATAGTGAGCCCAAAACAGAAAGTCAGAGGCTTAACCCATTTTTTCGGGAAGTGGAGGTACATGTTGGTATTACCAATATCGAAAAGGATGATCTTAATATTCTCATCAGCTCCTTTGATACCGCCTTCAACGAGCATTTTGATCAGATAGTCATGGATGCATACGCAGGTATTCAAAGTACTCCTCTTGACTCCTTGATCAATCAGATTGAGTCAATTTACGGCAAATTTGACCAACCTTTTTTCACTTCTTACCGGCATTACCGTTATGGGCTTATTAGTCAGCTTTCGCTGATGCAAAAATCGCGTAGCATATCGGATAAATACTTTCTTAATAAACCCATTCTGTACAACAATCCATCCTACATGGAATTGTTTAATCTGCTGTACGATAAGTATTTTCTGTTTTTTGCTCGATCCGAATCGGGACAGGCTGTGTTTAGCAATATATCGGATGAAAAGAGCTACACAAACCTTAAAGCCACATTAGCTGAAGACGATGTTCTTGCCAACGACTCGTTGCTTGAACTAGTGATTCTTAAAGGTTTGCACGATGGGTTTTTCGATGATAAGTTTTCGCGCTCAGCGCTGCTAACAATCCTTGATTCGCTTTACTCACAAACTCAAATTGCCGAGCACCTGATAATTGCCGAAAATATCCGATCGAAGGTTACTCGCTTGCTTCCTGGATTCGTTCCAACACCATTTGAATTGTATTCATCGGAGGGGAAGCTAATGTCACTCAACGATTTTGAGGGCAAGTACGTTTATCTTAACTTTTGCAGCACATCGAGCTACACATGCTTACAGGAGTTCACTCTTCTGGAAAAACTTTACGAAAAGCATGGCAAATTTCTTGAAATAGTTACCATATCAATTGATAAAGACGCTCAGGAACTGAAAAGTTTTGTTGAACAAACAAAATATTCGTGGACATTTCTACACTATGGTAATAAGCCAGATATTATTCGTGATTTTGATGTTAGGGCATACCCCACTTACTTTTTGATAGGTCCCGATAGGACATTGATCATGTCGCCTGCAGCCTCGCCCAGAGAGAATTTCGAAATCCTTCTTTTTAAATTGCTAAGATCAAAGGGAGAGATATAGAAAGGGTTTAGCCCTTAGTTTATTCCTGCCGATAGAAATACGTCTTTTACTGAACTATAAGTTCCGTTGAGGTAGTTGCTAATCTCGTTTCGATTAACCCATCGCGCTTCAGTGATATTCTCGATTGCTTGTGGTACAAGTTTTTCGTTGCCTGAATAATTCATGTTAAACCATTTGGTTTTTTTTAGCACTCGTTTTTCACCTTCCAGATAGGTATGAAATGTTGTAACCAAAGGCTTAACGATTGATAAATTGGAAATTCCACATTCTTCGGACACCTCACGAAGTGCTGTCTCTTCCATCTTTTCGCCAGCATGCCCTTTCCCCTTGGGTAAATCCCAGTAATCGTTTCGTTTGATAAGCAGAAAATCACCCTGCTGGTTTTGAACAAGTCCTCCGGCTGCTTTTATTACGACATAATGATTACAAAGAGTATTAAATACTGCATCCACATCTTCGCCATAAAGGAATAGGTTCTGAAGGTTTGTCGAGTTATGAAAAAAATCAAGTAATTTTGCAACCTCGTCAGGTTCTTCGTACTTAATGAATAAGCCTTCGCCTTCATTAAAGTTTTGTATTACCTGATCAGTAATGACAATCTTTCTTGTATCAAAATAAACCGAATACTCTTTTGCCATGATTAAAAGTAATGTTGTTACAAAGTTAATAGAAATAAATGCAATTAAGCTAAATCTTTCAAATCCATTCACTTGGGCATCGGGTTGGAAATCGCCCATATACTGCGATAACCGGCGAGCCCTTTCTTACCCAATTGTACGTAAGGAAATTTGTCAAAGTTTTCAAAATATTATCAACAGCCAATTTCCCGGGGTAAACGTCATTGCTGGAGTGGCAACTGGAGCAATTGCTCATGGTGCACTAGTTGCCCACGAGATGAATTTACCCTTTGTTTACGTACGTTCATCTCCCAAGAAACACGGATTGGAGAATTTGGTTGAGGGCGATTTAAAGTTTGGTTCAAAAGTGGTGGTAATTGAGGACCTTATTTCAACTGGGCAAAGCAGCTTGAATGCTGTGGAGGCACTCAGAGCGGCTGGTTGTGAAATTATGGGAATGGTTGCCATTTTCACCTACGACTTCGATATTGCAAAGCAAAATTTTGCGAAGCAAAATGTTTCTCTTTTTACCCTGGCTTCTTATAACGATTTAATTGAACATGCATTGGAGAAAGGGCTAATTAGCTCCGATCATCTTGAAACCCTCAAAGAATGGAGAGAAGATCCAGAGCATTGGGGAATTTAACACAGAAAAAATAGCTTAAAATGACCTCCGTTGAAAGCAAAATAGTGTCCATTAAACGTCTCGATGAAGATGTTTACAAGGTTTTATCGAGTTTTAAAAATTTCACGCCATTTGCTCAAGCAGCAAAACTCGAAAACTGGCAAGCTGATGACGATTGGTGTCGATTCGATGTTCAGGGAATAAAGGATGCCGGGTTAAGAATTATCGAAAGAGAACCTTTCAAAACCTTAAAAGTTACCGGTGATGGGAAAATCCCATTCGAGTTCTTCGTTTGGATTCAGCTGAAACAAGTTGCTCCCTATGACACTCGTATGAAAATTACGCTAAAAGCAGATTTGAATTTCATGATGAAAACGATGCTAGGCTCTAAACTTCAGCAGGGGGTTGATGCGATTGCCGATCAGATAGCTGCTGCGTTTAACAGATAAAGTTTGGATATCGATGCTGGATATTGAGCTGACCTAATTTGGGAAAGGTCAATTTTTCACTCGCTCACAAACGAGACCTCCTTAAAGCAAAATTCCCTTACTTCGTCTGAATCAGTTTTTAGTAATAGTTCTCCTGAATCCCTTACACCAAATATCTTGGCTCTAAAGGTTACATCATTGGCCATGTATGTATAATAACTATCCTTTCTATACAATTTGCAAAAATAGTCATTTGAAATGGCTTCAATATTATTGCACTTAAGTTGATGGTACCTGCTTGATAAGGCTGAACAAAGTTTCTTGAGCAAATTATCAAGTTTAAACAATCGTTGAGTTAAAATATGCAGAGATGTGGGATTAGGAATATCATCCGAAAATGTTTTTTGGTTAACATTCAACCCAATGCCAATAATCGAAACATCCATTAAGTGCGAGCTAAAGCTGTTCTCAATAAGAATTCCTGAAATCTTATTATCGCCTACGTAGATATCGTTTGGCCATTTGATCGACGTATTGCCTACTAATAAATCAAGGGTATCACAAATGGCAAGCGCAGTAATCTTTGAAATTAGAAACTGATTCTTGACAGGTAAAAACGAGGGGTGGAGCAATACGCTAAAGGTAAGGTTCATGCCACTCTGACTCTCCCAAACATTACCTCTCTGCCCTTTGCCTTCGGTTTGAAACTTTGCAGCAACAACAACACCTTCAGCAGCATTCTTTTGGGCTAAAAAGGCAATATGCGTATTGGTTGACTCTACCTCGTTGAGCCAAATAATATTCTCACCAATATTAAGCTGTTGCATTGATCGACCTGTATAAACTTTACAAAGATAGCTAATACAACAGCTAATTTGACCTTTGTGTAAGATGAAAAAAATACTCGCTCAGATTAAGATTTAACGATAATCGTCAAATTCATAAGTAGCTTGTAAATAAGAAGAGAATACACCTAATCCGCCATTAATATTAGAATAAATAGGAGTTGGCTCAACAAAAGGGTTATCCCCACCCCAAGAAAAAAGTGTTCTATGATAGCTGTAATAGTGCTCATCGGTTGAAAGAATAATGATGCTAATATTTTCCCAATTCATGCCATAGAAATTCATCTTAAATAAAATATTTTGTCCATCACTATCAATATCAGAGAATAAATTCCGCCCAACTTTACTATTGTAACAGTATGTAGTATCTTCCCAACTATCATAATAGCATTGGTATAATGCGATTAAGCTCCTATAGAAATTTCTCTCCTCGGGAGGGTCTTTGATGAAACCAGAAACTACAATATCATAATAAGTTTCAGATGGATCATAATCCCAAGTATATGTTCCAATAGTATCAATTGAAATTGATAAAAGTTCAGGAAAATCCTTGGGAACAATTGTTTTAGCAGTAACCTGTTTTTGATCAGCATCTTTCACCTTTAACTCATACTCCTCACCTTTTTCAATATTAAACTCAGAAGGGGTAAGCATATAAAGGCTAAACATAGGATTGTAAGGTATGATGACATACTCATCTGAATTGGTATTCCTTATGGTTACCAGAGCATTTTCAACTGGAGGAAATTCCTGATATATTTCATCATGGGAATAAGAGAAATTATAATTTATTGGCATCGAATTGGTTACCATCACCTTAATGGTATCGTTTGGGGTTATAAACGACTTCACCACCAACTTAGGACCACTTTTTGGAAGATCTATATCGGGGACATCTTCAACACAACTCCATGTATAGAGGAAAGATGTGAAGAAAAGAATTTTATATGCTAAAGACTTAAAATTGATTTTTCTATGCATTTTCATAATATTAATTTTCAGGGTTAGAACTTAATTGACCAGGAAACTGAAGGTATAAATGGAAAAATGCTCACCTGTTTTAACTTGTTCTGGTAAGTATATCCGAGTTCATCCGTCCAATCTACCTCATTTGTGATGTAATAAAAAAATGGATTATGCCTATTGTAGGCATTGTATACACTAAACTCCCAGGTCCTCTCATACTTATCAAATTTCTTATGGAATTGTACACCAAAGTCGAGGCGATGATATGGAGCCATCCTGAACGAATTCTTCTCTCCATAATCATCAACTGTCCCGTACCAAGGATAATAACCAGATGATCCGGGTGTATGTGGCTCAGCTGAATATGTTGCTATGGGTATGCTAATGGCATTACCGGTTCCATAGACCCAAGTTGCCGAAAGGGTTACGTTCTTGTTCAGCTCGTAAATGCCTACAATCGACGCATCGTGTCGCCTATCGTATCGAGCGTAGAAAGGTCTGCCCTGGTTAACTTCTTCAAACTTGAGCTGAGTCCACGAAAGGGTATAGCCAATCCAGCCCGAGAGTTTCCCCGATTTACGATGAATTAAAAACTCTAAACCGTACGACCAACCTATACCACTGGTTATATTATCCTCCCACTTTATCTCATTAGCCCCCTCGGGATTGTCAATCAAAAGGAAACTAGCACCTTCGCGATATGTTATAACATTCATAGATTCCTTATAGTAGCCCTCAAGCGAAACAGTTGTTGAGTACTTTGGGAGATCCTTGGCTAAACCCAGAGCCATTTGCCAACTCTCCTGTGATGGAAATTCATTCGTGGCAGGCACCCATAAATCAGTTGGAAGACCTATACTCGTATTGGATAATAAATGGATGTGCTGATTCATTTGAGCATACGAAGCCTTAACCGACATATCACTGGTCAAAAAAAAGCTGCCAGATATTCTGGGCTCCAGCTTAAGATGACTGTTTTTCTCATACAGATGATGGCTTAACCTAGCCCCAATATTGATTATTCCTTTATCGAACATTTTAATTTCATCTTCAACATACAAGCCTGATTCTATTGTGTTTATGGTTTGGATTTCGCTTTTAAACTCATCAATATAGTCGTCTCTTACCACAATAGCGCTGGGATTAAAGCCATGCCAAACGGAGTTTAAGCCAAACCTTACCGTATGAGAAGGTAGTGGAAGCCACGAAAAATCATACTTTATACCATAATCTCTTATTCCCGATCTGTAACTAAGCTCAATCTTATCATCTCTGTATTTCTCCATTGCATATATCTTCAATCGGTAATTGCTAAAGATTAAAGAAAGGTTTGAGAAAAGCTTATCGGTAATTACACTGTTCCATCGTATAGTTGATGTGGCATTGTCCCAGAACAACCCTGCCTCCATTTCTGAATATCGGTCTTTATCTCCACCATAAAACTTATCCTTACCAAAATAGCCACTCAGGTAAATTCTGTTTTTCGGATTGATTTCCCAATTTGCCTTAGCATTCAGATCGTAAAAGTAGTAGCCTCCCTTAACATCATTTGGCAAGAATGGCATGATGAGCAAGTCGAGGTAAGTTCTACGGGCAGATACTATAAAAGAAGCCTTATCTTTAACAATAGGCCCCTCAAGCACTAAGCGCGATGAAATTATGCCTATCCCAGCTTCTCCCGCAAATTGCTGTTTGTTCCCATCTTTCATATTTATTTCCAGCACCGATGAAAGCCTGCCACCGTATCTAGCGGGAAAGCCCCCTTTTGTTAACTCAATGCTTTTTATAGCATCGCCATTAAACAATGAGAAAAACCCAAAAAGATGGTATGCATTATAAACAGGAGCATCATCCAAAATAATAAGGTTCTGATCGGGGCCTCCTCCTCGCACGTATAGCCCACTTGACCCTTCACTCCCTTTCTGTACCCCTGGCATTAGCTGAATAACTTTTAAGGCATCCTTTTCACCCAGTAAGGCTGGTATTGATTTTATTTGCTGAATTGGTATTTCCATAACGCTCATGTGCGAGCTTCGGCTTGAGGTTTTTGAAAGTTCACCCACTATCTCTACTCCTTCTAACTCAATGGTAGGATCAAGTTCTACACTCAATTCGATGTTTTTATCCAGCGTAATCTTAAAGCTGCGGGGCTGATATCCAACAAAGGAGAAAACAATCTCCCAATCGCCTTTTGGAAGAGTAAGGGAGTAGAATCCATAGCTATTGGTAACTGTACCAATGGTTGTACCTGCAGCATATACGTTAACTGCAAGCATGGTTTCTCGGCTACCTTTTTCGTAAACGAATCCACTTATGGTGTGCCGTTGAGCATTAACTTCAATAGAAAATCCTAGCCAGACTGTAATAACAAGGGCTACAAGCGTAATAAGATGCTTTTGCATATTAATAAATTAGGGCGTGTGGTTAATCTAAATGAATAGATAACATATTTGTATAGTAAAAATTATAACGATGGGTAAAAAAATTAAAAAATCTCTACATGAAATAGTTTTGGCCAGTTTTTCCCAGTAACGAATAATCGCTGGTTCTCTTCGTCCCAAGCAATTCCGTTGAAAACATCGATATTACGATGCTTGTCTGAGGAACTTAAAAGCCCGGTGAAATCAACCTGTGCCTCAACCATGCCCGAAGCGGGATCGATAATTACAATTTTATCGGTTTGATAGACATTTGCATAAACCTTACCATGGATATACTCCAATTCGTTGAGCTGGGATACTGGCCCATTACTATCGTAAACCTCGACCCTTTTATACTCGGTAAAGGATTTGGGCTCGAGAAAATATAGTATATTGGAGCCATCACTCATAATCAATGTGTCGCTTTTGGTGGTTAAACCCCATCCTTGGGTTAGGTAATCGAATTCTCGAATTAGGTTAAAGTTTTCGGGGTCATAAACAAACCCTTTACGCGATGTCCATGTAAGCTGATATATCTCACCATTATAAAGAGTAGTTCCTTCACCAAAATACTTTTGGTGGAGATTTACGCTTTGCAGCACTTTACCCGTCTTCAATTCAACCCGTCTAAGGCTTGAAGAGCCTTTCTGCCCAGTACTTTCAATTAGGTAACCATTGTAGTAAAACAAACCCTGAGTATACGCTTCTTTATCGTGAGGGTATGTTTGTATAACTCGATAACCCATTCTACGTGGAGGCTTGCTGGATTTTATCCTTATGCCTACCGAAGCGGTCTGCCTTTGACCATCAAGCCAAGCGGTGGCTCTTATCTGATTATTACCCAATGTCAACGACTGAGTGTTTATTTCATAAGCAAGATCGTTCAATTGTGTCAAACGATTATTATCCACAAAAAGGATAATTGAATCTGGCTTTAACGTATCCGATAAAATCTTTAGTTTAACAATTACTGTTTCTCCTTGAGCGAACATACTGCCATTGATGGGTTCCTCAATACGGATTACCTGAAGTACAAATGGTTTCTTCGCTTCAGAAGTGTTGTCGGGAGTTCTTGAGCCGTTGCAAGCAGTTAGTGTTAATAAAATGGTTCCAACAAAATTTAAAAACGAACAGCTTTTTAATCTCATTTACTGAATATTTTATTTCTTATTGAATTTTTTGGGTGATATCAATTTCTTTTTTTAAACCACCTCTTCCAAAACGGAGGTCTGCGCATTTGCTTGACTACCATTTTCTCCATCTCCTGGTTCTTTTCTTCGGGAAACATTATCTGCCATACCCTGCTCCATCCTAAAAAGCCACCAATGTTTCTGTCGTCAATGAAGATATCAGCCTCAATTTTTCGTGAAGTATCCTCGTCAAGTTGCTCCTCAGGGTAATTGCAATTAACAGCATAAAAATCTACACCATGCTCATGGCAAAACATAACGGCATCTTCAAGGTCCTTTCCTTTCCTAACGGTCCATAGGATTAAGTAAAATCCTTTATCCTGGAGTGCTTTAAGTGTTTCGAAGGCAAATAGCAAGGGTTTCCCTATGGCAGGGTATTGATTTTCCACAATTGTTCCATCGAAATCAACAGCTATTCTAAGCATACCTTAATTCAATTATCATTGCAAATATATACAAATTTGTCAGTTTATTTCAGCCTTGAAGATCGTCCATTTGATCTATCTAACAGATATTATATGGGAAAAACGAAGGTTTGGGATAAAATCAAAATGAAAAAACTCATTAAATTGCCTTCCACGAATAACATTTTAACATAACTTTAAAAGGTCAAAATACATAAAAACACTTTCAATAAAACTATAAAACCCATGAAAAGCAAAAGGTTATTCATCGTACTGGGGGTCGTTGTTTTGGTAACAATTTGTGCAGCAACAATATACTTCTATATGGTTGGTTCAAGGGCAAGGATGCCTCAAAAAGACTTTAGCAGCTATGTTTCAGCCTACACCTCTGGAGTTATTTCGACTCGGGGATCAATTCGAGTTGTTTTCACATCGGATATAGCCAGCTACGAAGAGGTTGGCAGGAATGCCGATCTGAAAGTTTTTCGTATGAAACCATCGGTAAAAGGCTCTCTTACCTGGCTGGATGAACGAACACTTGAGTTTAAACCCAGTGACCCGCTCCCTGGAGACAAAGCTTTTCAGATTAGCGTAGCATTAAACCGATTAATTGAAAATATTCCAAAAGGGTTTGAGGATTTTTCCTTTTCGTTCCGTACCATAAAACAGTCTATGGAAGTTAGGGTTGGAGGTATTGAGTTTTATGATGATGCCACAAGGCTGGAAAGACGAATATCGGGTAGAGTACTTACAGCAGATTATGCCGATATCGAAAGAATTCACGAAACGCTTAAAGCATCACAGCAAGGAAAAGAACTTGAGATAACCTGGGAAAGCAGCTATGATGGACGCAGCCACCAGTTCTGGATTGAGGGTGTAACCCAATCAAATGAAGCTGATATGGTTAAGTTAAAGTGGAATGGCAAAGCCATTAATACCGATTATGATGAAACTATAAATGTTGAAGTACCTCCGAAAGGAGTATTTAGGGTTATATCGCACGAGGTGGCTCAGGTTCCAGAGCAATGCCTCGAAATTCGTTTCTCGGAGCCCCTTGACGCTTCACAAAATTTTAATGGGCTAATCTGGACCGATGGAGCACCCAATCTTCGCATTCTAGTTGATGGAAACATTGCTAGGGTTTACCCTACAACACGATTAACGGGATCCTACAACTTCAATATATCCGATGGGATAAGAAATTATAACAGGCAAAGACTCGAAAAAAGCACTGTTCTAACAATAACATTTGAGGTTTACAAACCTCAAGTAAAACTAATTGGACAAGGGGTTATCATGCCCTCATCCGATGGGTTGCTATTCCCGTTCCAAGCTGTTAGCCTAAAAGCTGTAGATGTGATCATCAACAGGATCTTTGAGCAAAATATTGGACAATTCCTTCAGGTTAATAATCTGGATGGTCAATCTGAACTCAGACGAGTGGGAAGGCAGATATTGAAGAAAACCGTTCTCCTCGATAAGTCAGGGCAGGTTGATTTTGGGGCATGGAATACCTTTTATATCGACCTTGCTGAACTTATTAAAACCGAACAAGGAGCCATATATCAGGTAATCATTAACTTCCGCAAGGAGTATTCCACCTATACCTGCGAAGGTGAAACCAGGGATCAACCCATTGAATTGATCAACGAGTCTTATAATCCCGATGATGATATCCCTCGTAGTTACTATTACTACGATGATTATGACTATGATTATGAGTACTACGACTGGCAGGAACGAAATAACCCCTGCCATGTATCCTACTATCGAAACAAGAGTGTTCGCCGTAATGTGCTTGCCTCAGATCTGGGAATGATTGCCAAATCTGGATCCGATGGAAACCTGCTAATCGCTGTAACCAATCTAAACACTGCACAACCTGCAGGAGGAGTGAATATTGATCTACTGAATTATCAGCAGCAACTTATTAAAACCGCAACAACTGATAATAACGGGTTGGTAACCATTAAATTGAGCGATCAGGAGAGACCCTTCATTGCTGTTGCCAAAACAGGAAAACAACGGGGTTACCTTAAACTCGATCAGAGTTCATCGATATCCCTGAGCGCATTCGATGTTTCTGGAGTAGCTGTCCAAAAAGGGCTTAAAGGTTTTATTTACGGAGAGAGAGGAGTATGGCGCCCTGGCGACACATTATTCGTGTCCTTTATCCTAGAGGATAAAGCCAAATCGTTCCCTGTAAATCACCCCGTAACTTTCGAACTTATCGACCCACGGGGTCAAGTGATTTACCAAACAATGGCAAGCCAATCGGTTGGTGGAATATATGCCTTTCCTGTTCAAACCGATAGCGAAGCACCCACAGGAACCTACACGGCTAGGGTTAGGATTGGAGGAGTAACCTTCACTGAGCCATTAAGAGTTGAAGCTATTATGCCCAACAGGCTTAAAATTAACATAAAGTTTGATGATGACGCATTACGATACGGCAAAACCAACAAGGCTGATCTTGCATCCACTTGGCTTCATGGTGCTCCGGCTCGAAATCTTAAGGTTAAAGTGGACGCTATTCTTTCGCAGTCAACAACATCCTTCGAGGGATTTCCCAAATTCTCATTTGACGATCCAGCTAGAACTTTTTACGCTGAGGAACAAGCAGTCTTTGAGGGTACGCTAAACGAAAAGGGGGAAATTTCATTCAACCCAAATATTAACGTTAGCACTTCTGCTCCTGGTGTTTTAAAGGCAAACTTTACAGTAAGGGTATTTGAGCAGGGTGGTGCTTTTAGTATCGATCGGTTCTCCATGCCTTACTACCCCTTTCACCACTTTGTTGGAGTTAAAATGCCTGATCCTGGCACACGTCGCAACACATTCTACACCGATACAACCTATTCCGTTGAGGTAGTGACCATAGACTCCAAAGGAGTTCCAGTTCCTCGAAAAACGCTTAACGTTGAAATCTATAAGATCGACTGGCGTTGGTGGTGGGAACGCAGCAGTGAAGATCTGTCGAACTATATATCCAGCACTTACCACCGCCCAATACAAAAAGGGAGTGTTACAACCGATTCAAAGGGTGTGGGATACTACAATCTCAAAATTAATCAACCCGAATGGGGGCGATTCCTGATCCGAGTAGTTGACCCCAGCGGTCGCCATGCAGCAGGTACAGTTGCATACTTCGATTGGCCAGGCTGGGTAAAACGCGATCGAAGCCTTACACCTGAGGCAGCCAGCATGCTTGTTTTCGCTTCGGACAAGGAGAGCTACAATGTTGGGGAAACAGCCAACATAACCATCCCTTCACCCGAAGGGGGGAAAATATTTCTGACCGTCGAGAATGGTATCAGAGTTTTGCAATCACACTGGATCGATGCCAAAGCCGGAGAAACCAACTTCTCAATTCCCATAACATCGGAAATGACACCCAATGTTTACATAAATGCAATGTTACTGCAACCCCACGGGCAAACTGCCAACGACCTACCCATCAGGATGTATGGAATTGTGGGCATATCGGCTGAGGATCCAAAGACTCACCTTAACCCTTTGATCAGTTTACCCGAAGAACTGGAACCCGAAAAACAGGTTACCATTACTGTTTCGGAGAAAGATGGAAGGCCAATGGCTTTTACCCTCGCTATGGTTGATGATGGACTTCTTGATCTAACTCGCTTTCGTACTCCCAACCCATGGCGAAATTTCTACGCTCGCGAAGCACTTGGCGTTAGAACATGGGATCTTTTCGATATGGTAATGGGTGCACAAGCAGGAAAAATGCAACGTGTTATAACCATTGGCGGCGATGAAGATGTAATAGATCAAGGAGATAAATCGGCAAATCGGTTTAAACCGGTGGTTCGTTACTTTGGTCCATTTGAATTAGGAAAAGGCAAAAAGGAGAAAATATCCTTCACTATGCCCAACTATATTGGCTCTGTGCGAGTTATGGCAATTGCTGCGAAGGATGGTTCCTATGGCATGGCCGAAAAAACCGTACCAGTTCGCAAACCCTTAATGGTGCTTTCAACCCTTCCAAGGGTTCTTGGTCCTGAGGAAGAGGTTGTTCTTCCTGTTTCCATTTTCGCCATGGATAAAAAGGTAAAGCAAGTGAAAGTTAGGGTTGAAACCAACAATATGCTAACCATAAGTGGAGGTTCAGAGCAAACCATCAAATTCGATGAAATTGGCGATCAGGTAGTTCTATTCAACCTCAAGGTTGCATCAAGGCTTGGAATTGGTAAAGTTAAGGTAATTGCCGAAAGTGGTAAGGAAAAGGCAACGCACGAGATTGAGCTGAATGTTCGAAATCCAAACCCAGCGATGACAATGGTGCAAGACACCGTACTTAAGGCTGGCGAAACATGGAATACACGTTATAAAGCCTTTGGGATTGAGGGCACCAATACAGCAGCCGTGGAGCTAAGCACGCTGCCTCCTATAAATATGGGGACAAGGTTAACTTACCTGTTGGGTTATCCGCATGGATGTCTCGAACAAACAGTTTCAAAAGCGTTTCCACAGCTGTTCATCAGCAAACTTGCTGATTTTGATGAAGAAACGAGAAAGGTATCTGAAGAAAACGTGCGTTATGCTCTTGATAGGATAAAGAACTTCCGTTCATCGGAGGGAGGGCTATCGCTTTGGCCGGGTGCTTACTACCCCGATGAATGGGCTAGCACTTATGCTGGTCACTTTATGCTTGAAGCAGAAAAATTGGGCTATTCCCTACCCCTTGGGATTATGGATGGTTGGAAAAATGTTCAGAGAAAGTTAGCGCGTAACTGGTCACAGGGGCGGGAGCAGAATTTTCGCAACCGAGATCTAATGCAAGCCTATAGGTTATACACATTGGCACTTGCAAAATCACCTGAAATGGGTGCAATGAACCGTTTAAGGGAAATACCCAATCTATCCGTGCAAGCCAAATGGAGACTTGCCGCAGCCTATGCCCTTTCTGGGAATCCCGAAGCGGCAAAGGAATTAATTAGAGGAATACCGACTACGGTAAACAGCTACCGCGAGCAGGGTTACACCTACGGGTCCGATATCCGTGATCGGGCCATGATTGTTGAAACTCTAGTCCTAATTGGTGACTTCGAAACCGCCATGCCATTACTGCGCGAACTTTCACAAAGGCTTAGCTCTGAGAGCTGGATGAGCACGCAGGAAATATCGTATAGCCTTTTGGCATTCGCCAAGTTTGCCAGCCAAAGTCCGGCAAGCGAAGGCATTGATGCCAACATTGGCATACATGGAAAAACATCTAAAAGGTTTAATTCCAACCTTTCTGTACTCCAAAACCAATTTGACCCAGTTCAAAGTGGTTCTGAAAAAATTGAGGTTAAGAACAATGGCAAAGGATTGCTTTATGCACGACTAATAACCCACGGCATACCCATTGCCGGTCAAGAGGTTGCTCAAAGCAATAACCTACAGATGGATGTAAACTTCTTCCTGATGGATGGGACTCCAACCTCACCAGGATCATTAACTCAAGGAACTGACTTCTATGCAGATGTAAGAGTTTACAATCCTGGCACCCGTGGAAATCTTGAACAGCTAATCCTATCGTTTGTTGTTCCTTCGGGTTGGGAAATTCGCACCAGCAGGCTCGACGAGGGACAAGCAGCGCTAAAATCATCAACCTACGACTACCAAGATATTCGTGATGACAGGGTATACACCTACTTTACCTTACCTTATGGCGATGCCAAAAATTTCAGGATCCGCTTTAATGCTACCTACGAGGGAAAATTCTACATGCCCGGAGTTTCGTGTGAAGCCATGTACGATAATTCCATCAATGCTAGGAGACAAGGTGGTTGGATTGAGGTTAAGAGGAATTAATAATATTTGATATGGAAGTCCTTATCTGCCAAGGGATAAAACTTCCGTTTATATCAACTTAAAACTTTGCAAACATGAAAATATCTGCCTGTGGACTATTTTGCAATGAGTGTTCTTTTTACACAATAGAATGCGATGGCTGTTTTCAGGTAAAGGGAAAAACCTTTTGGGCAGCCGACCATACTGCTAAGGGCGTTTGCCCTATATTCGATTGTTCTATTAACGAGAAAAAGTTTAAAAGCTGTGGTGATTGTGAAGAATTACCCTGTAATATATTTACACAGCTGAAAGATCCAAATATTTCGGATAGCGAACACCAAATGTTCATACAAAAACGTGTTGCGGCTTTACGAGGGTTGAAGTAAAGAATTTTATATTTTTTTGATATTAATTCAGTAGTGTCCGAGTAATTTTAAAAAAGATTCTTCGCTTCGCTCAGAATGACAATTTTTGTTGGCTTTAAAGAGATGAGGAGTGGTTGGTGGCTTCGTTCTTAAAAAAACGAGGTCACCAATCCCTCCTCATCCAAACAATAAAAATAACTAACTGTTATTCTGAGAGGAACGAAGTGGATCGAAGAATCTTTTCTTGTTTAAGAAATTTAGTCAGACACTACTGATATTATTTCTTTATTCAAAATTCAACAAAACTCTTGGTTATCTGTTAAATCAAAGAGATCATACTATTTATCTATGGATATAGCAATCATTTCAATTGTAGCATTTGCAACAGCAATACTAACATTTTTTTCGGGCTTTGGACTTGGAACAATTTTAACTCCAGTTTTTGTCATTTTCTTTCCCATTGACGTGGCCATTGCCCTAACGGGTGTAGTGCACTTCACCAATAATCTATTTAAGATTACACTAGTAGGGAGAAATGCTGATAAGCCTGTGCTAATCCGTTTTGGGATTCCTGCTATTCTGGCTTCATTTATTGGGGCATGGTTGCTTCTACGAATAACCGATCTTCCATCCCTATTCGTTTACCAAATAGGCACTGGCACATTCTTCGTTACACCCGTTAAGTTGATCATTGCTTTGCTACTCATTGTATTTTCAATTATGGAAATATCGCCAAAACTGCAGAAAATACAATTTAGCAAGGATAAGCTAATCATTGGGGGAGTACTCAGCGGTTTTTTTGGTGGTTTAACAGGAATACAGGGGGCACTTCGAAGTGCATTCCTGCTCAAGAGTGGATTATCCAAGGAAGCATTCATTGCAACCGGTGTGGTTATTGCCTCTTTTGTTGACTTTACAAGGCTATCGGTTTATGCATCACGATTCTCATCATCGAGCCTTTCAGAAAATATGGTGCTGGTAATCTCAGCAACCCTTGCAGCTATTACAGGTGCTTTTATTGGCAGCAAACTACTTAAAAAGGTTACCCTGAGGTTTGTCCAAATTCTGGTTGCAGTGCTTCTAATACTTATTTCAATTGCCCTTGGTGGAGGGTTAATCTAGCTATGACATATTTATACTTGCCCTCATTTGATTCATTCTTCAAATGAGTTAAATCATCTTTATTTATAAATCTTTAAGTTGTTTCTCCATCAATATTCTATTATATTTGTCTTACCTAGTTTGATGTAATATCTATTCTTACTGAATAACCCTTTTATGAGCATGGAAAAGTTTACCATTGCAATGACAGAGGATACCCCAGAGATTAGCATTGATTACGAAATGGGGATTCTTGAAATATCTGGATCCTCGCTACCAGAAGACTCCGTTGCATTTTTTCTCCCTATTCAGAAAGCAGTAAAGAAGTACATAGAGAATCCAATATCAAAAACCATAATAAACCTCAGAATAAAGTATCTCAACTCATCATCGCAAAAGAGAATTCTGGAACTGGTTTCGCTTTTTCACAATTTCGCTGAAAAAGGACTTAATGTAGAAATTAACTGGTATTACTCTGAAGAAGATGAAGACATGCATGAGGAAGGCAAGGATTTTGCAAGACTTATTTCACTCCCGATGAATATTATTTCCTTATCAAAATCATTTTAATGTTCCAATTACAAAAAAAGCAAATTTCTAAAGTTAAAATGATCCCTATCATTTTTGCCCTATCGCTTTTTTCCCTTAACCACTTAATTGGACAGCATATTCCTGAAAATCTCTTGAAAGAAATTGAGGAGAACATTGCGCAAGCAAAAAACTTTGAAACTGCCAACGATTATAATCAGGCAGCACATTATTTCAATAATGTAGCAAGAATATACTGGGTAAACGGACTTTCCTCACAAGCAATTGAGTATTATTTGAGAACCATTGAACTGAATAAAAAAATTGGAAATCTTAATGCACAAAGGGTAATTCATAATAATATCGGCATGATCTATACCGATGAGGAAAATTACCCTAAAGCGCTTGAGTATTTCAAGGAAAGTCTCGAAATATCAAGAAAGATGAACCATAAGGCTGATGTTGCTTCCACATTACTTAATATAGCCAATGTTCAGTCGGAATCAGGATCCTATCAGGATGCTGCCAAAACTTTAGAGGAAGCCAATGTATTAGCCCTTGAACTTAACGATGAAAAACTGCTTAGCTATTGTTATTCCCTCCTTGCTGATGTTTTTGAGAAACTAGGCAATTCCGAGAAATCCTCAGAGTATTTTTCAAGATACAAAGCCATATCCCAGAAAATTCAACGTGACGAGATTCGAAAGAAGGAAAGTGAAACCAAAAAAATAGTTGATCTTGCAAAAACTCAGGTTAGCGAAATTGAAAAGGCTAGAAAGGAAACAGAGTTAGAATTGCTAGATAATCAAAAAGCGCTTAAGGAAACTGAGGAAAACCTTGAGCATGTTCAGCAACTCACCCATGAACAACAGATGCAGATTGATCTGTTAAACACCGAAAAAGAGCTTCAGGAAGCCATTATCCGCAATCAACGATTAATGCGCAACGTATTTCTTTTAATTATAGCAGGTGTTTTAGCCATAGCAACAATGGTTTTACACAACCTAAACCAGAAAAAAAAGGCCAATGTTATGCTGTCGAAGCAGAATAAGGAGATTGCACAAAAGAATGACCTTATTGAAGAGAAAAATAAAGATTTACAAATAGCCTTTGGAAAGATTGATAAACAAAATAGAGATATCACCAGCAGCCTTAACTACGCTCAGCGCATACAGCATGCAATGCTCCCCTCCGAGGAGAATCTCCGTAAGGTGATCCCAGATTCATTCATCCTGCTCAAACCGCGTGACATTGTGAGCGGAGATTTTTACTGGTTCACCGGTTTTGCCTCAGCAAAAATTCACAAGGAGAGGAAACGCGAAAACTTTCTCAAACTACACAATGTATGCGCCGATGAGAGTGGTTTTCTGATCACTGCTGTTGATTGCACTGGACATGGCGTGCCAGGAGCCTTTATGAGTATGATAGGGTTTAACCTTCTCGAGAACATCACTCGAAATGGTAAGGTGATGCCAAACGAAATGCTTAACGACCTTCACGATTCCATTAGGTATCTGCTAAAGCAGCAAAGCAGCGACAATCAGGATGGAATGGACATGGCTTTATGTAATATTAAAGAAAATGGACGCAAAGTTCTTTTTTCAGGTGCAAAAAACCCGCTAATTTTCATCTCCGATGGAGAGATTAATCACCTTAAAGGCGATCCTGTTCCAATAGGTGGAATACAGATTGAGGGAAGGAGGGAATTTACACTTCATACAATTGATGTGAAAAAGCCTACAGCTTTCTACATTTATTCCGATGGTTATCCCGACCAATTTGGAGGAATTGATGGTAGAAAATATAGTACCCAGAAGTTCAAAGAACTACTTCTGGAAATATATAAAAAACCCATGGAAGAGCAGAAGTTTATACTGGATCGTAAAATAACTGAATGGATGGGATCAAGACGTCAAATTGATGATATATTGGTTATTGGATTCAGAACTGGCATGGAGGGAATTGACATTTAATTTATTTTTTAATATGTTTGAACAAAAACATATTTTGATCTTCATGAGGCTTATTCTTACCCTTTTTTTATTTTTTATTTTATTTGCTACTACCAAAGGGCAAGAGCAACTCTCACACGAACCATCCCTTTACGTTGATAGCACTGGGCAGGTATTTACCCAATCAAAACAACCTGCGTACTTCTTTGTATCGCCTGAAGAAAAGCCAAATGAGTTGATGGCAATACCCAGTTCCGATCCCAACGCAACTCCAATGCATTGGGATGGACAAGGAGTGCATTACATTTCCCACAAAGACTCCAAAACCAACAAAACTATTCTTTTTAGAATAATAGCAGATGATACTCCCCCAATAAGCCATATTACTTTTTCAGAAAAAATCATCTTTGTAATGGGGAGCCACTTTTATGTTGAACTAGGAGCAATTGCAAATTCAAGATCAAAAGATGAAATGACTGCTGTAAGAGGAACCTTTTACTCAGTTGATGGTAATCCATATCAATCAATGGAAAAGGGAATTACCTTTTCAGATGAAGGCGAGTTTACAGTAAAACTATATTCGGTTGACATGTTAGGAAATGTTGAGGAACCAAAGATTTTCAAAGTGATAACCTCTGCCGACGCTATTGTACAAATGGATAATATTTACTTTGATCTAAATAGTTCAAATCTGCGTAAAGAGTCAGTTCGTGAAATTGACACATTAATTGAATTACTTAATGAATACCCCAATATAAATATTGAACTAAGAGCTCATACCGATTCTCGTGGAGAAGCACGGTACAACATGGAACTATCTCATGCTCGTGCAAATTCAGTGGTATCGTATATGGTGAGCAAAGGCATTGCTCAGGAGCGATTGAGTGCAAAGGGTTTTGGAGATACCATACCACTAAATGAATGCAAAAAAGGGATAAGGTGCTCCGAAGAAAAACATCGGCAGAATCGCAGGGTAGAATTCTTGATCATTAAAGTTAAGGAGTAGAATTAGAAGAAAAGTGTATGCAACTTTATACAAAAATATCATTGCTGACAATAGCCCTAGCTTTTGGGTTCACTTCTTCTTCTGCTCAAGAAACCGAAGGTTTTTACATTGATTCTTCCGGTAAACTTTTTGTAAACCCAAACACACCAGTATTTTTATACATGTCCCTTTCCCCTGATGGGAAAGAGGCAATTAGGTTGAAGAGTATACAGCCCGAGGGAAATCCCTTACAATGGAATGGTCATGGTCCAAAGTACCTTTCACATTTAGATTTATATCTTGGAAAAAGAATAAACTTTGAACTCTTTGCCGATGGCAAACCACCAACCACATCGCCAAACTTTGATACCAAAAAGGGAATTCAAGAGGGTGCCATTATATACCTATCGGGAACAAGTGTACTGGAAATTAAATCCATAGATGAGGATTCTGGTGTTAGTAAAAGTTTTTACTCGATCAATGGGGCCAATTTTTTGAAGTACGAAAAACCAATAATCTTAGAAAAAGAGGGAAAATATTCCATCCAGTTCTACTCAATCGACAATGTGGGGAATAAAGAGGACATTGGAGAAAGAACGCTATACATTGACACATCACCACCCGAAACCACAATGGAAATTGAAGGTCCTCAGCACAACGATGTTGTATCGACAATGTCAAAGTTTATTCTTAGTGCCAATGATATTGTGGGAGTCAGCAAAACTTACTACTCCATTAATGATGGTACAGAAACATTGTACACCATACCTATCTCAATATCTCAACTACCCCAAGGCGATTACACAATTAAATGGTACTCCATAGATATGGTTGGTAATACTGAGAATCAAAAGTCTTATTCATTCTTTGTTGACAGAACTCCGCCCATGGTTTTCGAAGAAATTTCAGGAAATACTTACATGATTGCTGGAAAAGAATTCTCATCAGGTCGCAGTCAACTTCGTATAGTTGCAGTCGACAACAAAGCCGGAGTTAAAGAAATTCACTACTCAATTAACAACGAACCCTTCAAAATCTACGAAAAACCTATATACCTTTCCGATATCACTGGGGCTGTTACCATTCGCTCATATGCCATTGATAATGTAGGAAATAAAGGTGTGAGCAACGTTGAAGGGCAGCATTTTAGCATGCCACAAGTGGATATTACTGGTCCAAGTATTAGCCATTCATTTATAGGAAATAAGATATCGCTTCGCGATACGGTTTGGATTAACCCTCAAACAAAGGTATCCATAGCCGCTATCGACAAAGGCTCTGGGCTTCATCGCGTTGATTACAAATTGAATGATAATCCCAACCTACCCTACTCTGAGCCTTTCTCGGTTGATCAAAACGGATACCATAGGGTAAGCTGCACCGCTTGGGATAATGTTGAAAACCTTAACATCCTTAATTTTGGCTTTGGCGTGGATGGAAAGGCTCCCGAACTATTCCATCACTTCTCGGTTCAACCACATCAATACAAAGTGATTAACAGTGAAAAAATCCCTGTTTTTTCACCGGACTTGCAGCTATACATTGCTGCCACCGACGATAAGGCTGGAGTTGATAAAATTCTGGTAGCTATTGATGAGGCCAAAGAAAGGATATACGCTCAACCACTAAGCGGATTTAAAGTGGGTCAAATCACCACCATTATCCTTAAAGCCATCGATAAGCTTGGAAATGAGTCGGAGAAATCTATTTCTTTTTGGGTAGAATAGAGAAAAAGCGTGAATTGAATTCTTTTTACAAAATCTTGCTTTTTATAAACGGTTTCACGGCCCTTTCAAAAATCCCATTTGTGTAAGCAATTGTCATTCCGTAGTTGGTTACGGGAATACCTGCATCAATGGCAGGTTTAAGGCGATTATGAATTTGTTTCCGTGTGATAACGCACCCTCCACATTGTACCACAATGGCATACTCTCCTATATCGCGTGGTAATTTGTCAAGTCCGGTTACCACCTCAAACTCCAATTTTTTACCCGTGAACTCGCTAAGCCATTTGGGAATTTTGTAGCGACCAATATCATCGCACGAAATGTGGTGAGTGCAACTTTCCAGAATAAGCACCCTGTCTCCATCTTTTAAATTAGCTATTCTTGGGGTTCCCTTGATGTATTCCTCAAAATCGCCCTTTAGGCGAGCAAGGAGGATGCTGAAACTGGTTAGAGGAACATCAGTAGGAATTAAGACATTTGCCTTTGCAAAGATCTGGCTGTCGGTTACTGCCAACACTGGCTTAATACCAGTTTTTAGGAGAAATGATTCCACCTCTGTCTCCTTTAGCACTATTGAAACAGCACTATTGTCAAGCACATCACGTATTACCTGAACCTGAGGCAGTATTAAACGTCCGACGGGAGCTTCCGTATCAATAGGTGTAATGAGCAGAACGATATCACCCTCTCCCACCAAATCGCCCAAAAGGGTTGGGCTCTGATAGGACAGTTCAGGTATAGAAACCTTAATGGCTTCAGTAAGTTCGACCAAACCAATACCTTGGGTAGCGCTTACCTCAACTATTGTGGGGTTACCAAGTAATTCCTCTACAGTATTTCTAAAAGCAGGAGTCATTGGTTCCAAGTCCTGCTTACTGTAAACCACAATAAAAGATGTGTTTGTTCTACGGAAGCTTTCAACAAGCATTGTCTCGAATGAATCTATTTGGTTACCGGCCAAAACAAGTATACCCAGATCAACATGCTTTATGGTCTCAAGGGTTTTTTCGATGCGAAGCATCCCCAAATCACCAGAATCATCAATTCCTGCAGTATCGATGAGAACAACTGGACCAAAATCCAATATTTCCAATGATTTTTTTACAGGATCGGTTGTAGTTCCCGGATGCTCTGAAATAATGGCAACATTTTGTCCTGTTAGCATATTAATCAGCGAACTCTTTCCGTTGTTTCTTCGCCCGTAAATACCTATGTGAGGTTTTAATTCTTTACCCTTAGCCATTGTCTGGAAAATTTTTACAAAGATAGAAAATCAAACAACCTCATAATGAGAAAAAGAATACAGGGCATTCAAAAAAATAAAAAAAGAAATTCGTACCTCTTGACAAATAAATTACCTTTTGCTTACCTTTGCTTTTACTTAAATAATTAACCAATTAATAAAACCCAATTAGCATTTTATATGAAAAAGTTATTTGTTTTTACAATTACTACTTTTTTGATTCTTTTAATATGCCCTGATGCAAATGCCCAAGTAAAAGGTTTACTACGCGACAAGGCTATTGAAAAGATTAAGCAGGCACAAGGACATAATGAGGAAGAGCCAAGCCAACCCGAACAACAGCAGGAACAGGAGCAGGAGCCACAACAACCTGCTCGTCAACAGAAAAAACCGGGATCATCGTTTTTGGAAAAAAAGATGATGGGTGCCATGGGGCTAAACAACGTGGTGTACGAAAAGCAGTATAACTTCACATCGAGCATGATGATGGAGATAGAAACCGTTGACTCCCTAAACCAAAAAGATAAGGTGAATTACTCCACATTCTTCAGCCCCAAGGATAAGAGTTTTGCCCTTGTTTTCGATGCAGTTAACAGAGAAACTGGGAAAAAGGAAAAAAGCACCATCATTTTGGATGCCAAGAACTGGGCTATGCTAATCCTTGGTGACAAGGATGGCGAACGTAGTGGAATGGCCATGTACATCGCTCCCGATTCCTCGGCTACTAACGATTCCCCCACCGAAGTAGAACAGCAAGCTGAGGATTTCATTCATCCTTGGTACACGCCCACTGGCCGTAGTAAAACCATTGCTGGCTTTAACTGCAACGAGTACACCTACAGCAACGAGGGTGGCAGCGTTGATCTTTGGGTTACCAAAGACCAAAAGTTAAACTTCTCCAATGCCTACAGCTACATGAATGGCTTTCAGGCTTTAGCCTCTGGTGGCTGGGCTTACGGAATGGGTATGGTAATGGAAATGGTTTTCCGCGATGCCAACTCCAATGCAAGCACCCATATGCTGGTAAAAGAGATTCTTCCTGACAAGTCAAAGTTCTTGGATATTTCCAGCTACCAGATCATTGGGATTGGAGGTGAGCAGAAGTAGAATTGACAACTAAGGATTTTGATTGCTTTTCAAGGAACTCTTTCCCATATTCAATATTTCCAGTTTGAATATAATCAGGGTTCCAACTAATTATTTTATCAAAATCCTCTTTTTTATTAATGGTCCAAAGCATTACCTTTAAACCTTTCTTATGGGCTTTATCTATGTCTTCTTTCTTAAAATCGCTATCTCTGAAGTTAAAAGAAATACCTTGGTATGATTTTTCAATAGCAGTACCCAAACACTTACTAAAGTTATTGTAACCAAGGTAGAAACATTCAATTCTAGGGTTTTGGGCAAGCATAAGATCTAAAAAATATTGGTAATTCGTTTCCACAATTACATGTTGATGTAGTGTATACTTTTCCAATAGCTGAATAAGGTTTTGAGCCATTAATTCAAAATATTTTAAAAGAGCATTTGAATTTTCAAAACAACCATTCGGAAAATGCCCTTTTACATCAAGAGATAGATACGGAGTTTTTTCCATTTGGCTCATAAGAACAAAAACCTCTTCGAGTTTAGTTAGTATTAAAGAGGTATCCTGATTTGTTAAGTTAATTAGCTCCTCGTCATAAGACATCGCGACACATAAAAGATGCAGTCCATTTTCAGGTAAACCAGCATCATGATATAACCAAATAGTACCATCCTTACTACATTGAACATCAACTTCAGCTCCATCCAACATTTCAAAAGCATTTTTTACAGATGGCAAGGTGTTCTCCTTAAAAACTGATATTGCATTGGCTCCACTCCCCCTATGACCAAGGATTTTTGTGGCAGTATGCTTTATATTTATTTGATTAGCACATCCCCAACATAGGGTAAAAAACCCAACAACCAAATAAAAAGCATAATGCTTTACAACTCTATATTTCATACTTAAAACATAAATAAACTTACAAATAGTTTGAAAAACGAGCAAACTATAACTATTCCTATTTTCTTCTTGATAACTCAGGTGCCATTATGACATTATGCTTGCAAACGTAATCATTTAATGCTTTAAAAAGCTCTAGTTTACATTCCAAATCTTGCTTAATGCTATCGTTTTCAACCATTATAATTTGCAAATTCTCATCTATCTTATAAAGTCTACCTCTTGATATGAAGTGATCCTGCCAAAGAAATTCATCAATATTTCTGTTAACTCGCATAAAAGGGATCATCCTATCAGATCGAAACTGAGAGCAGGTATCTAAAGGAAAGCCTAACCAATGAACCCAGCGAGGCGTTTCAACATTAAAATTCTCACCCATCATATTTGCTATTGTTGGAGGAATATCGGCAGTTGACGAAACAGCGGGGAACACTTTCCTTTTATTAAGCATTGGCGAATAAACAATAAAAGGCACATGATATTTTCTCAATGGGTTAGTCTCTCCAACACTAAGAAAATGATCTCCAAAAATAAAGAAAATAGTATTTTCAAAATCAGGTCGTTTTTTATAATTAGTAAAGAATTCTTTTATCGCATCGTCTGCATACATAACAGTAGCAAAACGCAACTTCATTCTTTCGTAAAACGCTTTTTGCGTTTCGTTTAATTCAAAAAGTTTTAACCGCTCATCAACCTTAAACTCCCAATACTCCTTGTTAGGTGGGAAAAAGGGTTCATGTGTGCTTAATGTAAGGTAAATATCAAATCGAGGCTTTTGATCCATTGTATCTAACCTTTCTAAAGCGTTTTGAAAAAGTGCCCTATCTGGATAACCCCATGTAAATCCATCTTTATTTTCCTGAATTTTAGCATATTTTTCATCGAAACTATTAATGGTTAACGCTAGATTCACACCCGATTCGTTAAGGAATACACTCATATAATCGAAGTAAGCCCATCCACCGTAAAAAAAACTATTGTGGTATCCAATATCTTTCAACATTCCGGTAATTGATATAAATTTTGGATATGGTTTATTCCCTTTAGTTAAATGGGTAAACCCTTGCTCTCCATAGGGTAAAGATGCCAACGATGAAGGCAATACACCAAAGGTACGCTCCGATGTGGATAAAAAGTTACTCCAGTAAAGGCTATGCTGTGAAAGTGAGTCTAAAAAGGGCGTAAAACTTCCTTTGGTTGGATTGGGCCCAGAAAACTCCCTAGACAAACTTTCAACAATTATGAAAACAATATTTGGCAGCTCCTCTTTAAAATTAAAGTATTGCCCAATTACATCATTTTTGCTTGCCTTACGCATAAACGAGTACTTAATGCTTAGATAATCAGCATCTTGCTGAATTTTATGAAACTCTCTGGCGACAATTTCAATATCATAATCATCAAACTTTAACGACTCATTAATATAAGTCTTAACCTCATTCACCAAAAAAGCAGTTTTGTTTACCTGTTGGTAGAAATATTCATCCTTTTCGAAATTTAAAATACTAGGATTAAATTTCTTTTCTAAAAAAACTGGTATAAGTGCCAGAAAAATAAAAACTAGAGATATAATACCTCTAACTTTAATTCTCCAAAGAAAAAGCCATGAAAAAAGAAAACCTAGAAAAAGCAAGACTGTGCCTCTAAAAACCTGCCCAACAGAAAACCCCGCTGATGAATGAACAATTTCAATAATTTCTTTTAACGGGTAAACTAAAATTGAATGGTCGAGAGGCAGGTAAGAAGCAAGATAGTACTCGGAAAGAATCCACGATATAAATCCTAAAACAAAAACGACTACCTGAATTGCAATAAGAGCGATTCTTTTATAAAAAAAAGAAAGAATCCAAAGAGGGCTCAATAAAAATGTGATTGAAATTGCAAAATGTATGTCGTGCGTTATACCTACAATATAGTTTAATGAAAAATTTTTTGCCATAATATTAACCTGGGCAAACATCTCTAAAAAACGTATTGTGACAAAGACTAGCAACAATGAACATACTATTCTCATTGGTATCGAAAGGGAGAAAGCATATTTTTTGATTAAGGATAAGAATTTATTAAACATTTAACCATAATTAAAAAAGTACAAATTTAGTAATATAATTTAGTACTCCTTTTAACTCCAATTATCGGATTATGACAAACACAAAAAATTAGGATCTATTACAACTATTATTCTACTTTTGCAAATATTATTAACCTAAACAATTTGTCCAACTCGAGCATTAATAATGTTTTTCAGAAAAATTATCTCGTGGTACTTAAAGAATAGGGTCAAGAAAACTGTTGCTTTTGTTCTATTCCTTGTAGTCTTTGTAAACTTTTTCCACGGCAGGTATAATAAACCTGATGGAGTAATCCAATGGGACATCAAATCATATTACGCTTATCTCCCTGCTACTTTTATTTACAAGGATCTGTCCCTTCAATTCCGACAAGACAACCTTAAAAAGTTTGGAGATTTGATATGGCCCATTGAAACCCCAATAGGCAAAAAAGCCATTATTACTACCATGGGAATGTCAATACTTTACACTCCTTTCTTTCTTGTTGCACACACAGTAGCGCTCCTAACTCTCTATGAAGCTGACGGATACAGCATACCATACAAATTTGCTCTAACCTTTAGTGCTCTTTTTTACTTTTGGCTTGGTTTGCACTTTCTAATAAAAATTTTGCGTAAACATTTCGAGGAAAAGGTTATAGCATTCACAATTCTGGGAATTGGTCTTGGAACTAATTTGTTTTACTATACAACCTACGAAGCACCAATGACCCATGCTTATAACTTTGCCCTTATTACAGCATTTATCTGGCTTACCATTCGTTTCTACGAGAACCCTTCGATTAAACGAATTCTTCTGAGCGGTACCCTTGCAGGTTTAATCACGCTAATTCGTCCTACCAATATTATTGTTCTGCTTATTTTCTTTCTGTGGAATATCAAAAGTTGGAACTGCATTAAAAGTAGATTCTCCTTCTTCATAAAGCATTTTCACTGGATACTGATTATGGCAGGGGCTTTTATTCTAATTTGGATTCCCCAATTTATATACTGGTATAATGTTTCCGGAACCCTTTTCTATTTCTCTTACGGAGAAGCAGGTGGCAGCTTTTTCTTCAATAATCCCCAAATTTTCAACATCTTATTTAGCTATAAAAAGGGCTGGTTGGTTTATACGCCAATTATGATCTTCTCTCTTGGAGGTTTAATTCTTTTACCTAAGAGATTACCTGGTTCACTGACTTCAATTTTAACTTTTACCATTTTTAACATTTACATACTTGCTTCGTGGTGGAGTTGGTGGTTTGGTGGGGGTTTCGGACTTCGTGCCTTTATCGATTCCTACGGAATTCTTGCAATTCCTTTTGCCTGCTTCGTCGATTTTAGCTATAATTTAAAGTATAAGTGGAAAAGGATTGTCATATTTTCTGTTCTCACATTGCTTATTGGGTTTAACCAGTTTCAAACCCGGCAGTATGTGAATGCTGCCATCCATTGGTGGTGGATGAATAAAGAAGCATACTGGGAAACCTTCCTAAAGCTAAGACCAACAGAACGTTTTTGGGAGGTTGTAACTCTTCCTGACTATGACGCTGCCAGAAAAGGAATATATAGAGAAATTAAACCTAAGGTAACAAACAAAACATCTAATGTTTCAGAATGGAAGCATATTACGGAGGAATCGTTGCTTGAATGGCTATCCCTAAAAATTAAAAATGATACCGCTTACTTTGAAACCCTTAACAAACTTTTAAGGTTAAATACTGACACTCTGGAAGTGATAAGAACACTTGCACAGGAGAAAATTATGGAAAAAGGATTTGACTTTTGGAATAGAAAGATGGGAATTGAACTCCTTGTTAAGGAGATCAAAGGGAAGCCAGATTTATTGAAACAAATTGAAGAAAAAGCTAATAAAAAGAATAATCCCTTGGACTCTCAGGTTCTCTATGATGCCATTTGGATTTATAACCGAGAAATGAAAAAGAAATAATCCATATCCTCTTGTTCACATTAGGTGGAAATTGTTTTTACCCGGTTTCTTACATATGACATCCCTCCGATTAAGCCTTGAATTATCATTATAGTCGACATGAGAAAAGCTATAGAAAAAGCGTAGTCAGCTGGAATTCCTATTTGAGGAAAAACTGCAACAGCGATATACTCACTAAGACCAATTCCTCCCACAGAAATTGGGATGATTCTAGAAATCATTATAAAGAAAATAACTATAAAAAAGGCGGCAATATTAAAATCAAATTTTTGTAAAAGTGAATAAGCAATACATAGGTAAACAATTGCAATGAGCCCATGTCGTAAAATAGCAATGGCTGTATTATAGAATATTTCATTCCAGTACCCTTTTCTGGAATCAAAATTTAAACTCCACGAATGGAATATTGGATGGATCTTATGTAGAAGATTAACAATACTTTTGAAAATAGACGGACGGTTAAGTACCAACAACACAAGCACTTCAACGATAAGGAGAGCAAGTATAACAATTTTAATCAAACTATTTACTTCTATCAGTGAAAGTAAAAGTATTGGCAATATAACTATTGTAAGACCAAAGGTATAAATTAGCCTATCAAGCAAAACAACAACGGAATTCTTCCAGTAGCTAGATCCATATATATTTTTGAAGGATTGAATTTTAAATGCATCGCCTAGTAATGGAAAAATTAACGAGAAGAAAAAACCCTGTAATTTTATTATTAGAATTTTGAACAATTTGGTTTCAACTCCATAGAAACGGTAAAGCGAAAGAATCCGGTAGCTATTTATAATCAGGTCAGCAAATAGTAGGAAAGGAATGATAAGTAAAGGCCAAAAATTTATCCCTCGTGCAATTTCCTTCAACTGGGAAGCATCGATCTTCCTCAATGCCAAATACAAAAAAACGAATGTGGCAACAATCTGAACTATCCATTTTATAACTTTTCGACTCACAAAAGAATGGTTAAATGAAATAAATGATCAATTCACAATAAAGACATTACTTGTAAAGCCTTTCATTATCCTGTATATCCATCCACATGGCAAAGAGTAAGGATTGAAGGGCGCTAACAACCAGAAAGACAAACATAATAGAGTTCAGTATAGGCCTTTCGCCAATGGAGTAACCTAAAAAGTACTTTAAAATATTTATTGCAAAGGGTATGCTTGCAAAGAGGAGAACAAAGCCAAGGTTGTACAAAATGAATAGTGGATGAAAATCCTTGATGAAGTACTTAACCCAAATGCGCTTAAAGAATGACCTGAACAGTAAGAATGAAATTCGGGGAATCACCTTACGAACCCTCATCTTCGATTGTTCACCAATGCGATAAACCGGTTTTATGGGTACCTCACGGATTGTACAGTAGGCAATGTTGAGCTTAACCAGCATGTCGTTTGGCATGCCATACCGCTTGTATATATCGTAAAGTTTTATGGATTTTAATGCTTCCAACGAGATGGCGGTGTATCCTGTCTGCGTATCGGAGATACGCCAGTATCCCGATGCGATTTTGGTAACCAGCGAGAGAATTGAGTTCCCCAAAAAACGTGTGCGTGGAATGTAAAGGTTGGCGCTGCGATGGATCAGGCGGTTGCCCTTAACGTAATCGACGCCCTCTTTGACCACTGGCAAACATATGGATTTCAACTCACTGGGATCCATCTGCCCATCGCCTGCCATTACTGCTGTACAGTCGATATCATGATCCTTACACCACTTATAGCCCCGGGCTATACTACCACCCACGCCAGCATTCTTCATGTTTGTTATCAGGATGATCCTGTCGGCATTCGCTCCAGAGTTAACAACCCTAGACGGAGTGAAATATTCCATTTCCTTTCTGTTCATCTCCTCCAAAAAAATATCGGCCTGATTGTAGAAGGTGGATTCAACCTTCTTTTTCTCAATGATCGTTTTTGAAACATTATGATCTGTTCTGAGAAAATTCGAAACAACCCCTTCGGTATTATCGGTTGAATTATCGTTGATAACGATTATACGGTCCACAAAATCAGGCATGGTTTCAATCACCATCCCAATCTGCGTCTCCTCGTTGTAGGCGGGAATCACTACGGCTACGGTTTTTCCTTCGAGCATAATAAAATAGTGTAATTTGTTCTTTTATATTTATTTAGCGTTTATTAAACCTATACCTTTCCTAATTCTCCAATTTTATTTCAATATAAATTGAAGCGTATTAAGAATAAATCGTAATTTTTTCTCCTATACCTTGTAAATATTCGATTTATCAACAATATACAGTGGTCTTTTTCGCACGTCAGTGTTGATACGACTTATGTACTCACCAATGATTCCAATGGAAAGAAGTTGAACTCCTCCAATAAACATTGAACTGATAATAAGCGAGGTCCAGCCAGTAATGGTTTGATGAAGGATAAAATGAGAATATAAAGCGTAAATAATAACTATGAGCGAAAAAAGCGAAATAATAACTCCAAGATTGGTGACCAGTCTTAAAGGTGAATTGGAAAAAGCGGTAATGCCATCCAATGCAAAACGAATCATCTTACCTAGAGGGTAACCGGTTTTTCCAGCTTTACGTCTATCACGCTCATAATCTATGAATGTCTGTCTAAACCCTAACCATGCAATTTGACCTCTCAGGAACTTATGCTGCTCAGGCATCTGCTTGAGACAATCCACAATTTTACGGTCAATTATTCTGAAATCGCCCACATCCAAAGGAATATCTATAGAGGTAATGCTCTTCATCAACCTATAAAAAAGTTTGGCTGTTATAAGTTTTAGCCACGTTTCTCCTTTCCTTTTTGTTCTTCTCGCGTAAACCACCTCGAAGCCTTCTTTATACTTTGCATATAGTTCAGGTATTAACTCTGGAGGATCCTGCAGATCTCCATCGATAATTACAACCGCTTGCCCATTGCAATGATCCAACCCCGCTGAAACTGCAACTTGATGCCCAAAGTTCCGACTAAAATTTATATACTTCACATGTTCATCATGATTTGCAATTTCTAAAACCTCATTTAGAGTGGAATCTTTACTACCATCGTTAATGAATAATAACTCAAAGCTGTTTGTTATCCTAGAAACTGATGTGCAGAGTCTGCCATAGAGTTCCTTGATAATCTCATGTTCATTATATAAAGGAATAATCACTGTTAATTCAATCATGACTTATGCAACTGATAATTTTGTAAAAAACAACATCTTTTTCGGTTCTAAGAATTTCATATGTGTAATTACTTGAAATGTAATCTTTGATATCACTCTGCTGTGCAAAAACTTTATCATTGGGCTTCAGGTTTTTTGCATCTTTTCTCAATGAGATGTCAACCCCTTTGTCGTTCATGACAGTGATATAGAAGTAGTGATGAGGTGCATATCCTCCATGCAGCAAGGTATATCCGCTTAAATCTAACTTTCCCTTTAAGGCATCCCTAAGCATATAGCCCATCCTATATTTATCTATCTCCCATGAAAATTCTTTTGGAGGATTTACCTTGCCAATTATATGACTAACTGGATTTATGCTTACTAGAAAAAGAAAAATGTATGGAAGAACATTAACTCTTAAAATTCTATTAAAAAAAGAGGAACTGGCTAAAAATTTGAAAATTAAATTAATAAATATGGCTACTATCATGGCAAGGAAAGGATACATGGGTACTGCATACCACTGGAGCTTTGTTTTTCCCAACGAGATTACCAAAAAATAAAAAAGGACTAATGAAGTTAGGTAAATTGTAAGGTGACGGTACAAAGGATTCTTATAAAATAATCCAATAATAACACTACAAGGAACTAGTACAAACCAATAAACAAAAAGATGATCTATGATTAACCTATAATAGTACCAGAATCCGCCTTTATGACCTTCAATCACCTCAGCATATCTTCCACCTATCTCATTGTTCCATACAGCCTTAATAAAACCTGGATTCATACTCTCGCGGAGCAAATAATATCCAATGGAGAAAAATAGAAATATCCCGAATCCGATATAAAAATGTTTATTCTTAACGAGGGATATTAAATTTCGTTTGTAAAGTGCAAATAATGGTAGTACTGGAACAAAAAGCAATCCAGCAATACCCTTGGTTAAAACACTAAGTGTTATTGCAAAAAATGTGAAGTAGAGGTATTTTGTTTTTTTTGTCTCAATGAACAAAAAGAAAAGCAATGGGTAAAGTGTAGTAAATAGAGTAAGCAGTGAGTCATAGTCACCGGTTCTGGTTGCATGAACGTGAATGTAGCCAACGGTTGTTGTCAGTACAAGGCATGCAATATACCCAAACCATTGATCCTTAAATTGTCGCAGAGAAAAAAATAGAAAAAAAACGCATGTAAGAAAAGCCGCGATAGCAGCTGGTAAACGGATTGCCAACTCATTAACTCCAATTAACTTCATAAATAGCACTTGCATCCATATCATCAGGGGTGGTTTTGTATTCCACATATCAGGCTTTTTCTGAAAATGGGTTACAATCAAATTGCCATTACTATGCATTTCGTATGCGTTTATAGCAAGTCGAGCTTCATCAAAATTTCGTATAGGAAGTGTGTCAAGATGCCCAAATAGTGGGAAATAGATAATAGTTAATAGTAAAATGTACTTAACGATATTAAATGATTTGACCTTCATCTATTGAAGCCTTTTTGAAGAAGTGAAAAATAATAATGTATTAACTACTATTAACGATTTTCTAAAGTTTTTCAAAAGTAAAAAATTATAACGAAGTGGCAAGGTGCGTTTAAAAAAACAAACTATAAACATAAACATCAATTCTTTAAAACAAATTTGATAGTTTAATCCTTACAAAAAAATTATGATTTATAATTAATAAGTATAAATTTGCACTTAATTGGGATGTTATGTTTTTAAAATGCTTAATTTCTCCGATGAGATTTTCGAACTCAATTAGGAATGCAATATTTAGCTTACTAGGTCTAATAATTGTTACCGGATACTCTTTTGCCCAGATCAATTCCGATGGGATTCCTTATATAACAAACTATTCACCACGCACCTACGCTGCATCTGAGCCTAACTGGTCAATAGCCCAGGATAATAGGGGTGTGATGTACTTTGGCAATTCAAACTGCATACTTGAGTACGATGGCCATTTTTGGAGAAAAATCGAAGTTCCGGGGCAAACTTACATCCTTTCGCTTGCCACTGGCCCCAATGGAACTATTTACGCCGGGGGAATAGATGATTTTGGACATTTGGTTGTTGACCAACAGGGACAACTTATTTACGAGTCGCTGGCATTTATAATCGACGATAGTATTAGCATAACCCGCGTATGGAAGGTATATTCCGATAAGCAGTATGTTTACTTCTGCACTCTACAGTACATTTTCATTTACGACCCCGAAACCAAAACCCTAGAATCTATTGAGTTACCAAAAGATAACTTTTGGAGTTTTCTTTTAAACAATCGCCTTTATACTGGCAACCCTGATCTGGGCTTACTATATCTTGAAAAGGGTAAACTACAACAAGCTAAGGGTGGCGATTTCTTTGTGAATAAGGATATCTTTACCATGCTTTCATGGGCAAGCGATACCCTACTCATTTCTACAGCCCAAAACGGATTGTGTTTTCTCAATACACAAACCGGCAAGGTTTCAGGGTTTAACTTTAACGCCAACGCAACAAGAACCAACAAAATTCTTCATGAAAACTCACTATACACCGGCGTTAAAATTGATGAAAACCACTTTGCCTTTGGGACTCATGTGGATGGGGTGTTCATTATCAACAAGCAGGGTTGTATTGTAACACACCTCAACGAGCAAGTTGGCCTGCAGAGCGAAACCGTTTCAAACCTTTTCTTCGATCCTGCCAAATCGGGCATACTTTGGATTACCCTAACCAACGGAATCTCCTCAGCAAATATAACGTCTCCTGTAAGAAAATTTGCAGGGGAATCGGGATTGAATGGTGCCTTGCACAGCATCGTAAAACACCAGCAGAACTACTACGCATCAACAATGCTTGGCGTATATAAGCTAATCGCTAAACCAGGGGAGAATACCTTTTTCAAAGCAGTTTCGGGCATTTCGGCTGAGCCTGTTTACTCTCTGCTAAACATTGTTACCCCCGATTTAAAAGAAATACTTATTGCAGCCAGCGTTAGAGATATTTATGAGATTAAAGATGAAAAGGCATTGCCATTAAACACAAACGTTGAAACGTACAAGCTGCTCAAATCGCAAAAGGTTGATAACAGGGTGTACGTAGCCACATCGCGGGGCATTAGAATCATTCAAATAAAAGACAACCGCCTGAATTTTGACAGCAAAGTATTTGCCCTTCATAATGAATCAATCACAAGAATCTACGAGGATAAGCATGGAAATCTTTGGTGTAAATCATTCTCAGGCTTGCACCTTATCGATTCCAACGGATCACCACTGGTTTTACCAGAATCAATAAACGGAAAAATTGGTGACTTCTTTAGCTTTGACAATGATATTTACTTCAACAGCAATGGTTTAATATATAAATACAATCATTCTGATCATGATTTTGAACCATGCGTACCCCTTAACTCCCTTTTTAAAAACAGGAAAAAAAACCTGAAGGAATTTTTCCCCTTGAACGATATGCTGGCAATGGCTTACTACAACATCGACAATGCTTCCCAAGCCGACTTGCTAATTAAAACTGATGATACCTGGATTAGCGACACCCTTTCTCTTCGGATCATCCCACCCATGACAATTTACACTGCAATAAAAGATCCTCCATACATTTTGGTTGGAGGACAGGATGGTCTTTTCATTCATAATAGGGCAAGGGAAAAAAATTATTACCATCAATTCGAATCCCTTATTAGGACGATTACCATTGGAACTGATTCGGTTATTTTTAAAGGGGGCGATGGTTTTCTTACAAGAGGCATCGGCGAGGCCTCAAATATCCAAACATTTACAATCCCCATAGAATTCAAGCACAACAACATAGCGTTTGTTTTCTCAGCAAGCTATTACGAAAATGAGGAGGACCTTCTCTTCCGATCTTATCTAGAGGGAAACGATCGCGATTGGTCGCCATGGCAAAACGACACATATAGAAACTACACCAACCTTAAGCATGGAACCTATCGCTTTCATGTAAAAGCAAAGAACTTATACGGTGTAGAAAGCCATGTGGCTGTTTTTGAGTTCAGAATTCTACCCCCTTGGTATCTTACCTGGTGGGCTTACCTTTCATACATCTTACTTGCTTTTATTATTATTCGCGTTACGGTTGCCCTCTATACCAAAAAACTTCAGGAAGATAAGAAACGACTCGAAGCGATTGTTAGAGAGCGTACTGCCGAAATTGTTGAAAAAAACAAGAGAATTGAACATCAAAACATTGCAATTACCGATTCAATACGATACGCTAAAAGGATACAAACAGCAGTACTACCCGATAAGCAAACATCAAAATTGTTCGATTACTTTATATATTTTGCACCTAAGGATATTGTTAGTGGAGACTTTTACTGGATTCACCATTTCGAAAAGCAGAACCGCCTTATTGTAGTTGCTGCCGATTGCACAGGGCATGGTGTCCCCGGAGCCTTTATGAGCATGCTTGGCACATCCTTTTTAAACGAAATAGTCGCTAAACTCGACGTGAACCACTCCGACTCTATCCTTAACCAACTGCGTGATTATGTGATTAACACTCTGAGCCAAGGCATTAAAGAGGGTAAAGAGGATGAACGAAAAGATGGAATGGATCTTGCTTTAGCTTCCATCGACCTAAAAACCATGACTCTAGAATTCTCAGGAGCAAATAACCCTTTAGTGTTAATTCGTGATAACCAACTTCTCGAGTACAAACCTGACAAAATGCCTATTGGTGCTTACGTAAAACAGGATGAACCGTTTAAAAGAACCGAGATTAAATTGAAGAATGACGATGTTTTCTATCTCTTCTCCGATGGATTTGTAGACCAATTTGGTGGAAATGATGGACGTAAGTATATGAAAAAACAATTCAAGGATTACCTGTTCTCAATCCATCATGAACCTATGGAACAACAGAGAGATCTTCTAAAAACTGAAATGGAAAAATGGATGGAGAACTATGAGCAAATCGATGACCAACTAATTATTGGGATGAAAGTTGTTCTTTAATTAACTTTTCAACATAAACTTTCCTGAAGATCCTTTGCTTTCGAACAAATTATATTCTTAAATTGTTATGAAAATAATTTATTGGTAAAATATGCTTAGGTTGGTTCAATTTTTGATAAATTTATTCTTTTAACCGTTCCACAATATTTTCTGTTTTTTACTGTAATTTACAGATTGTTACTTATCTCAATCTTGTTTTATAATTATGCAAAAGTTACAATATTTCTTTCACTTATATCTTTTACTGAATTCATCATTGATGGCCATGTTATTCTTTCTTTTCCCTGAAAATATAGAATCAACCTGTAAATATATCATTAACCTTAAAAAATCAACTTTATGAAGAAAAATCTATTAACCTTACTCTTCCTCAGCATGGGAGTTTTTTACGTGCTGGGGCAAAGCCCACTTGGCTTCAATTACCAGGCTGTAATACGCAACTCCTCTGGAGAGATCGTTCCCAGCCATACTGTGGGCATAAAGATTAGTATTCTGCAAGGCAGTGTAACCGGTGAAGCTGTATACTCGGAATCTTTCACCCCCGAGACCAATGATTTCGGACTTGTAAATCTAATTATTGGTGCAGGGGAGGCAAAGGATGGTGATTTTACCAGCATCGACTGGTCATCTGGAGACCACTTCATCAAGGTGGAACTAGACCTAAGCGGAGGAGAGTCCTATACCGAAATGGGCACCACCCAGCTGCTTTCTGTTCCCTACGCTAACTACGCCTTCTCGGGTAATCCGGGCGAATCAGCATATCAGGTCTGGCTATCCTTAGGTAACGAAGGGACAGAAGAAGACTTCATCAACTCCCTCACCGGGCCTTCCGGCGATGCTGGTCCATCAGCATACCAGATCTGGCTTGACCTTGGCAATGAAGGTACAGAGGAAGACTTCATCAATTCTCTCACCGGGCCTTCCGGTGATGCTGGTCCATCAGCATACCAGATCTGGCTTGACCTTGGCAACGAAGGTACCGAGGAAGACTTCATCAACTCCCTCTCTGGCACATCTTCATGGACCGATAACGAAATTTCCGTTTCCACTTCTAAGCGTGTAGGCATCGGAACCGATGACCCTAACGGGATGCTAGAGGTGGTCTCCGATGGCAAGTCTGAAGAGGGTACTCCTCTCTTTGAGGTTAAAAACTCACAGGGTGAAACGGTTTTTGCAGTATATGAGAACAGCGTGAAGGTATTCATCAACGAAGAAGAGGAGGGCAAAACTGTGGGTGGGTTCGCAGTGTCGGGCCGAACAACTACCAAGGATATACAGGATATAATGGTTGTCACACCAGAGAAAACCCGCGTGTACGTCGATGAGCCTGATGGCAAGACCGTGGGAGGATTTGCCGTGTCGGGACGCACCACAACTAAATCAGACGACAGCCTTTTCTTTCAGGTTACCCCTGGCCTAACCCAGGTGTTCGTGGATGAGACTTCCGAAAAGACTGTAGGAGGATTCGCCGTATCGGGTCGCACCACTACCAAGGGGGTTCAGGACATCTTTGTGGTTACCCCAGAAAAAACTAGAGTTTACGTGGATGAACCCGTTGGAAAAACTGTTGGTGGGTTTGCCGTATCGGGACGCACTACAACTAAAACAGACGATAGCCTTTTCTTCCAGGTTACCCCTGGCCTAACCCAGGTGTTTGTAGATGAGACCACCGAAAAAACTGTAGGAGGATTCGCCGTATCGGGTCGCACTACAACCAAGGGTCTTGAGGAAATACTTCACATTACACCTGATTTTACACGTGTATTCGTGGGTGAGAGTACCGGAAAGACCGTAGGAGGATTTGCCGTATCGGGTCGTACAACCACCAAAGACGAAGGATACTATGATGTGCTTAAGGTGATCCCTGAACGCACCGATGTATTCATTAAACCCAGCCCAAGCAAAATGTTCCCCGATGGGTTCAGCATCTCGGCATACAACGAGTTTATGGAGTCAACCGAACTATTCAACGTATCTGAGGAGGGAACCTTTATCAATACTAACCTTACTGTTGTGCCCAATATTACCACCAGCGATCCCTCAAATATTAGCCAATCTTCTGCCGAAGTAGGGGGAAATGTGCTTAATTATTCCGGATCTCAAATTATTACCCGAGGCATTGTTTACAGCATCACCACTCAACTTGATGTTAACCTAGAAGGGACAACAACACCTGAAGGTGGTACGATACCAGATATGTATGGTGGCTTTGGACAATTTATCACCTATTTATATGAGCTTATTCCTGGAACACAATATTATTACAGGGCTTTTGCCATCAATGAAGAAGGGCTTATTGGGTATGGTGAGCAGAAGTCATTCACAACGCTTGCCCCATACACTCTCACCTTTATCGTTCTCGATGGAGAGTACAATGAAATTAGCAATGCGACAATATCAATCCATGAAATGGATAATCCAAATCCTATAATAAATCCAGTAGGAGATTATGTGTTCCATGTAATAGCTGGTACTTACTATTTCAACATTCAGGCTCCTGGTTACTATGAATATGTAGGAGAAGAGGTCTTTGTAGAGGGAAACACTACAGAAACTGCATTTCTTAACCCAGCACCTTCTACCGTAACTTTCATAGTGAAAGACCAAGATGAAAACCCAGTAAGTGATGTTGAAATTGGCATATATGATGGAGAATCGTACCAATGGCAGTATACTAATCAACTGGGGATAACAATATTCAATCCCGATCCTGCTACTTATGATTATTTTGTTTACACTTACGATGGAGGCTATGAGGAACACCCCGGAGGAAACTTTACTGTAAACTATGATGATAATATCGAAATACCTGTTACCCTAATTGCTCTCCCAAAATACACTGTTACATTTAACGTAGTAAATGAAGCGATGGAACCTTCAGTAGGTGCAACAATAAATCTTTCTGAAGGAGATAAAAAAGATGGTGAAAAGTATTACTATGAAACTAAAACCACCGATGAATTTGGTGTCGCCGTATTTGAGGAAGTCTATCAAAGTAATTACTATTGGTACGACATTTACCATCCAACCGATGGATCATTCTATGGAAGCACTCCAGTAAATGAAGATACTACCATTGATATTACATTATCTCTTGTCACCCCCTCTCCTCCAAAAGAGACAGCGAATAGTGCCAATTCTAACAAATAATTACTATGGATATGAATAAAATTAGTTTATTCGCAATTCTTCTTTGCTTAAGCACATTAACTTGGGCACAGGAAGCAGTAGTTTCCAGCGGTAATTACCACAAGAATACCAGTGGGTCAATTAGTTGGGGGCTTGGGGAATCGGTGATTCAAACCTTTGTTGCCGGTGAGAACATCATTACACAAGGATTTCAGCAAACAAGGCTCACCATTACTTCAGTAGAAGAGATTCCCGGGTTAGACTTTACTATTATCGCATATCCAAATCCTGCACACGACTTTGTTAACCTTAAAATCGAAAAGGATGATTTCACGGATTTTCGCTATGAACTATTCGATCAGAATGGACGAATTTTAAAGCAAGGGTTTTTCGAGAGCAATCCCATCATCATTCCTTTCAACGACAGGAGTGCGGGAATATACTTTATAAGGGTTATTTCAAGTAACAAGGAGTTGAAAACCTTTAAAATATTGAAACAGTAAATGAATATTTAAGCAAAAACCCGTTAGCTGAAAAGCTAACGGGTTTTTTGTTCTACCTCAAATAATACCTCCAACATATTCCCTTCCACATCAATCAAGGTTAACCTATGCTCACCCCCTTCTGGGTTTACTGCCATCCGGTGAAACGATTTAGTTGTACCTATGTATTCTTCATTAAGATGCCAATAGATAGTTGCTTCATCGTTTCTATGAGCTACCTCGAAAATTGCCTCACTAAAGCTCCCATCAAGGTTCCTTGGAATGTGAAGCTTTGTTCCATCAATTCGTGGATATAGCAAAGCCATTGGATTGGTAACTTTTGATGGCTCACATCCCTTACCATAAGGAGGCAATTGTTTGTAATACGGATTTTTACTCCTGTAAAACCACTCCATTGCAGGGGGAAGTACAAACCAAGATTCTGCTATCATTTGACGAACTCTTGTACATCTATCTGTAACTCTATGTGTACGCTCCTGATTTAAATGGACAATTTGATGGTAAGGGCAGGCTACTGTTTCTAAACCCTTTAATGGTATCAAAAGGGTGTCAACGGGATCACAAATATCAGAAGCCCTATGTCCACTATAACGGCAAATTGGTACCCTTGCCATATCATCGATGGGAATCTCAAACCAAGGAGAAGGGGGTAGCAGTTCAAATATATCGAAAAGTATGGGGGCTGCTGCGTTAATCCCAGTCAGGTTAGGACGACCCTCTCCGCTTGCATTTCCAACCCATACTGCCACCACAAATTGTGGATTCAATCCAATAGCCCATGCATCGCGATGGCCAAAACTTGTTCCTGTTTTCCATGCTACAGATCTCGATGAGGAGAAGTAACGCCAACCAGCCAACTCATCGGGACGAGAAACCTCTCGCATAGCTTCAAATGTAAAGTAAATTGATGATGCATCAAGAATGGAATGAAACTGTAAAGGTTGGCTTTGAAAATCCATTGTGGATTCAATATAGTTTGGTTGCCTGTAATCTGTCCTGCTGTATCGGCTTTCAAATCTACGAAAATGGTTAAGGGTTCTTGCCATGCTGGCATAAACACCTGCTAAGTCCCAAAGCGTTGCTTCTGCTCCTCCAAGGATCAGAGAAAGACCGTAATTATCGGGAGATCGATTAATGGTTGTTAATCCCAAGCTATTAAGTAGATGATGAAAAGGAGTTACACCGTATTGTTGCAACATTCTTACCGCAGGTACATTTAGTGAACGAGATAATGCCCGCGATGCGTGAACTGCCCCATCGTACCCCGGGTAAAAATTCTTTGGCGTGTAACCGCCTATCTGCGTTGGAATATCAGGTATAAGGCTATTGGGTAAAATTATACCATCATTGAGCATCGCTGCGTACAGGAATGGTTTCAGAATGCTCCCTGTGCTACGGGGCGAAGTAATAATATCCACATCGCCTCCGTTCTCACTTTCAGGCATATTGCCAACATAGACCTGAACTTTTCCTGTTTCCACATCAATCACCAATACTGCCACATTATGTATTTGATTTCCTGTTAATCGCTGCCTGTATCTTTCAAGAACTGACGTTGAGCGCTCCTGAATGAAAGTATTTATTGTTGTATTTACCCTTTCACCTCTCTTACCATCAACAATTGCTCTAGTTAAAAGATGAGGCGCCAATTGTGGAAGAGGCTTAGGTTCTCCGGGCAGAGATTCATGTAATGATAAGCTATAGGTTAGGCTGTCAATGGTTCCATCGTTAAATAATTTGCCCAGCAACCTATTGCGTTTTTCCCTAAGCATTTCTGGATTTCGTCCCGGAAATATTAGTGATGGGGCGTTTGGAAGTACAGCTAAAGCAGCAGCTTCAGCCCAACTTAAATCGAATGCTGAACGGCCATAATACCTCCACGCTGCTGCATCTAACCCCACCACATTGCCCCCGAAAGGGGCATTCGAGGCGTAAAGGGCAAGTATTTCCTTTTTGCTTAAATGCAACTCAAGCCTAATGGCAAACACCATTTCGACTACTTTTTCTAGCAAGGTACGATTTCTCCCTTTGCGGTGAAGACGAATTACCTGCATGGTTATGGTGCTACCCCCGCTTACTATTTTATTCTCACGTATATTTTGCCAAGCAGCCCTTGCAATGGAAAGTGGATTTACACCAGGATGCCAATAAAAATATCTATCCTCAAATGCCACAACACATTTGGCATATCTTTGGGGAATTGAATCAATAGCAGGGAATCGATACTGACCATCGGAAGCAATGGTGGCAGCCAGTAAATCACCATTAGATGCGTATAGAACTGTGCAGGTTGGTTCGGTAAATAGTCTATGAGGATTAGAAAAACAAAATAGGATAAAAAGCGAAATTAACGCAATAGCAACAATCCAATTAGCAATAATGGTTTTAGATGAACTTTTTATTATACGTTTATATATCAATGCTGTAACAATTTAGATTGTTTTAAACAGGGAAACTATATTAATCAAATAACGAAGATACAGTTACACTGGAAATTTCCAATTCAAAACATTTACCTTTGTAGAAAATTTTAATAATAATGAGCATAAAGCCCATTTCAAATTGGTTTGAAAATGAAATTGATTCTCCACTAATAATAGCGGGACCATGTAGCGCTGAAAATCGCCAGCAAGTCATTGACACTGCGGTGGAGTTGGCAAAGCTAAAAAGGGTGCATGTGCTAAGAGCTGGTGTTTGGAAGCCTCGATCTCGTCCAGGGAGTTTCCAGGGTGCAGGAAACATTGCATTGGAATGGCTGGAAGAAGCAAAAAGTCGTACAGGTTTGCTCTTAGCGGTTGAGGTAGCAACTCCCCAACATGTTGAAGTTGCATTGAAACATAACATTGATGTACTATGGGTTGGTGCCCGCACTTCATCAAACCCCTTTTCGGTCGATGAACTTGCCCATTCGCTGGCTGGGGTTGATGTTCCTATCTTGGTTAAGAATCCCGTAAACCCTGATATTGAATTGTGGCTCGGTATCATCGAAAGGTTCCTTCAGGTTGGAGTTAGTAAACTGGGTGCGATACATAGAGGATTCTCGCCTTTTCAACGATCAGCTTACCGAAACCTTCCCAAATGGGAAATCCCAATCGATTTGAAAAGCCTTATACCCTCGTTACCGGTTATATGTGACCCAAGCCATATAGCCGGGCGACCCGAACTAATTAAAGGGATTGCCCAAAAAGCTTTAGATTTATCTATGGATGGGTTAATGATAGAATCGCATATCAACCCCGGAGTGGCCCTTAGTGATGCCAAACAGCAGATAACGCCAAATGAACTATCGATCCTGCTTAATTCTTTAATCTTCCGAAAATCATCGCCAACAAATGCCGAATTTATTGATATTCTAGAAACTCTTAGGGAAAAAATAGATTCCATTGATCAGCAACTGCTGGAATTGCTTTGGCAAAGAATGGAACTTGTAAAACGGATTGGAGAATATAAAAAGGATAATAATGTTGCTATAATACAATTACGCCGTTGGGAGGAGATGATTAATTCACGGGTTGATTTTGGAAAATCGTTAGGGCTTGATCCGGATTATGTAAAAAACCTGCTTCGGTTGGTTCACAAGGAATCCATCCGTAAGCAGGTTGAAATCTTATCTCAAAATCATGAGTTGGAAGCGGAGTAGCTTAATCTATTAATTCAGTAACATTATAGCTATAACCCTCCATCACAGGATTAGCCAAAATTTTTGTGCAAACATCATTCACCCTTTCCAAGGCGATCTCCTGCGTTGGCGCTTCTATCTCAAATGTAATATGCTTGCCAATCCGCACATTCGATATCTCTGTAAACCCAGTATTATTCATTGTCATGCCAACAGCCTTACCCTGAGGATCGAGCAACGCTTTAAGAGGCATTACATTTATCTCTGCTTGAAATTTCATTTTATATAAGTATATTGTTTTTGTAAAGCAAAGTTACTAAAAATAGTCAACTCAAAAAAAAACATCAAAACTAACTATTGTACCTCATCCACTTCCACATTTCCTTCCATGTATGCTTCTTCCCGTAAAGCAGTATCCCCACACGGTATATCTTGGCTGCTAACCATGTAACAGCAATAAACGTTACTATTAACAATGCACCTGAGAGAGCCAATTCCCATGGTGGAACTCCATAAGGTAAACGGGTTATCATTATTATGGGAGAGGTGAAGGGCACCATTGAAAACCAAAAAGTTAGCGCCCCGTCGGGTGATCTAAGCCCACTTACCATAACAATAATGGCAAGAATAAGGGGTATAGTTATAGGAATAGTTAGTTGTTGGGTATCGGCTTCGCTATCAACAGCTGAACCAACAGCTGCAAACATTGCAGCATATAAAAGATAACCGCCAATGAAGAAGAAAATAAAACCGCCAATGATAAGTACAAAGTTCATATTCGAAAGAGCGGTCATCATTTCGCCAGCAAAACTCTGTTCGGTAATCCCTTCGGGCATTGCCTGTGCCATTCCTGGTTGATCCATCAGGTTGGATACACTCTCCTTTTGAGCCATAGCCTTTTCGGATGATCCCATGAAAATAGCGCTAGCAGCAGTAACAAGCCCAAAGGTTAAAACAATCCAGACAACAATCTGCAACAAGCTGACGGCAGCAATTCCCAAAATTTTACCCATCATCAGCTGGAATGGTTTTACCGAGGAGACAATTACCTCAATTATGCGACTACTCTTCTCCTCAATAACTCCACGCATAACCTGACTTCCGAAAAGGAATATAAGCATATAAACTAAAAAGCTTAGTATATAAGCAACCCCAAAAGCCAGTTCGGAAGAACTCTCCTTAGCCTCACCGTCTTTGGTCCATTTAATGGTTCTTACTTTAATGCTCGTTTTTATATTTTTAAGAATCTCTTCCAGATTCTCGATGTCGTAAGTTTTCAACTTTTGAGTTTCAACCTCATTCCTTATGGATGAGGATATGTGTGATGTAATGTCCATTGACGGTTGCTTATCGGAGTATAGTATCACAGCATCAGGTGAGCTTGCCACCATACGTCCAATATAGAGTACAGCATAGTAATTCGATTCGCTAAATGAAGATTGCAAATCGGGCACGGAAACACCATCGAGATAGGTAAACTTCAGGTACTCTGTTTCGGTTATCTTATCCTTAAAAAGACCTGAATCATCAATAACGGCTATATTCCTCTCCTTTTTATCCTCCATTGTGGCAATGATCATTGGAACTATCATAATCCCTGCAAAAAGTAAAGGGGTTAGAATTGTCATAATAATGAAGGACTTCTTTCTAACTCTGGTTAGAAACTCCCTCTCAATAACAAGAAATATTTTATTCATAGTGGTTGTTTTAAATCGATTAAGATTTTAGTCCATGAGCCTTGTTGTACTCCTGAACCACCTGTATAAATATATCGTTCATGCTGGGAATAACTTGATTAAACCCAAATATCTCTGCAACGGGTAAGACAAGACCTAAAAGCCTGTTATCCGCAGAGTACTCATTCACTTTAATATGAGCTTTAATAAGTCCGGCTTCCTCACTATGACTTACTAGCTCGTAGTTTAAGTTTAAACTATCCTTTACTGTTTGGACATCTCCCTTGAAGGATAGCTCAAATACATTGCTTCCGTATTGCTGTCTGACCTTATCAATATGACCGCTTAGAATATTTTTTGCTTTGTTAATCAGGGTGATATGGTCGCACATCTCCTCTACACTTTCCATGTTATGGGTTGAAAAAAGGATTGTTGAACCCTTCTTCTTAAGATCAAGAATCTCGTTTTTGATTAAATTAGCGTTTATGGGATCAAAGCCACTAAAGGGCTCATCAAATATGAGCAACTTTGGCTCATGAATGATGGTTACCACAAACTGTATCTTCTGAGCCATACCCTTAGAAAGTTCTTCAATCTTTTTGTTCCACCATCCTTGAATCTCCAACTTCTCAAACCAATACTTCAGCCTTTTCAATGCTTCATTTCTACTCAAACCCTTTAACCTTGCCAAATAAATGGCATGCTCTCCAACCTTCATCTTCTTATAAAGGCCTCGTTCCTCAGGCAAATAACCAATGTTGTAGATATCATCAGCCTTCATTGGTCGACCAAAACATTCCACCTCCCCTTTGTCGGGTCCAGTGATCTGGTTGATTATGCGTATCAGGGTTGTCTTTCCTGCTCCGTTAGGCCCTAGCAAACCGTAAATACTGCCTTCGGGCACAGAGATGCTTACATCGTCAAGCGCTAGGTGGTTGGAAAAACGTTTTTCGATGTTTCTCGTTGTTAGTATGTCCATAGGGAAAAAAATAATTGGAATAATATTGTGAACAAAAATATGATAATTGATTATTACTGATTATAAAGAAAATGGAAAAAATCTATGATTTTGCAAAAATTAACTTATTCGATGAATCGATCAAATCTGAAGCAATTATATGAGTGTCAAATTTCTCATACTCATCTCTAAACACAATTTGATTTTTTCTTTCCTCGATACTCTTGTTGTAAGACTTGTCGTAGTATGCCAAAAGAATTTCAGCCACTTTCATATAATTTTTCTTCTCTAGTTCATCCAATGCCAACTTTGTATTTTGCCCACCAACCCTTTTCGAAATCCTTTCAATGGCAGAGGAAAGAGCATCCTTGTCAAAACATGCGTATTCGTTAACCAATCGGTTAAGTCGCTCCTGAAGACAAAGATCAACCCTGAACAAAGGGCTGCTTCGCATTTGCTTCCAAAGTGGCTCAGGGATAAAAACCTTCCCAATGTTCATGGACTCATCCTCCATCCACACAGGCTTTTTAATGTCAAAGTCTTTCATTGACCAAAAAAGGTCGTTGTGGAATTGTTCCGATGTTGGTTGTGGATTTTGCCCCAATGCTCCAAAGGATGAACCTTTATGGTTAGCCAAACGCTCCAGATCAACCACCTGTTGCCCCAACGCTTTCATATACCTGAGCAATTCCGATTTCCCACTTCCGGTACACCCAGTAAGAATTCTTATATCAAAAACTTGCTCAAAAAAAGAAAAAATATAGTTACGAAATCCCTTGTATCCCTTTTTAAGAGTTACGGCTGGAATATCTGCAGTATTCAACAACCAAGCAAAGGTTGACGATCGCATGCCACCTCGCCAGCAATGAATAATAAGATGTTCAGTATACTTATACTTACTTGCTTCACGAACAAAATCAGCCATCTTTGGTCCAACAACCTCAAGTGCCCTCAACATAGCAGCCTTGCGACTTTTTTGTTTATAAAGTGTGCCAACCTCAGCCCTCTCCTCGTTGGAAAAAATGGGTATGTTAACTGCACCCGGTATATGCCCCGATTCGAATTCAGCAGGAGTGCGAACGTCTATAAGGGTATTACACCCTATATAATCAATCAATTCTTGCGGTTCGATGGGTCTCAAAGTTGAAAATATTTTGAAAATTCAATTTACAATTGGGATACATTTGAAGTGCTGGCAAAATTAAATTATTCCTTTCTCAAATCTCGATAAAGATGAATTTTTATTGAAGGAAATCTTACATAAAAAAATTTTTTAACTAATCTTCATTAATAAGTAAATCAAAGCACATAAAATGCTTGAAAATCAAAATAAATATGATAAAAAAAATTATGTTTGTATTAACCCAAAATAAACCTAAACCATCTTTTCAATTAATGTTACAATATTTTTTTGATTTATATAAGAACAAGATATGAACTTACAGGATATAGCAATAATAGCCATTGCTTCTTTAGTTGGAATAGCATACTTGCTAAAGGTCAGAAGTTATGATATTTATGAGAAGGAGCCTTTCTCAGTGCTCCTTATAGTTTCTATAGCAGGAGGCATAATCTCTGTTTTTACCTCTCTGTTTTTGTATAAGTTTGTTGATGTTCAATTGAATTTTATTGATGCAATAATTAAAATTGGATTAATTGAGGAGTTGTCAAAGCTAATTGCCCTGATATTAATATTTCATTTTATCAAGAATAATTTCAACGAGATAGTTGATGGTATTATATACATTACTGCCATATCACTTGGATTCGCTATAATTGAAAATATATTCTATGCTTTCGGTTCAGATACCCCATTTCTTATTCTCTTTCAAAGATCAATTTATTCTACCTTGGGTCATATTTCGTTCTCTGGGTATATGGGAGTTGCATACTACATCCATAAGAGAGTTCATAAAAATTACACCGGCATAATACTTTCAATAATTGTTGCAGCCATAGCCCATGGAATTTATGATGGGGTAATTTTTCACGAAAAATTGAATTTCCTGTTCAAAATAGTTTTTATTGGACTTGTTATCCTACAGTTCTGGTTACTTAAAATAACCTTAGGGTTTTCAAAATTTAGGGTCGAACTAGATGAAACTACTTTTAAACAAACGGATAATACTATTTTTCTATATTGTTGTAAATGTGATAGTAGTATAAAAAACAATGAACTAACTTTTTGGAAGATTAAAGCTGGGCATTGCAGCATCTGCAATAGTTTAGTTTTAAATTCCGAAAATTTGATCAAACTTATCCAATACTTTCGTCCGGTTCTGAATGCAAAAATTTTTATTAAAAAATTACCTCAAAACAAAAGAATTATATCCCTCAACGAAGGGGGCAATATTCTTTTCAATACTAAACGTAACGTCTTAAGCTCTCCCACAATTGAACTAGGTCAATGGCTTAAAGAAAAAAATTGTAGTGATCGAAAGTCCATATTGGAAATGCCTTTCTTTGGATACTTCTTAAAACATATTGGCTTAAAACACCTTATTGATTAGTTCTTTAAGAAAACCATAAAAATTAAAGGGGTAAACATTTTTTTCAAGTATGAATTCATAAAATATTTGAAAGGGAATAAACGTTTACTAAAAAACATAATACCATGAAATCCAAATTATTAATCATTGCTATTACTGCAACTATTACAACAGCACTAATATTTACGATCGTATACTTTGTTTTTGGCCTAAATGCTAAACCAAAGATTATCCTTTCCCTCGATTCGCCGAACGGTCAATACGTTGCCTACGTTATGGAAAATCCAGCAATTGATCCTCCCAATCAGAGCCTTTTTATTGCCAAAAACAGAAGTAACGAATTCCGTCTTGTGGCCAATCTACCGGAGGATATCGAGATGTGCGATAGCATCTACTGGTCGCCCAACAGCAAAGCAGTATCATTTACTACCAACTGGCACGTTTTTATTACACGTATCGAGGGTTTTAACACTCAAAAAGTTAGTATAAACCCCGACTGGTGGATAAGGATGGAAAAAGGAACCTTCAGAAGTTCTAATCGTCCTGTGAAGATAAAGGAGTTTTCCTTTATCAACACTGACACCATTAGCTACAAAACAAATTTAATGGAAAATCATGAGCTGATTTTCATTGGCAAACTGTAGTAATATCAATCGGATTAACTATCCTTTGGGCTTAATCTTTAAAGTCTGTCCAGGAACCAGTTTATCATCGGTTAGATTATTGATCTTCTTAATATCAGTATGGCTTACTCCAGGGTACAATCGTGCTATATCCCAAAGGGTGTCACCACGTCTCACCTGATGGTAAATGAAATTTGCATCTGCACTTGCAGGCGAATTTTCCTGAGCATAACCTAAACGCTGAGCTGTTCGTTCGGGAACATATATGATAAGCTTCTGACCGGTTCTTATTAAGCTGCCCCTGATATTATTCCAACTTCTTAATTGACTTACAGTAACCCCATGTCTTTCTGCAATAGTTCCTAGTACATCCCCTTCTTTTACCCTATACTCTATTCTTCTACTTCCGGTTGGTACATCGTGCTGATATGAAGAAGTAAACCTTGAGGGATTGGCTAAAATATTGTTATTAAAGAAAACACTATCCTTGTATGCTAATATCTCTCTTTCCTTGTCTATAAAGGGTCCTACATAATCCAATGGGAGCTTAATCGAGTGTTGCTTTGTCTTTGCAGGAATAATATCGAGTTTATACTGAGGATTTAAATCGCGTAACACTTTCAAAGGTATGTTCAACACTTCTGAAACTTGCTGAAGATGCAACATCCCTGAAACCATAAGGGTGTCTGTTGTTGAAGGTAATACCATGGCAACGGGTCGAAGATTATGCTCCTTGTAGTATGTCATGGCGTAGGTTGCTGCAATAAATGCAGGTACATAGCCACGAGTTTCGCGAGGTAGGTAATAGTATATATCCCAGTAACTTCTTTTTCCGCCGGCACGGCGGATAGCCTTATTCACATTGCCTGGCCCACAGTTATATGCTGCAATCACAAGGGTCCAATCGTTGAAGATAGAGTACAGATCTCGAAGGAAACGTGCTGCTGCATGGCTAGAGGCAATGGGGTCGCGACGCTCATCAATGTAAGAGTTTATGGTTAGGTTGTACATGCGCCCTGTTCCATACATGAACTGCCAAATTCCAGTTGCTCCTGCTCGGGATACAGCACGGGGATTAAGTGCCGACTCAATTACAGGTAAATAACGCAATTCCTGTGGTAGTTGGTATAAGTCCAAAATCTCCTCAAAAATGGGGAAGTAGTAATCTGTCAGTCCAATCATCACCTCTACTCTATCGCGCTGCTTTTGGGTGTAAACGTTGATATAGTTGCGAACGATTCTGTTGAATTGCAATTCAATAGCTGAGTTTATGGTAGCCAATCGTTTTATGTAGACCGAATCTGGAAAATCGGGGATGATACCAACACTATCATGCTCCACCACCATTACTAAGTTGTTGGTGTCTATTGCTTGTTGAACGTACCATAGGTTTAAGAGACTATCAAGGTTACTCCCAAATCGGGCAATAATACCCACCCCTTCAAGCGTAGAATCACGAAGTACAGGAATTGTATCACGATTAACACTTCCTGTTGCCAAAGTGCATGCAATAAAATAAGCAGAAATCAAGCCCACAAACCTTTTCATATATAAATATTTTTAAAAATCAAACTTTAAACGAACTCCAAAATTGGGTGCTGAACCAATTGAATGTGCAGAAATTCCCCCATTCAAAACTGGTTCAATTCCCAGCGCTAAATTATCACTAATATCCCAATCGAAAAAATGGGCATCCACATTGGCATCAATAATGTTTAAAACATAGAGACCGGCTAAACCAATTATTGCCATATCACGATTCCGCCGATATAAATCTCTTCGCCAAATCAGCTCTTCCTTTAAGACCTGTCCTCCGTATACATCTTCCTGATTTGGATCAATAAGCTGCTCGTATGCTGTTTTGAAGAAAACAAAACCCCTCTGGTTAAAATCGACGATATAGTACAACGAAGCTATTCCGCCATAAATCACTGGCACTTTCCATGGCTTTTGATTGTAAACCTGTCCCATTCCAGGGACTAAAGCAGAAAGTATGGTAGCAGTAGCTGGCGAGTGTCTCCCCTTCGCCTTGACGATAAGCGCATCGGCTACACTTGCAAGGTAAAAAGCTGCCGCACCCGCATAACATGCATTTCTTTCAATTTTATATAATGTCGATTCCCTTTTTAAATGCTCTCCACCTTCAGGAGTAAAAAGAGTAGATTGGTACTCTCCCATAATCTTCCTGTAATTACTATTAGCATTGACTCCAAGGTATATCATAGATCCCATGCCAGCATAGAAAACAGGAATTTTCCAGTATTGCTTATTAATAACCTGACCCGATCCAGGTAATACGTGCGAAGCTAGCCAAACCTGCTGACTGCTAAGTGAATCGAGATAAAAGGGTTTGGAAGCACTGGCATTTGACGACAGTAAAATGCAAATGAGGGCAATCGGTAGGTGATGTCCTTTTATTATTGAAAGTTTATTAAAACGATGAAGTGCCCTCAAAGCCGGGTATTCTTTTTGGGTATGAAAACGTGTAAATGGGAAAAATGTTACTCGTTAAACCGACTAAATTTATTCATTAACTCTTCCAGTTCACCTTGGGTTCTATAGGCTATAACTATTCTTCCATCTCCTTTTCGACCGGGTTTAATATCAGCGCCCCAACCGAAAAGGTCATTAAGTTTTTTCTTGTATTCGGTAATACCCTCGCTCTGATTGACATCTGGCTCTTGGTTTGACTTATCCTGCTTTAAGGCTCCTTGTTCTAAATTTTTTCTCGCCATCATTTCAGCTTGCCTAACTGAAAGTTCGCCTTTGATTATCTTACGGAAAATCTTCAATTGCTCTATGGGATTATCAATACTTACAAGGGTTCTGGCATGACCCATGCTTAACTTCCTTTCCTTTATGCCCATCTGTATTTCGGCAGGTAATTTAAGCAATCGCAAATAGTTTGAAATTGTTGACCTTTTCTTTCCAACCCTGTCTGAAAGGCTATCATGGGTAAGGAAGCATTCGTCAATCAATCGCTGATAACTTATGGCTACTTCAATAGCATCCAAGTCTTCTCGTTGGATATTTTCCACCAATGCCATTTCAAGCATTCCCTGATCGTTGGCTGTACGAATGAATGCTGGGACAGTGGTTAAACCTACCAACTTAGCCGCTCTTAGCCTTCGTTCTCCAGATATTAGCTGGTATTCTCCATTTACAAGACGAACGGTAAGCGGTTGAATAATTCCCAACTGCTTAATTGAGGCTGCCAATTCACCAAGAGCTTCCTCATCAAATGAAGATCGAGGCTGAAAGGGATTGCCCTTAATCTTCTCAATTTCTATTTCTTTTACCAAATCATCGGATTGGCGTTCTTCCCTACGCTCTGCTCTGGATATTGAGGGTTCTGCATCCTCGATAAGCGCCCCAAGCCCTCTTCCCAATGCCATTTTCTTTGCCATGGTATATAATAGTTCGTGTAATTTCTATTCAACTCTTTGTTCTGCCCCAGCCATCTCTGTTTTGTTGTTCTTTTGAAGTAGTTCTCTGGCAAGGTTTAAATGGTTTGCCGAACCACTTGAAGCTGCATCATACAGAATAACCGGTTTGCCATAACTTGGAGCTTCACTTAATTTGATGTTTCTTTGAATTATTGTGTTAAACACCATCTGCTGAAAGTGCTTTTTAACCTCATCAACCACTTGATTGGATAACCTTAACCTTGAATCATACATGGTTAGCAGGAAACCTTCAATTTGCAGTTCAGGATTCAATCGGGTTTGAATTATTTTAATTGTATTCAACAGCTTACCGAGACCTTCGAGGGCAAAGTACTCACACTGTACGGGTATAATCACAGAATCAGCAGCAGTAAGTGCATTCACAGTAATAAGCCCTAAAGATGGAGAGCAATCGATAAGGATAAAATCGTAATCGTTCTTAACTTTTTCAATAACTGACTTGAGCATCTTCTCTCTATTGGGCATATTAAGCATTTCGATCTCTGCACCAACCAAATCGATGTGTGAAGGAATGAGGTCAAGCCCATCTATTTCACTCTTTAATATAATATCACGAGGATTAACTTCTTCTATTAAACACTCATAGATGCTGGTTTTTATATTACGTAGATCAAATCCTGATCCCGAAGTGGCATTTGCCTGTGGGTCGGCATCAATTAGTAGAACTTTTTGTTCAAGTACAGCCAAACTGGCTGCCAAATTAATGGCTGTGGTGGTCTTTCCTACTCCACCCTTTTGGTTTGCAAGCGATATTACTTTTCCCATACTTCTTTTATTAAATCCTGCATATTTTATCAAAAGTTACAAAGATACCCTGATTGGCATTTATCTAGGATTCTTCCTTGTTTTGAATATAAACAATCGGGGTTAACTTACTAACAAGTTATTAACAGTACAAGGGTTTTTCCTTTGGCAAAAATAGCAATTCTTTTACAAATAAATCCTTTTTTAGCATTGTGACTAATTGATGAATTTATTAAATGGGTTATATACACAGTTCGATCAAAAAAAGTATACCTCAAAAATAAGTTAATTGTATATTTGTCTCTTTAAACAGCAAATGTATTGGAAGAGAAAAGCAAGTGGTTTGCCATTGTTAACCCAAAGGCTGGTTTTGGCAAAGTAAAAAAAGAATGGCCAATAATTCAAAAACACCTTCTCTCAGAGAGTGTTGATTTTGATTTCTCGATCACAAAACGAAAGTATCATGCTGTTGAGCTTACGGTTTCGGCCATTAATCAGGGATATAAAAAGATTCTGTGTGTTGGTGGCGATGGCACCCTTAACGAAATTGTGAATGGAATTTATATCCAATCAAAATACTCTCAAACCGATGTGTTAATTGGAGCCATTGGTATTGGTAAATGCAACATCTTCGGAAAGTTGTACGCAATGCCTAAATCATATCAAGGGATTGCAGCCACTATTAAGGAAGAGAAATATTTCATGCAGGACATTGGCATGGTTCAATTCTTTGAATCAAGAATTAGGCATAAGCGCTATTTTGCCATTTCTGGGGGGGTTGGATTTGAGGCAGAGCTAAACTTTAACTCCAACATGCTAAAGGAAAGTGGGCGGAAAGAAAGGATTCATTTCCTTTTCAGCATATTAAAATCGCTGATTTGTTACAGGACAAGCATGGTAAAAGTTCAAATTGACAGTACTAACCTGAGCGGGAAATTCTTTAGCATACTGGTAAGAGTTGTGACCAGCAACGAAGATGCATTTCTAGCATTACCCAATGCTAACCCCAACGAGGAGTCGTTTGACATTGTAGTCATCAACAACATAAGCAGATGGCAGGTAATAAGGAATTTACATAGGCTATCCGATGGTTCCATTCAAAATCACCCTAAAATAAAAAAATACAAGGGCAAAAAGGTTACAATATCCTCAAAGCCCCATGTCAACCTTGTGGTTGATGGGGAGTCGCTGGGGAGTTCTCCGTTTTCTTTCTCAATTCTCCCCAAAAGCATTAAGGTACTGGTTGGTCCTGATTTCAAGGGCGTTAATTAACAAAACCTTACATAGGATCCACATCTATTGAGATAATAACACCCCCAAAGGGTTTGTAGCTTTGAATCCTGCTTATCTCCTGCTGAATGGCTGTCTTTGCCTTGGGTAAAGGCAGATTCCTCTCCAGCTTGATCAGAATATCCTCTATGTAAAGGTTTTGAATCTTGCTGATCAATGGCTCTTCGGGGCCCAAAACCCTTTCCTTAAAACGTGATCTTAGGTTGGTAGCCAGTTGATTTGCAGAAACCTGCAAGGTCTTAATATTTAGATGCTTAAGGGATATTCGTATCAGCCTGTAGTAAGGTGGGTAATGAAAGTCTTTTCGCTGTAGCAATTGCTCTTTAAAGAGCAACTCATAGCTGCTTGAAACCACATGCTTAATAATGGGATGATCTGGATTAGTCGTTTGAATATAAACCTTTCCCCGTTTAAACTTTCTGCCTGCTCTGCCACTAACCTGTGCCATTAGCTGGTAACTACGCTCGTGAGCCCTAAAATCAGGAAAGTTGAGAGTATTATCGGCGTTAAGAATTCCAACTAAACTAACCCTGTCGAAATCCAATCCCTTAGTAACCATCTGCGTTCCAATGAGCACATCGATTTTGCCCAGTTCAAATTCCGAAATGATCCTCTCGTAAGAATGCCTGGAGCGGGTGGTATCGAGGTCCATACGCTCTATAACCGCAGAGGGGAAAAAGAGTGCCAGCTCATCCTCCACCTTCTCTGTCCCAAAACCCTTGGTGGTCAGCTTTGCACTACCGCAAGCCAAACACGTTGACAAGTTGGGTATGGTATAGCTGCAGTAATGGCATACTAGCTGGTTGCTCCTTTTATGATAGGTTAAGCTCACATCGCAATGCTTACACTGTGGAACCCATGCACACTCCTCGCATTCAATAAAAGGCGAATATCCCCTTCGATTCTGAAATAGGATAACCTGCTCTCCCCGACCAAGAGTTTCCCCAATGGCTTCCAGCAGCTGGGGTGAGAAGATCGATTTCATCAACTTCTTCTTTCGAGCGATCAACGTGTCAACCAGAACAATTTCGGGAGGTTCAATATCCTTGTAACGCTGGGTAATGGTGGCAAAGCCATACTTGCCCACCTGGGCATTGTAGTACGATTCCAACGAGGGAGTTGCAGTACCCAACAACACCTTAGCCTGCTGCATAGCCGCCAAGAGTATTACTGAATCACGTGCATGGTAACGGGGTGCTGGGTTGAACTGCTTAAAGGTGTTCTCGTGTTCCTCGTCAACAATTACAAGGCCTAAACGTTTGAAAGGCAGAAATATTGACGATCTAACCCCGAGAATAATGTCGTAAGAAGGTTTCGACTGATCTTTACCATCGTTCATAAGGCTTTGGTATACCTCCACTCGCTGATTGTCGCTGAACTTGCTGTGGTAAATCCCTACCCGATTACCAAAAAATCGCTTAAGGCGATTGATTATCTGCGCTGTAAGCGCAATTTCGGGTAGCAGGTAGAGTACCTGTTTCCCATTCCTAAGTTGCTCTGCAATTAGGTTGATATACATCTCCGTTTTGCCGCTTGATGTCACCCCATGTAGGAGAACTACCTGCTTCTCCTTGAAATCATCAGCGATCTTCTGCAGCGTTTTTTCCTGTTCAGCCGTAAGGATCAGCTGATCACCTTTGTCATCATCTTGAAGTTCTAACCTTGAAACCTCGCGCTTCTCAACCTCGAAGATATTCTTCGCTACCATAGCCTTGAATGCAGCCTCTGAAACATCTGCCTTTGCCATTAGCTCACTTTTTGTAACCCAACCCGTAAAGGTTGATCGGGTTTGCACGGTAATGGAAAGGAACGCCATTAACAGCTTCTGTTGAGCTTGTGCCCGTTTGAGCTCGCCAAAGGCACGGTTGATATCCTCGTCTACCTTGAGCCGTGAATGTAGTCTAACGATTACCTCAAACTTTGGTATAAAGGACGATTCAATGGATTCGTAAACCGATAACAGCCCCTTGTCAAGCAAGGATTTAATGGCACCCATGGGATTAGAGACACTGGCCTTAGCCACCAACTGCTGAATGGAAAGGCTTTTGCCATCATCCATCATACTTAGGATCAGCGCTTCCGAATCGGAAAGGGGGACGGATTGATCCGCTTCTTCAACTGTTCTAACCAGGGTTTCGCTCTCCATTTTCAGCCCCGAGGGTAGGGCAGCCTTCATCACCTCGCCCAACGAGCACATGTAGTAACCAGCCATCCACTCCCAGAGCTTAAGTTGTACTTCCGAAACCAATGGCTCATCGTCGATAACCTGAAGGATATCCTTGGTTTGGTATGCCTCGGGTGCAATACTATGCACCCTAAAGACTATGGCCGAGTACAGCTTCTTCTTGCCAAGCTGAACAACCACCCTAACGCCAGGACTAACATTACCATTTAACCTATCTGGAATTGAATAGGTGTATAACTTTGGCAGCGCCAAGGGGAGTATCACATCAACAAATAGCGAATTGGGCATCTACCTTGTGATTATTTTTCGTTTGCTAAGGTAGGAAAGTTTAATAGGACAACAAAGTATACATTAATGTGATGCATATCAATATCCAGACCTGAAATGGTTAAATTCCTTTTATTACATTGGCTACTTCCTCCATTAGCCAGCGAGGGGTTGAGGTTGCTCCGCATATACCCACACTTTCAATACCCCCGAACCACTTTTCGTCTATCTCGGATGGGTTACTGATAAAGTATGAATTGGAGTTGACCGATTGGCACACATCGAAGAGCATCTTCCCATTGGAACTGTTTTTGCCACTTACAAAAAGTATCAAATTATGCTTTACAGCAAAGCTCTCTATCTCGGCCTTTCTGTTGGATACCTGTCCACATATGGAGTTATGGCTTTTGAAATGGAAAGGGGTTTCGACCTTTTGACCCTCTATTCTATTTTTAATTTCATCAATAATCCGCTGATAATCCTCAGCGCTCTTGGTGGTCTGCGCAAAGAGCTCGATGGGTTTTGAAAAATCGAGCTTATCCAACTCATCAATTGATTCAATGACTATGGCATTACCTTGGGTTTGTCCAACAAGCCCTATTACCTCAGCGTGTCCCCTTTTACCAAAAATTACCACTTGCCCGCCCATGCTCTGCATTCTTTGCCATCCTTCGCGCAGCTTTATCTGCAGCTTTAATACCACTGGGCACGATGCATCGACAATGTATACATCCTGCTTAAGTGCTTCATTATACGTTTCGGGAGGTTCGCCATGGGCTCGGAGTAGCACTTTTTTGCCAGTCAGGTTCTTAAACTCATCACGCGAAATTGTAATCAATCCAATGGATTTTAGCCTTTCAACCTCCTCGCTGTTATGAACAATATCACCCAAACAGTAAAGAGTTTTGTTTTGTGCAAGTTCAGCCTCGGCCTGCGAAATAGCATTCACAACCCCAAAACAGAAACCCGAACGGCTATCAATTTCTACCTTCATTGGTAAGGCTTGCTTTATTTTGATGGTAAGGTTAGTCCCCTATTTTGCTCCTAATGATCTGTTCAACCCATTCCATCTGCTCAGGAATGGTCATATACGAGTTATCCAGCACAATGGCATCATCGGCCTTCCTAAGGGGAGCTACATCGCGCGATTGGTCAATACGATCGCGCTCCTGCACATTCTTTAAAACCTCTTCGAAGGATACGTTTTGCCCCTTTTCAATCAACTCTTTTAGTCTTCGATGAGCTCTGATCTCAGGGCTGGCTGTCATGAATATTTTAAGCTCTGCGTGAGGGAAAACAACAGTCCCAATATCTCGGCCATCCATTACAATTCCCTTATCCTTTCCCATCTCCTGCTGTTGTAATGTCATCTTATCCCTTACAATGGCAATAGCTGACACAGGGCTAACCAGCTTAGAAACCTCGAGTGATCGGATCTCCTCTTCAACCACTTTCTCATTCAGGGTAGTTAGCCAACCTTCTCCTTGTGGATTTGGGGTAAAGCAAACCCTAATGCCTTCGAGGAGTTTAGGCAACAATTGCAGATCAATTTCAGTTTCAGAGGCAATTCCCTCCTGAATACATGCAAGCGTAACAGCCCTGTACATTGCCCCGCTATCGATGTAAAGATAACCAAGGTTTTTAGCAATTGCCTTGGCAAACGTGCTTTTCCCGCAGGATGAGTGACCGTCGATGGCTATAATAATTTTTTTAGACATTTAAATATCCTTCAATTGAAATGGTAATGTATCATTAACCAACTACATCAAATATGGTTCAACAAAGGTACTAAAAAAATGGGTAAGCGATTACAGGTTGTTCTTAATGAACAATTCATCGAGATTGGCACTTACAGAGAAATGGTTTGATGCACCCACAAGGTGATAGGTTGCCCGGCTATAGCTGATATGGTATTTTTTGATTTTTATTCCTATACCCCAGCTAAAACCTACCATAGCAACCCTCTCTTCGATTTTCAGCTCATTGCGTCGCTGGTAATTGTAGCCACCCCTTAAGTAAAAATTACGTACAGGCACAAACTCAACTCCCACAATTACATGGCTAATAAACTCGTTTCCAACTCTTTCAAAAAGGGTTGATCGACCTTCCTGCTCATCACCAAAAAAAGTGTACGTTTCCCTTTCGCGCTCATAGTAAAGGTCAAGAGTTTGAAGTTGCTGAAAATTTACCACAAAACGAAAAGGTGCATGCCTAAGTTTTTGGCTGAATCCAGCCACGATTTCGAATGGAAGTGGCTCCCATGTATCTTGAGTGTATGGTTTAAGCATTGTTCCAAAATTGCGAGCAACAACCCCTGCAGAGAAGAGGTGTTCTGGACTTGTGTAAACCACTCCTATATCGGCTGCAAGGCCAAATGAACGGTACCTTTCCAAATGAGAAAAAACAGGTTTTAAGTTAACTCCCACTGTAAAAATGCTATCGAAGGTTCTGGAATACATTATGTTTAAGGCCATATCGTAACCAGTAAAACTTCCTGTGATCTGACCAGTAGGATCTGCTTCGATAAAACGTCCATAGCTCACATGCTGCATTCCAATCCCAAAAGTTCCTATACCTTCATAATGTCTTGCATATGAAATAAAGCCATACTTAATATCTGCAAAGTAACCGACATAGGATAGTGCTAGTTGATTATGAAGATCATGATTTAAGTGGGCTGGATTATTAAGAGTTACTCCCATATCGCTCTCATCGAGAGCAACTACCTTGCTACCTAGTGCTGAACTTCTTGGGGTTATGGTGAGATTCAAAAAACTATACGCACCACTTCCTCCTACCTGAGCTATAGAATCAAATAAGAACAGAAAGAAAAAAAACAAAAGTGATAAAATGCGATAAACCATAGTTAACACTAATGAAAGAAACAACCTTTTACAATTGGCAAATTTATTGTTACGATTCTTTAACAAAACTAAATTAATAAAGGTTTATTGCCAAGGGAAAATAATAAACTTTGCCAAGGTTATTTAAAAACACATTTCCAGATTCGTTTAATATTAAATGAAAGGTTAAGTTGTTATTTTTAAATAGATTATTGTATAAATAATTAGTACCTTTGCAGTCCTAATAAAAAAAAATAAAAATCGGTAGTGGTACGCAAAAGGGAAACGGTATTGTTTATAGTAAATCCGATTGCTGGATCAGACAGTAAGAGACAGATCCCCGACAGGATAGTAAAATCGCTTGATTCTAATCGATTTATCCCTTCTATTGTTTACAGCAAAAATCCTGGAAATGCCACTGAGATAGCAAAAGAGCATTACGATAAGGGCATACGAAAAATTGTTGCCGTTGGTGGCGATGGCACAGTAAACGAAGTGGCCAAAATTCTAATTAGCACAAACTCTACCCTTGGAATTATTCCCTTAGGCTCTGGCAATGGGCTGGCAAGGCACTTAAAGATTCCTTTTAACATAAACCTTGCAGTTAACTTAATAAACCGAGACCAAATTGCCATGCTGGACTTTGGTTTAATAAACCAAACACCATTTTTCTGCACCGCAGGAGTAGGATTTGATGCCCTAGTTGGCTATAAATTTGGACAACTTAAAGAACGTGGTTTTACCAACTATGTGAAAACCACCATAAAGGAGTTTTTTCGCTATCAACCTCAATCCTATACTCTTCGCGACAATGGGCAAGCGTTAAACAAGGAAGCGTTCCTCATTACCGTTGCCAATGCATCGCAATTTGGTAACAACGCCTACATTGCACCAAATGCCGATGTAACAGATGGCATGCTCGATGTAACCATTATTTCACCTTTTCCTAAGTTTTTATCCCCTTCGTTTGGAATTAAACTTTTCAACAGGAAACTTGGAAGAAGTCGATATGTTGAGATGTTTCGTATAAAGCAACTTACCATTGAAAGAAAGGAACCCGGTTTTGTACATTTCGATGGAGAGCCGGCATCTATGGAAGAAAACTTAACCTTTAAAGTAAAGCCCATGGGGCTTAATGTATTTGTTCCTTAGGCAAACTAGATTGATTTTGTGAGTGTCAAAAGTGAACTAAGTGAATGAATTAATTACAATAATATATCAAAAAAATCTCAATTCTTCCTCGCCTTCTTATTTGTCCCATTGCATAATAGATTTGCTTTTATCCTTTCAACAACTCCAAATACAATAGGACAAACCTCAATGTTTTTTAAAGTCAAGTTTAAAATCTGATGCATCCTCTTCCTGTCGGTATGGGGATACTCCCGACAGGCCTTAGGACGATATTCATATATCGTACACAAATTGTCATGTTGAAGAAATGGGCATGGTGCTGAACGAAAAACGTAATCGCCATCAGCATCCATCTCAAGATATTTTTCAACTATAACAGAAGGCTTTTCTCTTAAGCATTTTGCAATCCTTTCCACATCACGAAATGTGATTATTGGGCTAATTGTCTTACAGCAATTTGCGCATGAAGTGCAATCGAAATTTTCAAACTCTTCCTTATGTGCTTCAAGGAAAAGTTTATCAAGAAATTCAGGTTTTATCCTCTTCAACCTCTTGAAAAGTAGCTTATTCTCTGCATTATGAGAAACCGCCAACTCCTTTAGCCTTTGAATTGGTATGTTATACTTCATATTTTTCCATTGACAACCCAAGTGAACATTCCCCTTCGAACCTGCGAAAGGAAAAGTCCAATGACAACAACTCCAATGCCTAGCATCTTCATTGGGGTTAAGGTTTCGTTGAGCAAAAAGTAGGCGAATATTGCCGTCAGAACAGGGATTGTATTTGTAAAAATATTTGCACGAGTAACTCCTAAGTTCTTAATTGCATATGTAAAAAAAATGAAGGCAAAAGTGGATGCAAAAATTCCCAATTTAAGCAAAGCAAAGATCACTTCCCTAGAAGGGACAATAGTAACAAACTCTTTGAAATCGAGAATAAAAAAAAGGGGCAGAAAGAAAAAGATTCCTAATGTGTTCTGATAAGTAACAATGGAGAATACATTGTAACGAGTGCTCAGCCTCTTAATCAGTAACGAATAACCTATTGCCGCTGCAACGGCAAGAAACAGAAAAGCAACTCCAGAAGCACGTACATCAACCAGATCAAAACCCTGATGAAAAATCACAATGGCGACACCCAGAAAGGAAACCACAATTCCAACAAAATTCATAAGGGTTATTCTCTCTTTCAGCAAATAATATGCACCTATTGGGCTCAATAGAGGTATGGTTGAAATTATTACCGAGGCCACAGTTGAGGGCACCAGATCAACACCGTAACTCTCGCCTAAAAAGTACAAGAATGGCTGAAAAAAAGTTAGTGCAAGAAAAAATTTCAAGTCCGATAAATGTAGTTTATTAAGTTTACCCAAGGAAAGTGTCACAATAAAAAGTAAGATGCTTGATATGATCAGCCTCATAAGAACCAGCGAAACCGGACGGTAAAGAATTAACACCTCCTTGTACCAAATAAACGATAACGCCCAAAATACCATGGCAAACATGGCGCTAGCATAAACTTTAAATTTATTAGAACTCATTTCTAAAATGTAATTATAAAGTCATCACAGGATCAATAAATAATAACACAAAGCATTTCTAAACTCGGCGAATATACTTGATTTTTTGGGTAAAAAATATCTGGCAAAAATTATTGCTCTCCAAATCATTATGCTTACATATCTTTTGCTATTTTTACGGAGAATATTCAAACCTATATGGAGGAACTTATTCGTTTTAGACAGGAGTTGCACCGTTACCCCGAACTTTCTGGGCATGAGCGAGCTACTGGAAAGCGTATTCGTTTCTTTCTCAACAGATATCGCCCTGATATTCTGTACACTGGCATCGCCGGAGAAGGAATGGCTGCAATCTTTAATGGCAATGAACCAGGCCCTACTTTAGTTTTTCGATGTGACCTTGATGCCCTCCCAATCCAAGAAACCATTAATCGTCCCTACATGTCAACTGTATCAGGTGTTTCACATGCTTGTGGCCACGATGGGCATATTACCATGGTTACTGGATTGGCTAAAGTTATAATTGAAAACCCAATAAAAAGAGGGAAAGTGGTTCTGCTTTATCAACCAGAAGAAGAAAATGGGCAGGGAGCGATCAAATCCATTAGAAAATTAAGAGAGCATAATGTAATACCCGACTATGCCTTTGCCATTCACAATATGCCCAAATACCCAATGGGTAGCATAATAACAAGTAGAAATTCATTCGCAGCAGCATCCAAAGGAATAGTTGTAAAACTATTTGGCGTTAGCTCTCATGCAGCATTTCCCGAAAATGGGGTAAATCCTTCACTGGCCATTGCAGAAATTGTTCAAGGCTTAGATAAATTGAATAATAGTAAATACTTTTCTGATTTCACTTTGATTACTATTATTCACCTAAAAGTTGGAGAAGTTGCTTTTGGAACCTCGCCTGGTTACGGTGAAATGATGGCTACTCTTAGAGCATTTAAGGATTCAGATATGAAAAAACTAACCGAAAATTCTCTGGATCTTATTCGTAAAATTGGGAACAAGCATAACCTAGTGGTTGAGACCTCATTCGACGACGACTTCCCTGCTACAGTAAACGATTCAAAGTTGACAGATATCATTGAGAGAGTAGCCAAAGAAAATGGTAATCGGGTTATAGAAATAAATGAGCCAAACCGATGGTCTGAAGATTTTGCTCAGTTTACCGTTCGTGGACCCTCCATTCTAATTGGCTTGGGTGTTGGAGAAGAAATGCCTGACCTACATAGCCCAGAATATGATTTTCCCGATGAGGCTATACCGTATGGCATAAAAATTTACGATTCGATTATTGGCCATTTCTTGAGGTAGCCCTATATCTCTAAATGATAGGCTAATTCTTGCCATTTTATTATTCATACATTTTTAAGGATTTTTATAACCCTATTATCTTCCATATTTTACTACTTTTGCATTTTAAGGAAATAATAAGCATGAAAAGAGTCAAACTTTGGGACAAGGAATTCGAGATCAGCTATCCAGCTCATGAGATTAAGAAAGACATTGAGAATTTAGCCAATGCATTAAATAAGGATTTGAGCAATGAGCCAATGCCACTTTTCGTTAGCGTTCTCAACGGATCGTTCATTTTCACTGCAGATTTAATCCGTCTTATCCAGTTCCCTTGTGAAGTTTCATTCGTTAAACTTACATCCTATCAGGGTACTGAAACAACAGGCACTGTAAACCAACTAATTGGACTTAACGAAAAAATTGAGGGTAGAACGGTAATTATTCTCGAAGATATTGTAGATACAGGTATTACACTAGGGAAACTAATTGAAACATTAGAACATCATAGGCCAAAAGCCATAAAGATTGCAACCCTGCTTTTTAAGCCCGAAGCTTATAAGGGTAGCGTAACAATTGATTACATTGGAAAAATAATTCCTAACGATTTTATTGTAGGCTATGGACTCGACTACAATGGTTTGGGTAGAAATTTGGCTGATATTTATACTCTAGTATAGTGGTTTATTTAGTTACTAACCTTATCATAATCATCATGCTCAATATTGTACTATTCGGACCTCCAGGAGCAGGCAAAGGAACACAATCAGAAAAAATCATTGAGAAATACAACCTGATGCACCTTTCAACAGGTGATATTCTCCGAAATGCCATTGAAAACCAGACCCCCCTTGGAATAAAAGCCAAAAACTACATGGATAAGGGCGAGTTAGTACCCGATGATGTGGTTATAGGAATAATTGGTCGCTGCCTCGATGAGTATCGAAATAAAACCAATGGTTTCGTTTTCGATGGATTCCCCCGAACCAATACCCAAGCCGAAGAGTTGGACTTGATGCTTTCCGAAAAAGGTCTTTCCATAACTCAGCTAGTTGCCCTAGAAGTAGAGTACAGCGAATTGGTTGACAGATTGATGAAACGTGGACAGGTGAGTGGTCGTAGCGATGATCAAAATATAGATGTTATTAAAAACCGCATCAGCGTTTACAATGAGAACACACGTAGTGTTATGGATTACTACAAGAACCAAAACAAATACTCTGGAATAAATGGCATGGGAACCATAGATGATATTTTTGAAAGGATCTGTAATACAATCAATGGCCATTTAAAATAATTTTCAAATTATTACTGAAGTTTAAAATGTCCTCTTCCAACTTTGTCGATTACGTGAAAATATTTTGCCGTTCCGGCAATGGAGGGGCAGGCAGTGCTCATCTTAGGCGTGAAAAATTTGTACCCAAAGGTGGACCCGATGGTGGCGATGGCGGCAGGGGTGGACATGTTTACCTAAAGGGCAATGACCAGCTATGGACTCTTATCCACCTGAAATACCAGCGGCATATATTTGCAGGTCATGGCGAAGCCGGTAGTAGAAGTCGCAGCACAGGAGCCGATGGACAGGATGTTACCATTGAAGTACCCATAGGTACCGTGGCTAAAAACCCCGATACAGGAGAGCAGCTGTGCGAAATAACCCAGCACGATCAGGTTGTAACGCTTATGCAGGGTGGGCGTGGCGGTTTAGGCAACTGGCATTTCAAATCGGCAACCATGCAAACCCCCAGGTTTGCGCAACCCGGAGAAGCTGGAACCGAGGGATGGATAATCCTTGAACTCAAAATCCTGGCCGACATAGGCCTGATTGGATTTCCCAATGCGGGGAAATCGACCTTGCTGTCAACCATTACCGCAGCTAAGCCCAAAATAGCCGATTACCCATTCACAACTCTTGTTCCCAATATTGGCATTGTTCCATACCGCGATCACCGATCGTTTGTGGTAGCCGATATACCCGGGATAATTGAAGGGGCTCACGAAGGCAAGGGGTTAGGATTGAGGTTTTTGCGCCATATTGAGCGTAACCCGGTACTGCTATTCATGATCCCTGTCGATAGCCCCAATATTAAGGAGGAATACAACACCCTGCTCAATGAACTTGAACAGTACAATCCCGAACTAATGGATAAACGCAGGTTACTTGCCATTACAAAATGCGACTTAATTGATAACGAGCTGCAAAGGGAAATGGAAAAGGATTTGCCAAAAGTACCATACCTATTCATCTCATCGGTTACTAACCAAGGAATTGAGCAGCTTAAGGATAGAATCTGGGAAGAGATAAATCGTTACTAACCTATTTCGCAAATATTCGTCTGGGATACTAACTCTTAAACAATGATCGAATTCCTCTCAAATATCGATACACAGCTATTCCTGCTCCTCAACAGTATTAATTCCCCGTTATGGGACACAGTTATGTGGCATATTTCAGGGAAACTCACCTGGGTTCCCCTATACCTGCTGATAGTTTTTTTCATTGCCAAAAAGTACCGATGGAAAACGATATGGATATTATTAGCTGTTGCATTGGTTGTACTTGCATCCGATCAGCTTTCTGTTCATCTGTTCAAAAATGTTTTCGAACGCCTTAGGCCTTGCCATAATCCAGAGATAAGGGATCTGGTGCATGTAGTGAACAGGTGTGGGGGTAAATATGGCTTTGTTTCATCCCATGCAGCCAACACTTTTGGCGTTGCAGTGTTTCTGCTTATGCTTTTCAAAAAAAGTTGGTTTAGCCTTGCCATTCTGTTTTGGGCAGCATTGGTATCGTATAGCCGTATTTACCTTGGAGTTCACTATCCAGCAGATATTGCTGTTGGAGGGATTTTGGGTGCTGCCGTAGGTTTTGGCATTTGGGAACTCTTACTGTTTGTCAACAAAAAGTTTTGCGGAGCTATCCTAAAGCCCACCAAAAGATAGGCTCACCATGCTGTGCATCAATTCATCATCCAACGATCCTTACTATAACATTGCCTGCGAAGAGTACCTGCTGAAACGATTCCACGATGACATCTTTTTGCTGTACCGCAATTCCCCCTCAGTGATAGTTGGGAAACATCAGAACACGCTAGCAGAAATCGACATGCAATTTGTAGCTAAAAATGGAATAAGGGTAGTGAGAAGGCTATCGGGTGGTGGTGCGGTTTACCACGATATGGGAAACCTTAACTTCACCTTTATCAAGAATGGCTCGGAGGGAAAACTTGTCGATTTCAGGGGTTTTACGCAACCCATTGTTTCAGCGCTAGCAAACATTGGCCTTCAGGCAAAGTTCGAAGGTCACAATAGCCTCACCATTAACGGTAAAAAAATATCGGGCAATGCCGAGCATGTTTTCAAGAGTAGGGTTATGCACCATGGCACCCTGCTTTTCTCGACCAATCTCGACCATTTATCCAAAATTCTTTACGTGGACGAAAATCGGTACAGCGATAAAGCCGTAAAATCAGTAAGAGCCATTGTAACAAATATTAGCGAACATCTAACAAAATCAATGACCATTGAGAGTTTTGCTGATAACATCTGGGACTACGTAATGAAAGGCAATGCCAATGCGAAAGAATACGTCCTTTCCAAAGACGATCATGCCCAAATTCAAGGACTCTACAAAGAAAAGTATACCAGCTGGGAATGGAATTTTGGATACTCCCCAAAGTATTCCCTTATCAGAAAGATAAAAACTTCATCTGGTTGTCTATCGATTTCGATGGAAGTTGATAAAGGCAAAATATCATCTGTGGACATTGCTAATTCCGACTTGCCCAATATATTGGTAACCAGCATAAAGAAATCCTTAATGGGTTGCAATCATGAGGTTAATTGCCTCAAGCAAGCGTTACAAAAAAGTGAGTTAGATGCGGAACTTAAAAAAGCAATTTGGGAAGGTTTATTGTAATTCAACTCACTCTACGGACATCGAGTAAATCTTAAGTTCCTCCCCCATAACATTATACCCATTGCAGATGTAATTCCATCCATATCTCTCATAGAAGTTCTCTAAATCCGTGGAAAGGTATAATTCTTTGAATCCCTTAATCTTTGCCTCTTTTATTCCATGAAGCAAAAGCTCTTTTGCCATACCCTTTCCACGTTTATCCTCTTCAACATATAGGCATGCAAGCCATGGCGATAAATCCTGACGACTAATCAGATCATTCACAATAAGCGCATAAGATGCAATAATGGTATTATTTTCTAGGACAATATAAAATTTAGGAAGTGGATTTTTATCATCCAGCGAGTTTTCTATGCAATTTCTGTAAAAGCTGTAATTGAATTCGTCTCCCCAGCGTTTCCAGAAATAGGATATAGCATCAATAAGTAAATCTTTCCGTTTTGAGAGCTCAACAATTTGCATATTCTATTGCCATTTGGTATATGCCATCTAATTCTCTGGGTCAATGCGAAAGAAAACTTTTTCTGTCAATATTAAATCAAACGACTCGGGGCTAAGTACTGAAGCAACCCTAAAGGTTGTATCGAGAAAGAATAGACACTCCATTTCTAGCGGTTCTCCAGCCAGATCTGCTGACTGAAATTTATGGAGCATAATGTAGCCTAAAAGTTCACCTAAATTGCTATTGAGAAGTGTTTTCAAGCTATCCAGCTTTTCTGTATTTCCTTCTTCTTTGCTCAATGCTTCCTCCTGCTCAATCATTGTCATTAGCTGAAGTGTACGGTCACTCCTCTCGTATCGAGCATTAATGTCACCAAATACAATGGGTTTGTAATGGGGGTATTCATTGTTTTCGAACATCCAACTTTTTATGGCATCCTCCGCTTTTTGCTGTTTTGTTGGGGTAAATTCGTTGCTATCCTGTTTTGGTCCCTTACAGGAAAAAAGCCCTGAAATTATCAAGAGGCAAAGGATTACCAGGAAAGATTTTTTTGCTTTCATAATGCAGAGTATTAATTGAAGGCAAGATAGTAAAAAGCTAGCTAAAAAAACACATCAATATCAATAAAAAAAAGAAATCCCGATTGGTAAATATTATACTCTATCGGGATTTCTATAGTAATTTTAGCTTTACTTCTTCATCATCTCAGCAAAATACTTGTAGAATAGCGGAATTGTTTCAATTCCCTTGTAAAACATGTCGAGCTGATAATTCTCGTTGGGAGAGTGAATGGCATCGGACTCCAGGCCAAATCCTATGAGAATTGATTTAAGCCCAAGTTTCTCCTCGAATGTGCTAATAATTGGTATGCTTCCACCACTACGGTAGGGTATGGGTTTCTTGCCAAACGTATCCTCCATGGCTTTGCTCGCAGCCTGATAGGCAGGAATGTTGGTGGGCGAAACGTATCCCTGTCCTCCATGAAGCGGAGTTACCTTCACCTTAACGTAAGGTGGGGCAATGGCCTCGAAGTGTTTCTGAAAGAGCTCGGCAATTTTGTGGTGATCCTGATTGGGAACCAAACGCATGGATATTTTTGCCGATGCCTTTGACGGTAGTACAGTTTTTGCACCTTCGCCTATGTATCCGCTCCAAATACCATTTACGTCAAGGGTTGGACGAATGCCAACACGCTCAAGGGTTGTATAGCCCTTCTCGCCCCATATTTCAGCAATATCTAAAGCTTTTTTATAATTTTCCAGGCTGAATGGAGCCTTGTTCATTTCAGCACGTTCTGCAGGATCTACATCCATCACATCATCGTAAAAACCTGAAATGGTGATATGGTTATTCTCATCGTGCATCGAGGCTATCATCTTGGCAAGAATATTTGCTGGGTTGGCAACCGCACCGCCAAAAAGGCCTGAGTGAAGATCGCGATTGGGTCCAGTAACCTCAACCTCAACATAGGCTAATCCCCTGAGTCCGGTTGTAATGGAAGGCTCGTTTTTGCCGAGCAGGGATGTGTCGGATACAAGAATTATATCAGCCTTTAGCATCTCCTTATGCTTATCGAGCCATTTTCCAAGATTGGCAGAGCCAATCTCTTCCTCTCCCTCGATCATGAACTTCACGTTGCAGGGAAGGGTATTGGTTTTCATCATCAACTCGAATGCCTTAGCATGCATAAATCCCTGTCCCTTGTCGTCATCGGCACCGCGTGCAAATATCTTCCCATCCCTTATCTCCGGTTCAAAGGGCTTGGTTTCCCATAGCTCTATAGGATCAACAGGCATTACATCATAGTGTGCGTAAACCAATACTGTTGGGGCTTTTGGATCAATGATCTTCTCCCCATACACCACAGGATGACCATCGGTGGGCATAACCTCTGCCTTATCGGCACCCGCTTTTAGAATCTGATCTCTCCAGTATTCTGCACACCTAACCATATCGGGTTTATGGTCTGCAATTGAGCTGATTGAAGGAATTCTAAGCATTCCAAAGAGCTCCTCAAGGAATCGATCCTTGTTGTCTTCAATGTACTTCTTAATGTAATCCATAGCTATTATTTTGGTTTGTAATTTTCAGGCCACAATGATAACAATAAAAAGAAAAACATCCTAACAGAATCGCCAAGTACATGCCATACAACATCTTACCTGTCAACCTTTGCAAAGGGATAGAGTTAATAAACCTTTACTAACTCTGGTCTTTGGTACCATCCTCGTCTTCAAGTTTTTGCTTCTCAATCAGAATAGCAGTCGCCTCAACTTCATCATAGAATTTTTGGCCAAATGCTCTAGTAATGGATTCTTTGAGAAATTTGTACACAGGAATTCCTTCTTTGACTCCAAGCGCTCTAGCGGGTTCGCATATACTCCACTGATCGTAGTTTATAGCTGTAAACGTAGAGTATTTCTTCACCCTGATTGGATAAAGATGGCACGAGATGGGCTTTCGGAATTTCACTTTACCATCGAGCCAAGCTCTTTCGATGGCGCAAAAAGTGATCCCATCAACATCAATGGAGTATGCACACTCCTCTCCGTTGATAAGAGGGGTAACCATATCACCATCAAAATCTTTTATGGCAACCCCCTGTTTTTTAATTGCCTTTAGTCCAGAGGGTTTGAGGTAGGATTCAATGATTTGAATTTCGCTCTCAAGCATTTCAATCTCCTCTTTCTCAAGGGGTGCCCCCGATTGTCCAAAAACACAACAATTGCCAAGGCACTGGGGTAGATCGCAGCAAAAGTGTTTCTCGAAAACATCGAAGCTGATAAGCTTATCGTCTATCTGAAGCATAATCTAATGAGCGGATTTTTAACAATTTTTTCCGCAGGATTATTTGTTTATACACAAAGTACTTTTCCTGTCATTTCGCCGGGAATTGGTAATCCCATGATACTGAGAATGGTTGGTGCCACATCGGCAAGTATGCCATTCTCAATTTTCTTGAAGTTATCGCTAACTAAAATAATGGGAACGGGGTTCAGCGAATGAGCTGTATTAGGCGATCCATCGGGATTAACGGCATAATCGGCATTACCATGATCGGCAATGATAACCACTGTGTAACCATTCACTTGGGCAGTATTAACCACCTCGCCCACACACTTATCCACCGCCTTTACGGCACCTTCAATGGCGCTGTAAATCCCTGTATGCCCCACCATATCGCCATTGGCGAAGTTGAGACAGATAAAATCGTGGGTGCCATTATTAAGCTCTCCCACTATGGCGTCCTTCACCTCAAAGGCGCTCATTTCAGGTTTCAGATCATAGGTTGCCACCTTCGGTGAAGGGATCAAGATTCGGCTCTCGCCCTCGAAATTCTCTTCACGTCCACCTGAGAAGAAAAAGGTAACATGAGCATACTTTTCTGTTTCGGCAATTCGCAGCTGCTTCAATCCTGCCTTCGATACCACTTCACCTAGGGTATTTATCAGGTTATCCTTTTCGTATGCCACATTCACCCTTTTGAATGTATCATCGTATCGGGTAAGCGTAACGTAGTACAGGGGAATGGTTTTCATTCCATGCTCAGGCATATCTTTCTGAGTAAGCGCTATAGTGATCTCCCTCAGGCGGTCGGTACGGAAGTTGAAGCAGATCACCACATCGTTCTCCTTAATGATACCAACAGGTTTTCCATTATCGTCAACCCTAACAATGGGTTTAATAAACTCATCGGTAATGCCTTCGGCATACGATTCTTCCATGGACTGAGTAATGCTTTTGGTAGCTTTTCCAATGCCATTCACCATTAAATCGTACCCTACCTTAACGCGCTCCCATCTCTTATCGCGATCCATAGTATAGTAACGACCAATCAACGTGGCGATTACCCCGTTGCTGTTTTCTAGGTGATGCTCAAGATTCCGCACAAAACCCAATCCGCTCTGAGGATCAGTATCGCGGCCATCGGTAAGGGCATGGATAAAAACTTTGCTTAACCCGAAATCCTTGGTCATATCGCAGAGTTTGTAAAGATGAGTGTCCATGGAGTGCACCCCGCCATCGGAAACCAAACCGATAAAATGCACCGCAGCGTTCTTCTCCTTAGCAAAGGTAAATGCTTTTACCAGAACGGTGTTCGTCTCTATCAACCCCTCCTTGATCTCCTTGTTGATGCGCACCAGATCCTGGTAAACCACTCGACCAGCACCAATATTCAGGTGCCCAACCTCTGAATTTCCCATTTGCCCGTCGGGCAAACCCACGTTCTCGCCACAGGTAAGCAGCTGTGCGTTGGGATATTTCATTCTAAGGGTATTCATATTCTCAGGTTTGGTGGTGGCAATCACATCGCTTCGGTCGCTCTTGCCAATGCCCCAGCCATCGAGGATCATCAGGAGTACTTTATTATTGATTTTCATATAGCTATTGCCTCTTTTTTCCTTATTATACTAACAGACTCACAGTAAAAAATGTTTCATGGCGAATGGGTGCAAAGGTATAGATTTTTAGGATTTTTTTTAATAATACATCTACAAAGAAGCTGTTTTTTAGCTGAGGTGTATTACAGGTAATAGTTGAATTCCTTACGATCGAAGGATGGTAAACAGATATCTTTGACTTATTGAACACAGCATTGACAATAGACACGAGCAGCTTAGAACTGTTGTGAATTGCTTTCAGATTGTATCTTTGACTTATTGAACACAGCTATGAAAGGCAAAGCAGCCGATATAGTTTTGTTGTGAATTGCTTTCAGATTGTATCTTTGACTTATTGAACACAGCAACCTATCAAGCTACACCGACCAACAAGCGGTTGTGAATTGCTTTCAGATTGTATCTTTGACTTATTGAACACAGCTCGCATAAAGTTATTAGCATTGAATTAGGAGTTGTGAATTGCTTTCAGATTGTATCTTTGACTTATTGAACACAGCGCCAGAATCATGATAAAACCCGTTGTCAGGGTTGTGAATTGCTTTCAGATTGTATCTTTGACTTATTGAACACAGCCCACGAATTAATATATCATTCTGTTTATTAGTTGTGAATTGCTTTCAGATTGTATCTTTGACTTATTGAACACAGCCGACCTACTGATGACTGTTTTCGAGTACATGTTGTGAATTGCTTTCAGATTGTATCTTTGACTTATTGAACACAGCATAACGGGGGCAGCCAGCTCATACGCCCGTGTTGTGAATTGCTTTCAGATTGTATCTTTGACTTATTGAACACAGCAATAGCTATATTTGACCCAGCGAACCTTAAGTTGTGAATTGCTTTCAGATTGTATCTTTGACTTATTGAACACAGCAATGTATGCAGAAGGTTTATCTTTGGAGACGTTGTGAATTGCTTTCAGATTGTATCTTTGACTTATTGAACACAGCAACGCTTTACCGATACCAGCATCCGAAGTCGTTGTGAATTGCTTTCAGATTGTATCTTTGACTTATTGAACACAGCCATAAATCAATTAATAGCACATTTCATTATGTTGTGAATTGCTTTCAGATTGTATCTTTGACTTATTGAACACAGCGCAGAACGGGGCGAGGAGATAACCTACGATGTTGTGAATTGCTTTCAGATTGTATCTTTGACTTATTGAACACAGCGGATAAATTTTGCTTAGAGCTTAATAGCGAGTTGTGAATTGCTTTCAGATTGTATCTTTGACTTATTGAACACAGCGAACGCTCCATTCTTTTTTTAAACTATGTTGTTGTGAATTGCTTTCAGATTGTATCTTTGACTTATTGAACACAGCAAAGGTTTTAGAATTGAAATCAGGTTTAAAGTTGTGAATTGCTTTCAGATTGTATCTTTGACTTATTGAACACAGCTTCAGATCGTAAACCCCAGCCGAAAGCCCAGTTGTGAATTGCTTTCAGATTGTATCTTTGACTTATTGAACACAGCTGTGGACGGAGTTTTACCAGCCGCCAATGGGTTGTGAATTGCTTTCAGATTGTATCTTTGACTTATTGAACACAGCATCCTGATTTAGAAATGCACAAGGCTTTGCGTTGTGAATTGCTTTCAGATTGTATCTTTGACTTATTGAACACAGCTGGCGTATATTATATCACCCTGAGCCGTTAGTTGTGAATTGCTTTCAGATTGTATCTTTGACTTATTGAACACAGCAAATTTGGAACGTTATACCAGCATCGAATAGTTGTGAATTGCTTTCAGATTGTATCTTTGACTTATTGAACACAGCTTATCTACAATCCAACTCATTGCCTGAGCGTTGTGAATTGCTTTCAGATTGTATCTTTGACTTATTGAACACAGCTTTAGCAAGGGAAACAAGCCGCACAACACCGTTGTGAATTGCTTTCAGATTGTATCTTTGACTTATTGAACACAGCTTCCCAAAACCCCTGCAAACCCTACAACGCGTTGTGAATTGCTTTCAGATTGTATCTTTGACTTATTGAACACAGCGTAGGGTGGAAATTTTAGCTCAGGCCGTTCGTTGTGAATTGCTTTCAGATTGTATCTTTGACTTATTGAACACAGCTATAGTGTGCATTCGGTGCTTGTACGGCTCGTTGTGAATTGCTTTCAGATTGTATCTTTGACTTATTGAACACAGCATCCTGATTTAGAAATGCACAATGCTTTGCGTTGTGAATTGCTTTCAGATTGTATCTTTGACTTATTGAACACAGCGGTTGGCTGCAACGCCATTGTACTCAGTAAGTTGTGAATTGCTTTCAGATTGTATCTTTGACTTATTGAACACAGCCATTGAGCGCAGTTGAGGTCGATAGCACCTGTTGTGAATTGCTTTCAGATTGTATCTTTGACTTATTGAACACAGCTTTATTAATTTTAACATAAATAGTATCAGTGTTGTGAATTGCTTTCAGATTGTATCTTTGACTTATTGAACACAGCTGTTGCAAATCCATTTGCGCAGCCGACATCGTTGTGAATTGCTTTCAGATTGTATCTTTGACTTATTGAACACAGCTTTTACAAACAATTTAAACTTAGAGAATATGTTGTGAATTGCTTTCAGATTGTATCTTTGACTTATTGAACACAGCACCATTCTCCATGTTTCTAGCATCCTCCCCGTTGTGAATTGCTTTCAGATTGTATCTTTGACTTATTGAACACAGCTGAGAATAAAACACCGCCAGAGTTATTAAAGTTGTGAATTGCTTTCAGATTGTATCTTTGACTTATTGAACACAGCCTACAATGCCGTTAATACAGGGGAAATATTGTTGTGAATTGCTTTCAGATTGTATCTTTGACTTATTGAACACAGCTCTGCAGCTGGGAAGCAACCCCTCTGATATGTTGTGAATTGCTTTCAGATTGTATCTTTGACTTATTGAACACAGCGACTTCTGATGCTGGTATCGGTAAGGCTTTGTTGTGAATTGCTTTCAGATTGTATCTTTGACTTATTGAACACAGCGTTCTTCCCTTTGCACCGCCTTTACAATTGGTTGTGAATTGCTTTCAGATTGTATCTTTGACTTATTGAACACAGCATGGTAGCGCACGATCAGCACATATCAAGCGTTGTGAATTGCTTTCAGATTGTATCTTTGACTTATTGAACACAGCAAGTGCATTCTTGTTTACAAGAAGAGGTACGTTGTGAATTGCTTTCAGATTGTATCTTTGACTTATTGAACACAGCACCTATTTGTTGGATTAGTTCCTAAATCTCGTTGTGAATTGCTTTCAGATTGTATCTTTGACTTATTGAACACAGCAATGATTGTAACGAAATCACCTAAACCATTGTTGTGAATTGCTTTCAGATTGTATCTTTGACTTATTGAACACAGCTTTCAACGCAACATATCTGCGCCATGTGTTGTTGTGAATTGCTTTCAGATTGTATCTTTGACTTATTGAACACAGCGATAGCGTAAAGCTAGATGCAAGAGTTATTGTTGTGAATTGCTTTCAGATTGTATCTTTGACTTATTGAACACAGCGGAGTACTTGAATGAAACGTTTGCGAGCAAGTTGTGAATTGCTTTCAGATTGTATCTTTGACTTATTGAACACAGCACACGAAGCAGTACACTAACTACTTGGACTGTTGTGAATTGCTTTCAGATTGTATCTTTGACTTATTGAACACAGCAGTACGATGTGAGAATAACATCGTTGGCTTGTTGTGAATTGCTTTCAGATTGTATCTTTGACTTATTGAACACAGCATCGTTCTTTTCGCCATCCTCAGGAAGGTAGTTGTGAATTGCTTTCAGATTGTATCTTTGACTTATTGAACACAGCATACCCTATGCTAATAAGTTTCGCTGCAGCTCATTAAGTCCGAAATTAGAAATAAAAAAAGTGTTCAATGGGATATCCCTCTAATTGGTTTTGGGGGGATTTTTTGTTACTTTTTACTCAGGGGGTGACTATTTGCATAGCAGATAGTCACCCCCTGAGTTTTTAAGCTAAAACAGCTGCAGCTGCTGCGGTTCAGGGTTTGGTTTTATTGGCTTGGTGGAATGGAATAGCTCCATGCTCCCAAACTGCTTGTCGGTGATGCACAGAATACCCACATAGCCATTGGGCGGAAGAAATGATTTAACCCTTTTTATGTGCACATTGGCATTCTCACGGCTGGGGCAGCATCGGGTGTATATGGAAAACTGGAACATGGAGAAGCCATCCTTCAGTATGCTCTTACGAAACTGAGCATAGTTTTTCCTATCCTTCCTGGTTTCGGTTGGAAGGTCGAATAGAACGAGTACCCACATAACTCTATACTGGTTTAAGCGGTCGGTTAAGGTCATAACTTCGTGGCTACTTACTCACGGGGTGACTATCTGCTTAGCAAAAAGTCACTCCGTGAGTTTTTAGAGGATTGGGTAAAGTATCTTTCGGCTTACCCCTTCGAAGCACTCATATAGCGATGCTGTAGTTCTTTGGGTTGCTATCATCAACGGACTTGCCTTACCATCAATAATTACATCCATTGCAGGGATAACCAGCAAACGAGCTTTAATCTCGGTGGTTAGCTCACTTACATCCTCAAAATCTCTTAGAATTTCAAGCACAACCGTGTCAACAAAAGGGCGGTAAGGCTCCATGATATCATCGGCAAGGCAAAAAGCATTGTACCGGTTGTGATGATGAATGCCGAGTGTTGGCAAAAGGCCCGTTGCAACCAAGCTGCGAGCCACAATGGCCCTAAGCACGGCATAGCCATAGTTGAGCAGGTTGTTAGGATCATCGTCAAACCTGCCACGGGTAAAATTGTCATCGAGAACCTCCTGAAAAACATTTTTCCAGTAAAATGCTGCTGCCCTACCCTCGTAGTTATCAGGGTCTCCGCTACGAACGCTTCGCTGCCAGTACATCATTGGCTCCTCATCAATCTTCAGCTTCTTTAGCAAAGCGGCTTGATTACCGATCTTTGCTTGTACGGTTTGCTGCCAAAGCTGTTTCTTGAGGGGTATGCTAGCGCTAATCTGTAGAGCATAACGTTCATTTTGCAACGTATTCCCCTCCAAAGGTAAGAGTAGACCCGAAGGCATATGCTTCTCGTTGCAGGTTATAATGGCTGAACTATTTGCCAGCAGAGCATTTAGCAGGGGGTGCGATACTGTTATTTGAGGGTGATCGAGTAAAACTACGCCAATATCCTCAATAGGTATTGTGGTCTTTACTGCACTACTGCTCAAGTTTTGACCTTGCGAAATATCTTGATCAGAAGTGGTGTCCTTTTGTATCACCATCTGCCTATCCTTCATGCTGAGGTACGCTGGATTGCCGAAGTAAAGTGTACGTTTTATCATAAGGTAGGTTTTTTACTTTACTCACGGGTTGACTACTTGCTTAGCAGATAGTCAACCCGTGAGTATTAAAGTAATTCCAATCCAAATTCTTCTATTCTCGCTATGTTTGTTATCTTACCATCCCGTAGCCCAACAATATCCTGATACGAAGAGAATTCCCAGTCATCATTGCATTTAACTATTCCATCCTTAACAGGATTAAAATTGATATAGTTGAAGCATGTGTTTGGGTATTGTTGGTCGGGGTGATCTATATTTATTTGGGTTACACCCTGCGACTGATACCATGCTTTGGATATTTTGTCAACTCGAGTTAAACAGTTGGCTTTTGTTTGTTGACGAAAGAGTGCACCTGTTCTGTTTTCCTGAATATTAATTGCCCGAGTGTATGATCTGAGCATTACTCCAATTGAATAGTTGAAAGGTTGCATTTTTTCTTTGCTACTCAAGGTTTGACTTGGAGTCAAGCCTTGAGTGATCGTGATCCTATGTGCAACAGGCAACTCTATGTGATTAACATGCACCATAAAGTGAAAATGGTTGGGCATCAGGCACCATGCCAGCATATCGGCGTAAGGCAAAATATGTTTCTTAACTTTATCAAGGAAGAACAGGTAGTTCTCCCGGTTAAAGAAGATTCGCTGGCGGTTATTGCCTTGGTTATAAATGTGGTATAGGTGGCCTTGCTCGAAAATCATAACTTGTGTTTTAGTTCTTACTGACGGGGTGAATACTTATCGAAGCAGATATTCACCCCGTCAGTAGTAATTAGGGCTAGCTAGTCACCCCGACAGCTAAAAGGATTAAACCAAATGGCCAATGCAGTTGATTTTTAATTTGATTGGGTTTGCATTATCCAGAGCACCTATACTTCTAATACTAATAAATCTCTTGCTGTTTTGAGCATTAGTATCATCAACTAATTGTGTTTCTAAATGATGTCTAAATACCCAGTATTTCTCGCCCAGTTTCTGCACCCTATACAGCTTATCGCTAATAGCTCTATAATCATTACTTATCCTAGCATTTTCAAACTCCTCATTGGTCATCCCCAGCACAAACATATCGTTCTGCTGCATGCTTAGGTGTAGTGTAAGTTTTGGTTCAGGAAGAAGTTTAAGAAAACTTTCGGGGTAGGTATCCTCTGGGTTTTGCTGTATGGTATCCCAAACCTCATTTGTATTCGAGATAACAACAGGCAATCCATACTTTTTGCGCTCCACAGCGTGCCAAAAGGTGCATATATGCTCAATCTTTTTGCCTTCGGCATCGGTGTATATGGCTATATGGTGGTTATTGCCTGGCTTTACAAAGCCAATATTCCTGCCGCTCTCATCCTTTCGCACTGGCACAACAGCCGAAAGCCCCGTGTAGCAACGTACAGATCTAATGGGTCGGTCGAGTCCTTCATCCTCATACCATTTTAATACTGTGTCGTTGCGTTGCACATCCTTAAAAGCCTCCATGGGCTTTCCGTTAAACTTTTCAAGTCGTTGTTGAAGTATTCGCTTAGTATTCCCATCAATTACCTTTTCAACCTTGTTGAAGTTAATATCAACATTATACTTAATAACATACTCATCGTTAAAGCACGAGCCGTATTCGAGGGGTATAGATTTCTCATTATCAAGATAGATTGGTTCTTTCTTGGTTGATGCAAGGGCTTTCTTCGCATCACCCTCAAATTTCTCCAAACGCTCTTTAACCAGTTGCTTAATGCGAGGTTTAAAAATAAGATGAGGATTCTCGAATAGGTATTTTAAAGTTTTTTTCTCCTCTACCTTTTTTATTTTCCCATAAACGCTCTCTTCGCTTAGGGCTCCACGAGGTACAATTATTCCCGTTTGAACCACTTTCTTGCTCCCTTTTCTACCAACCTTGCGCTTCCCAGTAACAGCAACTTTCTTACCTGCTTTAAATGAAATTAGAATACTTGCAGCCTTCTCCTCAACCACACCTACGGTAAAAGGCTGTTCGCTAACAATATATTTTTCAAGTAAGTTAAGCTTTTCTCTATACTCCACTGAACGAACGTCAACTTCTCTTTTCATATCCTCTCGGGTCTTGCTGGAGCTAAGCGTATTGAACCGCTGAATATACCCCTGTTTTGTGCAAGCAATGGTAAGCGCATCAATTGCATGATGCCTATGGTCGTCGCGTTTTGTCCAACCTGAAATAACCTCCTTGGTGTGCTTGTTCTTACCATGCTCGCTTTCCCACTCCCTAATCTCGGTCAATCCCAGGTCCTTGTACTTTGAGAATTGCAGGTTCATGGTAACATCGTCCCACCCCCATAAATGGCGAAGCTCAGCCGTGATTGTTCCCGAGGTTGACCAAACGTTATGGCAAATGGTTTGTAAGATCTCTCGTGCTTTTCGAGCTATATACTGGCTCTCCCTTAGCTGGCGGTCGATAAAGTTCTGAGGAATCTTATCCTCGGTCATCAAAAGTTTATCGCGCTTGGCTTTACCTATTACTTTGCTTGAAAAGAGCTTATTCACCCTTTCAACATACGCAGCAAGAGCCTGTTCCGATTTCCCTTTCATAAAATCGTACGCAGTGCGATCACCCTTGTCAGTATTGCATCGCCTATGGGCAAGGGTCTTATTGCTCTGCGAATCGTCGAACAGCTTTCCTTTTGGGATAATATGCTCAATATCCACATCATTCCCTTTTATTGCCTCCGTAACAGATATGGGTTGCCCACAATAAATGCATATAGCGTTCAGCTTCTTATCCTCATTATCCATCTCCTCGTAAAGTCGCCATTTCACAATATTGTTTCTTGTAGCCCTTAAGCCAAACTCCTCAAGTTTTTTCACAATCTGTTCATTCTCTCTTTCACGCTTACTTAAAAATTTCGATGTATCACTCCGCTCCTCCTTGCTCTGCTTTAATTCTCTGGCCAGCTCAACCCTTATCTCATCGGGCTTTCCATACTTTTCTATAATTGTGTTCACCACATTAACCATTTGGTTAAGGATTTTTTCAACAATGGGCTGTCGTAGTGAATTATTGGGTATTGACTTAAGCCTTTCGAGCAGTTTACGCTGTATATTTTCCTCCTTTGTTTGGGAGTTTGAGTGATCGTAACCTGCAAAGCACATAGCATCACTATATACATAACCCTCTATAAGATAGGGTAATATCTTTCGGATTGCTTTTACCGACTTGTTGCCAAACCCTCCTTTGGTTAGGTCGAGCTTTGCGAGCTTATTAGCAATTTCGGGTTCAATGCTGAACTTTTGCTGTAAAACTCTGCTGCACTCGTCAATATCACTAACAGAGTATATAGTGTGCCAAAGCTGGTAGTAGGGTTCGTTCTCAATTTTTGGAGTTATAGTCATCACCTTTTTCTCAGCCTGAATCTCCCCTGTTTTTTTGTCGTACAAATAACAATGCTTGTCGTCTTCAATTATCTCAAAATCAAATCTAAAAAGGTGGCTATACCTTTCTGGTTCCTCAAAGCATTTTAGTATAGCCATTTTGGTGATATTGCCCTTAATACCTTTGACTATCTGCTTGTTAAAAAAGCATTCGTTCTTATTTAACTTGAGGATCCTTACAATGTCGGACAGCGTAAGATTCTCATTACTATCAAGGTGGTTGAAAAGTGCCTTTTTCTCTTCCAGTGTTAGCTCAATCTTGTTACCATATTTATTGTCTATGCTTATGCTATTTACATTCTCCCAAATCTTAGCAATTTGAAATATGGGAGAACTGCGTGGAGTTACCTTGGGACCAACAAAGTACTCCTTTCCCTCCTTTCCTTTTCTCCAGAATCCCTCAAACTCGCAAACGGATACCAACCCCTTCTGAGATTTTAGTGGACGCTGATAGTATATTATTTCATCCCTTAGCTTATCTATAAACTTATTGGTTATGATATCTGGATAATGAGTCTGCTGCTGTTTACAAATAGCCTCAAACTCCTCAATGTATGCTTCACGGGGAAAGATATTCTCTTTAACCCGAAAGAACTCATTGTTAAAAAGATGCTCGTAAAAGTATTGCCCAATGGTTAGGTTCTTCTCCTTGATGGTTTGATGTCGGCTTTTTACCTCAGCAACGTATTCCGTATCCTTTTTGTCCATGTTGGCTTCGCTTCTTCCACTTTTGTAACCTCGCTTCTGATTAAGCCAAAGAAGTAATCGTCCTAGCTCCTTTAGAGATACTTTTGATGATACAGCTTTATTTCGCAGTTCCCAAAGCTGCATCTTAGGGAGATTCTTTTCTGCCTCTGATGGATACATTTCGGCATTAATCAACTCCTTTACAAGGTATTTCCTACGAAGTTGGTAGCGATCGTAGCCCTTTCGCGCGGTTCGCATTTTTGTTCTTATAGAATTTCGGCTTTCTCCAGTTCCTTTCTCAAAATCTTTTCTCTCAGTACCCTCGTAGGGTACAATTCTGCTTCCTAAACCAAGAATTTCCCTTTTGATTTCTCCGTTCTCATAAATTTCTGATATTACTGCCCAGCCAATGGATGCAGAGCCAAGGTCTAGTCCCAAAATTTTTTTCATTGCCTATTGATTTTTTGGTATTATTATATTACATTTGCATTACAATCTGAAGCAATTCACAATAAGGATTATTCCGTTGTGAAAACATTTAAGGCGGCGCAAGTCGCCTTTTTTTATTATATAAATGTAGAATTTGTAATGGCTTCTAAATTTAAAAACAAATATATTAACATCCAAACAATTAGCCCTAAAACAAAAATCATAGCGTTAAAACATTAAATATTATTTCTTTTCAATACCCCCCCCATTTTTCAAAGTCTTTTAATTATTTTTTAATATTTTTTTATTTAACCCCTGTTTTTTAATGGGCATGTTTAAATATTTTTTTACTTTTGCGCAAACTTACCCCCAAAATAATATACTATGCCACAGATAAGATTTAAAGCAGTTGAGGAAGCCCTCCAGCGTACTGTTGTACCATTTGAATCAGGTAAAGAAAAGATATCCGATCTGTTTGGTATTAATGTTTTCGATCGCGAGAAAATGCAGCGATACCTTTCGGCCGAAGCCTTTGAAAGCGTAGTTAGCGCCATAGACGAAGGACGACGCATCGATCGGAAAGTAGCAGCTCAGGTAGCAGCAGGGATGAAAGCATGGGCCATGGATCGGGGTGCAACGCACTACACCCACTGGTTTCACCCGCTAAACGGTGCCACTGCCGAAAAGCATGATGCATTCTTCACCCTGGGTAAAAACAGCATGGCCTTCGAAACATTCAGCGGTGACCTGCTGGTTCAGCAGGAACCCGACGCATCGAGTTTTCCCAGCGGGGGTATCCGAAATACCTTTGAGGCTAGGGGTTATACCGCCTGGGACCCTTCGTCGCCAGCATTTGTGCTGGAGCAAACCCTTTGCATCCCTACCATATTCGTATCCTATACAGGCGAAGCGCTCGACTTCAAAACCCCTCACCTTAAATCTCTTGCTGCGCTTGATAAGGCTGCAACTGATATCTGCGGCTACTTCGACAAGGACATCAGCAAGGTGTTCTCAACTCTTGGCTGGGAACAGGAGTACTTTTTGGTTGACGAAGCGTTGTACAACGCACGCCCTGATCTTTCCCTTACTGGCCGAACCCTTATGGGGCACGCAGCAGCAAAAGATCAGCAGCTGGAGGATCATTACTTCGGCTCAATACCCGAAAGGGTGAGTAACTTTATGCGCAACTTCGAGATTGAGTGCTATAAGCTGGGTATCCCAATAAAAACCCGTCACAACGAGGTTGCCCCCAATCAGTTCGAGTGCGCTCCCATTCACGAGGAGGCAAATCTGGCGGTCGATCACAATCAGCTGCTCATGTCGTTGATGGATAAAATTGCCCGCAAACATCATTTTCGGGTTCTTTTCCACGAAAAACCCTTTAGGGGTGTTAATGGTTCAGGGAAACACTGTAACTGGTCGTTACTGACCAATACCGGGGTTAACCTTCTCTCACCTGGAGGTACACCAAAAAACAACTTACAATTCCTTACCTTTTTGGTAAACACATTGAAGGCTGTACACGATCACTCTGCTCTATTGCTAGGAAGTATTGCCAGCGAAGCTAATACACATAGGTTGGGCGCCAACGAGGCACCTCCTGCAATCATGTCGGTTTTCATTGGCAAAACCCTTAGCCGTGTGCTTGATGAACTGGAGGAGAGGGTGCACGACAAGAAAATGACCCCTGATGAGAAGACCGAACTCAAACTAGACATTATAGGGAAAATACCCGAAATTCTCCTTGATAACACCGATCGCAACCGTACTTCACCCTTTGCCTTCACCGGAAACAGGTTCGAATTCAGAGCCGTGGGTTCTTCGGCAAGCTGTGCATCTCCCATGATCGTACTAAATACTGCAATGGCTGAACAGCTAAGCCAGTTCAAAAAAGACGTTGACATTCTGGTAGAAAAGGGAGTTAAGAAGGACGAAGCCATTCTGCAGTGCATTCGTAAAGTAATAATTGCATCAAAAGCAATCCGATTCGAGGGCAATGGGTATAGCAATGAATGGATTATTGAAGCCGAAAGGCGGGGATTGCCAAACATCCCCAATGCACCAGAAGCATATAAAACTTTCTTACTGGCATCATCAAAAAAGCTGTTAGCTGATTTTTCTGTGCTATCCGAACGCGAACTTCATGCACGGTATGAAATTAGAAACGAGATATTTGTAAAGAAAGTTCAGATTGAAGCACGGGTTCTGGCAGATTTGGCCATAAACCACATAGTTCCTGCAGTTATTGCCTACCAGAATGTGCTAATCGAGAATGTTAAAGGCTTAAAAAAACTTTTCCCCAACGAAAAAGAATTTTTGAATTTAGCCAATCCTCAACTTCTTTCAATCATTAAAATCTCGGAACACCTTAGGGTCGTTCGTGAAAAGGTTAAAGAAATGGTTGATAACCGCAAGGAAGTTAACCAAATAGAAGATATTCCACTACGTGCAGAAGCATATTGTAAGGGTATTAAGCCATTTATAGAGGAGATAAGGTATCATATAGACAAGTTGGAACTCATTGTTGACAACCAGATGTGGCCCTTACCAAAATACAGAGAATTGCTTTTTATACGATAGCAAAAAAAACTTTGCAACATCTGAAAATCAATGCAAAAAAGGAAAGCAGTAAACATGTATATTCATTTTTGATTGTCAATTATAGAAATTTCAAAAATATGTTTACTTTTACATGGTTTAGCCAAAGAGTTTTTATTAAGTAGTACAATAAAAACTTTGGTTTCACGTATCAGTTCATTATAATGGTTTAGCATTGAAAAACACGGTGCAATGAGATTGATAGCAAAATTATTACTTGTTTTTATTTTCATAGGTATTTTAATCGATGGAGTAGCCCAAACCAATCGTATTAAAAGGGCAAATGCACTTTATGAAGCTGGCGGGTATTTCGAGGCAATAGAACTATACAGACGTGATCTTGACAAAGTTGCAAGGGAGGAAATGGGTTTGTACCTTACAAGAATCGGCGATTGCTACCGAATGATCGGCAATGCCCGACAGGCAGAAATCTGGTACTCCAAGGCAATCATGCGCGATCCCCCCGACCCACGTGTATATTACTATTACGCCGAGATGCTTAAAATGAGCGAAAAGTACGATGAAGCCTTAGAGCAATACATGAAATATAAAGAGTTGGTCCCCAACGACCCTCTAACCGACTTTGGCATACAATCGTGCGAACTCTCAAAAAAATGGATCGAAAGCCCTTCGGGCTACGAAATAGTAAACATGAGAGCAATCAATAGTCGCCAGAGCGATTTTAGCCCAGCTTATGCCTCCGAGGACTACACCATACTATTCTTCACCAGCTCACGCGATGATGCTACTGGCACAAAGAATCATGCTGGAACGGGAGAAAAGTTCACCGATATTTTTACCACTCAGCGCGACCGCAAGGGCAGTTGGAGTTCACCTCGTCCCTTGGATGAAAGCATCAATACTCCCAACGATGAAGGAACACCTTCACTTTCTGCTGACTTAAATAAGCTTTACTTCACCCGCTGCCGTACAAGCAAACGCAACAAGTTGGGTTGCGAAATAATGGTAAGCGAAAGAAGGGAGCAGGGATGGCTATCACCAGAGCCAATTCCCATTGCAGCCGATAGCATGGTGGTAGCACACCCCGCCATTTCGAACGATGAACTCACCCTTTACTTCGTTAGCAATATCCCCGGTGGTTATGGGGGCAATGATATTTGGAAAGTTACCCGGAATTCACCCTCTGATAGTTGGGGTGAGCCAGTAAATCTTGGACCCGACATAAACACCAGGGGTAACGAAATGTTCCCATTTATCCATTCAGATGGCACACTTTACTTCTCATCCGATGGACATCCGGGTATGGGAGGACTTGACATATATAGGGCAAAGCCCAAAAGCGATGGCAATGGTTGGGAAGTTGAAAATATGCGTTATCCCATTAACTCCCCCTCCGATGATTTCGGAATTATATTTGAAAAGGAAAGGGAGGCCGGTTATTTCTCATCGCGAAGACGCGATGTAGGGGCCAGAGGTGGTGACAATATATTCCTGTTCTACCTCCCCGAACTAATTTTCAATTTAATTGGTCAGGTTAAAGACGATAAAACCGAACTTCCCCTGGCCAACAGTTCTGTTCAGATGATCGGCAGCGATGGGCTTATTGCCAATGCCAAAACTGACGAAAGAGGAGGATTCAAATTCCTGTTAAACCCTGGTACAGATTATGTTCTGATCGCTTCGCGCGAGGGATACCTGAATGGCAAAGGACGCGAAACAACCAGAGGAGTGCAGCTGAGCAAAGATTTTGAAATGACCATTATGCTCACATCAACCGCACGTCCTATTGAACTTCCAAACATATTCTACGATTACGATCGTTGGGAACTTCGTCCAGAATCTATGGCTGCCCTTGACCGGTTAGTTGAGGTACTTAACGATAACCCAACCATAATTATTGAACTTGGTGCCCACACCGATAATCGAGGTACATTGGATTACAACTACGATCTGTCACAGAAGAGAGCACAATCAGTAGTTAATTACCTGATTGACAAAGGCATCCCAACTGAAAGATTGCGTGCTAAAGGGTATGCTCAGTCACAACCAAAACTTGTTGATGAGCAATTGGTTAAACAGTACCCATTCCTTTCAGTAGGAGCAACCCTCAATCAACAGCTGATTGATAGCTTGCCAAATGAGGAGCAAAAGGAAATGGTTCATCAGATCAACAGAAGAACCGAATTCAGAGTACTTAGCACAGACTTTAAAGCTGAATAGCTATCAATGAGTAATAGTAAATCGATGATTAGACTCATAATCATAATATTACTATCCCTTAAGGTAATGCTTGGCTTTGGTCAAAAGATCTATCAAGGCGATTCGGCCAATGAAGCTCAAGTAAAAGTTTTTGCAGTAGAAGAGCCTGAAGAAGCTGATCTCTGGGTTTGCTTTGTTTGGGAAGAAGAGGAACTTACAAGAACTGGACTTTGGATGGACATGCGTTACCCTCATGAAGCTGAAATAATAATATTCTTTGTTGAAGAGGAGAGTGAAGCAGATTTAAAGATTTGGCTGGTTGATACCATTGAAGAATCGAAATGGCTCAACGAAAAGAAGAAAAATTTACTTGCTTTAAAAAAACAAAAAATATAACGCTCAATTTCTTTATTATTTCTGATGTTAAATGATTCTCGATATTCCCAAAGGGGTGTTTCAGCATCAAAAGAGGATGTTCATTCAGCCATAAACCACCTAGATAAGGGTCTTTTCCCAAATGCATTCTGCAAAATTGTTCCCGATATGCTGAGCGGAAGCGATAGCCATTGTGTGGCTATGCATGCCGATGGTGCAGGCACAAAATCATCGCTGGCCTATATGTACTGGAGGGAAACGGGCGATCTGTCGGTTTGGAAGGGTATCGCTCAGGATGCCATTGTGATGAATATTGACGATCTACTTTGCGTGGGCATAACCGACAATATCCTCCTTTCATCAACCATTGGCAGAAACAAGCACCTTATACCTGGGGAAGTAGTTTTTGAGGTTATTAATGGCACCGAGGAATTTTGTCAGAAAATGCGCAGCTTAGGTATTGGAATCCATCTCACAGGTGGCGAAACTGCTGATGTGGGTGATTTAGTTCGCACCATAATTGTTGATTCAACCGTTACTGCTCTTATCCAAAAGAAAGATGTCATAAACAATGGCAACATCCGGAATGGAGATGTGATCGTTGGATTAAGCTCCTACGGACAAACCAAATACGAAAGCGAATACAATAGTGGTATGGGAAGCAACGGGCTTACCTCTGCACGACATGATGTGTTTGGCAAATACCTAAAGGATAAATACCCCGAAAGCTATGATCCTTCCATCGATAATGATCTAGTGTATGGTGGAAATTATCGACTTACCGATCTGATTGAAGAAATTGGAATGACCGCTGGCAAGATGGTATTAAGCCCAACGCGTACTTATGCCCCTGTGATAAAAGAAGTTCTAACCCATTACCGACCAGTTATTCACGGCATGGTGCATTGTTCGGGTGGAGCACAAACCAAAGTTCTAAACTTTGTAAACAACCTACTAATCATTAAGGACAACCTCTTCCCCACCCCTCCACTATTCAGGATCATACAAAAGGAGTCGAACACTCCTTGGCAGGAAATGTACAAGGTTTTTAACATGGGGCATAGGTTCGAGATTTACGTTTTCCCTGAGTATGCGGATGATATTGTGTCTATTGCCAAAGAGTTTGGGTTGGATGCACAAATCATTGGATCGTGTCATAAACTAGATGGAAGCAATAAGCTAAAAATAAGGAGTGAACATGGAGAATTTGACTATTGATAAGGTCTTCCAAGAGACAATCAAATAAAAACGCCCCGATTACTCGAGGCGTTTTTGTTTACTGTAAACCGCTTATGGGTACTATTTCAAGTTATGTTTCTTCACAAAATCCTCAAGTACACCCTTAAGGTCTGGTTTTCCTATCTCAGCCAAATCATAGTATACTCGGGTGGTTGGCTTCTTAATATTGATAATTCTGGAAAGATCAATTGGAGTTCCGATGATAACTGTATCACAATCAGTACTATTTATGGTAGCCTCAAGATCCTTGAGCTGCTGCTCACCATATCCCATTGCGGGAAGGATATTCCCAATGTTAGGATAAATCTCATAGGTCTCCTTAAGCTTTCCAACAAGGAAGGGGCGAGCATCAATCTCTTCGGATGCACCAAATTTACGGGCAGCAACGGTACCTGCGCCAATCTTCATCTCACCATGGGTAAGGGTTGGTCCATCCTCAACGATTAAGCAACGTTTTCCGTTAATCAATTCTGGCTTATCAACAGTGATTGGTGAAGCTCCATCAACAACAATTGCCTTTGGATTTCGGCTGCGAATGTTTTCGCGTACTGTCTGAATTCCCTCGGGGGACGCAGAGTCCATCTTATTGATAACAACAACATCAGCCATTCGTAAGTTAACCTCTCCTGGGTAGTAACTAATTTCGTTTCCAGGTCGATGTGGGTCAGCAACGGTAATTGTTAAATCGGGCTTGTAGAAAGCAAAATCGTTATTTCCGCCATCCCAAAGAATGACATCACATCCACTGGGATCCTTTTCAGCTTCACGAAGAATCGCTTCATAGTCAACACCTGCATAAATCACATTTCCTCTCACAACGTGAGGTTCATACTCTTCCATTTCCTCAACTGTACACTTGTGCTTTTTCAGATCATCAACAACTGCATATCGCTGAATCTTTTGCGCCACCAAATCGCCGTAAGGCATGGGATGACGAATTGCAACAACATTCAGCCCCATTGCCATTAAGTGCTCAATTACCTTACGCGAGGTTTGTGATTTTCCACAACCAGTTCGGGTAGCAACAACTGCAATGACTGGTTTATTGCTTTTAATCATGGTTTCGCTGGGACCTAAAAGCAAAAAATTAGCTCCAGCAGCATTTACTGTGGAGCTAATTTTCATTACATGATTGTAAGTAACGTCACTATAGGAGAAAACACAATCGTGTACATTTTTCTCCTTAATTAGTTTTACAAGATCTTCCTCTGCTAAAATGGGAATACCAGCAGGGTACAATTTTCCGGCAAGTTCTGCGGGATATTTCCTGCCATCTATGTCTGGAATCTGTGCTGCTGTAAAAGCAACCACGTTGTACTGCTCATTATCGCGGAAGAAAGTATTGAAATTATGAAAATCTCTTCCTGCAGCACCAATAATTACTACATTTCGCTTATTCATAAAAATAATATTATTTGTTTTATAGATAATATGATGATTTGTATACGATTACATGTAAACACTTGGCAAAATTAAAAGTTTAAGCGGTAGTTTGAGATAAAATTTGAGGATAGAAATTTATCAAACGCTGAGAACGCTTTGTAAACGTCTGAATATAAGAACAAAAAGAGTTCCTATGTTAAGCAACATCTTTTAACAATTATGATTGGATTAAACCCGTTTTAGTTCAAATGATAGGAGTCAAAGCTAAGGTATTCCATTTTTTTATACTTTTACATAAATTTTTTTCCATCATGGATAGAATGAGGCTTTACACAAAAGGGCTTATTAAGAAATATCGTTCGCGTACTGTTGTCAATCGAGTTTCTGTGGAGGTAAGTCAGGGCGAAATAGTTGGTTTACTTGGTCCAAATGGAGCTGGTAAAACCACCACATTCTACATGATGGTAGGGTTGGTTACTCCAAATGCAGGAAAGATTTTTCTTAATGACATTGATATAACCAAGGAACCTGTTTACAAACGTGCGCAACGAGGGATTGGTTATTTGGCCCAGGAAGCATCCGTTTTTCGCAAGCTTAGTGTAGAAGATAATCTTAAAGCTGTACTTGAAATGACCAAATTCTCCAGGGAATATCAACACGAAAAGGTAGAATCTCTTCTTAATGAATTTGGGCTTCAAAAGATCCGAAAGAGCCTTGGCATTCAACTTAGCGGAGGCGAACGCCGTAGAACTGAAATTGCACGAGCACTAGCTCTTGAACCAAAGTTCATCCTTCTCGATGAGCCTTTTGCAGGGGTCGATCCCATTGCAGTTGAAGATATTCAGTCCATTGTGGCACACCTTAAGGATAGAAATATTGGTATCCTAATTACCGATCACAACGTACACGAAACCCTCTCCATCACCGACAGAGCATACTTGTTATTTGAAGGAGAAATCCTCAAATCTGGTAATGCCGAAGAACTTGCTGCCGATCCAGAAGTACGTAAGGTTTATCTTGGGCAAAATTTTGAGCTTAGACGATAGAATCGATTTTGTCTCGAAAAAACTAAAATATTATCTGAAATCCCATCCTAAGACCAAATCTCTCAATATTAGGATGATCGAGATGTGTTAATCGCCAAAGTGCATCGAACCTGACCACTTTAAAGATATTCTCAACCCCTACACTTACTTCAAGGTATGGGTCTGAAACTGAGTACAACCCAATTGGAAATTCGTAAATGTTTCGGTTTTCGTTTCGTATTGATCCTATAAGCCCTTTTGCTGCTACAACTTCTCTCCACTTAAGCTTTCGCATAATCGGAATCCTATTCAAAAAGAAACCCTGAAAATGATGCTCAAGGTATAGACTAACATACTGATCTGATGCAAATTCGTAGTAGTTCATCATGTTAAATGCATACCTATCAAATGCATACGTTTCATTTCCCTCGTGGAGTTGAAGTAGTGGATATGGCACGGTTCCGAATATTTTTCCAGCATCGATAATATACCTCAAATAACCCAGAGGGTTTATATTTGTCTTATGGTAGTAGTTAAAGTTTACTTTAAGGAACGAAAAATCGCTAGCCAATCCCTTGAGGCTTCCGGTTAAGGTAAGATTAATTTCAGGGTGTGTACTTCCAAGGCTTACCCTCTCGAATTCTCCAGTAACAAAACGCTCATTCTTTATCCATCTGGTGTTAAGAGAAGCACTTGTTGTTGTTAATTTTTCAAAGTTCTTGCTTTGGTCGGGACTGGTGAAAGGGATATGTTCGGTAGGAAATATTTCTCGGTTAGCCAGGGAAATTGTGTTAGAGAAACCTGTGAACCATTCCTTGTGGTACTCCATGCGTATATCGTTAACAAGAGTAAGCTTGTAGTTTGGATTTCGTCGAAGAATAGATGTTAGAATATTGTCCTCAACAAGGGCGTTGGGGCTTTGCCCCAGCTGTTCAATATCCTTTGAGTATGATAACATCAAACTTTGGCGTGGCATTTTATCGAACATGTATAGCCCCTCGATACCCCATTTAAAACGCTCATCCTTGTCGCCATAGGCAACAAAAGCTGAAAGCATAAACTTTGTGCTAAACTTATTGCTGGTTCTTCCCGATAATCTAAATCTATTTCCCTCAATCTCGTTAAAACTAAAGGTTTTATAGTATGGGCCAATCTCGAAATAACCAATGATGTAGTAATAGTTTACAAAGATCTCGTAGAGATCAAGAAAAGTCTTAAACATTGGCACCTGCTTAACCGTGTCGACCAAAGCATATATTCCGGCCTCCTTTGGGCTAAGCTCAAATGGGCGAAGTTGCCTCCATAAGGTGCTATCAGAGTTCAAGGCATTTTCGGTTATGGCAACTCGTTCGTTGCTTTGGGCTATTCTTTCGGGGATGAGCTCATTAATTTTAATATTTCGGTGAACTGTAGTCTTCGTTCCAAAAAAACCTGTTGTCCGATTGCTTAAATTAAAATCAGCAAAAATTTTTGTGATGACAGGAAACCAAATGCTATCGGTTATGGGTTCATAGTCAATATTAGCCACTAAATCGTTAACAAAGTTAAGGTTTACGCCCGCCGATAGGCGAACCTGTGCTTTCACTATCGACCAGGTTGTATCATTTACCCAAAAATCCCCAGTAAAAGTGGGTTCCTGCCGACGCTTTGGCTTGAATGAAATCTGATAGCACCATCGATTCTGAATAAAAGCGCTATCAACTAAATAGTATTTATAGTAAAAAAAACCTGAACTGGCAATTGGGCTTACTAACCCCTGATCGAATACATTTATATAATTATCGTAAATGTTCACATTTTGATAAAACTTTCCCGTAAACTGTGATACACTCTCGTTTTCAAATCCCGAAATCTGGCTAACCTTAATGACCTCATGTTCAACTTTGGGGCTTCGCTGGAAGTAATAATCCGAGACAGCCTCGGAAATAAAAATCGGCAAGAATGCTTTACCTGTGATGGCGTTGGTGTCAATATGATCAAATACAAAATGGAACTGCTTTAGCAAGCGTTTCTCTTTCATGCTCTCATCAACATTGTTCACATCTATCTGCAGCTTATTGTAGACCTCTGATACATACGAATGGATGTTGTCAGGATTGTTTCTTCCCTTACTTGAAATGATATTCCTGATGATCCGATGGGCTGGATTTTCACTAGGTACAATTACAACCGCATCAAGCATTACAGATTCAGGAATTAGCTCAATATTGATTTCCTGATAGGCAAATTTTCGAATTTGTATGGTTTGGGACAGATAGCCTACGTAGGAGATGGTTATGGAATCTCCTGAATGCCTGGTTTCAAGAAAAAACCAACCCTCAAAATCTGTAATTGTTCCAATGTTAGTTCCTTTGAATGAAATATTGACAAAGGGTAGTGGCTCTTTTGTTTCAGCATCCTGTACAAACCCTCTAATTCTGGTAGTTTGTCCTATAGAACCCTTGGCTATGAACAAAAAAAATAAGTAAAACAGTATATTTTTAAAAAATTTAAATGCTCTTGTATTTGTTAGCATAGGTTCTATTGCGAAAATATTCAACAAATCATTCTTAACGAAAGTAATTAAAAATCGAAATTTAATAATACCTCTGTTAACAATTATTATTTCCTTAAAAGCTTCTATAGTGCATTCTCAATATTAATCTTTCTGTGAATCCTAAAAGAAATTAGAATGCTAAACTCGAAGAGTAGCCACAATGGCAAAGTGACAAGTAGAAGACTAATAACATCGGGAGGGGTAATTATGGCAGCAACCACCATAATTAAAATGAAAGCATGTTTACGATATTTTTTTAAAAACGCTGGAGTTACAATATTTACTTTGGTAAGGAAGAAAATAAGAATGGGGAGCTCGAATAGCAATCCAGTGGCCAATGTAACCGATGCAACAGATGTTATATATGAGCTAAGGTTTATCTGATTTACAACTTCTTGGGAAATCCTATAGCTACCAAGGAAATGTATTGTAAGGGGTGAAATAATGAAGTATCCAAAGCAAACCCCTAAGAAAAAAAGTAACGAAATGTAAAAAACAGCCCCTCTGGCTCGCTTTCTCTCAACCTCATATAAAGCTGGTTTCACAAAACTCCATAGTTGGTAAACAATAAACGGAAAGGCAATAATAATTCCCACGTAAAGCGAAACCATAAGATGTGTGTTAAATTGCCCAGCCATATTTATATTAATGATGTTAAGAGGTTCTGAATTGATACAAAGCCTAGGCGTATTTAGACTGTTTGCAATGGAGCACAGAACGCGGTTGGTAAAGAAACCTGGCGATTTAGGTGCAAGAATAACCCAATCGAAAATTACACGGTATGAGATAAATGCTCCCACAGCAGCCACAAGAATTCCTAAAGCCGAACGAACAAGTACCCATCTCAACTCTTCGAGATGATCCAAGAATCCCATTTCGTTACGTTCCATTTTTTCCTTTCGGCTCATAAAGCATATTTATATTAAACCCTCTCTTAGAATATCGTGCAGATGGATCATACCAACATATTTACCATTATTGGTAACCAAGAGTTGGGTGATTTTATTCCTCTCCATCAGGTTAAAAGCATTGATTGCCAATTCGTCCCTCTCAATGGATTTAGGGTTTGCCGACATGATCTCCGATGCAGTAAGTCCCACTATGTCATCATTCTTCTGTAGCATTCGCCTAAGGTCACCATCGGTAATTATTCCGGCAATTTCACCATTTGAATCAATCACTGCGGTAGCTCCCATACGTTTAGAAGATATTTCAACGATTACATCCCTGATCTTCATTCCCATATCAACTCTTGGTACTATGGCTTCGTCATAAATATCAACAACTCTCATGTACAGCTTTTTACCAAGTGATCCTCCAGGATGAAATCTGGCAAAATCCGCTGTTGTAAAACCCCTCAACTTAAGAAGACACACCGCCAATGCATCGCCAAGAACTAATTGGGCTGTAGTGCTAGAAGTTGGAGCAAGGTTGTTTGGGCAAGCTTCATTCTCTACTGTAGCACGAAGCACATAGTCGGCCTTATGGGCAAGGTAACTATCAGAATTAGAAACTATGCCAATCAATTTGTTCCCAAGACTCTTTATAAGTGGGACTAATACTTTAATTTCAGGGGTATTTCCACTCTTTGAAAGGCACAATATCACATCGTCGGGTTGGATGATACCTAGATCTCCATGAATGGCGTCAGCTGCATGCATAAAAATTGCAGGGGTACCAGTTGAGTTAAAAGTAGCTACAATCTTTTCGGCAATAATTGCGCTCTTGCCAATTCCGGTTACTATGACCCGACCCTCGGTGTTGAATAACAAGTAAACGCACTCTTCAAAGACTGAATCTATATAAGATGCCAACTTATCTATTGCAGCAGCCTCAGCTTTAATGGTTTCAACTGCAAGGTGATTTATATCAATTTGACTCATTTTAAAAAAATTGTTTGTATCTTTAAATATTAAATAAAAAATTAGATGTTTTTTTTAAAAAGAATACTAATTTTAACTACAAATGTAGTCCTTTTGATATTATTTTTTGCTTTATTGCAAAGTTCATTAAATAAAAAACCACAACTATTGTAGTTGGTGTTTCAGGTAAAATGAGTACAAATATAGACATATCATTAAACGAATATCTTCATAAATATTTCGGGTTTTCTAGTTTTAAAGGTAATCAGGAGGTTATCATTCGTAATATTCTTGCCGGTAAAGACACATTTGTTCTTATGCCCACCGGTGGGGGGAAGTCTTTATGCTATCAACTTCCTGCGTTGATATCAGAAGGTACAGCAATTATCATTTCACCCCTAATAGCCCTGATGAAGAATCAGGTTGACTCCATGCGAGGTTTTAGCATGGAGGATGGAATTGCCCATTTCCTAAATTCTTCTCTCAATAAAACTCAAATTCAGCGAGTTAAGCAGGATATGCTGAATGGAAAAACCAAAATGCTTTATGTTGCTCCTGAATCGCTAACAAAGGATGAGAATATCCAATTCCTAAAACAGGTAACCATATCATTCTATGCGATTGATGAGGCACACTGTATATCTGAATGGGGTCATGATTTTCGTCCTGAATACCGCCGCATTAGACCTATTATTAACGAAATTGGCAGCGCACCGATTATTGCACTTACGGCTACAGCTACCCCAAAAGTGCAACATGATATCCAAAAAAACCTTGGTATGCTCGAAGCCAACATTTTTAAATCTTCGTTTAATAGGCCAAATCTCTACTACGAGGTTCGTCCCAAGGTAAATACCACAAAAGAGATCATAAAATTCATTCGAAATAACGCAGGTAAATCGGGAATAATATACTGCCTTAGCCGAAAAAAGGTAGAGGAGATCGCAGAAATGCTCAAAGTAAATGGCATTAAAGCCCTGCCATATCATGCTGGCATGGATTCTGCTACCCGCAGTGGCAATCAGGACAAATTCTTAATGGAAGAGGTTGACATTATTGTTGCAACCATTGCTTTTGGAATGGGAATCGATAAACCCGATGTCCGTTTTGTGATCCATTACGATATACCAAAAAGTCTTGAAGGATATTACCAAGAAACTGGGCGTGCTGGTCGCGATGGAGGAGAAGGAATTTGCATCACATTCTACAGCTATAAGGATATTCAAAAGCTTGAAAAGTTCATGCAAGGGAAACCTGTAGCAGAACAAGAGATTGGCAAACAACTTTTGTTAGAAACCGTATCTTATGCCGAATCATCAGTGTGCCGGCGAAAAATGCTATTGCACTACTTTGGCGAAGAGTTCAAAGAATCCAATTGCAGCACATGCGATAATTGCATTCATCCCAAAACACAATTTGAAGGGAAAGAATACCTCCAATTACTGCTCGAAACCATAATCGCCATAAAGGAAAAGTTTAAAGCAGAGCATGTGGCAAATATTCTATGCGGAAATCTAACCACCGCGATCAAATCATACAAGCATAACAAACTAGAAATGTTTGGCGAGGGTGCTGAGAAGGACATCAAATTCTGGAATGCCATAATTAGACAAGCCCTTGTCATGAAGTTTTTGGATAAAGACATCGAAAATTACGGACTTCTGCTTGTCACCCAAAAAGGGCATGACTTTCTGAAAAAACCTTACGATTTGATGTTTACTCAGGATCATGACTATGAGGATTCGGAGGAAGATGATATTTCCATTGGGCAAGCGGGTAAGGGAGGCTCCTGCGATGAGGAACTCTTTGCTATGCTAAAAGATTTGCGAAAAAAGATAGCCAAAAAGAAGAATCTGCCTCCATTCGTAGTATTTCAAGATCCTTCTCTTGAGGACATGTCCATTCAATATCCCATTACCATTGAAGAACTTCAAAACATAACTGGTGTTGGCGTTGGAAAAGCCAAACGCTATGGCAATGAATTTATTGATCTTATAAAAGCTTACGTTGAAGATAAAGAAATCGTTCGCCCTCAGGATATGGTGGTTAAGTCGGTCGCTAACAAATCACTCCTAAAAGTTTTTATCATTCAAAGTATCGATAGGAAAATGGATCTTGAGGATATAGCTAATGCGAAGAATCTTGAAGTTAATGAACTTATTAGCGAAATTGAGGCAATTGTTAACTCAGGAACCAAGCTAAATCTTGACTACTATATTAACAAGGTTATTGAAGAAGAGAAACTCAATGAAATTTTCGATTATTTCAAGGACGAAGCTGAAACCGAATCCATTGAAGAAGCCATAGACTATCTTGGAGAAGAAGATTTTACTGAAGAAGAAATTAGACTGGTGCGTATCAAGTTTATATCAGAGGTTGGCAACTAGATTATAGCATTATTTTTATTGAAAACCGTTAAGATTCAAATATTTTTCAAGGCGATTCCTGTTTTTGTTTCTTGTTTCTAAGTGTCAGTTGTAATAATATTACAGGTTGGTTCTCAAATGGATCAACCTTTTCATTATAAAATCAAACAGTGAAAACTATTTTAAAAGTTGAAGGTTTAACCAAGTCGTTTGGCAAGATTAGAGCTGTTTCAAACCTCAGCTTCGAGGTGATTCAAGGGCAAGTTGTTGGCGTACTTGGTCCAAATGGCAGTGGTAAAACCACTACACTTGGCTTAATCCTAGGAATTAAATTTCCAGATAGCGGTTCTTTTCAATGGTTTAATAGGGAAAAGGGACCAAATGCAAATAAGCATATAGGGGCATTAATTGAAGTCCCTTATTTCTATCCCTACCTCGACCTTGAAAAAAATCTAAGAATAGTTGCACTCGTTAGAGGCCAGGGATTCAATGACATTCAAAGAGTCCTAGACGTTGTCGGGTTATCAAACAGGTCAAAATCGGCATACTACACTCTATCGCTTGGTATGAAACAACGACTTGCTTTGGCAAGTGCTCTTCTTGGCAATCCAGATGTACTTGTACTCGATGAACCAACTAACGGTTTAGACCCTGAAGGGATCGCAGAGGTTAGGGAAATTATAAAAAAACAATCAGAAATGGGGAAAACCATTATTTTGGCAAGCCATATCTTGGATGAAGTTGAAAAAGTATGCTCCGATGTAGTAATATTAAAAAATGGGGAAAAAATTGCTCAGGGAAAAGTAAATGAATTGCTTTCTGAAAAAGTTTTGGCATCAGTAAGTGCTGAGAATATGGATGCCCTAGAGAATTGTTTAAAAACTCACCAAAAAGTTTCCATTCAGCAAGTTAAAGACAACTTCATTCAAATTTCACTGGAAGAAGGATTAACAACATTAGAACTCAATAGATGGTTGATAGAAAAAGGTATAATCATCAGCACTCTTGAATTTCACAAGAAAAGTCTTGAGTCGCAATTCCTTGAATTGGTTAAAGATCATCCAAATCAAAAATAAGAATTATGCGTATTTACACCTAAAAAAGTGAAAACAAACAATTTTTGACGATGCAAAAACTCATGCGTATTGCCCGTATTGAAGGTATTAAAACCTGGAATTATTCTACTTTCAAAGTTTTAATACTACTGCATGCTATTTTATTTCTGCTGATAACCCTTATTTCGAGTAATATTCAGTTTAATATTCAAGGTGTTAATATTGCAAAAATATTGCATTTCCCCCATGTATGGAATACTCTAGCCTGGTTTGCCAGCTGGTTCAACCTTATCTTAGGCGTTCTTGCAATTGTATTAGTTTCAAATGAGTTTCAATTTCGCACTTTTCGAAAACAGCTTATTGATGGACTTTCAAGAAACGAATTACTTGGTGGTAAGGTTTTGGTAATGAATCTTGTGGCTATTTATGCCATGTTGCTTGTCTTTATTACAGGATTAATAATTGGAATTATAAAAACCCCAAATTTCACCTTAACCGATCTTCTAAATGGTTTAAATTATTTACCAATTCTATACATTCAGGCCCTAGCATACACATTACTCGCATTACTCTTTGTTTTTATTTTTAAAACACCAGGACCTTCAATAATAGTATATCTTCTTTACTTTTTTCCAATTGAACCAATCATAAGAGCCATAATCCCTGAATCTATAGTTAGGTTTATGCCTGCAAAAATAATTTCCAAACTTACCCCCATGCCCGACTTTGTTGGCATTTCACTTAGCGATATGATTGAACTTAATATTAGTGGTTCTGATCTTTTCTCACAAAATGTAAGTATGTCCCCATCCCTAACAGTAACTACCTTGCTAGTTCTTCTATACTGCATAATCTTTGTTCTGATTTCAAGACAAATTTTAATACACAAAAACTTTTAGCATCTTTTAATGTTAAATTTCTTAGGAAAGCATACATTTCACTATTATTTCTCTTATAAATTTCATATATTTGTTTTTCGATTAACTAAAAATGTTCTTGACATGAAAAAAATTTACTTAACCATTGCATGTATTACTATTGCTGCTTCTTTGCAGGCACAAACAGTTCTTAAGTTTCAGACCCATGGTTTGGTTGCCGATCATGTTAACGAAATGAAGATTACTAAATATGTCGAACCTGGCATTGAAGGCATGAACGTAGTATGGGACTTTAGAAATTTAGAGCTGGTTAAAGATTTCACCGGAACCCTCGATGATCCTGCTTTCTCAAAGGGATATGCAATTTTTACCGAATCCAATACAGTGCTTGAGGAATTTGGCAATTACTTTTACTTTAAAGCCAATGATATTAGCATCGAACAGCATGGATTTATGTCGGGAAATGGAAACACAACGATAATTTACGACCAACCCTTCGTTAAAATGAGGTACCCCTTTGCCTACGGTAGCTCTTACGCCGGATCATTTGGCGGAACATACAATAGCAACGACAGGGTGTTAGGTTCGATTCAGGGTTCGTATGCTGTTAGTGGTGATGGAACAGGAACCCTAATGCTACCTGAAAATATGACCTACGATAATGCACTTAGGGTAAAGGAAATTAAGTCGTATACACAAACCATTAACAACAGGAGCTACGAAATCGAAACCGTAACATACCGTTGGTATATCAATGAGCATCGCTTTCCAATCCTTGTTTTTATCCAAAGTACTTCATTCTTTGAGAATGGTCGTACACATGTATCTACCCAGGCAGCTTATAATCCAATAAAAACTACCCCATTGGATATCACCACAATGGCACAAACCCATGGATTTTCTGCTTTCCCAAATCCATATCGCGATCAGATAACCATTCGTTTTAACCTTGAAAACAATTCTAACGTAAACCTATCGGTTTATGATTTAAATGGACGCTTGGTAAAAGTGTTGTACACCGGGAATGATGATGCTGGAGAAAAGAATTTCAAGTTTTCAGCAAAAGAAATGGGACTTTCAAAGGGTGCTTACATCGTTAAGCTTAATGTAAATGGCATCGAGTCATCCCAGAAAATTGTTGAATTATAAAAAAATCGAAGTTAAATTAATTACTAAGAAGGGTTGGTGCATTCCGACCCTTTTTCATTTCTTTTTTTACTTGTTCTTTTTTAGATTAATATCTCGTTTTTCGTATAATCTATTAGGTTATACAAAAAGTTGATCTACACTTAAAGACTCAACCCAGCTATACCATTGAATACATTAATATCCCTTTACATGAAATTAGCAGTTTTAATTTCTCTAGTTACAACAACTTTTCTGGCTTATTCCCAAGCTGATTTACAGATTAACATCTCCACTAAGCGAATAATAAATGATATTTTCATATTGGCATCCGATAGTCTCGAGGGGCGGAAATTCCCTTCCAAGGGAAGGGAAAAGGCTGCAAAATACATCGCCAGCGAATTTGAAAAGGTAGGGCTTAGGACAATATCTGACAGCGATGAACCATACTTTCAAAAAATTCCAGTTAAGTATACGGATAGAGGTTCAACATATCTAAGGGTTGATGGTAAATGGATACGCTCGGGTAGCAAGTACTCATTTAGCTCATCTTATCCGTTTACAGATAGCGCAACCCTCCCTTTAAAGTTCATAGGATCAAATATCTACAATAAACCTTTTGGTGGAGGAGATACAATACTCCACATTACTGCCAAAAATATTGATCAAGCCATTGTAAAGCTAAGGGATCTTTCATCTTCGACTCCTTCCGAATACTTTGCCATATCTCTTCTTGGGAAGAAATCCGCAACTGCTAAATTGATCACTAATGAACGATTTTGTGGTAATGTGCAATATCCCAAAGGGTTGTTCGGTATGGGCTCAAAAGATTACAGATGGCTCTACAACTATACACCAGACTCAAGTAAAAGCATAAAAGTTTTCCTATTCTCCGATGAGATATTTCAATCCCTCTATGGCAATAATCTTAAAGCAGTAAATAAAAGCTTAAGTCGAAGCGTAGTATCTAACCATTACAAAGAACAAGCCCTTAGCAACTTAACATTCAAAACGAAGTTTTATGTGAATGAAGTTCATACATTCGACGATAATGTAATAGGTTACATCGAAGGGAGTGACCTTAGGGATGAGGTTGTCATCATTTGCGCGCATTACGATCATTTAGGAAAATCTGCAAGTGGGATATATTATGGTGCCGACGATAATGCATCGGGAACAGCAGGAGTTATGGAACTTGCCCGTATGTGCGCACAAGCGCAGGAAAATGGATTCAAATTCAGGAGAAGCATTGTATTCATTGCCTTTGGGGCTGAAGAAACAGGATTAAACGGATCTATCTACTACGCCAACAATCCAGTATTCCCACTGGAGAATACGGTAATGGTTATCAATATGGATATGATTGGACGCTCTGATAATTCCCAAAAAGAACCAGGGTATGTGAACACTTGGATACTTCGTGGGCATAAAAAAGAGATGAAAAAAGTACTACGGTCAATTGACAAACAAATCGACGATGTTAACTTTTATCGTAAGAAGAAATTCCCTGAACGTTTTATGTGGTACTTTGGCTCCGATCATTACCCTTTCGTTCGTAAAGGCATCCCTGCATTAGTTGTTAACACAGGAACTCATGATGATTACCATAAGGTTACCGATACTCCCGAAAAGATAAACTATAAGAACATAACCAATATTCTTAAGGGGCTATTTGTAGTTTTAGTTGAAGTTGCAAACGAACCACTGAAGTATCCAATTAAAATGTAATCAAGTTTTTTTAGATGGTGTGCTTTGCAAAATGCTGGCATTTACTCCTCCTTTGGGTCTAAAGCATCCCTTAATCCATTGCCCATCAGCGTGAATGCTAATACAAGAAGCATTATTGCAACACCCGGTAGAATTGCAAGAAACGCCTTATCCATGATTATATAGCCATAATGATCTTTGATCATGGTTCCCCACGATGGGGTTGGAGGTTGAACACCGATACCGAGAAAGCTTAACCCTGCCTCGAGAAGAATTGCAGTAGCAAAATTTCCTGCAGATATAATTATCACTGGTCCAAGTATATTGGGTAATATATGCCGAAAAATTATTCGCCCTGTTCCAAATCCCATTACTCTCGCTGCCTCAACAAACTCCTTCTCGCGAAGTCCCATTACCTGACCTCTTACAACCCTTGCCACTTCAACCCACATGGTTAATCCAACGGCAACAAATATCTGCCAAAAACCTTTACCTAATACCATCGTTAACGCTATAACCATAAGCAAAGTGGGAATCGACCATACCACATTTACCAGCCACATCACAAAATCATCATACCATCCCCTGAAATAGCCCGCTGTTGCTCCAAGGGTTATCCCAATCAGCAGCGAGATTGCAACAGCAATAAAACCCACCGAAAGCGAAACTCTAGCTCCTATTACTAAACGACTTAGCATATCTCGACCAAACCTATCGGTTCCCAGCAAAAACCTTCGGTTTTTTATATTATTGTTCTCTATCTTCTCTGCCAGTTCGGCATAGGAATAGGATAATCTAGTGCCATTTTGTATTAGTGTCAAAGAATCTTCTGAATGCTCAATATTTTGAGGTTGATACTGTGGGAAAAGAATGTCAGCAATTTTCAAGGAAGTTTCAATGTTTATGCTATCCTCCGGTTCGGAGTACTCTGTTATCAAAACATTACCTCCATCGAATTTATAGGACAATATTGGGATTTCGCGAAAAGAATTGATCTCGCCCTGTATGAACCTTTTAGCGATACTAACGCTATGATTTTCTGATGATAATGGAATAAGGATAAACTTACATCTGAAGGTAGGTTTTTTAGTGGCCAGCTCTAGGTGCTGGTTGTTTGCTCCCGGCGTTGAATCGGGAACTATCAAGTAACCAAAAATGGCAATCAATGCCACAAATGCTATAAAAAAAGCCGATGTCACTGAAAGCTTGCTGGCAAAAAATCGCCTTCCGGCGATGCGCCATGGAGAACCAGATCTGCTGTTTGTATTAGATATTAAGATTTTTTTTCCCATCCTTTTCAATAAAAAATCTAGCCTATATTAATTGGGCGCAACTATTACTAAATCACTTTTTCCACCTTACTGGCATCGCCACCGAAAGAGCAAATGCAATGGTAATATAAAATGGGTAAACCAATTGCAAAGGTAAGAAAACCCATAAAAGTGATACTTCCCGATATTGTCTTAGGAATAGCCAGAGCAAAGGTAGATCCACAATTAATTTTACTACAAAACCAATACAAAAAAATATCCATGTTTTTGCGAAGAACACAGAAGATATCAACAGTACAAATAGCATCGTGTTGAAAATGAGCACATTTAATGCAATGGCAATGGTTGACCAATCATAGTAAGCCGGTGCTTTAGATGCCCATCGTGCTCTCTGAGAAATAAAATCAGAAAGGGTTTCTGCCGGTTTTGTTTGCACAAGCGCATTTGCCGAATGGATACAACAAATCTTTTCAACACCTTTTCGCTTGGCATTATGCAGCAGAAATACATCATCCCCCGATGATTGAGATAGATTCAGCATTTCCTTGGTAAAACCCAAACGATCTCTATCGAAGGCTAGATTGGCAGAGCTGGCCATGAATGGCATTCCCAACCCACATGCACCCAGCGTGCTGGCAGAAAGGCTTGCATGTTCCAACGTTTGCAGCCTCTGAAAAAATGATCTTAATGGCGAGAGCATTACTGGTCCAATAATCATTGATGCCTCAGTATGCTGAAATTCCCTTGAAATTGTCGAAAGCCATGATCTTGAGTGTACGCAATCAGCATCGGTAAATACAATTCGGCTATACCTAGCTCTTTCTACGCCAAAGGCAACAGCTTGCTTTTTCCCATCTTTCCCATCGGGTAAATCCAATAGCGTTAGGTTTTTAATCCTCGATTTCCATTTATGAGCGATCTGCAAACCTTCATCAGTTGAGTGGTCGTTAACCATAATGATCTCGTAAAGATTCCTGGGTAAATCCTGATCAAAGAGTGATTGTAAAAGAAAATCGATGTTTTGTTCTTCGTTGCGAAGTGGAATTATTACCGATAAAGCAATGGAGCAACCCTGTGCCTCTCTTGTTTTTTCCTTTAGCTTTTGCAGCCCGGCAATAAATGCAACTACCATTACTGCATAAAGAAAACACAGAGCTAAGAAAATTGCCCATGCTAACCACATAACTCTAAAGTTTTAAAGTAAAGTTGACGATAAGGTTTGCCGCTTTCTCAATCTCTTCCATAGGACGTGCTATATTAAAACGTACCCAGCTGATGCAATTTGGGCTAAAATGCTCACCCGGGATAATGGCAACACCCGTGTTTTGATAGAGCGAGTATGCAAATTGGAAACCATCTGTTATCCCTTCGGGTAGCTTTGCCCAAATAAAGCATCCTCCCTTAATGGGTGGAATGTAAAAACCATTTTGCTTTAAGGCTTCTGAAAGGATGTCAAAACCTTGGTTAACATTCCTTCGGAATGAATCCAAAAAGTCCTCACCAAAGCTATTATCCTCAAAATAATCGGCGATGGCTCTCTGAAGAAGCGAAGGAGCACAAAGCCCTATATAATCGTGAATTGAACGGATCGCTTCGCGATGGCTTTCGTGAGCATACAAGTAGCCTATCCTCCAACCTGTAATGCAAAACATCTTGGAAAAGCTACTAACGTAAAAAACATTTGGTGAATTATATCCTAATGGAATATGAGGAGGACTCTCGAAGTATAATTCCTTGTATACCGCATCAAAAATTATGTAAAATTCGAGATCATGCGATAGGTTAACAAGAGTTTCAAGCTCCACTTTGCTCCAAATCTTACCAAAAGGGTTACCCGGTGATGAAAGAAAAACTATCTTAACATTTTCGGCTACTATTTTTTCTTTCAGGCTATCTAAATCAAAGGAAAAGTATTTGTTCAAAGAAAAATTAACGAACTCTTGACCAAAAATCGCTGGTAATTGGCTATAGCTTTCGTATGCTGGCTCAAAACTCAGTACTGAAAAGTTTCCATTTAACTTTTGAAACAGGTAGGTATATATAAGCGAGAGAGCTTCGGTAGCTCCCTGTACGACAAGAAAATTATTTACATCAACTTCAAATCTCTGAGAATAATGCTTTCCCAATAAATCTAAAAGTTTATAGTCTCCAACACTAGGGGCGTACTGATGAACATTGTCATAAATAGTATTGCTAAGCGATTTTAACAACTTTTCAGGAGGCTGAAAGCCAGGAATTCCTTGGGCCAGATTAACACCTCCCTTCTCCTTTACCAGATTACTGAAAAAGCTAATGTACGAACCTGTTGGCTTCATGGGTTGTAAGTTCATTGTGGTATATTTTGAGTCACTTTGATGCAATTAATACAAAGAACGGAAAAAGATGTAATATCTTTGAGGAAAAATAGGTACTTTTAGATTTATGGCCGTCACAAGTGTGTAATCAACCAACCTAAAACAAACTGAATGGACATGAAAAATCTGTTGAAAGTAATTTCATGGCTTTTTGTTTTTCATGTAATTCTGGATCAAGCAGCCAGCTGTCAGATTTCAATCGATGTAGAAACCGGAATACTAAAAACTGGATACAACGAACTCCGTATTCCAGGAAATACGGGAACTTTCATATCCCTTTCCGATGAGTTGGATACAAAGCCACAGCTCTTCTCAAGGTTAAATATTGGATATAGGTTTAATCGAAGGAACGAACTGATTGGGCTTTATGCACCATTGAGCCTAACCTACAAGGGTTCGGTTGATAAAGATGTTGTTTTTCAGGGCGAAACATATTCAGCAAACACATCCTTAAATGTTTTTTACAAGTTCAATTCGTACAGATTGTCGTATCGTTACTACTTAATTGATAATAAAAATCTTGACATAGGAATTGGTTTAACCCTTAAGATCAGGGATGCTATAATAGGTTTCCGAAGCGGAATCAAGGAATCGGAAAAAACAGATCTTGGGATAGTCCCCCTTATCAACTTTAGCGTTCACTGGAAACCCACAAAGCGAATTGGGATGATTTTTAATGGCGATGCCCTTGCTGCCCCTCAGGGCAGGGCGGAAGATCTGCTTATGGCAATTACGTTTAAAGGGACAGAAAACTTTACACTAAAAGCAGGGTACAGAATTCTTGAAGGCGGTGCAGACAATGCCACAGTTTACACCTTCTCCCTATTCCACTATGGGGTTATAGGAGCGATCATACGGTTGGAATAGCAAATAATCAGCAGATCAATAAGCATCTGGCACAAAGGTCTGATCGGTAATTGGGGGCCTAACGTATGAATTGTCCACTTTACGTGGTGGTAATTCTAGTGGAGGTGGGGTAAGATCTTTGTACTCTATCAGGCTTAACAAATGCTTAATACAGTTTAGCCTTGCCCTTTTTTTGTCGTCGGCATGAACCACATACCAAGGAGCTTGTTTTATATCGGTATGCGCAAACATATCATCTTTTGCCTTGGAATACTCAACCCATTTGCTTCTCGATTCAATATCCATTGGACTTAACTTCCAGCGCTTTACGGGATTATCAATCCGTGCTTGAAACCGCTTCTCCTGCTCTTTATCGCTCACAGAAAACCAGTATTTAACAACCAATATCCCCGAGCGAACAAGCATGCGCTCATACTCTGGGCAAGATCGAAGGAATTCCATGTATTCTTGCTCAGTACAAAAACCCATAACTCGCTCTACCCCTGCTCGATTATACCAACTACGATCGAATAGCACCATTTCACCCGCTGCAGGCAGATGCGGCACGTAACGTTGAAAGTACCATTGAGTTTTTTCCTTCTCAGTGGGAACACCAAGAGCAACTACCCTGCAATAACGAGGGTTTAAGCATTCAGTAATGGTTTTTATCACACCTCCTTTTCCTGCGGCATCGCGCCCTTCGAAAATAATTACCAGCTTTAGCTTTTCGTGCTTTACCCATTCCTGAAGCTTCATAAGCTCAACCTGAAGCTTAGCAATTTCTTTTTCGTAGAATTTTTTTTCAATCTTTTTTTTATCCTCAATAGCTTCGTAGTTTATCTTCGATTCAGCTTTAGATTTCTCTTCGATGTCCTTAACTTTCTTTTCAGCTGTTTTTTCCTTCTTATCCTTTGCCATAGCTACAGGCTTTTTTAATTGGTTTTGAGAGAATTGTTGTCATCTAAAAATCAAATAAATGTACAAAAAAAATAACTCTTAAAGTAAAATGAATAAAAAAAAACGGGAGTAAAACCCGTTTTTTTTATGAATTATTTAAAAACATCTTACCTATACAACATCTCAGCCATCTCCATCATTTTAATACAATCGTTTCTATACCCAAACTCATCTTTTCCTTTGGCACTTTTGGCCCGAGCAATGGATTGAGAAAATGACGATTTTCCCTTGAATTCCGATTCTCGAAGTAGCATCCCAAATTCTGCTATGGCCGAGGCGAATAGAAAGTTGTTAGATTTTACCATTTTATGGGCATCCACCTTTTGTGTAATAAGCTTGCTTGTATCCTCATCGGGTTTCTTGTAGCGAATCTTTACCGTCATTAAATCCTTGCTGTTACCAACAATCTGCCGGGTGTACTCCAACGGGTCGATATCTGAAATACTCTCTTCGGAATCTGCAGGGATTATCTCGTATAGCGCAGTTACTGTATGGCCACAGCCAATATCACCAGCATCCTTCTTGTCGTTATTGAAATCTTCCTTGTTGAGAATTCTATTTTCGTAACCAATAAGGCGGTAAGCCTTAACCTTTGCAGGGTTGAATTCTACCTGAATTTTCACATCTTTGGCAATGGTGTAAAGCGTTCCCCAAAGTTCTGTTCCAAACATCTTTTTGGCTTCCAGAATATTGTCGATATAGGCGTAGTTGCCGTTACCGGCATTGGAGAGTTGTTCCATGCGTCCATCCTTGTAGTTGCCCATGCCAAAGCCAAGTATAGTTAGGAAGATACCATCCTTGCGCTTCTCTTCAATCAACCTAACAAGCTCTGAAGAGCTGCTGGTTCCCACATTAAAATCGCCATCGGATGCAAGGATAACCCGATTGTTCCCACCATGTATATAGTTCTCTTTTGCAACTTTGTATGCCAGTTGTATCCCTGCCCCTCCAGCAGTAGAACCCCCTGCCTGCAACATGTCGAGGGCAGCATTAATCCTTGGCTTATCCGTTCCGGGAGTTGATTCCAGCACCAACCCTGCAGCACCAGCGTATACAACTATAGCCACACGATCAACAGGGCGAAGCTGATCAACCAGATACTTAAATGCTTGCTTCAAGAGAGGCAGCTTGTTCTCGGGGTACATTGACCCTGAAACATCAATGAGGAAAACCAAATTGCTTGGGGGAATATCCTTTTCATTCATGTTTTCTCCTTTCAAACCAATTAATACAAGTTGGCGTGAAGGATTCCACGGGCATTTATCGCCCTCAATTGTAATGGAAAATGGATGACCATCGGAGGGTTGAGGGTAATCATAATCGAAATAGTTAATCAGCTCCTCAATACGAACTGCATCTTTATATGGCTTCTGGTTCTGCGACAAGAATCTTCGAACATTTGCATACGAAGCTCTATCCACATCAACAGAGAAGGTAGAAAGTGGATCTTTAATGGCATCCTTAAACCCATTCTCATTGATAAAATCGTATTCTTCGGTATTGTGTTCAACGTAAGCCATATCATAATCCATATAGACCTGATTTGAAGATACCGATGGCATTCCAACAGCCATAGCATAATGCTCTGCAGTTTTAGTCCTTCGCAGCGTTTTTTCCTGCTCACAAATGACAAGTTCTTCCTTATCGAGGGTTTTATCCACTACTTTTTTCAGTGCTATCTTAATGTTAGTAGTCTCGTTACCTTTAATAAAAACGGATAGAATCTGATCCGCAAAACCCTTTGCTGATACTTTTACATGATAACTTCCTGAACTAAGAACCACTGAAAACTCTCCACTTTTTGAGGTTAGCTGTTGACAAACTAATACCTTGCCCTGCATAACTTCGATTGTTGCCGATACTATAGGATTTCCCTTCTCAGCATCAGTTACCGTACCTGTAAGTGTTCCACTTGGGTTATTTACGCTTGTAAATGAGCTTTGGATTACAATCCATGCTACTGCTAATAATTTTTTCATGATTTCGATGTATTAAATTTAAAATTAGGTTCGTTTACATAGCAGATGCAAGCTTTTTTGTTTTTCCATAAGCGCTCTTCATTTTTTTTGTATTTTTATAATTCTAATCTCACTATCAACACCTTGCTACAAAAGCGTAGAATAGAAAGCTTAACTGATATCCAACTCATTGACCAGTATCGCCTTAAAGGCGATAAGGAGTTGGTTGGGGTGCTGTTTAAACGGTATACACGCTTTGTTTTTGCTGTATGTATTAAGTATCTAAGAAGCAGGGATGAAAGTGAGGATGCTGTGATGGGTATTTTTGAAAAACTTTTTGAAGATCTAAAAAAACATACTGTTACCAATTTTAAATCATGGCTGTACTCCGTAGCAAAGAACTACTGCCTACATGAGCTACGTAGTTCAAAATCGAAGGCATTTAATCAACACGAGGTTGGAAATTTTAGCACTCCTTTTATGGAAAGCTCCATAAATTTGTATCATGATAATGACAGTGTTCTTGAGGAACAAATTGAATATCTGGAAAAGGAACTTGGTAATCTAAACGAAGAGCAGCGATTTTGTATAGAACTTTTCTACCTAAAGGATAAGAGTTATCAGGAGGTGGCAAGTATTACGGGTTATACCCTGAACCAAGTGAAAAGTTATATTCAAAACGGCAAACGAAACCTAAAGATCAGCTTATCGGGGCATGAACAGTAAAATCAACATATCAAATAAAGGGACTGAGTGCATCCATCAGGATACCTTGATTAAATACCTTCGTGGCGAACTCACTGGCAAAGAGATGAACCAAGTAGAAAGGCATCTGGCAATTTGCCCCATGTGCGCCGATGAACTTGAAGGTCTAAGTTTGATGGAATCTCCAGAAGATATCCAAGGAATAGCCGAAAGGTTAAATAATAAGATCGATGCTAGAGTTGATGCTCCTCAAAAAAGGAACTTTAGCATTCCTTACTATTCAAAAATTGCTGCCACGCTACTGGTTTTAGTCTCAATATCTACTCTGGTTTACTACTCCATAAAACGAATTACCCCACCCCTCACCATTTCGGAACATGTTGCTCTTGAAGAAAAAGTTACTTCACCCAAAGCTACTGAGCAGCAAGATATCACTGCCATAGAGCTTCAAGAATTAGAAAAGACAACAATAAAACAACCCGATGAAAGAAGGATTACTTCCCCTCCTGCTAAGGATAATATTGAAACAATAAACATTGCGGATGATGTTGTTGATGTTGATTTAAGCATTGATGAAATTGATGAGGATACCATAAATGAAGACATTTGTGAAATTGCAGCGTCTCCCCTTCCAGCATCAGCATCAGTTATTGATGAAACTTCTATTGGTGCATCAAGCAATGAAAGGGCGAGCGAAGTTGCAGTTACATCATTGGGCAGAAACAAGCGAAAAACAAAAGCTGAAACAACTAGCACTTCAGCATATGAGCCCGATAGTGAGGTTGTTGAATTAAACCTTATGATTGATGAGGAAGATATTGATGAGGAACAGGTGTTCCTATTAGTTGAAAAGATGCCCACTTTTAGCAATGGGGAAAACGAAGAACCCTTTAGAACATACGTGGAAAGGAACTTAATTTATCCACAATCTGCAGCAGAAAATGGTATTCAGGGTAAAGTATTCGTCGAATTTACCATTGAAATCGATGGGACGGTTTCAGATGTTAGAGTAATAAAAGGGGTTGATCCATTGCTCGATAAAGAAGCTGTAAGGGTGATTGAATCAAGCCCTTCATGGAATCCAGGAATGCAAAGAGGGAAGCCTGTAAGAGTTAAAATGAATTTTCCCGTGAACTTTATAATTGAATAGGGATAAATATCGGCTATTGGCTTGGTGGTTCGAATCCATAAACAACACCCTCCACGTAATGAGTGGGAGTTTCACCGTAACCGCCTTTTGTTTCTCGCTTGGTTATAAGTACAACTAACCCACCCATATTCACTGCTCTCTTCTTTAGACGAATGTCTGCACTTTGTTGTGCAGATCGTGCATTACGACTCTTTGGAGATGATTGAGCTTGTACCTCGCCAAGTGCAAAAAAACCTTCTACATCGTCCATGTTATCTGTAAGGATAACCGTTTTCCAGTCACCTTCATCAACCATTTGTAAGGCAAGAGTATTAAATGTTTCTACCCTACCAGTACGGTAAAGTATTTTATGAACCTGCTTACGGTCCATATCTTTTAACTCTTTACTATCTAATGGAAAATATGATACCCTGCTAGGCGATACTCCTTGAACATATGCCTCCATTTTTCGCCCACTAATCAGTACAATTGTATCCGCAGGTTCCTTGGGTGTTGTAGACGTATTCTGGGCGAATACTGAACTTGAAAACATAATAAACAACATGAGACAAACTAAATTTCTCATCCTATCATCTTCAAAGTATCTGATTACAAACTTTCTAACACGAATCATTTTGATTATTGAATTACATTTAATTATGTTGTTCATTATGCAAAGGTAGTGCCAAAAAAAATATCAAAAAACTTTTGCTGAAAAATTTGATTTTTAAATAATGTTTTGTTGCAGTTGGAAGACCCTTAATTGATTTTAATAAATGTATAAATAGAAATATAATCGATTAAAATTGTTTAAGTGTTTTATTGGAACTTAAAATCATAACTTTGATGAAATACTACTTTTTGCAAATATTGATCTATAAACTATTTTTGTGGTAATCATATCAAATCTTTATTGATGTTTAAAATACTAAAAAATTACTTGGTAACTCCTTTTGTTTGGCTGCTATTTGGAACCTCTAACATTATTTTTTTTGTTTTCGATGCATTAGTTTGGATTCTCACAGTATGGTGGGACAAACGTTTATGGATTCTTCAAAGGTACTCCATTATATGGGCAATGTTCTACATCTGGATAAATCCTTTCTGGAAAATTGATATAAAAGGGGAAGAGTATATTCGCAAAGGTCAGCCATATATTATTATCTCTAATCACCAAAGTGCAATGGACATAGTACTCCTTTATCGTTTGTGGATGCACTTCAAGTGGGTAGCAAAACGTGAAATTTTCAGGATTCCAATAATAGGATGGAACCTTTGGCTAAACCGACATATCGCTATTGATAGGACAAGCATTAGGGGTGCTTTAAAAATGATAAAGCAAGCTCAGGAGCACTTAAAGCAAGGTAGTTCCATTTTGATCTTCCCCGAGGGGACAAGATCAACAGATGGAAGAGTTAAACGCTTTAGGGATGGTGCTTTTGTTTTAGCCAAAAAATCAAACTACCCTATTCTTCCTGTCGTTATTAATGGGACTATGGAAGTTTTTCCCAAAAAGGGATACACCATCAAGGGCAAACAGACCTTTAAAATGAGAATATTACCAGAAATTACTACTGATACATACCAAGATAAAGAAATTGATAAGTTCATTGAAGAAGTTAATACCCTCTTTATTGAAACCCATAAGCAAATTGCCCCACAATACTACGATAATTGCTAATATGTAGATCAAATTTCAAGGATACTGTTTTTCTTAAAAACTTAGAGTTTTAAACAAAAATATAGTCTTAAAAGGTTAGCAAACTCAATAATCTATTTTGCTAGTAATCATGAAAAAGCTATTTTAGGCAAAAAATAAAACCTTAATACAATGAACCCAAAAGTTAGCATTATCATGGGCAGTGCATCGGACATGCCAATTATGGAAGATGCTTGTAAACTGCTAAACGACTTAAAAATTCCTTTTGAGGTAAATGCTCTTTCAGCACATCGTACTCCTGATCAGGTTGCCGAATTTGCCCGCAATGCTCACACAAAGGGAATAAAAGTTATTATAGCCGGAGCAGGAGGAGCAGCTCATTTACCCGGCGTGGTAGCAGCGTTCACGCCCCTTCCTGTTATTGGTGTGCCAATTAAATCATCAAATTCCATTGATGGATGGGATTCAATTCTATCAATACTTCAAATGCCTGCAGGAATACCTGTGGCAACTGTTGCTCTAAACGGATCACACAATGCAGGAATACTTGCCGCACAGATTATCGGAACAGGAGAAAAGGATGTTCTGGAAAAGGTTACAGCTTTTAAAGCTGATCTTGCCAAGAAAGTTGTATCAGCAAATGCAGAACTTTCCAGAATTCATTTTGACTTCAGGACCAATGTAAAATGATAAAATCAAAGCATACAAATAGTTTTATCAATTCCATCCCGGTAAGGATCTCTTTCCTCATGGGAGTTATTCTTACCATATTTCTACCATTCAACAAATTACTTGCAGGCTTCCCATTAGATCAGCCAAGCAGTAGAGCCGCTTCACTTGGGTATGCTTCTACTGGACTTTTAGATGGCTGGTCGCTTTTTTATAATCAAGCAGGTTTAGGATATCAAGAATATAGCTGGATTGGTGTTCATCATGAGAATCGATTCATAACTCCCGAACTAAGTTTTAGCGCCATCGGAGCATTGCTCCCTGTAAATACTGGTACACTTGGCCTTTCAATTAAACGAATGGGGTTCAACCAATTTAACCAAACAAAGGCTGGTTTAGCATATGGCATGAAGCTTTTGCCAACTCTTAGCGCAGGTGTACAGCTAAATGTACATCATGTTTACATCGCAGGCGAGTATGGCAGCACTTCAACCTTCACTGCTGAGGGAGGGATACTATACAACCCTTCGCCAAATCTATACATTGGACTTCATATCCTGAATCCGACCCGAAGTAGAATTCAAGAAGACGAGAGAATCCCCACAATTTTAAACCTTGGTTTAGCCTATAATCTAGGCGAAATGGTGTTGATTACAACTGGAATAGAAAAAAACCTCGATGCAAAACATTCCTTTAAAGCAGGAATCGAATTTACTCCCATTAAGAATCTTTCATTTAGAACTGGCTTAGCCTCAAATCCTTCTCTTATTTGCTTTGGGGTTGGGTATCAAATTGGACCAATTCAAATGGATATGGCATTCACTCGACATGAATATATGGGCTATACGCCTCACTTTACGGCAGCATACCTTTTTGGGCAAAGGAAAAAAAACGTACCCGATGAACCCTCTTATCCATGAAGATATTAAGGTTAATATTAACCCTTCTTATTACATGGTACTCGGCAAAAATTGCCATAGGTCAATTACATCATATTGATCCTCAAAGCATAATCGCTGATATTCTTGAAGATATTGTCGCTTCCAGTGAGGATGACATTGATCTTGATGCCCTTGCCGAAGATTTGATTTATCTTAGTGAAAATCCAATTAACCTCAATAAAACCTCAAGCGAAGAACTCGGCAAACTCGTTTTTCTTTCCGATTTTCAGATAATATCAATACAAGATTATGTGAAACAACATGGTAAAATACTATCCGTTTACGAGTTACAACTTGTTGTTGGATTTGATTTTAACGATATTTTTAAATTACTTCCATTTATTACCATTGATGATCCGTCGGATAAAGAAGTTTCGTTTCCTCGTTTTAGGAATGGAAAGCATGATATGTTCATTAGAGCAAGATCGCTAATTGAAACACAGGAAGGATATAAACCGCCACCTTTGAATAATCCCAATGCAACTCGATATGCAGGAAACAAGATTGGACTGTATAACCGTTACACCTATCGAACTCGAAGTGGTTTTCAGTTAGGATTTGTTGGAGAGAAAGATCCGGGAGAAGAATTCTTTAAGGGATCAAATCCCTACGGTTTCGACCACTACTCGTTCCACATGCAGGTAAACGATATTGGGGCCATCCGAACATTGGTTGTTGGTGATTTCAATGCTGATTTCGGACAGGGATTAACCCTTTGGACTAGCGCTTCATTTGGCAAATCGCCCGATCCCATGGGGGTTCGAAAGCGAGCCAAAGGCTTGTACCGCTACAGTTCCACCAACGAGAATGAATTTTTACGCGGTGTGGGTACCACCATAAAACTTGGCAAGTTCGATATATCTGCCTTTGGTTCCTACAAGAAGATTGATGCTAATATTACCGATTCGCTCATCGATGGGGAGGTTATGTTCACTTCTCGTCCTACAAGTGGTCTTCATCGTACACCCAGCGAAATAAACAACAAAAAAAACTTAGGGGAATTTGTTACCGGAGGAAATGTTAGCTTTTCATGGCAAAACCTCAGAGCTGGTGCTACTGCTTCCTTCGTAAACTTAGAAGGAATATACGAAACTCCAAGTCAACTCTATCGTTTCTTTGAACCCTCGCTAAATAACAGAACAAATATTGGCATTGACTTAAGTTACGGTTTGGGTAACCATCTATTTTTTGGCGAAGCATCAAATACGCTTAACCACGGGAGTGGTGTTATTGTAGGAGGCATGTTTAGACTGCATCCCTTGCTCAAACTATCCGTTCTGGGGCGAAACTATCAGAAAAACTTTAGCACATACTATACGGGAGCCCTTGCCGAAGGGACAAGTCCTGCAAACGAAAAAGGAATACTTGCAGGATTTGATTTGCTGCCGATACGACACTGGCACATTAACGGTTATGTTGATGTTTTCCAATCTTCGTGGCTGAGATTTGGTATAAATGCCCCCTCAAGGGGCAGAGATTATCTTCTTCAGGCAACCTATAGCCCTAGATCAAGGCTTAGCTTTCAGGTTCGATACAGATTAAAGCAGAAAGACAAGAATCAGGAGGTTGACACAGCACAAACCCGTTGGGTTATACCATACACCAATCAAGGGCTACGGTTTCATCTTTCATACAACCCCACACGTTCGGTACAGCTTAAAAGCCGAATAGAATTTGCCTGGTACGAAGAGGAAAATTTACCTATAGAAAAGGGATTAATGCTATATCAAGACATTTCTTATCGCCCTGAAAAAAGCCCTCTTACTCTAACTGCTCGCTTTGCTATTTTCGAAACCGATTCGTGGAATACCCGAATATATGCTTATGAGAACGATGTACTTTACTACTTCTCAATTCCAGCATATTACTCAAGAGGGGTAAGAGCATATTTTTTGGCAAAATACTCTTTTGGAAGAAATGTTGATTTTTGGTTCAGAATTGCTCAAACCTTCTTTGCCGATCAAGATCAACTTGGTTCAGGACTTGACCGAATTGATAGATCAACACGAAGCGATGCAAGAATTCAGCTACGTATAAAGTTTTAACCCAACTGCAAAATCATGGAATTTACAGTTAACCTTATGGAATACAAGGCTTTTACCTATCCGCTTATAATCATAACTACATCTATAGCCTGTACGATTCTCATCAAAGTATTCAGAAAAATAATGAATAGAAGCATTTATCGTGCTTCAACGGTACTTAATGCCGATCCTACAAAATACACTTTCTTAAAGAATACGGTAAGTGCATTGATCATTGGTTTAGGCATCGTGGTTGTATTTCAGCTCATCCCGGAACTTCGTCAGTTTGGATTACCAATATTTGCGAGTGCTGGGGTTATCACAGCCATTGTTGCCTTTGCATCGCAACAGGCACTCTCGAACATAGTTGGAGGAGTGTTCATCGTTATATTCAAACCTTTTAGGGTTGGCGATTTAATCAAGGTTAATTCTCTTCATACCGGTACGGTTGAAGATATCACGTTAAGGCATACCGTGATTAAGGACTTTGACAATAACCGGATTGTTATTCCCAACGCACTTATGAATTCTCAGGTTATCGAAAATCTGAATATCGGTGACGAAAAGATTTGTGTTCGTTTTGAGGTTGGTATTTCATATACTGCCGATTTAGACAAAGCTTTGAATATACTACAAATCGAAGCAGAAAACCATCCCCTTTGCATTGATAACAGAACAGAAGGCGATGTTCAGGATGGTTTACCAAAGGTAAAGGTTAGGGTAGTAAACCTTGCCGAATCGGCAATTATTATTAGGGCATGGATTTGGACTGCGAATCCTAATGATGGCTTTGCCATAAGGTTTGATATGTTCAAGACCATTAAAAAGCGTTTCGATGAAGAAGGGATTGAAATACCATTCCCTCAGAGAACAGTCCACATTAAGAGTTCTTCGAATAGTTAAAGCTAAAAACGATGAAATACGTTACACCCAAAAAAAAACTAGGTCAACATTTTCTCAGGGACAGGAATATTGCTGTAAAAATAGTTGAAAGCTTAACCGCTAATGATCAACAAGCTATTCTCGAAGTCGGGCCTGGTATGGGTGTTTTAACCGGATTGCTTTTAGAAAGATATGACACAAGATTTTACGCAGCCGAAATTGATGCCGAATCCATAGAATTTTTAAAGGAACAATTTCCCAAGTTGGGTAACAGGCTCATCTTCGAAAACTTTTTAAAATTAGACCTTACCAATCTTTTCAGCGAAAGAATATCAATAATTGGCAATTTCCCATATAACATTTCATCGCAAATTTTCTTTAAAATTATTGAAAACCGATCAAAAGTTGATGAAGTTGTTGGAATGGTTCAGCGAGAGGTTGCGCTTAGAATATGTGAACCCCCAGGGACAAGAACCTATGGCATACTAAGCGTGTTGCTTCAGGCATACTACAGTATCAATTACCTATTCACAGTAAGCGAAGGGGTTTTTACACCTCCACCAAAAGTAAAATCAGCAGTAATAAAATTAACAAGAAACACTACGGAGAGGTTAAATTGCGATGAGCAACTTTTTGCAAGGGTTGTGAAAACAGGGTTCAATCAGCGTAGAAAAACTTTACGAAATTCATTAAAGGCATTACGCAGCGATATGAACATGTCTCATCCCCTTTTTGAAAAAAGACCTGAACAGCTAAGTGTCGCTGATTTTGTAGAATTGACTAATTTCCTTGAGAAAAGTTGCTAAGATTTAGTATTTATGGCTTCAACAGGGTTGAGCCTTGAGGCAGACCATGCGGGTGCGAAGCCCGATACAATTCCAATTACAGCAGATATGGTTAAGCCAAGAATAACATTTGCAGCAGTAAGCGATATTTTAAATTCGGTAAAATTTGACACTAGCAAAGTCACAGCAAATATTACAAGAAGACCAATAACGCCCCCTATGATAGATAGTAGAACGGATTCGTATAGAAACTGTAGAAGAATAAAATAGTTTTTCGCACCTAGGGCTTTCTGAATTCCGATAATATTTGTTCTTTCCTTCACCGACACGAACATGATATTGGCAATGCCAAAACCACCAACTAGGATTGAAAAACCGCCAATAATCCAACCCCCAAGATTTATAGCTCCGAAAATATTATCCAGCCCTTGCTTAAGCATGCTGATCTGATTTAATGAGAAATCATCATCTTCAATGGGTTTTAATCTTCGAAAAGAGCGAAGGATACCACGAAGTTCATCTATCAAATCATCGGTTGAAGCAGTTTCAATTGGCTTAACCATTATCCAGGGTCCAACACGCCTTAAATCAACAATAGACTTAGCAAAACCTACAGGCACAATAATTAGGTCATCATGACTCTCGTCATCAAATGCCGATTTCCCTTCCTTCTTCATAACTCCAATCACATCAACTTTGTGTCCACCTATTTTAACACTCTGTCCAATGGGATTAATGCCCAGGAAAAGTTCAGATGCCAATGTGTTACCAATTACAGCAACATTTCTACCTGCCTGCAATTCGAAAGGAGAAAAATATCGTCCATTTTCTATATCAAATGATCGTATATCTTCATACTGAGTTGTGATAGCCATTATAGAGCTGTTTGGCACAGAGTTATTTTTGTAACGGATCAAAGATTGAAACTGCATGGCAAAAGAGGCGACGGAAGTCAAAATACTTTTTGAGCGTATTTCCTCAAGATCTTCAAGGGTTGGTTGTGGGCGATTCATGTATTTCCACCAAGGGTACTCACCTCCCATCCCCCATGGCCACTTCTGCACGTAAACAACATTATCGCCAAGCGATTTCAGGCTATCTCTAACATTTTTCTCTAAAGCATCGAGAATTGAAAAAACCGAAATTATGGCAAAAATACCAATGGTTATACCCAGCAAGGAAAGGAAAGTACGTGTCCTGTTAACTGAAATGGATTGATATGCAAAGGCAAAACTTTCTCGTGCAACTTTAACTAGGATTATTATAGACTTCAATGGCTTCATTAGTTATCAATGGGTAGATATAGTTGATTTGATTGATTAAAACGAAAAAGGTTAAAAATTATTTGGTAAAGTTAGCATAAAAAAACACCATTATTTTAACATTTTCAATGTGTATTACAGTGATAAATTGGAAGCTTTTAGCCATTTTTGTATCGAAAATAGTAAAAGCAATTTTTTAAAAGAGGTCTCAAAGTACATATACAGTTATATATGAATGGTTTAAAGCAATTAAAAACAGCATTGATTTCGGTTTATCATAAGGATAACCTCAGCGAAGTAATACATCTACTAAATAATTTCGGTGTAAAAATATTTTCCACAGGTGGCACACTAAAGTTCATAGAAGATTGCGGAGTAAAAGCTGAACCAGTTGAAGAACTAACCGGCTATCCATCTATACTTGGGGGAAGGGTAAAGACCCTTCATCCAAAAATTTTTGGCGGGCTACTAGCCCGCAGGAACAATGAAAATGACCTTTTTCAGCTGGAAGAGTATAAAATACCAGAAATTGATTTGGTTATTGTTGATTTATACCCCTTTGAGGAAACAGTAGCTTCGGGAGCATCAGAACAAGAGGTAATTGAAAAAATTGATATCGGTGGGGTTTCTTTGATACGTGCAGCGGCCAAGAACTATAAAGACGTTTTTGTTGTTTCATCTCGAAATCAGTACAAAACTTTGATTGATTTACTTGATACGAATAATGGCAGTACCACAATTGAACAGAGGAGAGAGTTTGCACTCGAAGCCTTTAATATGACAAGTCATTACGATACAGCCATTTTTAGCTATTTTGCCAGCGAGAGTACTCCCATTGCATTTAAGCAGAGCATACAGGATGTTAAGGAGTTGCGATATGGAGAAAATCCGCACCAAAAGGGAATGTTTTATGGTGATTTCAGTGCCTTATTTCAGCAACTACATGGAAAAGAAGTATCATACAACAATCTCCTCGACATTGATGCTGCAGTAAACCTAATGGCCGAATTCGATGAGCCAACCATTGGTATCCTTAAGCATAATAATGCCTGCGGATTGGCTAGCCGAAAAACGCTAACCCAAGCATGGATTGATGCCCTCGCAGGTGATCCGGTTTCAGCATATGGAGGCGTGATTATATCTAATCGTCCAATTGATGCAGAGACGGCAAACGAAATGGATAAACTTTTCTTCGAAGTTATTATTGCACCCAACTACTCGGAAGATGCTCTTAAAACAATAACTTCAAAGAAAAATCGCATAATTTTACTCTCGAAAAAATCAGTCTTTCTTGACATGCAATTTAGAAGCATACTAAACGGGACCCTTGTTCAACAGAGAGATTCAAAAACAGAATCATTGGAGGACATGAGACCCGTTAGCCAGATTACCCCAACCAATGAACAGTATGCAGATTTAGTTTTTGCCAATAAAATTGTGAAACACTCTAAGTCAAATGCAATTGTGCTGGCAAAAAACAGGCAACTTTTAGCGAGTGGAGTTGGAGAAACCTCAAGGGTTGATGCATTGAAGCATGCTATTGAAAAAGCTAAAGGTTTTGGCTTCAGCTTAAAGGGTGCTGTAATGGCTTCAGACGCTTTCTTCCCCTTTGCTGATTCCATAGAAATTGCAGATAAAGAGGGTGTTAGTGCTGTTGTACAACCAGGCGGATCGGTTCGAGATCAGGAAACCATTGATTACTGTAATAGTCATAACATAGCAATGGTTTTCACAGGGGTAAGACATTTTAAACACTAATCATTTAACTTGAAGATATCATTTTTAAATAAAACCAACAGAACAATTTTTTTAAAACAAAAAAAATATCATAATTTAAAATGGGACTATTCTCTTTCTTCACACAGGAGTTGGCCATAGACCTTGGAACAGCCAACACAATAATTATTTACAATGATAAGATCGTAGTTGATGAACCCTCAATTGTTGCAATTGACCATGCTACGGGTAAGCTAATAGCCATAGGTGAAAGAGCAAGACAGATGCATGGAAAAACCCATGAGAATATAAAAACTATAAGACCTCTTCGCGATGGGGTAATTGCCGACTTCAATGCTGCGGAACAAATGATGCGGGGAATGATCAAAATGATCCATACCAAGAACAAGTTTTTTTCACCCTCATTGAGAATGGTGGTTTGCATACCAAGCGGTAGCACTGAGGTTGAGATACGCGCTGTACGAGACTCGGCTGAACATGCAGGGGGCAGAGATGTTTACATGATCTATGAACCCATGGCAGCGTCATTGGGTATTGGACTAGATGTTGAAGCTCCTGATGGAAGCATGGTGGTTGATATAGGAGGAGGTACTTCTGAAATTGCCGTAATTGCTTTAGGAGGAATTGTGTGCAATAAATCCATCCGCATTGCAGGTGATGGTTTCACCGCTGACATTCAAGCTTACATGAGGCATCAACACAACATTAAGATAGGTGATAGAACTGCTGAGGATGTAAAAATTGCCGTAGGATCGGCGCTTCCCGATTTAGAAAATCCACCTACCGACTATGTGGTAAGAGGGCCAAACCTTATGACTGCATTGCCGATTGAGGTTCCTATTTCATATCAGGAGATTGCTCATTGTCTTGACAAATCAATATCCAAAATCGAAACTGCTATTTTGAGTGTTCTAGAGCAAACGCCACCAGAACTCTATGCCGATATCGTTCAGAAGGGCATATACTTAGCTGGTGGAGGTGCGTTGCTAAGGGGGCTTGACAAACGATTCACCGATAGGATAAATATCCAATTCCATGTTGCTGAAGACCCGTTGCATGCTGTTGCAAGGGGTACTGGAATAGCACTGAAAAATGTTGATAAGTTTCCTTTCCTTATGCGATAGGAGTAGTAAATATCATTAACCAACTAGTAAAAAAGATCTCTTTCCGACTATGAATAGCATTATTCGTTTTATAGCTAAATATCATTTTATACTGCTATTCCTTGCATTGGAAAGTTTTTCCTTTTGGTTACTGGCCAATCACACATACTACCAACGTTCTAAGTTCGAGAATGCTACCCGGGCTATTACAGGCTATATAAGCAACAGAATTGACAATGGGAGACAATACCTTAGGCTACAAGCTACCAACGAACAGCTGACAAGGGAAAACCTTGACCTACGCAACCAGATATCAAAATTAACGGTTAACCTCGAAAGATTACAGCTATCGAGGAGCGATACCCTATCCAATTCACAATATCAATTTATCCCGGCCAGGGTTGTAAATAATTCTACCAATAAGCGATACAATTTCTTAACCATAAACGTTGGGAAGAATGATGGGGTGGAACGAGAAATGGGTGTTGTTACCAACAATGGCATTGTTGGGATTGTAGCTGGAGTTTCAGACCATTACTCAACGGTTATCTCCCTGCTTAACATAGACCTAAAAATATCAGCCAAGCTTAAACAATCACATTACTTTGGATCATTATACTGGGACGGAAGAAATTATCGGGATGTTATTTTTACAGAAATACCTCAGCATGTAAGCATGAATATTGGTGATACAATAGTAACGAGTGGTTTCTCCGCAATTTTCCCCCCAAACATTAATTTGGCAACCATTAAATCGTTCGATACAAAATCTGGAAATTTTTACACAGTAAGGGCAAGGCTTATGAACGATTTCAAACAGCTTCATTATGTTTGGGTGGTTAAAAACCTGCATGAGGATGAAAGTGAAAAACTTGAATCAATGGAATTGTAAGCTAAGATGTATAAAGGGCTAATAAAATATCTAGGATTTTTCATTCTGCTGGTTTTCCTTCAGCTGTTTCTTTTCAATAATATCCAGCTAAGCGGATATATCAACCCATACTTTTATATCCTTTTCATCCTACTGCTTCCCTATGAAACACCAGGATGGCTTTTGCTTTTTTTGGGGTTTTTGGCTGGGCTAACCATCGACACACTGATGAACACCTATGGGACCCATTCATCTGCCTCACTTCTAATGGCTTTTTTCCGTCCATACGTTTTAAACTTTTTAACCGAACGGGATGATATTGAAAAAAAGGGAAGTCCATCCATGTCGCAAAATGGATTCAACTGGTTTCTTCGATACGCTGCCACACTAACTGTTGCACATCATCTAATGCTTTTCCTCATCGAAAGTTTTTCTTTCACAAATTTTGGCACAACATTATTGAGAACAGCATTAAGTTCAATGGTTACTTTAGCATTTATCCTAACAGCGCAATTCCTTTTTATGCGTCGAAAATAAAATCAACTAAAAGTGCCTCAGAACGTAAGTACAGATAAGCGAAATATATTTGCAGTAGCTATTTTGCTAGTGTTTCTGGTAATCTTAATTCGTCTTTTCTTACTACAAGTAGTTGATCATTCCTATAGATTATCTGCCAGCAATAATATACTTCGACAAGTTACACAATATCCAGCCAGAGGACTTGTTTACGACAGAAATGGCGAACTTCTTGTTTACAATCAGGCTACCTATGATCTTATGGTTATCCCGCGTCAAGTTCAAGTTTTTGACACCATTGAACTTAGTTCACTTCTTGGAATTACCCGGGAACAGCTAGAAGTAAACCTGCAGGAAGCTAAGCGGCATTCATCGTTTAAACCTTCCATTTTGCTCAAACAGCTGTCAGCCCAGGACTATGCAGTTTTACAAGAAAAACTCTTTAAGTATCCGGGGTTTTATGTTCAACCCAGAACATTAAGAGCTTATCCCAAAAGTATTGCTTCTCATTTACTTGGGTATGTTGGAGAAGTAGACGATAGAGTAATACGCGACAACCCTTACTATAGGATGGGTGATTACATAGGAATAAGCGGAATTGAGCGCAGCTATGAAGTTGAACTTAGGGGACGAAAAGGTGTAAATGTTTTTGTGGTAGATGTACACAATCGTATTAAAGGATCCTATGCCGATGGCAGATACGATACCACAGCAATACTAGGCAAAAACATAACATGTACCATTGATGCAAATCTGCAGGAGTATGGCGAAAAACTGATGCAAAATAAGATTGGAGGCATTGTTGCCATTGAACCTGAAAGCGGAGAGGTGTTAGCAATGATTACCAGCCCTAATTATGACCCAAACCTGCTCGTAGGTCGTCCTCGTACTGGTAATTTTCGCGAATTGGAAACCGATACCCTTAAACCTCTTTTCAACCGTGCCCTCATGGCACTTTACCCTCCGGGATCTACATTTAAGGTAGTAAATGCATTGATTGGACTACAAGAAGGTGTTGTACGCCCTCAAACCCGTTACTATTGCGACGGAGCTTACAGAGTGGGTCGAGGCGTAGGTTGTCATTACCATCCATCGCCTTCCGACTTGGTTCAATCCATTCAAGTATCGTGCAACACATACTATTGTAATGTATTTCGAAACATAATTGATAAATATGGAGCAGGAGGTGTTGAAAAGGGATTTACAGCATGGAAAAACCATGTTGAATCATTTGGATATGGGAGGAAACTTAACATTGATCAACCGAATGAGCTAGCAGGCATTGTTCCAAGCATTGAGTTTTACGACAGGTACTTTCGCAAAGGTGGATGGAATTCTTTGACTATCATTTCATTGGCAATAGGTCAAGGAGAGCTAGGAACAACACCTTTGCAAATGGCCAATATGGCAACAGCCATAGCCAATCATGGCTTTTACTATACACCCCATTTAGTTAAATCCATTGAAGGGGAAACTGATATTGAACCACGATTTAAGCTCAAGCACTATACCACCATTGATTCTCTGTGGTATAACTATATCATTGAAGGCATGGACTTGGCTGTGAACGGAGAACCGGGCAGCGGGAGTACTGCTCGTATTGCAGCAATTCCGGGCATTACCGTTTGTGGGAAAACAGGAACATCTCAAAATCCACATGGGAAGGATCATTCTGTCTTCATCGCTTTTGCCCCAAAAGATGATCCCAAAATAGCCATAGCTGTATACGTTGAGAATGCTGGATTTGGTGCTACATGGGCAGCGCCCATTGCCAGCTTAATGATAGAAAAATATCTAACCAATAACGTGAAAAGAATTTGGCTAGAGCAAAGAATATTAGACGCCGTTTTACTTGATAGGTATGAGAAGAAGAACTAGGATATACAAATGGCTCGATTGGCCAACTATCTTACTTTACCTAGCCCTCATGATCATGGGATGGTTAAACATTTACGCTGCTGTTTTTTCCGAAGATCATGTAAGCATCTTTGATACAACACAGCGTTATGGGATGCAGTTGATCTGGATACTAGCAGCAATACTCATTGCAATCATCGTTCTTTCCATTGATACCCGATTTTATTACATTTTTGCCAACTACTTGTACTGGCTTGTTATACTAATATTGATTCTTGTGCTATTCTTCGGGGTTGAAGTAAATGCCTCAAAATCATGGATACAACTGGGTACGTTCAGGATTCAACCGGCTGAGTTTGCCAAGTTTGTCACTGCGCTAGCATTGGCAAGAGCAATGAGCATCTATGGGTTTAAACTAGATTCTATCAACGCTTACTTAAAAATAGCAACCATTGTATTCATACCGGTGATTCTTATTTTGCTTCAAAGGGATATTGGCACGACAATGGTTTTCAGTGCATTTATACTGGTCCTCTACCGAGAAGGCATGCCAGGTTGGGTTCTCGCCTTTTTCTTATTTGTTGTTAGCTTGTTTATCCTTGTATTGTTATTTAGCAAGTTTGCAATTCTTGCAGGTTTACTTATCCTAACACTTATTCTTTTCGGATTAGTTAGCAAACGATACCGCGATACCATTCGTTTCTCGTTTGGCATACTTGGTTTAGCAGCGTTGCTATTCGGTGCATCAGAATTTTTCGACTTAGACATATCTTCCTACTATTTACTCTTAATACCTATCGGCATCGGAATACCCTTTGCATTGATATATGCTTTCCATCAGAAACTGAAGCATGTCTTATATATGCTCTCTTTTTTAATTGTTACTTCCACCTTTAGCTTTAGCGTAGATTATATATTCAATAATGTTTTGGCAAGTCATCATCGCGATAGAATCAATGATATGCTAGGCATAGAATCGGATCCTTTGGGTTGGGGGTACAATGTAAACCAATCAAAAATAGCCATTGGTTCGGGGGGATTGTATGGGAAAGGGTTCTTAAATGGCACGCAAACCAAGTACAACTTTGTTCCTGAGCAAAGCACAGATTTTATTTTCTGCACTGTGGGAGAAGAATGGGGTTTTATTGGCTCTCTAGTAGTAATATCTCTTTTTGCTTTTCTACTTTTGAGGTTAATTAAAATAGCCGAGCGACAGCGAGAGGCATTTTCTCGCATCTATGGATATGGTGTAATATCCATACTTTTCTTTCATATTGCCGTGAACATTGGGATGACCATTGGACTATTTCCTGTAATTGGAATACCGCTACCGTTCTTTAGCTACGGAGGGTCTTCGCTTTGGTCGTTTACCATCCTACTCTTCATCTTCCTTAAGCTCGATAGCTCCCGTATGGATTGATCCGTCATTCCATCCCGATGGGATAATGCCATATTCAAGTATCACATAATCAATTAAATCGGGGAAAAACATCTCAAACTGGTTTCGAATAAAAAGGTAGTTGTTTCTTAGGGTCGTAATCGCAAAATCTGTTTTATCTGGGAGTGAAGTTACTTTGCTCATAATTTTTAGTGCACCCTCAACCCCCTCGATTGTGTGATAGCTGTAAAACCTATTGCTCTGGATAATAAAAGGCAATATACTCTTTACAGACGAGGGGAGCTCCCTGTATCGCTGAACCATTTGGTAGTAAAACTTTCGGGTAAATCCTTTGAGGGGGTACGGAGAAAAAGTTTCCCAGTATCGTGCAAGAAAATGATCGTAGAATACATCAACCACAACACCCGCATATTTTCGATAACCCTCTCTGAAAAGCAAACGGACTTCATATGTGGCATCATGATTGTCAGTGAAATAATCTATGGCACGATGAAGAAATATTCCTTTCTGTACCCCATCGTTATAACGATTCTGATAGCGACCCTTAACAAAATCTCCAATAAAATTACCCATCCTTATGTCAACATTATCTCCAGAAAGGTATAGGTGGGCTAAAAAATTCATGAATTTTTTTATGCAAGATAATAAGTTCTACTGATTTTTTAAAGTATATAACGTAGAAAGAAAAAAATGTTTTTGTTGAATACAAAAAAAGTTATAATTTTGCACCGCATTTGCGGATATGGCGTAATTGGTAGCCGCGCTAGACTTAGGATCTAGTGCCGAAAGGCGTGGGGGTTCGAGTCCCTCTATCCGCACTAACCCAGTCTACGACTGGGTTTTTCATTTCTTATAACCCATCAATCAAATACAAATCATTCCTTTTTACTTACAACTTAACTCTAAGTTTTTGTAAACTTTCAAACATTTTTAATACCTTGTTTGCCTAAAACAAACGACTTATGTTTGGAAAAAAACTCGGAATCGCCCTTACTATTTTTCTTTTTCTTTGCTTACAGTCATGCTATAAGGATATACAAACTCCTTTGCCCGATGGTATTAGGCTAAAGCCCGGGATTGCTATACCCCTTATTTCAGCCGATCTTTCCATTGAAAATTCTTTAGTTCTTCTGGGCGACCCTCCAATTGATATAGATACACTTATACCCTACTGGGCAAACTATGACACAATTTACTTTATTGACACATTAACGTTTGTTCTATCGGATATTCAGGATACTGTTGAAGCGATCAGGTATTTAGAGTTTAGCATTACCCTTTGGAATGATTTCCCCTCTTTTGCCGATTTTCAGGTTTACTTCATTGATGAAAACCTGTTGAGTGTGGACTCACTTTTTTTACCCAATATGCTACAAATTGTGAATGGGGATACTGATATTAATGACGGAACTGTAGTACGTAGAGGTTTCTCATCGACCAACATTTCTTATACCCCAGAACGAATTGAGAACCTTAGCACTGCAAGACAAGTCGTTTTATACAGCAGGGTCTCGAATATTGGCATTGTACAAGAACAATTTGATCACTACCTGGAATATAACCTTTCTGTTAAAATAAGCGCCCGAATAGGAATTGACTACATATTTAACTGATGATCTCAAGACTTACAACAATACAACTTCTAATAGGGCTATCACTAGTCCTAAACTTTTCTGCAAAAGCGCAGCAGAGTCGTACACTTTTCTTTATGCACGAACTTCCCCAATCGGCATATGCAAATCCAGCAATACAGCCCAACTGCAAATGGTTTATTGGAATTCCCGCATTATCCTCATTATATGTTAACGCTAGCTCAACTGGATTTTCATACGACAACCTTTCTTCTGGTGGTGAATATATTGATGCGGAAGCCATTGCCAAAAAACTTCACTCCATTGACTTTTTAACCTCCGAAATGCAAGTAAATCTAATCTCTTTAGGCTACAAAAGAAACGATTATTACTACTCGTTCAATATTACCGAAAAGGTTGATGCAAAGATCTTTTATCCTAAAGGCTTGGTCAATTTAGCTGTTTATGGCAACGATGAGCTTATCGGTAAAAAGATGTTCACAAAAGGGCTTGGAATCTATGGCATTCACTACAGGGAGTACTCATTTGGCATCGCTCAAAATTTCGAGTCGTACTTTTTGTGGGGACTTAAAGGGAAGCTTCTATTTGGCAAGGCAAATCTAACAACAAAACATGGTGCTATAAGCCTTACAACAGAGCAAAATACCTATGATCTGCTAGCAGAATGGTCCTATCAATTCAACGCTTCGTTCCCCCTTGATATACCCAGTTCCACAAACAACATTGACATAGAAAGCATAGGCATTGGCGATATTAATCCCGTTAATTACTTGTTAAATCCGAATAATATAGGTTTAGCTTTCGATTATGGTTTTGTTTATATCGATGAAAAGATTTCATGGGCTGCCTCTATTCTGGATTTTGGGGTTATTAGATGGCGATCTGATGCTCATCAATTCAACAACAATGGTTCTCTCGCATTTGATGGAATCACCGTGGATGATATTCTTAATCCCAATGAGTTTCTCGAAATGATTAGGGATTCGATTAATAATCAGACTCTTGTTTCTCACTCCCAGGGATCTTATCTAACCATGTTACCAACAAAATTAAATTTTGGTGCTACATATGAGTTTCATCCTAAGTTTAATGCTGGGGTGCTTTTTAGAACTGAATTTTATCCACGTCGACCGGTTCCTTCACTTACCCTATCGCTTAATACCATTCGGTTAAAAAATTTTGTGGGTAGCTTGAGCTACTCATTAATGAATGGCTCATACAATAACGTTGGACTTGGGCTTGGTTTTGGTTTTCAGAATTTATTTTGTCATGTCATTTCCGATAATTTATCTGCTTTTATTGCACCTCATAAAGTTCATACAGCAAACTTACGCTTTGGCATTCATCTGCTGCTTGGTTGTTCAAAAAAGGCAAATCGCTTACCTTATACAGGTCCGGGTTGCTATTGGGATCATGAAAAAACCAAACGAAAAAAATAGCTACTGTGTTTGGTGTTTTTTTTCAATAAACCAGGGGAACCAAACCGATACCAGAACAGGAAATGCAATGTTTAAAATCCACAGAGCTATGGTTGCTGCAATAACACCCACTGTATTGGGAACTATTGAACCAATAATAGCAACTGCAAACCCCGATCTAACAAGAACCTCGCTTATTGCAAAGGACGGTACAACACTGGATAAAAGGTAGGTTAGAAAAACACCAGCAAATAGTATAATTATTTCTCCCTTAACTCCGAAAAAAAACAAAAACAAAACCAGCTGAGACGAAAATATCAGATACCTTACTATGCTAAGCAGTAAAACGTAAATGGATCTTTTTGGACTAACTGTTACTGAAAGTGATTCACCTGAAAGAACTCTCCTAAGTGAAGTTATTTTTTGCAATATCTTTGAAATACTCCCAATGCCAATAAATACAATTATTGTAATGGTTATAGTAAAAACGAAAATTATAAAGTAGTATGAATTCCAAAATGATATTTCATAACTTCCCTTAATAAAATAAACCCAATAAAAAAGACCAATAAATCCAAATATCAACGTTGCCATTTGTTGGCTAATTCCACACCATATTCCAAGCAACGTGGCTTTACCTCGATTTTCAGCCTCAACAAAGGCTATGCGCCCAAAAGGCTCCCCTATTCTATTGGGTGTAAGAAGTCCTGCAACAACCCCATACCAAACTGATTTCCACGCCTCAAAAAATCGAATTTTCTCTACCCCTATTAATGCAATTTTCCACTTATATGCTTCTATCCCCCATGCCAAAGGCATTAGGCCTATGGCAATGAACAGCATATGCCAATTCTGAAAAAAGATGATCCCATTTAACTCAGAGATTATGCTATCTACCCCTTGCTGGAATAATTTTAGAGCCACAAAGCCATATGCAGCAAAGGCAACAATTAACCTTAATCCTTTGATCCACTTCTTTGAGTTGCTTAACAAAACTCTGATTTTTTTTTGGCTAAAATAATTCATTTCTTCTAAATAAAATGGTTTAATGAATTCGTCATTATTTGTTTTGCAAATTTCAATTGTAGTGAAAACTTGATTATTATGGGTTTTACATATGCTAAATGCAATTATTTTTCATACTTTTACTATTGCATTACCTCAATAACAAACCTTACAAACCATGAAAAATTCAGGAAAAGAAAAAGAAAGCTGGCTTTTTTTGTATAAAAAAATTCATGGGTTTATTACACATGATATTTGGTGCATTGATCTTGAAAACTATCCCCCAATAAAAGCATGGCTTTTACGATATCTAAGGGTTTTTCTGCTTGCCTACAGAGGTTTTGTTGAGGATAGAGTGTTACTACGTGCCTCGGCGTTAACGTACTTTAGTCTAATGTCAATTGTTCCTGTTTTAGCAATGGTATTTGGCATTGCAAAGGGATTTGGCATGGATAAATACTTGGAAAAGCAGCTAACGGAGAGCTTTCAGGCACAAGGAGAAATAATGACTCAGCTGATTGAATTCTCCAACTCACTGCTTCAGAGAACAGGTGGTGGCATAATAGCTGGCATTGGGGTTGCTGTTCTATTCTATTCAGTTCTTAAAGTATTCAACCATATCGAGCATTCATTAAACGACATCTGGAACATTAAAAAGGCTCGGTCATTTTCGCGTAAGTTCAGCGACTACCTTTCGATGATGTTAATAGCACCCATTCTTCTAATTGCAGCCAGTGGGGCAAATGTTTTTATATCAACTCAGCTAACCCATCTTTCCAATAAAATTGAGTTTATAAATTACATTAGCTCATACCTAATGTTTTTACTTCGTTTCTCTCCATATTTTATTACATGGATACTCTTTATAATCATATACATTGTAATGCCTAATACTAAGGTAAACATAAAATCGGGTATCATTGCAGGCATACTGGCAGGTACAGCCTTTAGTATCGTACAATGGATATACATTGATTTTCAAGTGGGTGTTTCGCGCTATAATGCTATTTACGGAAGTTTTGCTGCCTTACCTCTTTTTCTTGCATGGCTCCAACTAAGCTGGTTGATTGTACTTTTTGGTGCAGAAATTTCATTCTCACACCAGAATCAAAACTTATATGAATTTGAAAAAGAAACCGAAAATATTAGTAACAGTTCCAGAAAAATTATTTCTATTATACTTCTCAACAGAATAATCAAACAGTTTATTGCTGGAGACAACCCCCTAACCTCTGAAGAATTATCGAAGGAACTTAAAATCCCCATTCGCCTTGTACGCAGTTTGCTTCAAGACTTAGTGGAGTGCAACATATTATCTCAAACCATTACACCCCAACCAAAAACAAATGGTTTTCAACCAGCCACTATAGTTGACAAATTAACTATTGCTTATGTTTTCAGAGCTATCGATCAGCATGGCGCATCAATCAATCTGATTAACCCTAAACTTGACAGAATAGTTGAAATACATCAGATCTTTGTTGATAAGGTTTCGGAACTGCCAGAAAATATAAGCATTAAGGATATTTAGCGCATTGTTTGCGTTTCTGATTTTATTGAACTTTAAAAAATTGTTCTTAACATTTTTAATTGGTAATCCTAATGGTTCTACCTGACAATGAAACACTATAGCGTTTCAACGGGTAACCACTACCAGGATATCCGAAGTTGGCAAACTGGTAAACAGCATTGCAGTGTGGACATGTAGCAGTACCTGCAGTTCCTTCATCGTCAAGATCAACAGAAGTGCTAACAGCAATATGCTGTGGGCAGGTTGCATCAAATGCTAAGTATTCATCCAGAGTATAACGGTATACGATTACACCATTTTTATCGTACCCCTGATTGTTAACCTTTATAGCATTATTAATTGAATTTAATGCGTTATACTCGGGAAGGTCCAAGTAAATATAGAAATCAACATAAACATCAGGAACAATCTTTGGCTCTTCCTCAACACAAGAATTGAATAATACTGCCACCAACGCAATTAATCCAATATATGTTATCTTTGTGAAATACATGTCTTTGTTTTTTTGCAAAAATAACCATTGTGCATGGATTTCAATATAAAAAGTAAGCACTTAATTATGTAATTCGTTTCACGAATTATTGGTTTTTATATGATTCATACAAAATCTTTCTTACTATATATATTGATACTAGTAGCATGTGGCCTGATGAATGTTTCATGCAGCCAGAAAATTTACCCTTCTGGTTTAGAAGGCGATTTATTTAGCTATCAAAAAAATTTCCAACGTAAGCAACAAAAAAGAAAGGCTGAAGCTAAAAGAGCAAACAGAAAAACAGCCCGTTTGAAAAGGCAAGCAATGAAGCCCCTTAAGAAAAAGGAAAAAGAGGATGAACTACAAAGGAAAAAACTATATGCAGAACATTTCGAAAGACAAGATCCTCATGTTCAGGAAAGAATGAAGCAAAATCTAAAGGAAACGAAAAAAAAATATCCTTCGAAGAATACACTTTGTAAAAAATTAGTATTTTGGGAAAAAAATAAATGCGCACATGGATTCTGATAGCCTAATCTATATCATTATCGCAATAATCCTTGCTGTTGTTAATGCTATCGCTCAAAAGAAAAAGAAAGCTGGTGCAGCAAAAGCAACCCCAGTTGTATCCGATGAAATATACAATGAAAATGAAATTGAGGAGGTTACAGAACCAACAACATTTGAAAAGGCAGACCCCTTAAAATTTTTCTTTGACAAAGAACTATTCCTAGAAGAGGCAGATTCTGCTGAACAACAGAATGAAGAGCTCCCCGAAGAGCAAAACATAGAAGAGATACTTTATGGACCATCCGTAGAGCAAGAGGCATTACTTGCCAGGGCACAGGAAATGCTTTTGCAGGAGTCTCAAGAAATCACTAATTCAAGTTACGACAATGAGGATTTCGATTTTGAAAAAGATAGCATTGCCAGTTCTGCTATTACAGATGCTCTTACTGAAGCAGAGCAAGAAGAAGAGTTAGAACTTTCGCAAAGCCAAATGAAAAGAGAGTTCGATGTTCAAAAAGCTATTATTTACTCAGAGATTATCAAACCAAAATATTTTTCCTTACACAGTAATTTCAACAATTAAGTTATTGTTTATTTATTAATTAATCCGTATATTAGCTGCGGAGAAGAGTTCCGATTAGTCGGGATTCTTTTTTATTTACCCTATAATTAAAATAATTTAAGGACATGTCCCGGGTTACGTACATTACAAAAGAGGGCCTTCAAAAGCTACAGGAAGAGCTGGAGCAGTTAAGAACAATTGAAAGGCCTGCCATTTCTCAGATGATAGCCGAGGCTCGCGATAAGGGAGATCTATCAGAAAATGCTGAGTACGATGCTGCCAAAGAAGCACAAGGAATGCTTGAAATGAAAATCGCCAAGCTGGAAGATACTATAGCCAGTGCTAGGATTATTGATGAATCGAAAATCGATACAGATAAGGTTCAAATTCTCAACAAAATTAAAATTAAGAATACCCTTAATGGTTCTTTGATGCAATACACCCTAGTAGCCGAAAGTGAAGCGAACATCAAAGAAGGAAAGCTTTCTGTGGGAACCCCAATTGCTAAAGCATTGCTAGGCAAAAAAGTTGGCGATATAGTTGAAGTTCAAGTACCCTCTGGGTTTGTTAAATTCGAAATAATTGATATTTCGCGATAATTAAAAATTAAAGTTCTTTGATTATGGCAACAATTTTTTCAAAAATCATTAAAGGAGAGATTCCCTCCTACAAGATTATGGAAGATGAGCGTTACTTTGCCTTTCTGGATATAAACCCTCTTGTAAAAGGGCATGCTTTGGTCATCCCCAAGAAAGAAGTTGACTACATTTTTGACGTAGACGATAATACACTTGCAGGCATGATGGTATTCGCAAAAAGGGTAGCCATTGCAATAGAAAAAGTTATACCGTGTAAAAGGGTTGGGGTTGCTGTTCTTGGGTTAGAAGTACCCCATGCACATATACACCTAGTTCCCTTGAATAGTGAAGCCGATATCAGCTTTCAGAAGCCAAGGGTTAAACTAACCCCTGAAGAATTCATGGAACTAGCCAAGGATATTTCATCTGCTCTATCGTAGTCAATAAAACAAGATACCTACTCGTTTTTCCATGAAACATTTTAAAGGATTATTCATACTTCTGGGTAGTCCTTTCTTCTTTTCTGAAACTACAGCATACAATACACCTTTTTTTTCTACCTTTATTTCCAAATTCTTCAAAATACCTTTATGCTTGTAAAAACATACGGGAGTGCTGTTCATGGAATCAAAGCAACTACCATTACCATTGAAGTTAGCGTTGGAAAGGGGATTAACTTTTTTTTAGTGGGATTGCCTGACAATGCTGTACGCGAAAGCCAACAACGCATAGCCACTGCTCTTGATTCCAATGAGTTAAAATTTCCAAAAAATCGTATAGTGATCAACATGGCACCAGCTGATATACGCAAGGAGGGTGCTGCATACGATTTACCTCTGGCAATTGGAATTCTTGCCGCTTCAAATCAGGTAAAATCTGATTTACTAAACGATTACGTTATCATGGGAGAACTCTCCCTTGATGGTGGTGTACAACCAATAAAAGGAGTTCTTCCCATCGCAATACAGGCAAGAGAAGAGGGTTTTAAAGGTTTAATTGTCCCTAAAGCAAATGCCCGCGAAGCGGCAGTGGTGAACAATCTTGATGTATATGGTGTGGAGAATCTTAATGAAGTTGTGGATTTCTTCAATAAGAACAGCAACTTAGAAACAACAGCTGTTGATACCCGTGCGGAGTTCTACCAGCATGCCAATGATTATGAAGTTGACTTTAACGATGTAAAGGGACAAGAAAATGTAAAGCGTTCCTTCGAGGTTGCTGCAGCAGGGGGACATAATTTACTTATGATTGGCCCTCCGGGTGCAGGAAAGACCATGCTAGCCAAAAGGCTGCCAACCATTATCCCTCCCCTCACCCTTCGCGAAGCGCTAGAAACTACCAAGATCCATTCAGTTGCAGGGAAAATAGCCCATGAAACTTCGCTCATGACTCGTCGTCCGTTTCGGAGTCCGCACCATACAATCTCCGATGTGGCCTTAGTTGGCGGGGGAACTTATCCTCAACCCGGAGAAATTTCCTTAGCCCATAACGGGGTTCTTTTCCTTGACGAGTTACCTGAATTCAAGCGTACCGTTTTAGAGGTAATGCGACAACCCCTAGAGGATAGGGTGATCACTATTTCTCGGGCTAAATTCTCTGTTGAGTATCCAGCATCGTTCATGCTTGTTGCTTCAATGAATCCTTGTCCTTGCGGTTTCTACAATCACCCCGAAAAGAATTGTGTGTGTTCTCCTGGTGTCGTGCAAAAATATCTTAACAAAATATCGGGTCCACTCCTCGACAGGATTGATATTCATATTGAAGTGGTACCGGTTCCCTTCGATAAGCTGGCCGAAGCACCTCCATCTGAAACCTCCGAGGCCGTAAGGCAACGAGTGATAAAAGCAAGAGAAATTCAGGAAGAACGCTTCATCGAATGGAAGGACATATACTGCAATGCGCAGATGTCGAGCAAGCTGATTCGAAAATTTTGCGTTCTCGATGAGGCAGGCAACGCATTACTGAAAAATGCCATGGAAAGGCTAGGCCTGTCAGCCAGAGCATACGATAGGATACTTAAAGTTTCGAGAACCATAGCCGATCTGGATTCGAGCGAACCCATCAAGCCTGAGCATGTGGCCGAGGCCATTCAGTACCGCAGCCTCGATAGGGAATCGTGGGCGGGGTAATGTCTATGAAATAGATTTATAATATTACAATATCATTAATAAAGCAATATAATGACAACAACATATTTATCAATTTTCTTTGGTGCAGCAGGTACTTTAATAGCACTTATAACTGGGATATTTGAATTAAAGGAGTATCTCCTACAAAGAAAAATTGATAAGGCTACTCTTGATAGTCTTCCAATACTTATTAGCAAATCGATTACGTTTCAAAAGTATTTTAAAGGGCTTCAGATTATTTCAACATTGCTACAAGAACAAAGGTTTATACCTGATTATATTATTGGCATACACTATGGAGGAACTATTGTCGCTGCCGAATTAGGAAAAATCCAAAACAGACCGTTTCTAACAGTAAATGTTCACTATCATACAGTAAATAAAATGCCTGTTTGCGATAATGCAATATTTGACTTTGACCCTAAAATAATTGTGGGAAAAAAGGTTCTAATTGTAGATAACGGATTATCATCAGGTAAAACATTGTCTGTAGTGCTTGATCGATTAAGAAAACTTAAACCACAAATGATTAAATCGTTAGTAGTATACGAAAAAAATGATACAAAAACAACAATGGCAACACCTGATTACGTCTTATTCAAATCCAAAAAACCACTGAAGTATTTGATAAGATGATCCATTTTAAAGAGACAAAAAACTTTGTTTAACGATACATATTAATTTAATCAATTTTATCAATAACCAAAAGGCAATTTTTCAAGTTCCACATTCCCTCCCGAAATGATTACACCAACTTTTTTACCTTTAAATTTACTGAGGTTCTGAATAATTGCCGCTACAGGCACCGCTGAAGAGGGCTCAATTATAATTTTCATTCTCTCCCATATTAGCTGCATGGCCTCAACGATCAATGCCTCTGGAACGGTAAGAATTCCATCAGAGTACTTTTGAATAATGCTGAAAGTTAAGGGGCTAAGCGATGTCCTCAGCCCATCGGCTATAGTGTTGGGATTTATAGAAGGGTATAGGATGCCATCGCGAAGCGAACGATGAGCATCGTCAGCGTTTTGAGGCTCACCTGCATAGACCGATATTCTTGGATTTGTCTCTTTTGTGTAAATAAGAGTTCCCGAGAGCAATCCTCCACCACCAACAGGAGTAATGATTATCTCTAAATCTGAGACATCATCAAGCATTTCCATAGATGCTGTTCCCTGCCCACAAATTACATTAAAATTATCGTATGGATGAATAAAAGTTGCTCCTGTTCGCCTCTGCACCTCATCGAGCTTACTTTCTCTATGCGCTTGCGTAGGTTCACAGGTTGTAATTATAGCTCCATAACCTTCAACGGCCTTTCTTTTTATGGTAGGTGCATTAATCGGCATAACAATATAAGAGGGAATACCCCGTAGGGAGGCAGCCAGAGCAATGGCTGCAGCATGATTGCCCGAACTATGCGTGCAAACACCCCTTTGAGCCTCATCCTCTGAAAGGTTAAATACAGCATTGGTTGCACCCCTAAACTTAAAGGCTCCCACTTTCTGAAAATTTTCACACTTAAAAAATACTTCGCAGCCAAGTATTCTGTTTATTGACTGTGATGTTAGCACAGGTGTACGATGCGCAAAGCGTTTAACGGTTAAATATGCTTGCTCGATATTTTTTTTTGACGGTAAAAGCATTATACAATTTTATAATGATTACTTATTTTTGTATACATCAAATTTATCTAAAATCATTTTCCGAACTTCATAGTCGCTCGAAATGAGCAAATAACCTTCGGTAAACCCACAGTACTCCATAAACTTGATAGCCTCTATACCCTCCAGACCGGTTAGGTCACAAACAATTTTAGCTGAAAATTTTTTAAGGATAATATCCCATTTCTGCTCCTCAATACGCTTGCTTTCAATTTTTTGCCTCTGCCTCGTTAGCCAATCATCCCCAAAAAAGAAGCCTCCTGATGGTGAAGGTAAATTCTTTAAATCCATCTGGGTTATAGATCTTCTAAAGTAATCCTCTAAACGTTCTTGCATTATTTCGTCTTCTGATTTGGGCATCTCCATTGAAGCGACTTCCCTAATAAACCGCTGATATGAACCAAATCGGGTGATTTTAACCTCTTTTATCTCATAAAATCGAGGAGTAAGACGAATGGGAAAGTAGAGCGAATCGAGACTAAATTGACCCCATGAGGGGATCTTCATATCATGAAAACCAACGGCTGTTACTGTTAACGTGTCGCCCACAGCTATGGGAATCCTAAAATAGCCTAGCATATCAGCAATTGTTGCCTTTTTGGTATTTATGTTAACAATGTGCGCAAGTGGGATAGGCTTTCCGTTGGTTGCATCGACCAGCTGAAAATGAATAATAGGAATTGTGTCCCTACGCCCAGCATATGCTGATGATAGAATGATTTGTGCAAGAATGATAAAAAATGCAAGTCGTTTCAAAACCTCGGGAAATTAACCATACAAAAATAGCTTGATGTTTATAATAATGGGCTACAACAGCAAATGTTAACTTTTTTTAACCTGTTGCCAAATGCTATTTATTTGATCAACTGTTATTTTCCCCAGATTATTTTTTTAAATACATTTCTAACCACCTATCCATTTCCCAGGTTGAATGCATAATCGATTGTCGGGCACGATAGCCATGGCCTTCGAATGGTAATACTACCATTCTTGCTGTCCCTCCATGACCCTTGATGGCCGAATACATCCTCTCGGTTTGCATTGGAAAAGTTCCACTGTTATTATCATCTTCGCCATGAATAAAAAGGATAGGAGTTTTTAGCTTATCGGCATACATAAATGGCGACATTTTTAGATAAACATCTGAGGCCTGCCATAAATTACGCTCTTCACCCTGAAAACCAAATGGAGTGAGCGTTCGATTATAGGCTCCACTACGGGCAATTCCTGCAGCAAAAAGATCGCTATGTGCCAACAAGTTGGCAGTCATAAATGCACCGTAAGAGTGCCCTCCTATGGCAATTCGCTGGGGATCGGCTATTCCAGCACCAACCAAATAATCAACTGCTGCCTTTGCATTGGAAACTAGCTGTTCAATAAAGGTATCATTGGGTTCAAGGGTATCCTTTCTAACAATTGGCATACCCAGTCTGTCAAGAACTGCATACCCTCGAGCAACCCACATTACAGGCGAAAGTCGAGAGGGTCGAATAAAACGATACGGCGACTCCTTAACTTGACTTGCCAGGCTTGGATCAACGTATTCCTCAGGGTATGCCCACATTAAAACGGGCAACAATTCACTCCCCTTTACATATCCTGCTGGAAGGTAAAGATTAGCGGTCAATTCAATTCCATCTTCCCTGGTATACTTTACAAGATCTTTTTGCACATCTTTAAGCTGAGGGTATGGATGAGGAAACGAAGTAAACTGAATAACTTTTTTCCTTTTTAAATCATGTATAAAGTAGTTTGGCTGTTCTTCAATGGATTCGCGACTTGTTAGTATTTTACTCCCATCACTCTCCATGAAATCAATAAAAGTTTCATAGTAAGGTGCACGACATTGCCAAAGGCGTTTTGTTTGTTTGAAATCTATGTCAAACTCGTCAACGAATGGCATACTCCCCTCAGGTGAGGCACCCTGCCCCGATAGATACAACTTTGTTCTAGATTTATTGGTTCGAAGAACTTGTTTGCCCTGAAGATTATTTTCAGTTATGAATCGACCTGGATCTCCGTATGCATCCTGCCTTGACCTATCCCACACAATTATCTTTTCTTGACCAGGCTCTGATGGATTAAAAAAACTTGTGACTACCTTTCGGGTTTCCCACCAACTCTCGTAAACCACTGCAAAATTATTCCATCCCCAGTGTATGCCTGCATATCTATAGCTAAGCGATAGGAATGCAGTTGGTTTATCCTTAAAAGGGGCTTCAAGGTAAAAGAGTTGATCTCGGATATCAGCACTTTTTTTGGGATCACCTTCATCTTGTGCTTCAACCCAAACCAAAGTAGCGGGTGCATCAGCACGCCATTGGTAACTCCTTGGTCCCTGGCGAACCGCACTAAATCCCTGCGGGATACTCTCCGCAAGGGGTATTTCTGCAAGTTTTTTAAACAAACTACCCTCATGTGTCCAAACATCAACCCAAATGGGAAAGCGGGAGTAAGGAACAGAGTATGAGAAAGGCCTCATAAGCTGCTCAACCAAAATGTACTGTCCGTCTGGTGAAGTGGAAAAATTTGTAAACATCCCTGGATTCCAAAGCATAATTGGTTCCTCATTCTCGCTAACTCTCATAATGCAACTGGTGGCAAAGTGTTCAAACTTCATTTCATCGGATGGATTTTGAAGCATGTCCTGAAAGGTACGAACCTGGGCTACCACTCCACTAGTTTGCTGAACCGATGGCCCCTCAGGAAGAGGATTGGTAGAAGGAAAAGGTTCTCGATATAGAACTCTTGACGTGAAAAGAATTGATTTGCTATCGGGAGCCCATTCAATGGGTGATGAAATAATGGCATCGTTAAGGTTTCTGGCCCAACATGAAGCTATACCAGAACTAATATCCACAACCCATAGATCAATGGTTTTAGGGAGATAAATCACAATGGCCAAATGTTTTCCATCGGGTGACCAACGGAAAAAATTTATTTTCCCCCCTTCGGGTAATCCAATTACGGGGTATTCTTCCTTCTCATTGGTTTTCATCAGGGTTAATTTTTCCCAAAATCGAGTACGGCTCGATCCATAGTTTTCAGGATTTATCCTAACACCTGCCAACTTGAGTTCAGGCTGAGCCAATTCAGAAATATCTGGCATCTCCTGTGGATAGGAAATAAGCACATGTGTTTTGGAGGGGTTAAGCCATAGGCTTGGGGTTGAAGGAGCCTCAATTATTTCCTTCAACTCCCTTGGTGGTTCAGTGTAGCGGGTAGGTTCTTGGGCTAAAACAGTATAATTCAAAACCATTATAGTTACTATTTGAAAAGCTGTTAATATTTTCATGATGATTTATGTTTTGCTTAATGCTATTCAACTAATAGACAAAAATAAGCTAATAATGGTTTAAAAAACATTTCATCTGGAATACAAAAAGTTGTCCTCATCATCGCTACCCTAATTTTTTAATACAATTAATGTTTTTTTCTAACTTTAACCCAACCTAAAAATCTGAAAAATGGATTATCAAGAAATAATAAACAAGGTCTGGGATGACAGAGATTTGCTAAACGATAGTAAGACTATATCTGCAATTAAATGGACTATTGAACAGCTCGATAAAGGTAAAATTAGGGTAGCAGAGCCCACTAATAAAGGGTGGATTGTGAATGAGTGGATAAAAAAAGCTGTTATTCTTTACTTTCCTATTAGTCCAATGGAGAAAGTTGAAGTGGGTCCATTCGAATTTCATGACAAGATAGCCCTGAAAAGGGATTACGACAAACAGGGAGTTAGAGTTGTGCCCCATGCCATAGCACGTTACGGTTCGTATGTGGCCAAGGGTGTTATAATGATGCCATCGTACATAAATATAGGGGCTTACGTTGATGAGGGAACCATGGTTGACACCTGGGCAACAGTTGGTTCCTGTGCGCAGATTGGCAAAAATGTCCACCTTTCAGGTGGAGTTGGAATTGGAGGAGTACTGGAGCCAGTACAGGCTGCACCGGTAATAATAGAGGATGGGTGCTTTATCGGTTCGCGTTGCATTATTGTTGAAGGGGCAAAGGTTGGTACTGAAGCAGTACTTGGAGCTAATGTGGTTATTACTAAATCAACCAAAATTATCGATGTTACAAGTCCATCGCCCAAAGAATTAAAAGGGGAAATACCTCCTCGGAAAGTAGTGATTCCTGGCTCTTATACCAAAACTTTTGCTGCTGGCGATTATCAGGTACCCTGCGCGCTAATAATTGGCGAACGTAAACCATCGACCGACCTTAAAACATCTCTTAATGATGCCCTAAGAGAATTTAATGTAGTTGTATAAATTACTAAATCTGTGCATGGTACATTAACAAAATTACACAAAGGATTGCCCAATTACTTATTGCATTTTTCACTATTTTTGCATTTTTAAAATATCAGTATGCCCAAAATATCGGCAGTAATAATTACTTATAACGAAGAGAAATACATTGAGCAGTGCATCAACTCGTTAGTTGATATTGCTGATGAGATTGTAGTGGTTGATTCCTTGTCTACTGACAGGACAGCCGAAATCTGCAAAAGACTTGGCGTAAAATTTTTTGAACAAAAGTTTCTGGGCTATAAAGAGCAGAAAAATTTTGCTGTACAGCAGGCTTCCAATGATTTCATCCTATCGCTCGATGCCGATGAAGCGCTTTCCGTTAAACTTCGCAAATCAATACTTAAAGCTAAAAACAATTGGCAATTCGATGGCTATAAATGCAATAGGCTAAACAACTATTGTGGGCAATGGATGTACCATACCAGCCTTTACCCAGAACGTAAGTTAAGGCTTTTTGATAGGCGAAAAGGAAGTTGGGGCGGTATTAACCCACACGATAGATTTAAAATGAACCCTAGTTCTACGGTGGGCTTTCTTAAGGGCGATATTTTACACTGGGTTTACGATTCAATAGAAGAGCATATTGCCAAAATAAATCATTTCAGCTCAATATCAGCAAGAGAATACTTCAAATTAGGCATAAGGGCAGGTGTGGGAAAAACCATCCTACGTCCAATTTGGCGTTTTTTTCACTCATTTATAATTAAAACTGGATTTCTTGAAGGTTATATGGGCTTTATTGTTAGCCTAAATTTAGCATATCTGTGCTTCCTAAAATACGCCAAACTCAGAAGGCTTATCCTAATAGATAAGAAAAACAAGAAGCATAAGTTAACCGACTCTCGAGTGCATATTGCCACCAAACAATGGGATCATAACATTGCTGGACATATAATTGAAAACAATTCAAAACCAATTTATAATGGATATGTTAAACCAGAAAACATTAGCCTTATTATCACTACCTATAACCAGCCTGAATGGCTTCGTAAAGTACTTTGGGGATATGAATCACAAACAATAAAGGGTTTTGAAATTGTTATTGCTGATGACGGATCAGGTCCTGAAACAAAATCTGTAATTGATTGGTTTAAGGAAAACTCAAACTTAAAAATTAACCACATCTGGCATCCCGACGAAGGTTTTCAGAAGTGCCTTATTCTTAACAAAGCCATTCTTGCAAGCAATGGTGAATACTTAATATTTACAGATGGTGACTGTATTCCCCGCAACGACTTTATCGAAGTTCACACAAAAAAAGCCGAGAGGGGTTTCTTCCTTAGCGGAGGCTATCTAAAACTAAACTTGAATGTTTCAAATTCCATTACCCTTCACGATATTCGATTAGGAAATCCTTTTTCCACAAAATGGCTATTAAGTAAAGAGCAGTCATTTACATATAAGTTTCTAAAACTCAACAGTAACAGCCTTCTCAAATGGTTTTTTAATACCTTCACCACAACCAAGGCAACATGGAATGGTCATAATTCTAGTGGCTGGAAAAATGATATCATTAAGGTAAATGGCTACAACGAAGCCATGCAATATGGAGGACTTGACAGAGAATTGGGTGAAAGGCTTATGAACGCAGGTGTTAAAACTAAACAAATAAGATACAGCGCTATTTGTGTACACCTTGACCATCCTCGCCCTTATAAAACAAAGGATACACTGATTAGAAATATCAGGATTAGAAAAGAGGTTAAGAAAACTAAGGTTACATGGACAGAAAAGGGCATTGCAAGTCATGTTTATGAATAATTCATAGCAAAAAGAAGCTACTATTTTTCGAATGATTAAGCCTATTGCAAGTCTGATTATCTCAGCATATAAAAACGTTCAATACCTTGACTTTGTTATTAAATCGGTAATTCAACAAACTGATAAACGTTTTGAGGTAGTTATTACAGAAGATGCTCAGCATGTTCACATGAAAGAGTACGTGCGAAGCATTGAAAATCGCCTGAATATAAAACACTTAACTCAACCCGATATTGGATGGCAAAAGAACAAAGCTCTAAATAGAGCAATTGAGGCTGCCACAACTGATTACCTTATTTTTATAGATGAGGACTGCGTTTTGCACCCCAGATTCATTGAGTACCATATTAAACTCTCCGAACCCAACAGTGTGCTTGCCGGAAAAAGAATTAAACTAGATCCTTTAACTACCCAAATGTTTCTCGATAATAAATTATGGGTTGATAGCATGAATTGGTTTATTCTAAGAAATTTCTTTAGAATTAAAAAACAGGGCGCAAAGTTTATTGAAGAAGGTGTTTTCATTAATCCTAATGGATTGTTCCGCGTTATTCCACGACTTCGTACCATGTATCAACTTAAAGGGTGCAATATGTCGTTCTCTCGCAAGGCAATTTACGCCATTAACGGATTCGATGAGGATTATACACGACCTGCCATAGGTGAAGATATCGATTTGGGTTGGCGCTTCGAGCGAGCTGGTTATAAATTGAAATCCTTAAGGAACTTAGCTGTGCAATACCATCTTTACCACGAAACGGGTTGGACAAATCAGGATGAAAACATTAAGATGATGAAGCAGAAGCAGGCTATTGATCAGTTTATTTGCCTTAATGGAATAAGAAAACTTTAAATAACTATGAATTTTTATTTACATATTGATGGGTAAATACTAGCCAGTAATACCCATAAAACGTAAGAATAATTGTTTATTTGCTGGTTATCAACGAAGATATTTTTTGAAAGGATTTCCATACAAGGTCTTTCTGCATTTCTGCATTTTTAATCAAAATGCTCTTATCCACCCTTAAAACTTCCAATGAATTATTGTATATAGAGTTAAAATCAGAAGAAAACTTTAGTTCTTTTGGTGCCCATGTCATAACGTATCCTTTTAGTTTTGATATCCTTGGATTCAGTGCCACGTAGGGTACAGAAAATGACATAGCAGTAATAACACCATGAAGGCTTGTCCCAATAAAAAGTTTTGACTTCGCAATGGCTTTCATAATTGTTTCAATGCTATTAGGAACTATAATCTCACACTGATAATTTGCATTTCTTTTCAACCAAGATAATGAAATGATATCGTCGTGTCCAGAGCAATTACCAATAGGTACTAACTTTATTTGATAACCAGTTTTTGTATGAAGTTTGCTTAATTCGTTGTTAATGAGGTTTAGATCTCCACCATTTTTGTAATGACCTACCTGAAAAGCTATATATTCATCCTCTTTATCTTCTTCAAAAGAGTATAAATCACTCATAATTATCGCACTATCAGGGGTTAACTTTAAATGTTCAGGAGTGTATAAAATCCTTATTGAGTTAAAGGATTTTTCCTCACGAACACTAAAGTAAAGGCTATTTTCAAAAGTTTTTTTACCCTCTTTATGTATTGTTTTGGCCCGGCCTTTTCTCCTCCTACTGCATGAAAAACAATTCTAAAATTTTCAGTAATTCTTTTATCAAAAGGCACAAAAGGCAAAGGATTTCTTAGTATAGGGATATATTTTCCAATCGCTCGTTCAAGGTTGCTTAACAGTTTAAAAAGACTATTGAAGGAAGGGTAAACAAAACCATAGAGTTTTAACCAATTAGCAGCAATTACCTCTCCTCCAGCAACAAGAAGTATGTGCTTTTGAGAATTATCTATAAATTTATACAGATGATGATACTTAGATGTAGGTAAAGCTCCAAATCGACTTAAATCAGACTTAACAATTGCAAGATTATGAAATTCAAAATCACCATATTTCGAAAGAGCTTTTTCTGCAATAATTGGGAATAACAAATCTCCATAATTATATCTGTCAGATGCACTAAGAATGAATACCTTAATTCCCATTTTCAATCAAATAAATAAATTATTATTTTGCTTAAAAAATTTCAATTTATGCAAAAAAATAATAATTTGAGTATAACTCTTTATAATAAAAAAGTTAACCAAGATAGAGAAAAATGTTTAATTAAATTTGAAGATGATTGGTTTTACTTAATAGTTACCTTTATGATTTTAAGTAAATGTTTGGGTTCATCCATTTAATGAGAGTGAGTAATCTTTAAAAAAGGAAAATTGAATCGTACAACAAATATTGTAAAAAATCAAAATACTCCCATTGATGCTGTAATAATTTGGGTTAATGGAGATGATTCTTCGCATAAAGAAAAATTAAATAAGTACTTGCAGTCCATTGGGCATGTGCCCAAAATGGCTAACGCTACGCGTTTTCGCGAAACAGGTGAACTTGAATACTGCATTGCCTCTCTGCTTCAGTATTCCCCTTGGATTCGAAAAGTATTTATCGTTTCAGATGCTCAAACACCATCTTTTATGTCGTTAATTGAAAAATCTTCCTACTCCAACAGGATTGAAGTGGTGGATCACCTTACAATTTTTTCGGGATATGAGGAAAATCTCCCAACGTTTAATAGTCGATCAATTGCTTCCCTTATATGGAGAATTCCAGGACTCTCGGAAAATTATCTCTTCCTTAACGATGACTTTATTCTCATAAGACCTGTTTCACCTAATGATTTCTTTAATAATGATTGTATTGTTGTTCGAGGAACCTGGAAATTTCAGCATAAATATCGCCTAGATAAACTCCTAATTAGGATTTTTTGTCCAAAAAGACACAAACAATCAGTTCAATCAACAAGGCCTAAGTTAAGCCACGCACAGGCAAGTGCAGCAACAATAGCAGGTTATAAACGAAGATTTTTCAGTGCACCTCACGTCCCTCACCCCCAACTTAAATCACTTTTACAGAAATTCTACTCTGAACATACTGATATTCTGAACAAAAACATAAAATTTCGAATTAGATCCAATGAACAGTTCTTGCCCGATGCGCTTACAACCCATCTGGCATTTTATTATTCTAAAGCCGAAATAAATAATAAATTAAAGTCAATGATCCTTAAAATGGGCAAAATTTCCAATAGATTGTTAAGATATAAACTTGCTCTGGCTAGATTTAATAGAAGATTGGTATTTGTTTGTATTCAAGATCTGGAAAGGGCTAAGCCTAAAACAAGAAAAATTTTAATCGATTGGCTTAATTCTCATGTTGGAAAACTCACAAATTTAATTCATGAGTAGTAGTTTTCAATTATTATCATCATCAAACAAAAGTTTAAAAAATTCTATTTTCTGTTCTACATCATATTGACACTTTCATCAATAAAAAGTAACTTGTACTTTTTTAATATCTGATTAGCATGCTGAAAATATTCCATAACCCCCGCTGTAAGCACAGCAGAGCAGGGCTTGATTATCTTAAATCGAAAACCTCTGATTTTCAGATAAGGGATTACCTAAAGGAAGCAATCACAAAGGATGAGATTAAAGAGATACTCCTGAAGACCAACCTTCAAGCAAAAGAATTGGCAAGAACACAGGAAGAGTATTACCGAAAAAACTTGAAAGGCAGAAATTTCACAAACGACGAATGGATAAAAATTCTTTTAGAAAACCCAAAACTTATCCAACGTCCTATTATAGTTGGTAAATTAAAGGCAGTGATAGCAAACCCACCTGCCGAAATTGATAAGTTATTTTAACTTTTTTATAAAGCATGAGAAATATCTTAATAATATTCTTTTCTATAATTATCACTGATTTTGCAAATGCCCAATCAGTTGATCCAGACCTCTTGGTGATGGAAAGAGAGATTGCTAGCCTGGTTAATCAACACAGATTGACATTGGGCCTTAATGAGTTAGAATTTAATGAAACCATTAATCAGGAGGCAAGAAAGCATAGCAACAATATGGCATCGGGCAAAGTAAGCTTTAGCCATAAGGATTTTTCCAAGAGGACCAAAACCATCTCAAATGTGATGGGGGGTATGGCATTTGCTGAGAACGTAGCCTTTGGGCATAGCAGCGCGGAGGATGCCATGGAAGGTTGGCTCAACAGTACAGGGCATAAAAATAATATTGAGGGCGACTTCACCCATATTGGCGTTGGAATTGCCGAAGCTAAGGACGGAACACTTTACTACACTCAAATATTTTTAAAAAAATAAAAAATGATTATCCGTTATGATGCCAAACCAACCTACCGTCATTGCGAAAGCCTTGTCCTTTGAGGGTTGAAGCAATCTATAGTATACTTACATGTGTTTACATATCAACAGATTGCTTCGCAAAGTACGCTCGCAATGACGCGAAAATTTTTATAGTAAACTTGTTGTTGGAACAAAAGCGGATAATCATAAAATAAAATATTATTTAACCCTAAAAAAATATCTTAATAACTCATAAACCAAAAAATTAAACCCATGCCAACACCAGAATTTAAGTATTACGATCCTTACCCTCTGGGTGAAGACAAAACCAAATACTACCTTCTTACCAAGGAGTACGTTTCGGTTTCCAACTTTGAAGGGAAGGAAATGCTGAAGATACAGCCCGAAGGGCTAACCCTGCTTGCCCAAACAGCCATTAAAAATGTATCGTTTATGCTGCGTTCAGAGCATCTGGAGCAGATGTCGACAATACTGAAAGACCCTGATGCCAGCGAAAACGATAAGTATGTGGCGCTTACACTTATACAAAACGCAGAGGTTTCGGTAAAAGGAAATCTACCCTACTGTCAGGATACAGGAACTGCTACAATCTTTGCCAAAAAAGGTCAACAGGTATGGACAGGTTGTAACGATGCCGAAGCATTATCATTGGGGATATACAAAACCTACACCGAGGAAAACCTCCGTTACTCTCAAACCATTCCATTGGATACCTATCGCGAGAAAAATTCTGGCACAAATCTTCCAGCACAAATTGATATATCTGCCATATCAGGGAATGAGTACAATTTCCTTATCGTAGCCAAAGGGGGTGGATCAGCAAATAAAACAATGCTATTTCAAGAATCCAAGGCATTGCTTACTCCCGAAAAACTTGAGCCTTTTATCATTGAGAAGATGCGTTCTCTCGGTACGGCTGCTTGCCCTCCTTACCATATTGCCTTTGTAATTGGCGGAACTTCTGCCGAAGCATGCTTAAAATACGTTAAGCTAGCCTCTGCAAAGTATCTTGATAATCTTCCTACCGAAGGGAACGAGGGTGGTCAAGCCTTTCGTGATGTGGCTCTGGAAAAGAAAATTCTTGATGCAGCATACAAACTTGGTATTGGTGCTCAGTTTGGGGGTAAATACTTTGCTCTGGATATCAGGATAATTCGATTACCTCGCCACGGAGCATCATGCCCCGTTGGAATGGGAGTATCCTGCGCAGCCGACAGAAATATAAAAGCTAAAATCAACAAGGATGGTATCTGGATTGAAAAGCTTGAGGATAATCCCAGCAAGTACATCCCCGAGGAATACCGAAAAACTGATGTAGATGGCGGAGTAAAAATTGATCTTAACAAGCCCATGAAGGAAATTCTCGCTGAGATCTCGAAGCATTCCGTTGGTACTAGACTTTCTCTTAGCGGAACTATAATCGTTGGGCGCGATATTGCTCATGCTAAGCTCAAAGAAAAACTTGAGAAGGGTGAGGGCTTGCCACAGTACATCAAAGATCACCCAATTTACTATGCCGGTCCGGCAAAAACCCCTGCCGGCATGCCATCAGGCTCTTTTGGTCCAACCACCGCTGGTCGAATGGACTCCTATGTCGATCTATTCCAAAGCCATGGTGGTAGCCTTATTATGATTGCCAAAGGCAATCGGAGCCAAGCTGTTACCGATGCATGTAAGAAATATGGAGGATTCTACCTTGGTAGTATTGGTGGTCCTGCAGCCATTCTGGCTCAGGATAATATTAAAAAGGTGGAACTCCTTGAATACCCCGAACTGGGTATGGAAGCCATTTACAGAATCCAAGTGGAAAATTTCCCCGCCTTCATCCTTGTGGATGACAAAGGGAACGATTTTTACAGGATGGTATAAATAAACCTTAAATTATAATGCTTCTTCTCATCTCTTTACTTTGAGAAGAAGCATTTTTTTTGTTTTTTTTTATCAGTATGCAGCGAAACTTTTATAGCTGTCGTCATTGATTTACTTTATCAACTAAAAAATTCAATCATGAAAAGAATACTTCGAAATTCAGCTATGGCTATTTTCTTAAGTATTGGCATTATTTCAAATGCATGTACTACCAGCCTCAGTGGGGAAATAGGGCAGGAACAGAGAAACTTAAAAGACTTTACAGGTATTAGCTTATCCATATCCGCTGATGTTTACCTCACTCAGGGCAATGGATATAGCATTAATATTGAGGCAGACAAAGACATTCTGGATAAAATTGAAACGGACGTTGAAGGAGGTATATTAAAAATCCGGACAGTGCGTGGCTTTAACATCGGTTGGAACAATGCCAAGATTAAAATACATGTTACCATGCCCGAGATTCAGCAGTTATTAATAGCAGGATCGGGAGATATTAAAGCAGTAACTTCAATAACAGCCAACACATTATCAACCAGCATTTCGGGAAGTGGAGATATAAGCATCCCTGATCTAAGTGTTAAAACACTTACCGCAAACATATCTGGATCGGGAGATATTAACATCTCGGGTAAGGGTGCTGCCAAAGATGCTTCGATTAAGGTAACTGGGTCGGGCGACATTACCCTTAAGGGCATTGAGTTCAAAGATGGAGATGTTACCATCACGGGTTCTGGTGATGCTTATCTGGTTGTAACAGAAAACCTCAACGCCCGTGTTGTAGGTAGCGGCGATATTGTTTACTCTGGAAATCCATTAATCGATGCAAAAGTAACAGGCTCTGGCAGGATACAGGGCAAATAACTTATCATCAAATATTTGCAAGGTTTACAAATAGTAGAGCAAGTTAAGGGCTTATTGTTTTCAAACAATAGCCCTTAATTTTTATATAAAAATTTTAAAAAAATCTTTTTAAAAATTGAGATATTCCCTTTTTAATGTTGCTACCACTGGGTAGTGATCGGAGTAGTATACGCGGGGTGAATGGTAACTTGTTGCCTTGAATATTGGATTATAGAGTATGTAGTCTATACGAAACGAAGGGAAAAATTTTTTATAGGTATGCCCAACGCCAGAACCTGCCTCCTCAAATGCATCGCTTAGGTTATGACGCATTTGCCTGTAATTGTAAGATATGGGCGAATCATTAAAATCGCCACACACAATTACCGGGTAAGGGCTGTTCATGATATGCTTAGTTACCAGCTCTACCTGCTGTGCCCTTTTCTGAAGGGCATCGCGATAGCGAAATGAAAGATCACGAATTTCATCCATCGCTTGATTTTCCTTACGATAATTTTGATTGAGCAAAAAGCTAATGTTTCTCTCCTTAAGCCTTAGCGATTGTAAATGGTTGTTGAATACCCTTATGGTATCGCCCTCGATCAGCAAATCGGTATAGATACAAGAGTTAGCACTATTTTCAAATTTAATCTCTCCGGAATTTACAATAGTAAAACGACTGTATGTGGCTAATCCATATCCAGAATTCATACGTTTGACGATGTAACCAATATGTACATTGTGACCAAGTTTTAATTTAGCTTCTACCTCTGAGAATTTATCATCTACAACGTAGAACTCTTGCAAACAAACTATATCTGGATTCTCAGTATCAATAAAATCATAAATTTCATTATATGTAGGAGGATCATCATCCCATGTTGAAAGTTGAAATAGGTTTACATTGTATGTCAAAATCTTTATATCGTCTCCGCTAACATCACTATTCTTCCCAAAAGGGAATTGAAAGAAGCTCGAGAAATGATTAAATCCCAGAAGAATAGCAATTAATGGAATGATAAACCCCCATTTCCATCGTAGAATCCAAAAAATCAGAAAAGTCAAGTTTAGTAGCAGCAACAATGGATATGCTAAGCCTACTATACCAAATATCCAAAAAAATGTTGGTTTAATGTAAACCGATAGGTATGCCAGTAGCAATAACATTGCCGATAGCATAGTTAGAAAAAGAATTATTGTATCAATAAGTTTTCGCATAAATTGTTGGGACTAGCTATCCTTCATCTTAAATAAGGTTTTCTTCTCCTCGGCAGTTAGGCTATCGTAGCCACCTTTTGAAATTTTATCAAGTATTCTGTCAATCTCAGCCTGCTTTTCCGCTTTAATACGATTATATTCGTAGTCATCAGATGTTTTAGTGTATTCCACCTTCATTTTTTTACGTCGTTTTGTGGATGGGCTACCTGTAAAAGCATCAATAAACCATTCAACGGGTTTAACAAGATTAACGTTTTGTTTTTGAAAGTAGATGAAAAGATATCCAAATAGCGCCCCTCCAAGGTGGGCAATATGCCCCCCGGCATTTGAGCCTGCCATGCCAATTATATCGAGAGCAACCATGAATATGGCAATGTATTTAAGCTTAACCGGACCAATAAACATTAAATGCAGCTGAAGGTTTGGAGCGAATGTGGCAGCAGCAAATACTATCGCTAAAACAGAAGCAGACGCTCCCAGCGCAAATGAAATGGGAAGAACCCCTGAAAAAACCGGAAAGATGTTGTAGAATAAAATATAAAGAGCTGCTCCCGATACACCACCCATAATGTAAACTCCAAGCAACTTTCGTTCTGACATAAAGCTTAGGAATATCCTACCCAGCCAGTATAACCATAGAAGATTGAAAAGGATATGAATAAACCCCTCGTGGAAGAACATGTATGAGAAAATTGTCCATGGGCGTTGGGCAAGGTTAGGCAAATAGGCAGGCACTGCCAAAAACTTGGTTAGTTCTGCTCCATAATCGCTACCACCAAGGAACAAAAACACCCTTAATAAATTGTAGAACAGGAATACACCAAGATTAATATAGATCAGCTTAACCAGGGTTCCTCCATTTTTAAATGATTGCTTTATCTCTTGAAAAATGCTATTCATTTTGATCTCGGAAGTTTTGATTAATAGAATGTTTTCCTATTCTTTGACCATATCTTAATAAGAATAAACCCAAAAAGCATCCCCCCCAAATGAGCAAAGTGTGCAATATTGCTGTTTGCCTGAGTGAATCCAAGGTATAGTTCAATGGCACCATAAATCATTACAAAGTACTTGGCTCTAATGGGTATTGGCGGAAATAGAAGCATTAGCTGAGTATTAGGGAAATACATACCAAACGCCAAGAGTACCCCAAAAACAGCCCCCGAGGCACCAACTGTTGGGATATTCATAAGGAGGTTTAAAGCACCCATAGCTTGATGGGTATAGTTCTGCCCTCTAAGAAAAATACTTGTCCCTTCGGATTTTACTATGGCTATCTGCTCGGGAGTAAGGCTAGCCATAAGCGATCGAACCTCAATGTAATTTACAAAGCTATGTAGCAAAGCGGCACCAATTCCTGTGAAGAAGTAGTATATGAAAAAACGCTTGCTACCCCAAACCTGCTCCAGCACTCGCCCAAACATGTACAGAGCAAACATGTTGAAAAAAAGGTGGGCAATTCCTCCATGCATAAACATGTGGGTAACCAGTTGGAAAGGTTTGAATTGAGACGATCCAAAGTAGTAGAGGCCCAGTGTACGGTTAAGGACTATCCCCATGTTGCTAAATACGAAAGATGCAAGCAAAAGAATTATATTGATAATTATCAAGTTCTTCACTACAGGAGGAATATTCTGAAAAAGTGATCTGGCGTTAAAACTCATGGCTATTTCATTTTATAGAGTTCCTGAAAGAATTTGCGTTAATGGTTTTTGTTATAACAATTTATTAACCAAACATGTTTACATGGAAAACATTTCCCATAGCATTTCGCTTGTTGTTACCAATTCGAAAAATGTGTAATTACTAAAAATATTAGCAAAGTTATAAAAACTGACCTAATTAAAATCGCTTATCCAACTCTTCTGTTGAGATAATTGATATGGTTGGTTTCCCTTCGGGTGAAATGTTAGGGTGTTGGCAGGCGAAGAGCTTATCCACTAAATCCTGCATTTCGATGGGTTCCAGCTGTCGATTGTAAGGAATTGACGAGGCCTTTGCCAACGACATGGCCAATTTTTGATGCACATCAATGCCTTGGTTTCCAATATTCTCTTTAAATGAATTGATAAAACTGCGAATAAGCTGTTCGGGATTTGACACCTTTAAGTTTGATGGCAAGGCATTTACGGTTATGGTATTCTGTCCCAAAAAGCTCACATTAATTCCGAGTGTTGCTAGGTCATCCACCAAATTCGAAAGTAAAACAAAATCGCCATGGTTAAGGTCGATCGATTGTGGATAGAGCTCCTGCTGAACACTTACGGGTCCCATGGACAGGTTTAGAAGATAGCTCTCAAAAAGTATTCGTTCGTGTGCCCTCTTCTGATCAATGACCATTAAACCCGATTTTACCGATGTAAGGATGTACTTATTCTTCAGCTGAAAAAAACGCTGTACTGCTTTGGGCATAATAATTTTCTGCTCTCCCTCATCGAAAAGTTCGGCAGTCCTCTCTTCGGGGACTTCATCAAAACCCTTTCCTCTTTCCTGTTGGAAAAGACTTTGCCATCCTTCAACCGATTTTTCTTGGTGCTTATACATCTGCCTCTTTGATGATTGGTTTAGGTAGTCCGTATCGAATGGGTTAAAGTTGGGATTAATTTCCACTTCAGGTGGAGACACAGGGGCACTTTTAGGGAAAAAAGGGATGTCAATCACCATTTCGGTATCGAAGTCTATTGAGGGTACCACAGCAAATTTTCCAAGGGTTTCTTTCACTACTGCATGAAGGATTTGCCAAAGAACTCGTTCATCCTCAAACTTAATTTCAGTTTTTGTGGGATGAATGTTAACGTCTATGGTTTCTGGATCAGCCTCAAGGAATAGGAAGTAAGGTGGAATCGAATCGGTAGGTAGCAACTTATCGTAAGCCATCATAACAGCCTTGTGGAGGTATGGATTTTTCATAAAACGTCCATTAACAAAAAAGAATTGCTCACCCGGTGTTTTCTTAGCGCTCTGGGGATCTCCAATAAAACCCGAAATTTTAACCACAGTTGTGGATGTGTTCACATCGAGAAGATGATGATTTAGAGATCGCCCCATAAGGCCAATAATACGTTGTTTTGCAGTAGTAGCAGGAAGGTTATATATATCTGCCCCGTTATGATTAAGCGAAAGACCTATGTGATTTTTTGCCAGTGCCACGCGCTGGAACTCGCTAATAATATGTTTAAGTTCTAGGGATGAACTTTTTAGAAACTTGCGTCGGGCAGGTACATTAAAGAAAAGGTTTTTAACGGCAATTGAACTACCCACTGAACAGCCAATGGGTTCATGCTCCAACACCTCCGATCCTGAAACGCGAATTAGGGTTCCGACCTCATCCTCAGGTCGACGGGTACGTAATTCCACTTCGGCCACAGCAGCAATGGAGGCAAGAGCTTCGCCCCTAAAACCCATGGTTTTTATGGCAAACAGGTCGCTTGCCTCACGGATCTTAGAAGTGGCGTGCCGCTCGAAGCATAGACGAGCATCCGTTTCTGACATCCCTGTACCATCGTCAACAACCTGAATAAGGGCTTTCCCCCCATCGCGAACGTTAACCTCTATGCTTCGGCTTTGGGCATCAACAGCATTCTCCAACAACTCCTTCACAACAGAAGCTGGACGTTGTACCACTTCACCAGCAGCAATTTGATTTGCAACTGAATCGGGAAGGAGTTGAATCACATCAGGCATATAATACTAAATATTAACGGTAAACAAGAAAGTATGCAATTATACAAAGGATAATGAAGATTACAATAAGCCTGCTGTTGCTTTTGCTTCTATGCCTAATATTACGTTTGTAGTAGTCACTGAACTTCCCCTTAATGTATGAGGCCCTCGGCTCATTCACATCGGTTAGTCCCAATTCCTGCTTGATCTGCTGCTCACGTTGTTTAAGTGCTTCCTTTCGCTCATCGTAGAATATAGGCACATACTTGAATTGCCTTGGCTTAGGGGTTCTAAAAAAAGTGATCATGGCCATGATATTATCTCCTTTAATTTTTATTATTCAGATCACAAACCTTATTGCATCTTCACTGATTTATCCAAAAAACATTAAAGTTCACTTTACCCTTTGGGGATTGTTCTTAATAAAGTCCTTCCACCCGTTTGCTTTTTTGTTTCCCACCCCTGCCTTTTGCTGATAAAAATGGCATATTGCAGCTGCTAAGCCATCAGTTGCGTCAAGGTTTTTATAGTTGAGTTCATCCATTCCTAGTATACTTTTAAGCAACGAGGCTACCTGTTCTTTTGATGCATTTCCCTGACCAGTAATTGCCATCTTAATTTTTCGTGGTGCATACTCAAAAATGGGTACCGATCGTGATAGTGCAGCTGCCATTGCTACACCTTGAGCCCTCCCTAACTTTAGCATGCTTTGCACATTCTTCCCAAAAAAAGGCGATTCAATGGCTACCTCATCGGGTAAATATTCTGTTACAAGCTGTTGAACCCTTTCGTAAATTACCTTTAATTTTAAGTAATGATCATCGTACTTCTTCAATTCAATTATACCTAAAACCACCAGTTCCACCTTATTCTTTCCCTTTGTTCTTATCACTCCATAGCCAAGTATATTGGTCCCAGGATCAATGCCAAGTATTACCTTTTCGGGTTGCTGATTCATCAGGGCAACAGTTAACTTTTTCTAAATGCAAAGATAGCAATAAGGTTGTAACGATTAGTTGATAATCTGAGTTGACCCAAAAAATGATGTTACCATGCCCCTATTTCGCTTTGCAATCCTTTCATTATGGGATATTTGATCCTATAGGGTGATGTTGGCAGTCCGTACTTTGGAACCCCTCCTCCAATAAATGCCAAAGCTGTGTTTAGGCTGGGTTCGTTGAGATCGCCAAAGGGATAGTTAATTCCATCTATTTGTTCAATGTCAACAGGAATACCATTATAGTAATCGCCTTCGTTATTAGCATTGAGTATTTTAAAGCATATGGGCACAAACGCCCAATCGTAGTCTTTTGAGGTGAAACCATACATACCTACTGGCTTCCCATAGGTTTGCGATCCAACCAATGTTAAATCCATATGAGGGATTAAGCCATTAATTACCAGTTCGCTGGCAGAAGCTGATTGTCCTGTTGTTATGAAAACTACTCTGCTTATTGGTAGAGAATTTGCCTTTATAGAGATATAAATGGCCTTATCTCTGTGCGATTGCTTGTCATTATGTACATAGTTCCCAAGAATTTCGTTGTTTGCAATGTTCCCCGCAATAAGATTTGCCAAATGAGATGCAGAAGAGATCGCCCCCCCTGTATTGTAACGAAGATCAACTATTAGCTCATTAACATCTTGCGAAAGGAATTTATTGAAAGCAACGTTTAACTCATCAACTGTTGGATCAATAAAACCTTTTAGAACTAGATATCCCACCTGACCGGCATTGGTTGAATAGGTAGTATCCAATAGCACTGTATTCATTGAAACAACTCTTTTGGTTGCAGATAAATAAACCGTTTCACCTTCAAGGTTAATCATGGTAAAAGCGATTGTGATCCCTGCAGTTGAAGGTCCAAAAAGATTGTTGACATTTGATGGTGTGGGCACAATGCCATCGATGGCTGCAATTCTCCAACCACGTTCCACTCCATACGTACGCAGGGGAGAGTCGTTAAAGATGAACGAAATCCAAAGTTGATTGTTCGTATCAAACGCCAAGCCTATTCCAAATCCAACAAATTGACCCTCCTCGTAGTATGCATTCAACTCCTGTTTGGTGGTAATATAGCTCCATCTGTCCAACTCCTTATACCTTAAGACTTCCAGTAGTTCAATCGGAGAAGGGTAATTGTCCGAGTTAACACTTGTCATCTTATCGTACCATAGGTAAAAGTCGTTCATGGTTTCCAGAAGATCCTTGTTCGCATCAAGATTTGGATTATCATCCTTTTTACAGCTACTCAAAAATGACAAAACTAAAAGAAATAGGATAAGGCTTTTGATTTTCAACATTTCACTCTTAATAATAATTGATAAACGTAAACATTAAATCTTTACTGATTTTAGCTGCTGAAACAAAATACTTCCAACTATTATACATAATCCTACAAAGGTTGTCCAGTAAATTGTTTCACCCACAAAAAAATGGATAAAAAGCAGTGATACAAAAGGTACCAAATAGATTATGTTATTCAACTTTGCTTTACTCTCTGTCAGTGTTAAAGCTTTTAGCCAAATAACAAAGGTAATGCCCATTTCGAAAAAGCCAACGTACAATGAACCCAAAATACCTTTCATATTAAAGTCCCAGAAGTCTGGGAAGAATATCGTAACTATCAATGCGTAAATGGTTGCAAAAAGGAAGTTTAAAAAAAGTCGTATAACAGTATCAATTTTCGAATTTCTAAGATTTAAAATCCAATAAAATGCCCATGCCATTGAACTTGAAAGAGCTAAAACAACCCCAAGGGGGCTTTTAATTTCTAAAGCCATTGGATTGCCCTGTGATGAGATCAGTACTACCCCAAAAAAACTGAAAACCAAGGATAATATGCTTCTAAGTGAAAGTTTTTCACCCAGTAAGGGTACTGAAAGCAGCACCAAAACGAGAGGCCAAATGAAGTTTAAGGGTTGAGCGACTTGTGCAGGAAGCAACTCGTAAGCTCTTAGCAAGATGAAGTAGTAACCAAATGGGTTAAGCAAACCAAGATAAACTGAAGGGAAAATATCTTTTCGATTGCTTTTTGTAAGCAATTTGAACTTACCGCTAATTATTATTATTCCAAAAAGAAGAATAGTTGAAAAAAATGAGGACCAAACCAAAAGCTGTATGAAACTAAAATAGTTAAGAGTATACTTAAATGCTGAAGCTGCAGTTCCCCAAAAAAGGATTGTAAGTGCTGCAAAAAAGTAGGCTAAATTCCTATTACTCATGTTAGTTATTTATGCTGTGAATATAGCAAAAAGTAATATGTTGACAATAGTTCACATTGCCTTGTCTGCAAACAACTAAGTTATATTGATAAAAATTGGATAATAATGGGTATTGTTGGAAGTAGGATTTATAAAAAGTCATCTAAAATCTGAATCCAATAATGCAGATATCATCAACCTGTTCGTGAACTCCCCTCCATTCGATAAGAGTGTTGTCTAATATTTCTATTTGCTGTGAAAGGGGTTTTGGTTGTATATCGGCAAGGAGCTGTTTGAAAGTTTTTGTCATGAATTTACGACCATCTTCTCCTCCAAATTGATCAACGTATCCATCGGAGAAAATGTAAAAGGTATCTCCTTGCTCAATGCTGATTTCATGCTTCGTGAAGGGGTTCTGATCCTTTATATGAGCACCAATTGGCATTTTATCAGCTTTAATTTCATTGAACTCCCCATTACGGAAAAAGTAAAGCGGGTTGTATGCACCTGAGTACTGAAGCGTTTTTGCATCCCAGTCAATTACGCAAAGCGAAAGATCCATTCCATCCTTGGTTTCCTCCTTCTGCCCCGATTGTGCAAGAGTTGAAATGACCAGTTTGCGAAGTTCGAGTAACACTCTATCTGAATCCTTGTGGTTGTGGTACATTACAATCTCGTTAAGGAATGCTACGCCAAGCATGCTCATGAAGGCTCCAGGGACACCATGTCCGGTACAGTCGGCCGCTACCACAAATGTTCGATTGGCGTGTTTGTTGATCCAGTAAAAGTCTCCACTTACAATATCCCTGGGCTTGAACAGGATAAAATGCTCAGGAAGGATTTCATTGGGAAGTGTCTCTGGTGGCAATATTGCTTTTTGTATTCGCTGGGCATATCGAATGCTATCGGTAATCTCCTGCTTCTGTTTGGAAAGGAGATCGCGCTGGCACTCAATCTCCCCTTTCTGTTTCTGGATTTCATCGTTCTGCCTGGCTAAGAGAATATTCTTTCGCTTCTTGTCCTGCAGCTGAATGAATACGTAACCAGCAAATATAAAGATGAATGCAATTCCCACACCCATTGAAATTTTCACAAACCTATCGCGCTTTATTACAGCATCGCGTAGCTCCATGTCCTTATTCATAAGGACAATCTGCTGCTCCTTCTTTTCGGTATCGTATTTGGTTTGCATTTCGGCAATGGCCTTCTGGTTACCCTCGTTGATAAGCTCTTCCCGTACCTCGAAGAAAAGCTTAAAAAACTTTAACGCTTCTGAGGTATTGTTCATCTGCTCATGAGAATGCGAAAGGCTTTTGTAGTTAAGGGCAATAATATCCCTTATCCCTAGTTCCTTGGCAATCTCAAGGCTGCTATAAAAAAAGGGGAGCGATTCGTTATACCTCCCTTGCTCAAAGTAAACATCGCCAACGTTGTTTGACACCAAAGCAATATGCCGCCTATCGCCCCTGCTATGGGCTATATTTAGGGCTTTGCGATAAGAAGATAAAGCACTAGAATATTTTTCTGTATTCTTATAAAGTGAACCAAGATTAATATAATTCATCATTAAATTTGAAGAATCTCTTAGCACTTCATTTATTTTAAGCGACTCGGTATAGTAAGCTTCAGCCTCATCATAATTCTTGTCCTCTTCGTAAATTATTCCTATGTTGTTATAGCATGTTGCCATGCTTCTTTTTTCGTCTATTTCATCAAAAATTTGTAGCGCCTTTAGGTAGTAATCCTTTGCCATTTCCCACGATTTAATGGCCTTATGAACATTCCCAATATTAACCATAGCGCTAGCAATCTGGCCCTTATCGCCAATATGCTCACGTATTTTTAGCGATTCCATGTAGTACTCAAGCGCCTTATTGTAGTCGCCACCTGTATAAGCTGCTATACCCAAAGCATTTAAACTCCTCCCAATCCACAAGGTATCCAAAATCTCTAGGCTTCGGGCATGAAGATCGGTGAAAAGTTCTAACGACCTGTTATAATTGCCCTGAAAGTAGTAATTAATACCTAAATTGAATAGTATCTCAAAAAGGAGGTTCTGCTCTACCTGCTGAAAATCAACACTTAAAATTTGCGAAAACGTTTCGATTGCCTTAGCTGGATCAATACTGCTATACAACAAACCCAAATCCTTTACCTCGTTTGAAAATGCATTTACATCACCCGATGCCTTTAAGAATTCGAGAGCCTTAGCATGATAATCATACATCTCTTCATGCCTCTGACTGTGAAATAAGAAGAATCCCCTAGCCTTATGGGCTTGAGCTTTCTGTTTATTATCGCCATGTAAAAAAGCCTCACTAACAGCTTCTTGCGTTACTTCATCCAAACGGGAAAGCAAATATTGTTTATCTTCAACATCTTCCCTCGACGATATTTGATCGTCTAATGCAAAAGCCATTTTACAAAGGATATCAACTCTTTCGCTTCGCGATGCATTTTGCAGAAGATTTCCTAAGCTATCAATCACTTGCTGAGATTGAAGAGATTGTGGTATTCCAACTAGTAAAATCGCAGATACTATAAAAAAAGCAGCATTTCTAGTGATTGATTTCATGTGAAGAGTAAATATTTTGATAACAAACATAACAAAAATAATGGCATTTTTCTTTTAAAAAATCCCCTTGCTCTTCTCCAATTCGTTTTTTTAACAATTTTTTTTATTCGTTCATCCATATTCTCGACCTATTTCATGGAGAATAATAAGATGTTCGTGTAAATAATATTTTAATAATTTGCCATTTCATTACTTTTATAGTTGGAGTAAAAAAACATATATAATTACCTGTATATACTGATAAATTAATTAAAAATTGTTAAATACTGCATACATAAT
>Ga0334889_1000054_pt1 | contig 173961 bp, 164 predicted proteins | sample GraSluR1_MG_2_FD_207222 | JGI IMG/M metagenome (GOLD analysis project Ga0334889, IMG submission 207222) | Sludge microbial communities from methane-producing bioreactor in Wageningen University, Netherlands - Granular Sludge_8_08-R1 | ecosystem: Engineered > Bioreactor > Anaerobic >...
ACGGCATTAGAGAGACGGCATTAGAGAGACGGCATTAGAGAGACGGCATTAGAGAGACGGCATTAGAGAGACGGCATTAGAGAGACGGCATTAGAGAGACGGCATTAGAGAGACGGCATTAGAGAGACGGCATTAGAGAGATGGGTGGAGAGATGGGTGGAGAGGGATCCGGTCAGCCCGGGGGGTCGGGTCAGCCGACGGGCTTGAAGGTCCGGGGGTCGAGGGTGAGGGCGGTCTCGCAGTAGGAGCAGATGGTGTCGAGGCCCGTGTCTGCGAGGACCGCCCTCTCCACCACCTCCTCGGGCGGGAGGTACTGGGTCATCTCCTCGCCGCATAAGGGGCATTTTACCTTCAGCCATTCGAGGTCTGTGAGGTCCCTTATATTTAGTATCAGCTCGCCGAGGGCGTCGGAGTAGGTCTCCTGGATGAAGGTGATCGGCTTGAGGTGCCTTATCATGACCGGCATCTCTGCCTCCTTCTCCTGGAGGGGTATCACCAGTTGGTCGATCCCGCAGGCAAAGCCGATCTCCTGGTTGACCCTCGGCGATACCACGCCGTCGAGGGTGAGGAGGGCGACGACGCAGTCGGAGTGGCGGATCCCAAACCTCGCCCTCTCCCCCGGCGAGATCCCCCGGGCGTGCCGGTAGATGGCGACGAAGCTCTCCAGGCCGACCCGCCATAGGGCTTCCGCCAGATCCAGGGCGAGGGGCTCGTCCTCTTCAGAGTGGGTAATGTAGACTTTTGTGATCATGAGATGCGAACTCCAGGGGGGGATGGGCGCAGGGGGTAATCATGGTTTCCGTCGGTCTCACCCTGGAGGACCGGGGGATCAAGGTAGGGGTGATCGACCTCGCCGGCGGGGGGGGGGTTCTACGCCTTCACCCTCTTTGCCGAGGACGACGGCCGGGCCCCGGTGGTTGTGGGCATGTCGGATCTACTGGGTGATCGTGGACTCTGGGAGCCGATTCCCCGAAGATGAGGTGAATATCCGTCTCCTTCGGGGTCGGGGGAGGTGAAGGGTTTCGATTGTGCCACGACCCCTCCCCCCAAGGGCAAAGGTTTAAATAGCTCTGGACCGTTTCAGCTCCCGCGTTAAGCTGATCTGTTTTATGGTTTTTCGCAAAGGACGGTGCAAAGTTTGTACGGCAATAATAGAGGCTCTTTTGGCGGCAGCGGGTTTGGTCCCTCTGCGCCGGTGGAGACTGGAAAGGAATATGACGTTGAGATTGAAGACATATCAAAGCAGGGAGACGGCATAGCCAGGATTGAGGGTTTTGTGATCTTCGTCCCGGAGACCGGGGTCGGCGATAAGGCCACCATAATGGTCGACAAGGTTATGCAGCGGTTCGCTATAGCTCACAAGGTCTGAAATCATCTTCTGCCTTAAGCGTCTTTGGGGTCCTGGGAGGCGAATTTTCGCTTTCCCCGGCCTCTATGCTGATGGACTGTCTCTCTCGCCGGAGATATGGTGATCTCTCGGGCGGAGATATCCCGTCTGAACTTCTCGCTCTTTTGCGGTGCGGTCATCGGCACAGCCGAAGATAAATATGGTAAATAAAGAATAAAATGCTGAATATTAAGGAGGAAGCCATTTGGATATGATGAGAGAAGATAATAGATCGATCTCAGAGGATAGATCGATCTCGGAAGAGAACCTGGAACGGACACTGAAAGAGGCCGCCGAAGGCTATGGAGATCTGGTGGCCATATCGGTCGTCCACAATGTGAGCATGAGAACCCTCAGATCTCGATTGAAGAAGATGCAGCAAGATGGTGCATATCAGCCAGACCCCGTCGAGAGATCTAGCGAGAAAGTGAACTGAGATGGGGGAATATAAGGCCGGGGGGCTTACCCCCGGTGGGAAGAGCATCGCATCGGAGATAGCCGGGAGGATAAGGTGGACATCCCAGGGATGGCCCGTCCCGGAAGGCCGGGAGGATCACCGGGCGCTACAGAAATGTTACTCGTGGTTGGCGTGGCGGGATCTGCCCCTGGCGACGGTCCCTGAGAACGACGACCAGTTCGATCAGTTCGTATCTTCGAACGTATTCTTGGAGATCAGGTTCGACGGCAAAGATCTCAAAAGCCTCGGTTTTGTAACGATAGAGCACGTTGAAGCTGCCGGTCTGAGAACGGGTGTCGTCATCGTTCCAGCCGCCTTTGGAGCCAAGAAGATGCTCTCGCGGCTGAAGGCGTGGAAGCTCTAAAAGAGGGAAAAGGGTGAGCCGCTGGGCCTCCCGACCCCGATCATCCAGAATCCGCCACCACCGGTCCCCCAGAAACCTCAGACCCCTTTGGCCCTGGACCACTTTTGCTCCAGACCTCTTTTCCGCCCTTCACAGAAATGGCAGAGGATCCCTCTTCCTGTACGCCAGGGCCTGGCAGACGGCGATGAGGTCGCCCCCTTCCGTCGCGACCCGGATCTCGTAGGTTGCGACCCTCTTCGACCTATCGACCTCCCTCGCCTCGGCCCGGAGGGTCTCCCCCTTCTTTGGGCTGCTGACGTAGTTGACGGTCATGCTGAGGGCGACGGCGACGGTGCCGTAGCTATTGGCAGCCACCTCGAAGGCCTCGTCGATGAGGGAGAATATCGCCCCGCCGTGGGCCATCCCGAAGATGTTCTCCATCTCTTCGGCGAACTTCATCTCCACCAGGGCGCGCCCTTCCTCCACCTCCAACAGCCTTAGGCCCATCTTCCTGGCGAAGGGCTCCTCCTCTACCCTCCCTCTGATCGCCCGAAACTTCTCATCACCCTTATTTTCACCCTTCTCCTCACCCATAAATCAGCACCATCCTGCCATTGAGATCACCTAGATAACCATTTTTCTCTCTCAGCCCCATCATCAGGCGGTCGGCTTTTTACCTTCAAGGCTACGTCTTACTATTATGGGTCCGCAAGAGGAAGATCTATATGGAAGGTCCCGGGTCGAGGCCTCCGGCGAAGGAGAGGAGCCCAAGTGGTGGGACTGTGCCGAAGGGCACAGGTTCGCCCTGGAGGTCCTACAGCTGCGGGTGAGGAGGGATATTCTGAAGCTCGTGGCGGGGGGCGTCGGATCGGTGGAGGAGGTCGCCGGGGTCTTGGGGATCGACGAGAAGCGGGCTGCCTTCCACCTCGCTATGCTGGAGAAGGCTCTCGTCGTCGAAGCTGCATCATGCGGTTACAGGGCGACCCCCACCGGCCTCTTATACCTGGAGAAGGTCGAAGGATCGCCCCCGGAAGGCTTGTAGCAATTAAACCGAAAAGATTAATACTAAGTTTGATCGTACTATCCATCGCTGTGCGGACAGCCACCTCCTGAACTCCACCGCAGGGGGATCGTGCCGGCGCCTGGCCCATCTCGACGAGACCGGGGGCTGAAGGTTGAGCGACCTTCGGTCCCCCTTTCGTTCTTGGCGGCTGCTGGGGTTCGATCGGCGAAACCGGAAGATAAGCGGCCCGCCAGGCCGGCCATAAGACCGTCTCTTCTCCTCCTTTTTCCCCCCGGGATCTAGCCGCGTCTCCCGATCCGGATGGCCGCAAATATCCTCTGGATGGCGGTGAGGTTGGAGAGGACGGCGGCGACGACGATCGCCCCCAGAAGCCAGCCGTCGCCGAATAGAAGGGCTCCTATCATCCCGGCGTAGATGAGGATCAGCCTCTCGGCCCTCTCGAGAAGCCCCCCCATCTCCACGGCCAGAGCCTCCTGGTCCTTGACGAGCCCCCGGTGGTCGGCGTAGGCCCGGACGAAGGAGGTCATCACCGCCCCGAAGATGAGGATCGCGATCCAGGCGCCTGCTGGTAAGATAAATTCGGCGCCGGGGCCGAGGTAGAAGAGCAGGCCCAGGATCAGGAGGGCCTCAACGTACCTGTCCAGGACCCCGTCGAGGAAGGCCCCCGTCGCGGAGGCTCTACCGGCCGCCCTCGCCACCGACCCGTCGACGATGTCGAAGGCTCCCGATATAAGAAATAGGATGAGCCCCGGGAGGAGCTGGCCTGCCCAGAGGGCGAAGAAGCCGCCGAAGGCGACGGCCAGGGCGAGGGCGGTCCAGCCGTTGGGGGATATGCCGAGGCGCGCGAGCCCCGCCAGGAGCCTGTCGACCTTCTTTCCGTCCACCAGACGGGACTTGAGCATCGGGGTCGAAACGGAAGGGAGGTATTAAACCTTTTTTATCCCCTTCCCCGACCTGCCTCGCGCCTCGAGGTTAGCTAGGAACCTCTCGATCCTGTCGATCGCCTCCAGGATCTCCTCCTTGGAGGTGGCATAAGAGCACCGTATGAACCCTTCGCCGCTCTCGCCGAAGGCGTTTCCGGGGACCGCCGCCACCCTCTCCTCCTTCAAGAGCTCCTCGGCGAACTCCTCGGAAGTGAGCCCCGTCCCCTGGATCGAGGGGAAGGCGTAGAAGGCCCCCTTCGGCTCGAAGCAGGGAAGGCCGAGCCTCTCCAGCTCCGAGACGAAGAGCCTCCTTCTCCGGTCGTACTCCCGCTTCATCGCCATCACCTCGCCCTCGCCCCGCCGGACCGCCTCTATCGCCGCCACCTGGGCCATGGTGGGGGCGCAGAGCATGGTGTACTGGTGGACCTTGGTCATGGCTCCGATGATGGCGGGGTCGCCTAAGGCGTAGCCTATCCTCCACCCGGTCATGGCCGAGGACTTGGAGAGGCCGTTCAAGAGGACCGTCCTCTCCTGCATCCCCTCCAGCTGGGCGAAGCTCGCGTGCTTGCCGTCGTAGGTGAGCTTGTCGTAGACCTCGTCGGATACCACCAGGAGGTCGTTCTCCACCACCAGGTCTGCGATCTCCTCCAGATCCTCCCGGGTCATGACAGCCCCGGTGGGGTTGTTGGGATAGCTCAAGACCAGGGCCTTCGTCCTCTCGGTTATCTCTCCGGCTAAGTCTTCGGGACGGAGCTTGAACTCCTCGGAGAGCCTCGTCGCCACCGGCCGGGGAACGCCCCCCGCCAGGAGGACGTCGGGGACGTAGGCGACGTAGCAGGGCTGGGGGACGATCACCTCGTCCCCGGGGTTGAGGGTCGCCCTGAAGGCGAGGTCGACGGCCTCGGAGACGCCGGTGGTGATGAGGATCTCCTCCTCGGGGTCGTAGTCGAGGGCCAGGTCCTCCTCCACCGACTCCGCCAGGACCTCCCTCAGCTCAGGAAGCCCCTTGTTGGAGGTGTAGGATGTCTGACCGCCTTCTAGGGAGTAGATGCAGGCCTCCCGGATGTGCCATGGGGTCGGAAAGTCCGGCTCCCCCACCCCCAGGCTGATGACGTCCTCCATCTCCACCACTATGTCGAAGAACTTCCTGATCCCGGAGGGGGGCATATCCCTCACCGTCGTCGAGAGGTGGGCTTCGGGCCGCCAGAGGCCGGGCTTTGCCATTGTAAGCTTCTTCTTATTCTTCTTTTCGCCGATCTCGCCGTCGGTCATGCGGTGACCACCAATCTTTTGGGCTGGGCCCTATCGTAGAGGATTACCCCGTGCTCCTTGTAGCTTTTGAGGACGAAGTGGGTGCAGGTCGACTCGACCCCCTTCAGGGTTGCTATCTTCTCGGTGACGAAGAAGGCGACGTCCTTCATCGACTTGCCCCGGACGGTGAAGGATATGTCGTGGTCCCCGGATATCAGCCTCACCGACTGGACCTCGGAGAACCGGGCTATCCTCTCGGCGATGGCGTCGTACCCCTTGTCCCGATGGAGGGAGACCTTCAGCTCCACGATGGCGTAGACGTATCCGTCGTCGATCTTCTCCCAGTTGATCATGGTCATGTACTTCCTTATGACCCCCGACTCCTCCAGGCCCTTGATCTCTCCGCTGACCTCCTCCTCGGACCGGCCCAGCAGGGTTGCGATCTCCCCGGGGGTGGCCCTGGCGTTCTCCTCTAAAACCTCCAAGATCTCTTTGGCGAAGTCCCTCATAGATCATCCCGTTCCGATCTGAAAATGATTATAGTTTTCCTTTCTGCTCTATTCTTAAGCCCATCACGTCCGCCTGGGGTGGCTGGTGGGGACGGCGGGGCGGAGCCTCTCACCACCAGTCCCTGAGGAGGATCTCGAAGAAGGACTCGTTCCATGGGGATTCTACCCGCAGGGGGGCGGGCTCCTCCGATGCGGTGAGGTTCTCGAAGTCGAAGAATATGCTCTCGCCCCTCATGATGTGGAAGAAGGGCGGATCCGTCCGGTTCCTATCTGCTGTCTCATTGAAGAGACCGTCTGCCGCCGACCGGTTCACGACCCCTATCCCCCACCCCGCCAGGAGCGCCTCCAGCTCGTCGAGGTCTCCGGTGAAGTTGAAGGCGAGGGGGTCTGAGGCTGCCGATGCCGTCGCCACCGTCGAGAAGAGCAGGAAGAATAATAGACGCAATCTATGCCTCCTTACAGGACCCTGGATTTAAGCCCCGGGCGTGATTCGAACACGCGACCTAGTGATTACAAGTCACTCGCTCTAGCCAGCTGAGCCACCGAGGCCCGCCTACCCCTCCCCCTTCAACATTTAAAGACTTTCCTCTCCTCGAACCTGCTCCAGGAGCCTGCAGCTGGCGCAGACCCCGTCGCTGGAGGGCTCGCCGCATCCGGCGCAGGGGATCGCCTCATACGATCCGGGGGGCTGGAGGTCGAGGATCCTCTCAAAACCCCTCATGATGGAGTACTTCGTCCCCGGGTGCTTCGCTTCCAGCCCGTTTAAGAGGTCCTTCACCTCCTGCCTCATCGCCCTGGATATGTAGGGGCAGGCCGCATTCTCGAAGGGGATGTCCCGGAGGATGGCGTAGAGCCCCATCTCCTTCTCGGGGACCCGGCGCAGCGGTTTAATCCTCGGGACCATGCCGGGGATCGCCCTCTTCGGCCGGAGCCTGTAGAGCCGGTCGACGTCCCCTTTGATGTAGTTGAGCATCACCGTCTGGGCCTCGTCGTCGAGGTTGTGGCCGGTGGCTAAGGCGTCGGCCCCGAGATTTCGGGCGGTTTTATTGAGGAGCCCCTTCCGGAGGACGCCGCAGAAGCTGCAGGGCCCCTGGGGATGGCCCCCGGAGGCGAGACCGTCGGTGGTGACCCCGTATTCGTCCCGGAGGCTGACGACGAGGTGCTCGACCCCGAGGCTCCGGGCCACAGCCGAAGCCGCCGCCAGGGTCCTGGGTCTGTACCCGTCGATCCCCTCGTCGATGGATACCGCCAGAAGCTCCACGTCCTCCCGGTGACCGAAGAGGTGGTGGAGGATGACGAGGAGGGAGGAGCTGTCTTTGCCGCCCGACGTCGCCACCGCCACCCTGCAGGGTCCCCCGAAGATCCTGTAGCTCCGCAGGACCTCCCTCGCCTTCCGGTGGACGTCCTCCTGGAAGTGGCGGGAGCAGAGGTGGCTGCCTGAGTACTTCTGGAATATTACTGCCCTCCCCGGGCACCTGTCGCAGACGATCATTCTACCGATACCGCGATCTGACGGTATATAATAACGTATCCCGGCCCGACGGATCCGTCCCGTCACCGCCGGATCTTGTACCTCGTTATGGCCGCCACCCCTCCCAGGGCCGATAGCCTCTTTCCAGGCTCGAACTCCGAGCTGAATATGACGACCCTCCCCCTGGCGTTGGAGACGGACCTCATCAGCTCGTCCATCTCGGGGCTTCGGACGAGATCGTCGCTGATCATCAGCGTCTCCACCGATCCGAGCGATGCCGCCTCTCTCACCTCGGCGGGGCCGTAGGCTGCCCGGCCGTCGGTGGCGATCTCCCGGAGGAGCTCCTCTATCAGGGTCGTCTCGAGGCCGAGCCTGCTCTCCTCCAGGATCTTGTCGATCGTCCCCCGGCGGAGGACCTCCTGAAACCCCGAGACTCCCATGGCGGTGGCGTCGCAGAGGACGATCCTCTCCGCCAGTTCTGGGTGGGAGGAGTCGATCCTCTTCTTGAGGTCCTCTTTGATGAACCCCGGCCCTGCCAGGATCACCTTCGCCCCTTCCGCAGCCACCCTGGAGAGCTCCTTTGCCGCCTCCTCCAAAAAATCCGATCTGCTCTCCCCGCCCTTGCCGCCCATCCCTTTCCCGCCTCCTGCCTTGATCTCCGAGGCGGTCTCTACCCCGAACTGTCGGAGGACCCCTATCGCCGCCTCCCCCTCCTCGATGAGGGCGATCACCACCTTAGGCCGTCTCGCCTCGGCGACCGCCTCCTGGATCCGAGCGAGGTCGTGGTTCCTCCAGACCTTTATGATGGAGACGTCGGTCCCCGGCTCCAGGTTGAGGGTGTGGTAGGATCCGGCGTCCTGGCCGACCTCGATCACCCCGTGGACCCGCAGCCAGCTGGAGGAGGTGGCAAACTCCACCGACTCCGCCCTGATGCCGAGGCGCACAGCCCTCCTATCTAGCTTTTCCGGCCGGAGCTTGTCGGTGGAGGCGGGGGCCTTCCGGTGGGTGAGGGCGAAGACGAGGTCTCCGGGGGCGATCAGGTGCTTGAGGTGCCAGAGGTCGTCTATCGACTCGGGGACGAGGGAGACCTCCCCCTCCTGGCCCCGGAGGCTCTTTTTGAGAACGCGCATGAGGTACCCCTCTGATCAAAAGGCTTAAATGGATTGCCCGAAAAGGCAGGGTTCGAGCCGCCATAACTCAGTTGGTAGAGTGTCTGGCTGTTAACCAGATCGTCACAGGTTCGAGCCCTGTTGGCGGCGTCCAAAATAAACGTTTCTTGGGCCTGTAGCTTAGTCCGGTTAGAGCGCTCGGCTCATAACCGAGTGGTCGCCGGTTCAAATCCGGCCAGGCCCATCATCTCAAATAAGAGAGGCTCGGCTGCGGTCTCAGCAGCCGGATGGCTCTTCTGCCGCGGTCTTGGCGAGGAGCTGCCAGTAGGATATCTTATTTATCTTGAGGCCGGTCTTCTCGGCCAGCTCCTCGGCACTGGCCTCGACCAGGTCCTGGGCGGTCTTGACCCCGGCGGCTTCGAGCTTCTCCAGGGTCTTGGGGCCGATCCCAGGGATCTTGGCCAGGGCGTCCACCTCTGCCTTCTTCTTGGCCTCCTCGGCCTTCTTCGCCTGCCACTGGTCGAAGTTGCATTGGGGGCAGCCCAGGTCCCAGGGTCGTTTGCCCTTGTTGATGATCCTGATATGATACATCCCGTGGTCGGAGCAGACCTTGTCGGTGACGACGATCATCCCGAATTTGGGGAGGGGGAGCGTTTTGGTGCATTCGGGGTAGCCGGCGCATCCGATGAACCTGCTCCCCCGCCTCCCCCTCCTGATGATCAGCTCGTTGCCGCAGGAAGGGCAGTCGCCGACGATCTTGTCGGTTCGCAGCCCCTCCCGGAGGGTCGTCTCTATCTCCCCCTGATTCTGGAGGAGGTCGTCGAAGACGGCGTCGAGCATCGACCTGGACTCCTCGATAACCTTCTCTTCTCCGATCTTCCTCTCGGCGATCTTCGTCATCTCCTCCTCCAGGGTCCGGGTCATATCCGGCTTTGTAATGGTGGGAGAATGGCGTTCCAGCGCCTCGATGACGGCGTAGGCGGTGTTCGTAGGCTTCATGGGGTTTCCCTGGACGTAGGCTCGGGCGTAGAGCTTGCTTATTATTTCGTGCCTCGTCGACTTCGTCCCAAGGCCGAGCTCGTCCATCAGCTTCACGAGCCTCCCCTGGCCGTACCTCGAAGGAGGCTGAGTCTCCTTGTCCATAATCTCTTTTCCCAGGACTGATAGCTTCTCCCCCTGGGAGAGGGTGGGGAGGATCTGCTCTGCCGCCTTGCTGTAGGGGTAAGATGCCCTCCATCCCGCCTCGATCTGCCGGGCGCCCATGGCCCTGAAGGGCTCTCCACCGATGTCGAGCTGGACGTTCATGACGATCCATCGGGACGGCTCTGAGAGGGTCGCAAAGAAGCGCCTGACCACCAGCTCGTAGATCTTCCACTGGTCGGGCTTCATATCCTTCTTGGTGGCCGGAGCCGTCGGGTATATCGGAGGGTGGTCGGTCGAGAACCTCTTCCCCCTGGTGGGGACCATCGGCCCCTTCAGCACCCTCTCGGCGTCCTCCCGGAACGGCCCCTTCTTGAAGGCCGAGACGAGGTCCCGGAGGTCGAGGGTTGGGGGGTAGACGGTGTTCTCGGTCCGGGGGTAGCTGATGAACCCGCTGGTGTAGAGCCACTCTGCGATCCTCATGGCGTTGGATGCTGAAAAGCCGATGCCGCTTGCGGCGCTGATGAAGGAGGTGGTGTCGAAAGGGGCTGGAGGCCTGTCGGTCCTCGTCTTCTCCTTTATGGATACGACGGTGGCCGCGTCCCCGAGGTTCTCGAATATGGACCTCGCCAGGTCGCCGTCCCAGATCCTCCCCTTCTCGTGTTTCACCCGGAGGTCCTTCTCCAGGTCTGCGTATATCTCCCAGTACGGCTGGGGCTTGAACGCCTCGATCTCCTTCTCCCGATCGACGATGAGGGCCAGAGTCGGAGACTGGACCCTCCCCACCGAGAGAAAGCCCTTCCCGAGCCTTCCGGAGGTGATGGATATGAACCGGGTGAGGGCTGCGCCCCAGATCAGGTCCACCACCTGCCTCGCCTCTCCGGAGGATGCGAGGTCGAAGTCCACCTCCCCCGGGGATTTGAAGGCGTCCAGGATCTCCCCTTTGGTTATGGCGCTGAACCTGACCCTGTCGGCCTCGATCTTCGGGTTCGCCTCTTCTGCTATCCGGAGCGCCTCGACGCCGATGAGCTCCCCCTCCCGGTCGTAGTCGGTGGCGATGGTGATCCTGTCTGCATCCGCTCCGAGGTCTTTGAGGGCGGATACTATCTTCGCCTGGGTGGGCTTCGTCACCACCTGGGCGTGGATCAGATCTCGGTAGTCCACCTTCTGCCAGTTGTTATATCCTGGCGGATAGTCCACTCCGACGATATGGCCGGAGAGCCCCATCACCACCTTTTCGTCGAAATGGAACGTCTCGATCCCGTGGACCCGTTTGACCTTGGGCTTGGTGCCGGCGAGGATCTGGGCTATCCTCTTGGCAACGTTGTGCTTTTCCGCAATGATGAGATGCATCCGCTCTCCGCCAGTTCCGGATATGATATAAGTAACTATCGCAACCTGGCCAGGGACCGTCAGCGGTAGGCTCTGGAGGGCGCAAGGCCGAGGAGAGGGCGCTTCCGGTCCTCTCATGGGCTCTTATTCCCCTCCCATCGCGCCCTACCCCTGGACCTTATGTTTACAGATAATACTTATTATGTGGAACTGGTCTGAGACTGTTATCCCATTGTAACACAATCACATACATTTGGTATACATATAATAAAAATTCTATCAGATATCCTTCCCGACCTCAGAGGCACCAGGGTCGATATGGGGGGATAGTTTGGTCATAATGGGGCCATAACTCAGACTATTGGGGTAATCATATCGATATATTAATCATATTTTGTTCTGCGAGCCTTTAAAGCCGTTGATTTATCGGTTTTTCACACTTCCAAACATATTTTTACACATTCGAATAAATGTATTGTTATGAAATGGATCGCACAAAAACTTTAAGTAGCGATATGACCATGGAGAATTAAGCGGGAGACTGTAGTGAATAGGATCATCGCTGGGTATGATGGATTTAGGATTTGGTCATACCGTTCGCTCCGGCAGCCCTGATTTGTTCAGTCTCCTGCCAAAAGGTAAAGGAGGATAAAGAACGTGTCTGACAAAATAGACCTCTATAGTGACCGTGGCGTTCTTTTAAAGAGTGACGTTGACCTGAGCGCCGTCAGCCCACTCAAGAACGCGGCGATGAAGAAACTGATCAACCTGACCAAGCGGACCGTGGCTGTCAACCTGGCAGGAATCGAGAACGCTCTTAAGGCCGGCAAGGTCGGAGGACAGGGGAGGCAGATCAAGGGACGCGAGCTGAAATACGACGTCACCGCCAACGCTGACGCCCTCGCCGCCAACATCAAGACGCTGCTCCAGGTAGAGGACGGGGACGACACCAACGTCCAGATTCTGGGCGGAGGAAAGCAGCTCCTCGTCCAGATCCCCACTGCCAGGGTTGACGTCGCATCCGAGTTCGTCGTCGGAATGACGGCAGCCGCCGCCGCCACCACCGAGGCGCTCGTTACACAGTTCAAGGCAGGTATGTTTGAAGCCCCCATGATCCACGCCGCGGTCTGGGGCCAGTACCCGCAGACAGTCCCCATGTCGGGCGGAAACATCGCCTCTGTCCTCAACATCCCCCAGAACGATGAAGGTCTCGGCTTCGCTCTGAGGAACATCATGGCAAACCACATCGCTGCCATCACCAAGAGGAACGCCATGAACGCTGCAGCCCTCTCTTCCATCTACGAGCAGATCGGAAACTTCGAGATGGGCAACGCCATGGGCATCTTCGAGAGGTACCAGATGCTCGGCCTCGCCTATCAGGGGCTCAACGCCAACAACATGGTCTATGACCTGGTGAAGGCCAACGGCAAGACCGGAACGATCGGGACCGTCGTCCAAAGCGTCGTCGAGAGGGCCATAGAGGACAAGGTCATCAAGGCCGGCGAGAAGCTCCCCTCCGGGTTTGTCATGTATGAGGCGATCGACGTCTCCAAGTGGAACGCCTACTGCGCGGCAGGCACCCTCGCCGCCACCATGGTCAACTGCGGCGCCCTTCGAGGCGCTCAGGCCGTCTCCTCAACCCTGCTGTACTTCAACGACGTCATGGAGAAAGAGACTGCACTGCCCGGCTGCGACTGGGGCAAGGTCATGGGAACTGCCGTCGGCTTCTCCTTCTTCAGCCACTCCATCTACGGCGGCGGCGGACCAGGCGTCTTCAACGGCAACCACGTCGTGACGAGGCACTCTCGAGGGTTCGCCATTCCTTGCGTCTCCGCGGCCGTCGCCCTGGACGCAGGAACCCAGATGTTCACTCCGGAGATGACCTCCGGGCTGGTGGGCACCGTTTATGGCGAGATCAAGGAGTTCCGCGAGCCTATCGTATCAGTTGCGGAGGCTGTATAGATAGGTTGAGTGTGCATGGTCACTAAATCAGACACGGAACCGGTCCAAATAGAGATCTTCCCTCAAAGGTTTCTAAAGCCTGCGACCGCCCAGCGCCTACTCGAGGAGATTTACAAATCGGGGGGCATCCTCCGGATCATGGTCCAGGGCCCGAACCTTCCAAGGGCGGTGCCCTATGGTCCAGGAAAGGGGATTCCCATCGAGGAGCATATGAACATGCTCCTGGAACTCGGAGACCAGGCCCTGGAGCTCAGAGTGAAGGTGGGGAGGATCTGGCTGGAGCTGGATAACGAGGAACGGATTGAGGGTGTCAAAGCGGCATGTGAGCGAGTGCTGCCTTATACCTTCAGCATCAAGAGAAAGCAACTATTTCACACCAAGCCGACCGTCTCGGACTACGCCAAGTACGGGAGCGAGGTGGAGGATAAGAGGATCCTTGGACTGGTCGATCCGAAGGCCAAGAGAGAGAGAGATTTGGCCATACTGTCTGATACAGGTGGTGACGCATAACATTTTCAAAAGGAGGTTTAGGATATGGCATACAAACCCCAATATTATCCAGGCACGACGTCTGTTGGAGTCAACAGGCGAAAGCACATGTCCGGCGATCTGGAGAAGCTCAGAGACCTCTCCGACGCGGACGTAGTAACCATAATGGGCCACAGGGCGCCCGGCTCAGACTACCCCAGCACCCACCCGCCCCTGGCCGAGATGGGAGAGCCCGACTGCCCCATAAGGCAGCTCGTCACGCCCACCCCAGGAGCCGCCGCTGGAGACAGGATCAGGTACTCCCAGTTCGCCGACTCCATGTACAACGCCCCCGCAATCCCCTACTTCAGAAGCTACTGGGGAGCGATCAACTGCAGAGGATGCGACCCAGGAACCCTCTCCGGAAGACAGATCATCGAGGCGAGAGAGAGAGATATTGAGCAGTACACCAAGGTCCAGATGGACTCCGAGATGACCGACCCCGCCCTCGCCACCATGAGAGGCTGCACCGTCCACGGTCACTCCCTGAGGCTCGACGAGGACGGCATGATGTTCGACATGCTCGCCAGAACCGAGCTCGGATCCGATGGAAACGTCTACTACGTCAAGGACCAGGTAGGCATCCCCCTGGACAGAAAGGTCAACGCTGGAAAGCCCATGAGCGACGCAGAGACCAAGAAGAGGACCACCATCTTCAGGTGCGACAACATCTCCTTCGGTGGACCCTGCACCGCAGAGAAGAGGACCCTCGACGAGGGACTGATCACCCTGCACCACATGTGGGAGCGGAGAAGCAAGTGGGGATTCAGGCCAGAGTAAATGGTGGTGATTAAAGATGGGAAAGATTCACACTAAAAAGCTGTTCGTAAAGGCTTTGAACAAGAAGTTCGGCAAGGACTTCGACCTCAGCGGCACAAAGACCGCCTATGAGAGGCTGGGGCCCGAGCAGAACGCCCGTAAGAGAGAGTTCATGGAGGCCTCCAAGAAGCTGGAGGGCAAGCGTGGCATCTCCATGTACAACCCCTACCTCCACGCCGGCGGCGTGCCGCTGGGCCAGAGGCAGCTCGTCCCCTATAAGCTCTCCACCACCGAGTACATCGTAGAGGGTGACGACCTTCACTTCGTCAACAACCCCGCCATGCAGCAGATGTGGGACGACATTCGAAGGACGATCGTCGTCGGTCTGGACATGGCCCACGAGGTGCTGGAGAAGCGTCTGGGCAAAGAGGTCACCCCTGAGACTATCAACAACTACCTCGAGATCCTCAACCACGCCATGCCCGGCGCGGCCGTCGTCCAGGAGCACATGGTGGAGACTCACCCTGCCCTCGTCGACGACTGTAACGTCAGGATGTTCACAGGCGACGACGACCTCGCGGACGAGATCGACGATCAGTACCTGGTCGACATCAACAAGCTCTTCCCCGCCGAGCAGGCGGAGGAGATCAAGGCGGCCATGGGCAAGACCTCCTGGCAGGCGATCCACATCCCGACGATCGTATCCAGGACCTGCGACGGCGGTACCACCTCCAGGTGGAGCGCGATGCAGCTTTCCATGACCTTCATCGACGCCTACAACATGTGCGCCGGTGAGGCAGCTGTGGCCGACCTCGCCTTCGCCGCGAAGCACGCTGCCGTCATCCAGATGGCCGACATGCTCCCCGCCAGAAGGGCAAGGGGCCCCAACGAGCCCGGTGGACTCTCCTTCGGCTTCCTCGCCGACATGGTCCAGACCTCCAGGACGAAGGCCTTCGACCCGCCCCAGGTCTCCCTGAACGTCGTCGCCGCCGGCGCGATGCTCTACGACCAGATCTGGCTCGGAAGCTACATGTCCGGTGGTGTCGGGTTCACCCAGTACGCCACGGCAGCCTACACCAACGACGTCCTCGACGACTTCTCCTACTACGCCTGCGACTACGGCCTGGACAAGTTCGGCGACTGGGGATCCGCCCCCGCCACCCTGGAGACCTCCAAGGACATCGCCACCGAGACGACCCTCTACTCCATGGAGCAGTACGAGGCCTACCCGACGATGCTGGAGGACCACTTCGGCGGTTCTCAGAGGTCTGCGGTCATGGCCGCCGCCAGCGCCATCGGCTCTGCATGCCTCACCGGCAACAGCCAGTCCGGCCTCGCCGCCTGGTACCTCAGCCACCTCATCCACAAGGACGGCTGGGGGAGGATGGGCTTCTTCGGATACGACCTGCAGGACCAGTGCGGTCCGACCAACGTCTTCAGCTACCAGGGCGACGAGGGCTCCCCCCTCGAGCTGAGAGGCGCGAACTATCCGAACTACGCCATGAACGTCGGCCACCAGGGCGAGTATGCAGGCATCTCCAGCGCCGCTCACGCGGGCCGCCACGACGCCTACGCATGCAACCCCCTGATCAAGGTCTGCTTCGCCAACCCCGCCCTCATCTTCACCTGGGACGACATCCGCAAGGGATTCGGCATGGGTGGAGCAAGAGAGTTCCGCGCCGCCGGCGAGAGATCCCTGGTCATGCCAGCACTGTAGGCGAACCCGCCTACAACCCTTTTTTTTCTTTTTTATTCCTCTATTCGGCTTTTCCTCGTCAAAATACATCCTCCTGGCTACGTACCTTTCATCTGAGATCACCCGGGGGCTGAGCCCGACCGGCTTGATCATCAGGGACGGTACAGTGCCGCCTCACCCCCGACGAAGGTAATCTGAGGTCGCAGCACCGGCGACATTTCAAAAAATAATTTCAAAAAATAGGCGGATGACGGCCGATAGACTGATGGCGCCTCTTTAATAGACGCCCTGAGAAGAGGTCCAAAAGAGGGTCCCTAAAAAGGGGCCCTAAAATTGGGCGGATCCGCCTCCTCCAGGACCTCTGCCGCCTTGGCCGGAGCCTCGACCTCCCTGGCCCCGACCCCGGCCGCCCCCTGGCCCGGAACCGATCCCCCCGTGGGCGGGAGCCGTCGCCCCGGAGATGGGAGGAAGCTCTCCTCTCTTGAACTGCTCGGCGGCGTCCCTCACCGTGCCGCCTCGGCTCTGATATACGTTGATCTTTGCGGCCGAGAGGGTCTGTATGGCGTTGGGGCCCACGTTTCCGGTGACGAGCGCCCCAACACCGAGGCCGGCGAGCCTCTGGGCCGCCTGGATCCCGGCGCCCCCCCTGGCGTCGGCGCTGGTGTTTTCAACCGACTCCACCGCTGAACTCTCCAGATCGACCAGCACAAAGAAGGGAGCCCTTCCAAACCTCGGATCTATAGGGGAATCGAGCCCCTCTGCCGCTGCAGTTACGCACAATTTCATAAGACACCTCATCTACCTTGTTAGTTCAAACCGTCCGGCATTTATGCGTTATTGGGACAATATATATAACGATTTTGCTAGCCCCTCTCCGGATCCCCCCACCCCTTCAGAGTTCGATCGACGACCGTCTCCAGTCGATCCGCATCCGTCTGGACCGTCTCCACCCCCGCCTCGGCGAAGACGTATCCGGGACCTTTTCCGGTGAGGTCCTCCCTGGTGACGACGGCGTCGGGTTTATACCCCAAGAGAAATCCCGCCACCTTGAGACCTCTCCCCTTCGTCAGATCGAGGTGGGGGTTGGCCACCACCTCCTGCCTCACCATCGCCCTCTGCCGCAGGTCGATATCCACCAGGGCGAAGTAGGGGGCCTCTCCGAAGTGGCCGCTCACCTCCCCTGCGGGACCGGCCAGGGGGATGGCGTAGCGGAGGCGGATCTTCTTCTCCGGCTCGTAGTGGATTAGGACCCGGGCCACGTAGGGGAACTTCTTGCGGATCTCTCCCTCGATCACCACGCTCCTCTGATGCGCCCTCCGCAGGTCTCTTATCCGGAAGGCCACCTCCGCCTCTACGAAGATATAGCGGCCGGAGTTTCGGGCGGTGACCGCCTTGACGGAGGTGACCGTCGGATCGGCGAGGATCGTCTCCCTGATCCCCTCCAGGGTGGCAGGGTCGACGGAGGCGTCCAGAAGGACCCTCATGCCGCTCTTCAAGATCTCCCAGCCTCCTCTGACGACGAAGAAGGCGATGAGGAGGGCCGCCGCCCTGTCGAGAGGCAGGCCGAACCTCTGGCCGATCAGGGCGAAGAGGACGAGGGATTCCGTGAGGGCATCGGCCTTGAACTGGGTCCCGTCCGCCACGAGGCCGGGGGAGTTGGCGGCCTCTCCGGCCCTCACCTCGTAGAGGCCGAAGAGGAGGGGGACGGGGATCAGGGCGGCGACGGCGAATATGATCCAGTCGTCGTAGACCGGGGCGGTCTCCACCGCCACCGCATGGCGGGCGATCTCGAAGGCGGATAGAAAGATCATGAGGGCTATGAATATCGAGAAGACGTTCTCCACCTTGTAGAGGCCGTAGGGGAAGCTCTTGCTCTTCCTCTCCGATATGGAAAGCCCCAGGATCAGGGCGGCGGAGTCGAAGACGTCTACGAGGGAGTGGAGGGCGTCCGCCTTCAGGGCGAGGCTGCCGGAGACGGTGGATAAGAAGAGCTTGATGGTGAAGAGGGCGACGTTTATGAGGAGGGAGTAGACCGCCACCCTCATTATCGGATGGCTCCCACCGGACCGCCCCTCCTCCCTCCCATCCCCATCGCCGTCGTTGGACACCTATCCTCCACCTCATCTCGGCGGTGCGACCTCCGGACCACCGGCGCCCCCGCCTCGAGCCTCAGAGCTGCGAGGAGATCATCTCAGCCATATCGACTATGGCATCCGCCACCTGCCCCTCCATCTCCACCACAGCCATTCCGGCGACCATCGCCTCCACCACCACCGGGTCGAAGGGGATCCTCCCGACGATCTTTGCGCCCCACTCCCGGGATCGCTCTTCTATCGAGAGGGCTGCCTCGGGGTTGAGGTCGAACTTATTTATGCAGACCAGGGGCTCGATCCCGAAGTGGCTCACCAACCCCAGGATCCTGTCCAGGTCGTGGGCGCCGGAGATCGTCGGCTCGGTGACCACCAACGCCAGATCGGACCCCGTCAGGGAGGCGATGACGGGACAGCCTATCCCCGGAGAGCCGTCGATCAGTATCAACTCCAGGTCATGATTCTCCGCCACCTCCCGGGAGATCTCCCGAACCATCGTCACCAGCTTCCCCGAGGCCTCCTCCCCGGGAAAGAGCTGTGCATGAACCAGGGGTCCGAATCTCGTATCTGAGATGAAGGCGTACCCTGAGAGCCTCTCTTCCATGGTGATGGCATCAGCCGGGCAGACGAGGGTGCATACGCCGCACCCCTCGCAGAGGAGAGGGTCGATCTTCTGGCTCATCGCCGCACCGAAGCGGCAGTGCTCCTCACAGGAGCCGCAGGAATTGCATCTGGACGGATCTATCACCGCCATCTTCATCCCGGAAAACTCTCTCTTCTCCCTCACCTGCGGCTTCAATATCAGGTGGAGGTCCGGGGCATCGACATCGCAGTCGGCTATCACCGCCCTGCCTCTGCTGAGGGCTGCCAACGACGCCAGGATGGAGGTCTTTCCCGTCCCGCCTTTGCCGCTGACGACGGTTATCTGCTTCACGATATCATCTCCTCCATCTCGGTCCAGAGATCCGAGAGCTTCCCGGCCCATTCAGGCATCTCTCGGATGAAGATCCCTCCCCGGGAATATATCTCTGCGATCCTCCGGCTCATGGGTATCTCCATGAGGAGGGGAATATCCCTCTCCTGCAGGTATCGGTAGACTGCTCTGTCGCCGATCCCGCTCTTATTGATCAGCACGCCGTGGGGTATCTGCATATCTTCCAAGACCTTCACAGCGATCTTCAGATCGTAGAGGCCGAAGGGCGTAGGTTCTGTTACCAGGAGGCAGAAGTCCGACCCCCTCACCGCCTCCACCATGGGGCAGGAGGTACCTGGCGGCGAGTCGACGATCACCCTCTCACAGCCGGCCATCTCCTTCACCGCCCGTATGAGGGGTGTCGTCCTCGCCTCCCCGATCCGTAGCTCCCCCCAGACGAGATCCGCAGGGCCTGCTCTGGCGTGATGGATCCTTCCCATCTTTCGGGACCCTTCGGATATCGCCTCCTCTGGACAGGCTATGACGCAGCCGCCACAGCCATGACATAGCTCGGGAAAGATCAGGACCTCGCCGGGAAAGACCGCCAGGGCGTGAAAGGCGCAGAACTGGGAGCATTCGCCGCAACGGCTGCATCTATCCTCGTCGACGACGGGGATGGGGACGGAGAACTCCGCTTCCTCTATCATCTCTTTATCCGGAAAGAATAGATGGGCGTTCGGCTCTTCTACGTCGCAGTCCGCCAGGGTCACCCGCCCGCCGGGGAGGGATGCGGCGAGGTTTGTCGCCACCAGGGTCTTTCCAGTGCCTCCTTTGCCGCTAGCTACAGATAAGATCAGATGATCATCTCCTGAATATTCGGATATTTGAGGGCGGCGGAATATATCATTGATGGAGTCGGAATCGGTCCGTGGCTCGGATGCGGGACGGCCGCATCCAAAATGAGAGGGGGAGGGCTTTGCGAAGGATTATTTCGATCGCAGCGCCTCGATACGCTCTCGGATATTCGCCAGATCCAGCTCCAGAATCCTCGCCGCCTCCTCCAGGCGGATGATCTCCTCGGCGGGCGAAGGAGCCGGGACCTCGCCGTAAAAGGGGGCGAAGGTCCCTCTTCCCCGCCATCCTCTCCCGGTGCACCAGGGGTTTCTCCAGCCACCGCCGAGGGCTCTGGAGCCGATCCACCAGGGTCCAGTTCCGTCTTTCCATGGCATCTCTTTCTCACCTAATCCTCTATTTCGGCGGGGATCTATCCGGAACCCGCGCCTTAATAGTACCTTATGAGACTATATACTTAAATCTTTTCATCCGCCAAGGTTCAAATACAACATTAGCATAGTGATATTCATGAGCCCCCCCCGAGGAAGACGGAAAGGAAGACGGTGGATCTCCGAGATGCCCCCGGTGAGGAGCTTTCTTCCGGACGGCTGCCCTCAGACCGAGGCGACATTCCTCAATCTGGAGGAGCTGGAGGCGGTCAGGCTGGTGGATCTCTTGGGTCTGGAGCAGGAGGAGGCGGCCTTCTACATGGGGATATCGAGGAAGGCCCTCTGGAACGATCTGACCAGCGCCCGAAAGAAGATCGCCACAGCCCTCGTCTACGGGATGGGGATCCGGATAGAAGGCGGAAGCTACGTCCTCAGAGAGGTCCGGCCCGGGGGTCAGGAGGAAGACGCGGCTGCGGCCTCCCGGGAGGCGGCCCTCTCCCTTCTGGAGAGGGAGCTGGAGCAGTTGAGCTCCAGGCTGGACCGGCTGAAGGAGAGGATGGAGTCCCTCCGAGGGGGGGAGGAGGCGGCCCCCAGGGGAGAAGGGTCGCCGTAGCTCACCCTCCATCAGACGATATGCTCTCTGTACTTCTCGAGAAGCTCCATCACCCTTCTCACGTCTCTCCCCTGGACCCTCGCCTCCTCCAGGAAGGCGGAGTAGGTCCCTTCGTCGACGATCCGGGGGACCGGCCTGCAGCTCATGCCGTGGAGGAGGAGGTCGAAGCATCTCGCCTCTGCCGCTGAGAGCTGCAGGGGCCTGTAGTCGCCGGTCTCCTCCTGGTAGAGTAGGTTATCTTCTCTCGGCAGGTCCAGGACGAGGCTGGCGAGGGGCGTCCCCGGTATCGGCTCTGCCACGCTGCAGAAGACGTCGTCGAGGACCGCCTCTTCCATGAAGTCCAGGGTCGCCTGATAGTCCTCCTCCGTCTCGCCGGGGTAGCCGACGATGAAGCTGCCCCCCACCTTGACGCCGCACCGGTGGGCTAGCTCCACAGCCTCCAGGTTCTTCTCGGGGGTCGTCCCCTTCTTCATCGCCTTCAATATCTCCTCGGATCCCGACTCGATCCCGAAGAAGACCCAGCCGACGGTGTACCTCCTCACCGCCTCCAGGATCTCCTCGTCGACGAAGTCGACCCTCATGTCGGGGACGGAGAGGTTCCTGGGACCCAAGATCCCGGCGAGGGCCTCCAGAAGGTCGATGAAGGCCTTCTTGTTCACCGTCCCGCCGTATCCGAAGAGGGTTCCGGTCCCGCCGCTGACGGCGACCCGGGAGACCCCCATCCTCTTCATCTCCCGGACCTCTCCGAGGATGTTATCCAGGGATCTGGACCGGATCGATCTGCCGAAGAACCGGGGTACCTGGCAGAAGGTGCATCCTCCAAGGCAGCCCCGGTGGGTCTCGATGTAGACGTTGGCTCCCCGGATGTTCTGGCTCTTCAGGTCTTCGGGGATCAGGGGCATGACGTGGTCGAGGTCGGAGACGGGGATCGGCTCGGTCTTGACCACCTCCCCGCCCTGACAGAAGGCGACGCCGGGGATATCGGTGCAGGCCCCTCTCTCGACGAGGTCGGCGGCGATCTCTTCCCCCTCCCCCATGACGACGCCGTCGACCTCCAGCTCCCCCAGGACTATCTCGGGGACGAGGCCGACGGGCCCTCCTACGTATATCCTCTGAGAGCCTCTGGCGAACCCCCTGACGTCGGGGTCCAGGAGCTGGGAGGTGGAGAAGAGGCTCAGGAGGGTCACCTCCCCCCTGGATCGAAGGTCCCTGGTGATGGATACGCAGTGGCCCCGGTCCCGCAGGACGCCGCCCAGGACCAGGGAGCCGTAGGTATAGATCCTGGGGGAGACGATAGTCGTCTTCATGGAGAGACCCCCAGGCCGTTGATCTCCTCGATCAGCTCGGCGAAGGCCTCCACCTCCACCTCGATCACCTCCTCGGGGGTCATGCTGATCGACATCTCGCCGTCGACGGTGAGCCGGTCGGGCCCCCGCCGGACGAGCCGTGAGACGCCGTCCCTCGATAGGACCTTTCTGATCTCCGGGTCGAAGGCCATCGTCCTTCCGGGGAGGATCACCGTCTCCTGGACCTTAGACAGGTCGAGGGCGAGGAGGTCCTGGATCGTTATGAGGCAGCCTATATCCTTATCGACGGCGACGACGTTGACGAGATCGCCCAATTCCGCGAAGATCGCCGATAGGAGGGGTCCGGCGACGGAACTGGTGATGACCGTCGCCCTCTTCCTGAGGGGAGGGAGTCTCCGGATGGCGTCCTTATGGTGGGCGAGGGCGAAGGGGGATTTCGTCACCGGGTCCCAGAGGGGGGTCCCCGCCACCCTGAAGGAGTACTTCTCGTTAGTCTGCGTCACTATATCCCGGAACTCATCGATGGTGTGGGGGACGACGCCCGGAATGATCGGCTCGTTTCCGAGGATCAGACCCTGCTCTCTCTTATTCGCAAACCTCATCAGGATCAGGTTCTTGACCCCCATCTCCTCCAGGTCCCGGCAGGTCCGGTCCAGGACGGGGCCGTCGTTTACCCCTGGAACGAGGACGCAGGCGGCGTAGACGTCGCACCCTTCGGCGAATTTTCTCAAATTAGAGAGGGCCGCCTCGGGGTTTCTGTCGTTCATATGCCTCCTTCGAAGCTCCGGGTCGGTGGAGAAGACGGTGAAGGAGACCTCCCTCACCCCCGCCTCCATGAGGGCTTCGGCCTCGTCTCCCCGGACAAACCCCTTCCCGCTAGTGTAGCCGAGGTGGATGGGGACTCCACCCTGCCCCACCATCCGGGCGAGGTCGAGGAGGCGGGGGTAGCAGCTGAGGTCGCCGCCGCCGCTGATCGTCACCTTATCCGGCCTCCTTCCGAAGGCCGCCCCCGCCACCTCCACCGCCACCGTCTCCAGGGGCTTGAAGCCGGGGTACGCCTCGGCGATAGCCCGGGAGCAGTAGTCGCATCCTTTGGCAAAGGGGAGGCACCTCTTGCATCCGAAGGGACGAAGCCCTTCGGTCTTTACACCCTTGAAGTAGCAGTAGCTGCAAAAGCCCTTACAGTCGATCCCGGGCCTTCCCCCGACGTCCGCCAGAATCTCCATCAGCAAACTCTCCGGATGGGGGTCGTCCCCGGGGGGTAAAGCCTTTGCGGGACGGCCGGGGGGAAAGGGGATGGGGCGGATGAGAATCGACCTATCCAAGATACGCATCTGTGCCGAAAGATCGGAGATCTCATCTTCGATCCCCTCTCCCCCTCCCTCTCCTCCCTTCCTCCCCGATACGGTCCCGGAGGAGTCTTCGCCGGGGACGAGAAGACTTATATCAAAATAAGCCCCAGACCTCCTCTAATGGAGCGGTCTGTCATCCTCGTCTCAGGAAAGGTCCAGAAGGTCGGCTACAGGTCGAAGGTCATAGCCCTGGCCCAGGAGATGGGGATCATCGGATGGGTTGGAAACCTCCCCGACGGGAGGGTGAAAGTCGTCGCCGAGGGAGATGCTGCGGCCCTGGACCGGTTCGCCACCGCCCTGAAGGTCAAAAACTCCCTCATCGACGTTGCGGCCGTCGAGGTGGAGCGGCACGATGCCACCGGCGAGTTCGACGACTTCTCGAAGCGGGTGGATAGGGGGGAGACGGACTCGAGGCTCGACAGGTCTGCCGAGCTCCTCAAGGAGCTGATAGACGTCACCAGGCACGGCTTTTCCGATCTGGGGCAGAAGATGGACCGGATGCTCGACAAGCAGGACATAATGATCGATAAGCAGGATGAGACCATAGCGGCGATTAAGGGGATCGATTTAAAGATGGACCAGATGCTCGACAAGCAGGACATAATGATCGATAAGCAGGACCAGATGCTCGACAAGCAAGACATAATGATCGAAAAGCAGGACCAGATGCTCGACAAGCAGGACGAGACGACGGGAGAGGTCCGGGGGCTGCGGTCCGATATGAAGGGGAGCTTCGATATGCGGCTTGAGCGGATCGAGACGGCCCTTAAGGAGAAGGGGATCATCTGAGGGGCCGGGCCGCCGCCCCTGCCCTCTGCCCCCCCGCCCCTGGTCGCTTCCTCTTCCTCCTCCTATCCCCTCCCTTCCTCCTCGCCCTCGCCCTCGCCCTCTCCTCCCCCTCCTCCTGCGGCTCCGCCCCGCCGCCGATCCGCCGGCCTGCCGCCCGTCCGGACCGCCCGCATCTCCGGCCGGGGATGGAGGAGGTCTTCCGGGATCGCCCCCGCCCCTCCGGCGGGCCGGGCCGGCCCCGACCGGCGCGAAGATAGGAGGGACTTGCGGCCGGGAATGTGTGCATATTTTGTGATGTGGCAGCTTTGTCATTCTAAAGCATAACCGCCCTCCGGCCCCGCGGTCGGGTCTTCTCCCCCCGGCAACAGACCCCCGGATCGGAGGATCTCCCCCCTCTCAGCCTGCGGCCCCCCGGCGCCGGAAGCGCCGGTCCCGACGCAAAAGTTGGCCAGCAAATCGCGAATTTCAGGGCAAAAACCCCCCCGCCGGGGATGGGGCCCGCCGGGTCCCCCTCGCCAGAATTCCAACTATTGTCATATTATCCTGGCCTTCCGGGTAGGTCTTCCGCCCCCCGGGTCCTCTCTCCTCCCGCTCCTCTTCTCCTTCTCTTTCCTTCTCCACCGCCACCTCCTATCCCGTCTCTTCCTCCCCGCCCTCGCCCTCTCCTTCCCTTCCCCCTCCTCCTGCGGCTCCGCCCCGCCGGCCTGCCGCCCGTCCGGACCGCCCGCATCTCCGGCCGGGTATGGAGGAGGTCTTCCGGGATCGCCCCCGCCCCCCCGGCAGGCCGGGCCGGCCCCGACCGGCGCGAAGATAGGAGGGACTTGCGGCCGGGAATGTGTGCATATTTTGTGATGTGGCTGCTTTGTCATTCTAAAGCATAACCGCCCTCCGGCCCCGCGGTCGGGTCACCTCCCCCCCCGGCGACAGACCCCCGGATCGGAGGATCTCCCCCGCCTCAGCCTGCGCCCCCCCGGCGCAAAAGTTGGCCAGCAAATCGCGAATTTCAGGAAAAAAAAACCCCCCACCGCCGGGGATGGGGCCCGCCGGGCACCCCTCGCCAGAATTCCAACTATTGTCATATTATCCTGGCCTTCCGGGTAGCTCTTCCGCCCCCCCAGGTCCTCTCTCCTCCCGCTCCTCTTCTCCTTCTCTTTCCTTCTCCACCGCCACCTCCTCCTCCCATCCCGTCCCTTCCTCCCCGCCCTCGCCTTCTCTTCCTCCTTCCCCCTTCTCCTGCGGCTCCGCCCTCGCCCCCTTCCCCGGCAGGTTCACCAACGTCGTCGAGGTCGACGCCCGGTCCGTCGACGGCCCCGTCGTCGAGCCGGTCTACGTCGCCTCCGTCGTCCAGGTGGGGGCCGCCGAGGAGTGCGGCCCCACCGGCTGCGGTATCTGGCAGCCTCCGGCCTGGGAGTTCATATCCCGCGGGTCCGACCCCGACCTCCTCGCCTGTGACCTTCTCACCTCCTCCGCCGGCTGCACCGCCTCCGGCTGCCCCCTCGCCCCCGGCCCCTGACGGGCCGGAAAACTTTTAGTAGCTTGGGATATCTGGGGAAGACCGTGTCTTCGAAGAGGCCCTTCCACGTGATGATAATCCCCACGTTGGGCTGTCCGTCCAGCTGCGGCTACTGCTGGTCCTCCGACGAGAGCTCGCCGGTGATGACCGTCGAGACTGTCAAGGAGATCGTCGGCTGGCTTGGGGGTTTCCGGGACGACCCCGTCACCTTCACCTTCCACGGCGGCGAGCCGCTCCTCGCCGGCCCCGACTTCTACCGGGAGGCTCTCCACCTCCTCACCGACGGCCTGCGGGACCGGAAGATCGCCTTCGCCCTCCAGACGAACCTCTGGAAGATGACCCCGGAGATGGCCGCCGTCCTCGCCGAATACAGGGTCCCCATCGGCTCGAGCCTCGACGGCCCGAAGGACTTAAACGACCTTCAGAGGTCGGCGGGCTACTTCGATAAGACGATGGCAGGCTACAAGGTGGCAAAGGACCACGGCCTCTCCGTCCAGTTCATCTGCACCTTCACCTCATACTCGGCCGCCTTCAGGGAGGAGATATTCGACTTCTTCCTCGAGAACGGCCTCACCCTCAAGCTCCATCCAGCCCTCCCCTCCCTCAAGTCCGCCGACCCCGACCGGTGGGCCCTCCCCCCCGAAGAGTACGGCGACCTCCTCGTCTACCTTCTGGACAGATACCTGGAGAACATGGATGAGATCGAGGTGAGGAACATCAACGACCTGGCCCGGTGCGTCTTCACCGGCCGGGGGACGGTCTGCACCTACGTCGACTGCATGGAGGATACCTTCGCCGTCGGCCCCGACGGGACGATCTACCCCTGTTACCGGTTCGTCGGTATGGAGGAGTGGGCGATGGGAAGCGTCCGGGACCGGCCGACGGAAGAAGAGCTGGCGGCGTCGCCGGCCGGAAGGAAGATGCGGGCCTTCAAGGCGATCGTCGACCGCGACTGCAAAGGCTGCCGTCATATCCGGTACTGCCGGGGCGGATGCCCCTACAACGCCATAGCCCCCTCCGGCGGCGATCTTCTCGGGGTCGACCCCCACTGCGCCGCCTACAGGAGGATCTTCGACGAGATCTCCGACCGGTTCAATAAGGAGCTCTTCGGGTCGATGGAGATGGGAATCTCCTGCCGACCTCCGGCCCCCGCCACCGGAAAGGCCGGGATTATGGCCCTCATCCAGAAGATCTTATCCGGCTAGTCCCCCCTCCCCCCTTTAGCCGTCCTCGGACCGCCTTCGACGACCTCCCATCCGGCCTCTGCGGCCCGGATCCGCAGTCTCTTCTTCCTCCTCCCGGAGGGGTCGAAGCCCTCGACCGCCGCCGTCCGGACACTCCCTCTTCGGGCGGTCTATCCTGCATTCAGCAGTTGGGCTATGCAAAAATGGAAATTTCTGGATTATCTTGATGTGCATAAAATCAAATCAAATACTGAATTATTGTTTATAGTAATTTCTATTAAATCTGTTAACACCGTATTAACAGTTCGGTATCTTATAAAAAGTGTCTATTATATTCTAAGTCTTTACGGCGCTAGCCTGATCCGACCTTGATAATGCGTTGATTGATATCGATTATCCAAAAATCGATAGCAGGAAAATTAATGAGCGTTCAAACCGTTAATGCGAAATGCCGGGTCTATCTCGATTCGTCCTATCGGCGGCGAGGGGCCGCCCCCACCTCGGATCCAAAATTTCGAGCTCAGGGTGGGAAAGTGTGGGCTGGATCGTCTCCCTCTCCGGCCTCTCCGACCTTCATGCCTGGCCGGACCGCGTCCCTCAGCCGCCGCCGTCATGAGGGCGGCTATCCCCTCTCCCTTCTCGCCTGCTCCATCCCGCCGACTTCCATCGATCGGGCTCTCTTCCACGGACCCGGGGACTCCGATAAGCTATCTCTCCCCCGGATCGGCGAAGGGCGGCGGCATCCTCCCGCAGGCGCCAAACCCCCGAAATCCCGGCCGACCGCTCCGCCCCCCCATCTCTCGGTTAACCGGAATCGATCAGCCCGCGGACGGGATCGGATAATCGATCCGTCGAGATATCATCCCCGAATTTTCGGAGTATACAAGCGAATCCTCCCTTCCGACAGCCCCTCCCGGCCCGGAGGGCTCGAAGGGAGGAAGGTCCCTGGGGGACGGCGGCCGGTACTCCGGGGAAGGGGGGGATATTCAGAGGATCGAGAGGATCGCCATCACGACGAGGACGTATAAGGCGAGGAGGATCGACCCCTCAAACCGGGTTATCTTATTTCCCAGGACCATGAACCCCAGAAGGACCGTCGAGAGGACGACCACCGGGAGGGTGACGGCGACGAAGGGCTCCCTGACGGCGACGTCTCCCACCAGGGATGAGGCCCCGAGGATGATCAGGGCGTTGAAGGCGTTGGCTCCGACGATGTTGCCCATGGCGATATCCCCCCGGCCGTTCTTGGCGGCGACGATCGCCGTCGATACCTCCGGGAGGGAGGTCCCCACGGCGACGAGGATCACCGCCACCACCGCTTCGGATACCCCGAGGGTGGCGGCGATATCCCCGATGGAGGCGATCATGTATCTCGCCCCTACGACGAGGACGACGACCCCGGCGGCGAAGAGGGCTACCATCTTCGGCCTCAGATCCTCCGTCCCCTGAGAATCGTTCTTCCGGTGCTCTGATACCTCGTGGTGGATGAAGGCCAGGTATATGCCTATCAGGAATATCCCCTCCATCCAGGTTATCCTGTAGTCGAGGAACACTATGTAGAGGGCTATGACCGAGGCGAGGAGGAAGGATAGGTCCGTCTCCAGGATCTTCCTGTCTATGTATATCCCGTAGAGCGCCGCCGCCGCCCCCAGGGCGAGGCAGGTATTGGCGAGGATCGACCCCAGGACGTTACCGGCGGCGACCTCCGGCCTTCCCCCGTCCAGGATCATCGCCGCCAGGGAGGTGGAGAACTCCGGGAGGGCTGTCCCGAAGGCCACGACCGTCGCCCCGATGATGAACTCGGATATCCCCAGGACTTTGGCGAAGTGGACGGCGCTCTCGGTGATCGCCTTCGCCCCGTAGTAGAGGGCGAGAAGGCTCCCGGCGAAGATGAGAAACTCCAGCAATAAACCAACCTCCGTAGCCCCCTGGAGCTTCTCATTAATTAACCGATCCGTCCCGCCTGGGGGGAGATGCGGATGGCGGATGGCGGCTTTGATCCTTCAGCTTTGATACGCCGGCCTTGATACGCCGGCCTTGATACGCCGGCCTTGATACGGCAGACGGCTTCTGGCAGATCTCCGGGTCTGCCGGGGGACGGCTACCCTCCTGCTTGCGGGTTGGGGGCGGGGGACGGAGGAGGGGCGTCGAATAGGTATATTAATGAGAAGATACAAAGGATTTTCCGGTTATATATCGACTGGGGGGTTCTCGGGGAGATAGGCGCCCCGAGATCATCGGGTTTGAGGGCTGGTCCCCTCTATACCCGATCGGAGTGGCAAAGGGTGGTCGAGGTTGCACATCAAGGAGATTGAGCTGAGAAACTTCAAGTCCTTCGGCAGAAAGGTAGTCATACCCCTGGAGAACGACTTCGTCGCCGTCACCGGCCCCAACGGGAGCGGCAAGTCGAACGTCGTCGACGCCCTCCTCTTCGCCCTATCCCTCTCCTCCAGCCGGGCCATGAGGGCCGAGAGGCTCCCGGACCTGATATACCGGGGCGACAACGGCAAAAACCCCGACTTCGCCCAGGTGACCGTCAAGTTCGACAACTCCGGCAGGGAGATCCCGGTGGAGGCGGAGGTCCTGGAGATCTCGAGGAAGGTCAGGCTGACGAAGAACAAGTACCAGAGCATCTACTATTTTAACGGAAACCCCTGCACCCAGACGGAGATCCACGACCACCTCTCCAGGGCCGGGATCACCCCCGAGGGGTACAACGTGGTGATGCAGGGGGACGTCACCAGGATCATCGAGATGTCCTCCCTGGAACGGAGGAGGATCGTCGACGAGATCGCCGGCGTCGCCGAGTTCGACGATAAGAAGAGGAAGGCCCTCGACGAACTGGAGGTTGTGAGGGAGAGGATCGGCCGGGGGGACGTCATCCTGGAGGAGGTGGAGTCCCAGCTGGGACGGCTCGCCGATGAGAGGGAGAAGGCCCTCGCCTACCAGGCCCACCGGGAGGAGAAGAGGAGGATGGAGGCCTTCCTCCGTCTCGCCAGGCTCCGGGAGGCGGAAGACGACCTGGCGGAGCTGGAGAGGGAGGCCGCAGACCTCCGGGATAGGCAGACCACCCTCTCCGAGAGGCTCGCCGATGAGACGGCAGACCTCGCCGGGATCGATGAAGAGCTCTCCCTCCTCAACGAAGAGATCACCAGGAAGGGGGAGGACGAGCAGATCGAGGTCAAGCGGCTGATGGTGGAGGTGAGGGGTCAGATCGAGGCGGACAAGAGCAGGATCGAGATATCCGAGGCCGAGATATCCGATATGGAGAGGGAGCAGAGGTCCGACTACATGGAGGCGGACCGCCTCGCCGGGGAGGAGGATCTCCTCGCCGGACTGATCCGGGACGGCTCCATCAGGAGGGCGTCGATCCTCGCCGAGGTCCAGGAGAGGGAGGAGAAGCTCCAGGGGTACAGATCCGAGATCGCCAGGGCCGACGCCCGTTACGCTGGTCTGAGAGATCAGCTCTACACCGCGAGGAAGGAGGCCGAGGAGGCGAAGTCCCGGGCCGGCGACCTGATGAGGGAGAGGGACCGCCACCTCGACGCCGCCAGGAGGAGGTCGCTACAGAAGGAGGAGGCGGCCTTCGAGATCTCCGAGGCGATGGAGACCGCCTCCGCCCTCAAGAGGGAGAGGGAGAGGATCCTTCGGGAGAGGGGGGTCCTGGAGGACCGGATCTCGGACCTGGAAGAGGAGAGGGACGACCTCGACTCCGCCAGGATCTCGATCCGCCGGGAGATGGCCCGGATCGACGAGAGGCTCCAGAGGCTCCAGATGGAGAAGGCGAGGGCGGAGGCGACCCTCAGGTCTGCGGGGGAGGGGTCGGGGTACAGCAGGGCGGTGGAGGCGGTCAGGTCCGCCATCGGCCGGGGGGAGCTTTCGGGGCTCTACGGGACGGTGGCGGAGCTGGGGGAGGTCGGCGAGGAGTACGCCACCGCCCTGGAGGTCGCCGCCGGGGCGAGGCTCCAGTCCATCGTCGCCGAGACGGACGGGGACGCGGCGAGAGCCATCGAGGCGCTCAAGAGGTCGAAGGCCGGGAGGGCCACCTTCCTCCCCCTCAACAAGATGGACTCGGGCAGGCCCCCGCCGCCCCCGAGGGAGGAGGGGATCGTCGACTACGCCATGAACCTCGTCTCCTTCGACCCGAAGTTCCTCCCCGCCTTCTGGCACGTCTTCAGGGAGACGCTGGTGGTGGAAGACCTGGTGGTGGCGAGGAGGCTGATCGGCCGGTATCGGATGGTCACCCTGGAGGGGGACCTGGTGGAGAAGGGGGGCGCCATGACCGGGGGCCACTTCAAGTCGAGGCTGAAGTTCGCCGCCGACGAGAGGCAGAGGCTCGAGGAGGCGAGGCGGGCCCTGGCGGCGGCCGGGGCCGAGAGGGAGGCGCTCCTGGAGAGGCTCGACCGGGTCGAGGGGGAGGCCTCTTCCGTCCGGAGGCAGGCCGAGGATCTCGGCCGGGAGGCCTCCAGGATCGAGATCCGGATCGAGGAGATCGGTGGCCAGATGGTGAGGCTCGAGCGGCTCGTCCAGGATAGGAAGGGCCAGCTCGCCGGCATGGAGGCGGAGGCCAGAGAGCTGAAGGAGAGGCTCGACGGGCTGGAAGGAGAGATCCGGGACCAGGAGGCGGAGCTGAGGGTCTGCGAGGGGAGGTGCGACGGGCTGGAGAGGTCCCTGGAGGGCTCGGAGATCCCGCAGCTCTCGGCCTTATCCGACTCCCTGGCCGCCGAGATCCGGACCCTGGAGCGGAAGGCCTCCGAGATCGAGGCGGAGGTCACCGCCACCAGGCTGAGGCAGGAGAGCGCCTCGGCCCGCAGGGAGGAGATCTCGAAGAGGAGGGCGGCCCGGGAGGAGAGGAAGAGGGCGGCGGCGGAGAAGAAGGCCGCCGCCTCCGAGAGGATCCTCGGAGCCGAGGAATCCCTCGCCGGTCTCGCCCGGCGGGAGGTGGAGATCGAGGCGGAGCTATCCGAGCTGAAGGCGGCGAGGAGGCTCCTCTCCGACGGCGCCTCGGCCCGGAGGAGGGAGGTGGAGACGATCGAGCGGGAGCTCGACAGGATCAAATCCCGGATCGCCGCCGCCGAAGGCGCCGCCGGGGATCTGCGGTCTGCCGCCCGCGACCTCCGGGCCGAGATCGAGGGCTTCGGCATCGACGTCTCGCAGGAGCCTCCCAAGAGCCAGACGGTGATCCGGAAGATCCACGCCCTGGAGAGGGCGATGGAGGAGCTGGAGCCGGTGAACATGCTCGCCATCGAGGAGTACGACCAGGTCTTCGACCGGATGGTGACCTTGAGGGAGAGGAGGGAGACGCTCCACCGGGAGAGAGAAGACCTCCTGGCCAAGCTGGACCGGTACGAAGAGATGAAGCGGGAGGCCTTCATGGCCGCCTTTGAAGGGATCAACGAGAACTTCAGGGATACCTTCCACACCCTCTCCGAAGGCGAGGGGGAGCTCGTCCTCGAGAACGAGGAGGACCCCCTGGCAGGCGGCATGACCATCAGGGCGAGGCCGGCGAGGAAGTCCTTCCACAGGCTCGAGGCTATGTCCGGAGGGGAGAAGAGCCTCACCGCCCTCTCCTTCATCTTCGCCATCCAGAGGTTTCGGCCTGCCCCCTTCTACGCCCTCGACGAGATAGACATGTTCCTCGACGGGGCGAACGTCGAGAGGGTGGCGAAGCTGATCAAGGGGATCTCCCGGACCGCCCAGTTCATCGTCGTCTCCTTGCGAAAGCCCATGATCCAGGAGGCGAAGTACGTCGTAGGGGTGACGATGCAGGAGGACAACATATCGACGGTGACGGGGGTATGCCTCAATTGAGCGACGTTGAAGCCCTCGAACCCCTCGAGGCCTTCGGCCTCGAGCCCGACCCCGTCCAGGTCCTCCTCGACATGGCGAGGCGGGGGGAGATCGACCCCTGGGACGTCGACCTACCTTCCGTCACCGAGAAGTTCCTGGAGAGGATCGAGACCCTGGGGGATAGAGACCTCCCCGCCCTGGGAAGGCACCTCCTCTACGCCAGCATCCTCCTGCGGATGAAGTCCGACTCCATCGAGGAGGGGGATGAGGAGGCCGAGGAGCTCTTTGAAGAGCTCGACGAGGGGCCTGTCTACAGGCGGCGGCTCGTCGAGGGGCTCCCCTCCCCCCCCATCAGGAGGAGGACGAGGAGGCCCGTCACCCTGGAGGAGCTGATATCAGAGCTGCGGAGGGCCGAGACCGTCGCCGAGAGGAAGGTAGGAAGGTCGAGGGAGCGGCCGCAGCCTTCGGTGGAGGAGGCGGTCGAGAGGGCCCACGACGAGGGGATCGAGGAGCGGATCCTCATCCTGCGGGCGGCGATCTTCGAGGGGCTCGAAAGGTCGGACCGGATCCCCTTCTCCCAGGTCGGCGGCGACGTATTGAGCTACGTCTCCCTCCTCTTCTTGGCGGGGAGGAGGGAGGTCTGGATCGAGCAGGAGAGGCTCTTCGACGAGCTTTATATAAGGCGCCACCCCGGCGGCCCCGGAGAGCCGGTCTCATGAGGAGGGCCTGACCTGACCGCGGAGGAGCGGCGCGACCCGGACCCGATGGCGGTGGTGGAGGCGGCGCTCTTCGCCGCAGGCCGCCCCCTCACCGCCGCCGAGATCGCCGAGGCGACGGACCTTCCGGCGAGGGCGGTGAGGGGTCTCGCCGACGACCTCGTCCGGGACTACTCCGGGAGGGGGGGCGGGATCGAGGTCCGGGGGTTTGAAGGGAGGTACGTCATGCAGGTCCGCTCCTCCGTCGCCGAGAGGGTGAAGAAGGTCGGCCCAAAGGAGCTGGAGGCGCCCCTCCTGCGGACCCTCGCCATCATAGCCAGCCATCAGCCCCTCTCCCAGAGCGAGCTGGCCCGGATGAGGGGGAACAAGAGCTACGGCCACGTCAAGGAGCTGGAGGACCGGGGCCTGATCAGGGCGGAGAAGGAGGGGAGGACGAAGATCCTCACCACCACCAGGAGCTTCGCCGAGTACTTCGGCCTCGACTTCGACGACCCCGACTTCGTCAGGAGGGCGATGAAGGATAGAAAGAGGCTCGCTGTCACCCCCATGTACAGGAGCCTCGCTGAGAGGATGGGGCTTGACTTTTCTGTCGTCAACCCCTACAAACCCTACAAGAACGACATCCAGAAGATGAAGAGGCTCGACCTCCTGGTGATGGCCCCCGGCTACGCCGAGAGGGCGAGGGAGCACTATTCGGGGGAGGTGATCGAGGCGGGGGTCGGCACCTTCACAAAGCTGAAGGAGAGCATCGACCTGATCGCGGAGAAGGCCACAGGTGCAGACCCTGCCAAGACCGGATCCCTCCTCGAGGAGATCGACTCCCTCCTGGCGGGCTACAGGGAGAGGGCCGGGGGCGCAAAGCCGATCAAACCCCTCTCGCCGATGATCGAGGAGATCGCCCTCGACCTCGGTATCAGCGTCGATAAGGGCGGCGTCTCCGCCGCCCCTGACTACGCCGGGATCGAGGCCGAGATCCAGGTCCCGACCCACCAGCCCTATGAGATGGACATTATAGAGAGGATCAGGGAGCGTTACGAGGCGATATTGAAGGGGCTTGCGGAAGATGAAGATTCGAGATAGATCTCGGGGATCGCGAAGAAGAGGCGGATGAAGATGGTCGAAGAGGAGGCAAACCTCATGAACTGTGAACGGTGCGGCCGGGAATATCCCGAGGACGACCTGATCGATGAGGGCGGCAGCCTGATCTGCGAGAACTGCTACATCACCTCCCACTCAAGGATCAAGGTCTGCGACCCCTGGGCGGTCAGGTCCAAGAAGATACTCCGGGAGAGGGCGGGGCTCGCCGGCGCCGAGGGGCTGACCGCCGTTCAGAAGGAGATCTACGACTTCATAGTCTCGGCAGGCGGGGCGACGAGGGAGGAGATCGCAAAGGAGTTCGATCTCCCTCATGAGGAGCTAGATAATCAGTTCGCGATCCTGAGGCATTGTGAGCTGGTGAAGGGGCAGAAGAGGGATGACGGCGTCTACATCGTCCCCTTCGGAGGGTGAGGAGATCTCAGGGACGGGGATCCGGAGTCGGTCTCCATGGATATAGAGGTCCTGGAAGGGCTCTTCTCCTGGTTCTCCGGATACGTCGAGACCTTCAAGACCGGCGACTTCGACGCCGACAGAAACATAATCCTCAAGGAGGATCACACCGCCCGGGTCCGCGGTGAGATCCGCGATATCGGCCTATCCCTCGCCCTTCCCGGGGAGGACCTCCGCCTCGCCGAGGCCGCCGCCCTCCTCCACGACGTAGGCCGCTTCCCCCAGTACTCTCGATACAAAACCTTCTCCGACCGGCGGTCCTGCGACCACGCCGCCCTCTCCGTCGAAGTCCTCAGAGAAGAGGGGGTCCTCGACGGGATCGATCCCGGAGAGCGGGAGCTGATCCTCAGGGCGATATCATATCACAACCGGGCCAGCCTTCCCGAGGAGGAGTCGGACGGACGTCGCCTCTTCTTCTCCAGGCTCCTGCGGGACGCCGATAAATTGGACGTCTGGGCGCTCCTCCTCGACTACTACCGGAGGCGGGAGACGGAGGGATATCGAAACGCGGCCCTGGAGCTGGACCTCTCCGACGGAGGCGGGATCAGCGAGGAGGTCTATAGAGATCTCATCGCCGGAGAGATCGTGAAGATGAAGAACGTCAGCTCCCTCGACGACTTCCAGCTCCTCCTGGCGAGCTGGATCTTCGACCTCAATTATCAGCCGTCCCTGGTGAATGTCAGGGATAGGGCCTACCTGAAACGGACCCGAGAGCACCTCCCCCGGTCCGAAGAGGTAAACCGGATCTTCGATCTCCTCGAATCCCGTCTCGAAGAGAGGATCAGGGCCGCAGATCTTCTTCGATAGGCTGCTGATCGGTCCTATCCACATTCATGGATCTCTCCTCAAGGTCTCGGGGTGGAGGATCTATCCCCCGCCACGACCCCAGATCGACGAAAATAATTTTGAAAATAAATCTTTTATATCAGTAGTCTACAAAGTGTATTGCAGGGAGATTGTTGGCATGAAGGAGATTATCCTCTTGATGGCCGCATTGGTCATCGGTACTGTATCGTTCTCACCTTGCCTGGGAGGGAACGATGAGATAGTGTCGCCGTTTGAAGGAGACTGGTTCGTCTGGGGCGACGACTTTGATCTTGGCGACGGCTTCGTCTGGGGGACCGCCGAAACGCCCGTGGGACCTTCTCCTGGGCAGGCCTCTAAAGAGGTGGATGAGGCTGACGCCTCGCCGGACGATCCGTGGGATGAGCGGATCGCCGGAGAAGATTGGATCATCGACGAGAACTTCTACAGCGATTTCGCCGGATTTGAGGGCGAAGAGCCGGGATGGGCAGAGACTGACGATCATCCCGGGATGCCGGGACCCGAAGAGAACGCCCTCTGGATAGTCTTCCCGTACAGCACCAACGTGCGGACCACGAATCTCGTCATCCAGAAGGACAGGTTCGCCAAAGAGCTTCTGATCCCGGGGATGGACGGTAAGGTGACGATCTACGAGGAGAGGCCCGACGGGACCGTCTCTGCTTACGTACCCGGATGGTCGGTGAAGGCGAAGAGGGCTTATAGGGCCTGGTTCACCGCCGACTCTCCGGGGAACTATACAGTCTGGTACGAGGTATACAACGCCAAGAAGAACGTCACCACCACCTCCAACGTGATCAGGTACCGGGTCTTCGAGAACCTGGCGGTCGTCGTCCTCAACGAGGCGAAGTGCCCCGGCGAGACCGCTACCATGAGGGCGATAGCCTCGGGCTGCACTGAGATCGCCTACAAGTGGTACAGGGGTAGCGACTCCAAAACGGGGGAGGAAATTGCTAACGAGACGAAGAGCGTATACGTCATAAGAAACGTCTCGCCGGAGATGGCGGGCAATTATACCTGCAAAGTGACCTGCAACGGAGAAAGTGACGAGGACAAGGGGAGGCTCTACATCGGATGGTGGGATTGCGACGGAATAAGCCCGTGCATATGTCAGTTCCGCCCCCGCACAAATTAGGGTCGCCTTGACCCAGTGGCTGGTCAAGGCACCATCTTTTTTCTTCTGATTATCCTCGGGGCGGAGAATCGACGAGGATAAAAGAGATGAGGGGCAGAAGGGGGATGGGGACCTCAGCCGAACTCCAGCTTGCAGGCCTCTCCCGCCTCCACCATGTAAGCCTCCCCGGGGATCATCGACCCCTCTCTTTCGAGATGGACCCAGCTTCCGTCCCTGTAGCTCCAGAAGAAGCCTGAGACGATCCCCTCGCCGACGGCTTCAGAGAAGCTGTATCTCCGGTGGTTCGCCCTGACGGTGAGGTCGTTTATCATCACCGTCTCGTTCTTGGGAACTCCGACGAGGTTCCAGCCTTTGTGAAGATCCACCAGGTAGGGGAGGTCCACCGGCTTGCCGGTTATGGCGAGGGAGAAGCTCTCCGACCCGTCGATGACGTATCCCGCCCCCGGGAGCAGCTCCGTCACCATCAGGGCTGAGTCATCCTTGATGGTGTAATTCCAGCCGTCTTCGGCGAGGGTGAATATCCCCCGGTAGCTCTTCCTGTCCAGGAGCTTCACGACGGAAGGGTCCTTGGGGTTGAGGTATAAGGAGAAGGGGTTCCATCCGACGGAGACGTTGACGACCTGGACGATCCCTGGGATGATCCGATACTCCACGGTGAAGGTCCTCCTCTCTCCTATGGCCGGGGATAGGACCGGCCAGACGACCCGTTTCTCCTCTCCTATCATCTCCTCGCCGTGCCAGACCGCCCTCCCCCTCTCCTTCACCACGATCTCCTCGGCGTCCTTGGGGAGGATCACCTCCCCCATCAGGGCGGGGGGGGCGTTGAGGCTCCGGAACCCCTGGGATGTATCCTTCACGATCCAGTAGATCCAGTCGCTGGACCAGTCGGAGGTGGGGGTGACGGATACGGCTACCTCCCCCTTATCCTCCGACTCGGCGACGACGGAGGCCTCGATCTCGTAGGGGAGGTCCGGGGTCTGGGGGATCGTCGGCCTGAAGGCGGGGTCGCCGAAGAGGGTGTAGATGTGGACCGTCTGGTTGAGCATATCTTCGAGGGAGACGTACCACGGCTGGTATTCGTCGATCTTCTCGAAGGTGATCCCATCGGTGGCCCGCAACTTCGATATGTAGAGGTTGTTGGCCGTCACCATCGCCTCGCCGACGGTGGCGTTCTCGAAGACGAGGGCCTGGAAGAGCCTCCCCGGGTGGTCGTCGGAGACGAATATCCAGGAGTTGGCGCTCGATCCGACGTAGTTGACGGCCCCGGCCTTCAGGAAGGCGAGGGCCATGGAGTCCTCGTATCTGGTGGGGATGTAGACGTCGATCCCGGGCCTATAGGGGAAGATCCTCCCCTTCAGCTTCGAGGTGAGACATGCCGAGGTGGTGGTGGTCTGGGGCGCCAGGGTCAGCTGCTTCACCTGTTCCTCATCCATGACCTGGTCCATCAGCGCCCAGAGGGAGAGCTGCCATCCCCAATCGATCCCGTGGTAATCGAAGTAGACTATATTCACGCCGCTGTTCATCTTCGATGAGACCCTCTGGTAGGTAGCCTCCTCCCACCGGAGGTTCTCGGCCTGCAGTCCCGCCGCCCGGAGGTACTCTCCGATCCTGTTGGGGATCGGCGACTGGGGCCAGGTCGCCGGATAGTCCGTCGGCGACGATATCACCAGCGCCCTCTCCCTCCAGTCTCCTTTGATCCTGTCGTAGGCCAGGGTCCTCGCCACCGTCTGGGAGGCGTCGTAGGCGGAGAGGCCGATTATCCTCCCCGTGGCTACGTCCTGATAGCCGTCGTCGTCGAGGCGGATCATGTACTCTCTATAAAGGTCGTACTCAAAGGCCCCCGAGGTCTGTCTCCCTCCCGTGGATATGAAGGGGAGGGAGCCGTGATCTCCGACGACGATCAGGTACTCCGGGGATATCTCCAGGTCTTCGACGAGGACCTGCAGGTCCGCCTCCACCTTCGAGGGGTCGATCCGCTGCGGATCGGTGGCCACGTCCACCACGATCCCCTTCCTCGCCCCTGCCAGCTGGGCCGAGAGGAGGGAGAGCTTCGGGACCTTTGTGTGGCTGAAGGCGGTGACGTTGATGGGCGCCGCCGACGTTGCCACCTCCACGGTGAAGTTCCTCGTCCTGTGGTCCATCACCGTATCGCTCCTCCAGGCCTCGAGGTTGAAGCTCCAGGGGCCGGGGCTGCTGAAGAGGAGGGATGCGTTGCACGTCTTTGACGGCGTGCAGTCTGAGAAGGCCCTGGACCCCTTCCAGCCGTCGGGGCTGTAGTAGTTCAGGACGATCCGATGGGGCTGCCTGGCCACCTCCCACGATATATCGGTCCATCCCGGAGCGGTCCTGGAGGGGTACGTTATGTTGATGATGGGGCCGTCGCTCGCCCTCTTTCTCAGATCGCCTCCGCCGCTGTTGTTGCTCTGTCCCCGGTAAGTGACAGAGATCCCCCCGTCGAGGGGCTGGGTCCATCCTCCGTCGAGGGCGTGGAGGACCACCACCTCCAGGTTCAGGGTGGCGAACTCCCGGGATCCCAGCCGTTCTATCGTCCAGTTGAGACGGCTACCGTCGAAGAAGGCCCCGTCTGCCGTCGCCTCCCGTCCCGTGACGGGATTGGTCACCTCGACCTTCCCCGCGGCGGTGCTCCACCAGACGACGAGCCTCGCCGGGAGGATCATATCCGTCAGGTCCACCCTCTCCAGGGGTTCATCGCCGCTGTTCTTTAGGGTGATCTTCAGCCGGATGATCTCCCCCTCCTTCCCCGAGGGAATCTCAGCGGGGCTCACCTCCACCTCCAGGAGGAGTTTGTCGTCGATCTTCGTCCTGGTGAGCTCTGACGCCGGCTTGGGGGCGAGGAGGGATATGTCCCGGGAGTTGGCGAGGACCACCGATTTCACCTCGTCTCCCCGGGACCTCATCTCCCCTATCAGGAGCCCGTCGTCGTTCTCCAGGACGGTCATATTCAGCTCCGAGAGGCGGGATAGGGCTGCGGAAGATATCGGACCCGCCGTCACCACCGTCGTCGTTCCGAGGCGGAGGAGGGCCTCCTCGTTGGAGCCGGTCAGCCCGTCCCCGGCGAAGAGGATCGGCCAGTTGAGGTAAGAGGCGGTGGCGGCGGCGGAGAGGGCAGAGCCGTAGTCGTCGCCGACGATCACCGCCCCCGGCGACCTCTCCCACCGGGAGGCGATCTTCGAGGCCATATCGGAGCTGTCGTTGAACTCGATCCTGGCGTCACCCTCCACGGGGAGGTCGCCTATGACGAGGACGTCTCCCTCCAGCCGGTCGAGGAGCCACAGGACCGATGGAGACGGAGGGAGGAGCTCCGACCATAGGGGGGTGTAGACGACGTCGTACTCGAAGGCGATCCCTGCGGCACCACCCTTCACCAGGTCTTCGATCCTGCCGACGGTCCCCTCCACGTTCTGGGTCGATATGGTGTACTCGACGTAGTCGTCGCTGAGCCTGACGAAGACGGGGGTCTCTGTCATATCGGCGGCCACCTTCATATCCGGGAGGGCCACCGGGCTCGCCACCACAAAGTCGGCGTACTTTGAGAGGTCGGCGTAGTTGTACCCCTCGCTCCTGTCGAAGGGGTCCCCGACGGCGACCCCGAGCTTCACGGGTCCCAGGTCAGCGGTAATATTCCTGACCATCTCGACGACCTCCAGAACCTGATCCTCCTTCCACCGTTTCCATAGCTGGCGGTTGTAGCTGCTGGAGCTGACCCTAGAGAGGTCGACCCCCGTATCCCTGTAAAACTCCTCCTTGCAGACGTCGCAGAGGCAGTGATCATCGTCGACGAACCCGAACCTGTAGAGGACGACGCCGTCGGCCCGGTAATCCTCGATCACCTCCTCGACCCGGTCGTAGATCTGAGTTCTCGCATCGGGGTCCACGGGGCATAGCCGGTCGGCGACGGTGATCCCCCGGGCGCCTACGGCGATCTGGGCCGAGTCGGGATAAAGGCCCCGATCCGCCGGGACCTTTCCGGATCCCGCCTCTTCCGTCCCTAGCTCCTGGACGAGGAGCGCCCCCAGGAGGCGGAGGGCGGCGTCTCTATCCCTCGCCGCCAGGACCGCCTCTTCCGTCACAGGAGCTGTAGATCTCTTGGGCGGCTCCATGGTGGCGGTTACGTAGGCTTTGATCCCCTCCTTCTTCGCCGCATCCACCATGCTCTTAGCCAGGTCTCCTTCGGCGTCTATGACAAGAGCCGATATGTTGGCGGCTGCCATGGCGTGGAGGGCGGAGAGGGGGCCGTACCTCTCCAGGTCGGCAGCGGAGATCCAGCCGAGCCTCTCTCCAGCCTCAACCTCCTTTGGCATGACGAGCAGAGGCCTGGTCTCGACGCCGTCATCCTCCGACCAGACCGCCAGGGGGGTCGCGGCGACGACGCCCCGCCAGTCGCCACCCCCCACCAGGATTACATCTTCCAGGGAATCCGATTTCGTCCCGCGTTCCATCGCGCCGTCGGCCACAACCCCCAGGATCGCAGAAAAAGCCAGGAGAATCAAAAAGCGTCTCAATTATAACCCCTCCTCTATCGAGATGCCCGCATCCTCGAGCGCCTCTATGACCGCCCCGTCGACCCCGGTCCCCCAGACCAGGGCCCTCTTGAGGCCTAGGGCCTTGATATCTTCCAGCGCCGAGAGGCTCGCCTCCGAGAGGGGTCCGCTGCAGATTATCAGGGGCGCCCCCGTCTTTTTCGCCTCCTCGTAGGCTTCAAAGGCCTCCACCTCGTCCGTCCCGACCAGGACCACCATCTCTCCCCCATCGGGCCAGAGGGTCGAGGCGAAGATCCAGGAGGTCTCGCAGAGGTCAACTCCAGCGATCCTCTCCGTCGGCATCATATCGGAGAGGGCCCTCTCGACCTCGGAGGGGACGATCGATTCGTTCCCCAGTATCAGAACCCTCGCCAGGGGCTGAGCCTGCAGCTCCTCCATCTCCTCTTCCTCCATCTCCCCTCCCGTGAGGGTTACCACCGCCACGGCGACGTCCTTCCTCCCCTCGGCGTAGGATAGGGCGAGGGCTCTGTAGAGGAGGCCGTCCCCGGTTACTATGGCGAAGGAATCGGTCTCTACCGCCAGAAGCTCCGCCCTCTCCGTGGGGAGGGGCACATTGAAGGAGTCGTGGAGGAGAATTCTGATCTCGTATCGTCCTGGCCTGGTGGCCATCAGGGTGAACTCCCCCTCCCCGGACCGCGTCTTGCCGACCGGTATCACCAGGCTCCTGGGCATCACCATCAGCTCCGGCGGCGCTGCCACCTCGACCGTGATCCTCTCGTCGACGTTGAGGTTGATGGTTATCGATCCTGTATGGGTCCTGTTGACGACCATCGCCTCCGGCAGCCTCAATATCGCCTCGTAGGCCCGGACCTCATGGTTCAGCTCGACCTCCGCCTTCACCGAGGCGTTCTTCGAAGGGTCCCCGAGGGACGTCGCCGTGATCTCTACCTCCCGGACCTCTCCTGCCCTCCCTCCCACTATCTCCAGGCGGAGGACCCGGCTGACCCCCGAGGAGAGGGTAAGGTTGTAAGGGAGGCTCACCGGCCTGCCGCCGTCGAAGAGGACCGCCGTCCATCTCGGCGGGAGGCGGGGCAGATCCACCGAGATTACGTCTCTGAAGAGGCCGGCGTTTCTGACCATAAGCTCAAAATCCGCGGCCTCATCCGGGTCGACGGTCGCAGAAGCAGATCTCGCATCATCGATCTTCAGGCTGACCCCATAGCTCTCCTGCTCGGTCAGCTCCACCGCGAACTCCACCTTAAGGGGGAGGGAAGAGGTGTCGTCGAAGAAGTAGACGTGCCCTGTATAGCTCCCCGGATCCGTCTGCGGATCTGATGAGAAGATGATCTCCACCTTCAGCTCCTCTTTGTCGAAGACGTCCTCGGACTCTGGACCGAGCCGCTCGAACTTCGGTATCGTCACCTTCACCATCTCTTTGGCCGTGCCGGCGACGGGGGTTGAGGTGATGGAGAATACGGGCTTGTCGCCGAGGTTCTCTATGATGAGGGTCCTTTTTGTCATCTCACCGGGATGGAGTTCCACTTCGAATCGGTCTCTATCTGCCGCGAGCTCTGCCGCAGAAACGGCGACCAGCAGCGACAGGACGGCGAGCAGTCTGAATAGCTTCATCAGGGCACCACATTCGGTTGATAGCGGATCGGTCGGATCAGGCGTTCGCACCCGTCACCAGGTTCCGCGTCGTCGGGCGGCTCCGGGGAGGAGGTTTGGATCAGCCCTTCGATCGATGGGGTACTGGAACTGCGGAGGATCGGCGACGGCTCTCCAGCTTTAATCAATTATATGCGCCGGTGAATCAGAAGAACTATGGGCGAATAAGCTTTGCGGCCGATATTCTGATCGGATCTCCATCATCTCCGTCCCTTCCCGTCCGTCGCCCCGAAAGGGGCCTCTCCTCAAACCAGAGGATCCCAGGGGATAAAACCCCTGAGAGGGGATCATCCCGATCCTTCCGTACAATCACGATAAGTTATAAATGCAGGGCGCATCATATAAACCCTCACATCACTGATGGGCTATCTGCGCTTATGGAGAGGGGGTCACCTCCTTAATATATGGACGGTCCCGGGAGCCCATGGACTGAAAGTGAGGTGGAATGATTTGATCAGAAAGGCTATGAAATCTCTGGTGATGGCCACCCTGGCCCTCATCACGATCGCCGCGATATCGGCAGCACAGCTCGGCTTTCCGGAGCCGTATCCTGATGACGTTTACTGGCCGAATCCGTGGACCCAGCCTGACCCATGGACCCAGCCCGATCCGTGGTCCCAGTCAGATCCGTGGTCCGGCGACTGGCAGAGCTTCTGGAACCTACCCTATTCTACGCCCCAGCCGGTTCCGGGGAGTCCTTCGGCACCGGGCTCCGGGGACGGACCTACGACGACGAGGCCGGGAGGTTCGCAGCCCTTCAACGTCCCCGCCGCCTCGACGGGATCGGCGATATCCTACCTGGGTGAAGGAGCCTCCCTCTCCGATAGGGAGGTGGGGTCCCTTCCTGGGGGAGCTAGCCTCCTCTCATCAGGGGGATCCCTGGCGACCTTGCCTTCCGGAGGATCTCCTTCGGCCTTCTCATCAGGGGGGTCACCAGCTGCCTTCTCATCAGGGGGATCGGAGGCTTTCGGCAGCTACTATGGGGGGACCCAGGCTTACAGGATGTATTACGGTGGGCTTCAGCACTGGATCTTCTACTGTGGACAGTGGAGTTACGGTCCCGCTGCCTTCAGGTACGGCCAGAGGACGAATACCATCATAAGAAACGACATGCCTCAGACCGTCTGGTCTTATGAGAGGTATCCAAACGGCCGCGAGGTCTGGCAGCACTGGGGATTCTGGTATCCCGGGTTCCATCACGCCTGGTTCGGCGCCGATGCGAGGGGCTGGCACCAGATCGCCGTCTGGGGGAGCCGGACCGGATGGAGCAACCCGATATGGGTCTACGTCCTTTGACCTGAGGATAGATGAGGGCGGCTTTAGCTGACCTATCCCGGCCGCCGAGGGAGATCTCCGGGGCCTCGATATCGTGGGGCTCCGGGGTTCTCTTCTCCTCTCATCGATCTTCGATCCTCTCATCGGTCCCCTTCTCTTTTCCCTCCTCTCCCGTCCTCGGGGGTGAGGTTGAGATCCTCCGGGAGGGATGGCTGATCGACATCTATTTCTGGCGGAAGAAAGAGGCGAGGCTCTTGTGGAGATTATGGTGATTATGGTGATTATGGCGAGGATTAGATACGCCGGAGGCGGTGAGCCGCTTGGATCGTGAGCGGGAGTATCTGGTGGCCACCCCCTTCAAGAAGCGGGATAAGAAGAGACTGAAGATCAGCGACTTCGTCTTCGCCCTCTCATTGGACCTCAAGTGGGGTCCCCCCGAGAAGGTGAGGGCGCTCCTCCAGGAGGCGGCCGATGAGGGGCTCGTCAGGATCGAGGGGGATTACGTCCACGCCGCCTTCGAAGAAGATAAGGCCGAGGTTCCCGTCGGCTTCGTCCCGTCGAAGGACGAGGACCTCTTCGAGAAGGGGGTCAGGGTGATCGTCTCCGCCACGGGGATGGGGAGGAAGGAGGCGATCTCCATGGTCAACGAGCGGCAGGATTCCCTCCAGGGGCTCGTCCGCCTCGACGCCGTCGCCCTCCTGGTGGCGAGGGAGATGGGGCTCGACGTCAAGGATTTGGCGCAGGAGGCGTACCGAAACCTCGTCGAAGAGAGGCTGTGATCTCAGAAGCGAAGGCTTTATACGGCCAGCGCATAAGCGCTCGTAGGGAGTGATTCTCTTGGCATCTTCAGGGTCCCTTTCGGTCCGCGGGCCGCATATGGTTCTTCTCGTCCTCTCCATCGTCGTCTCTTCAGCGGCAGCGGCCGACGAATCGGGCGCCGAGGTCACCCCCAAAAGTCTATATCGGATCGAGGACGGTCTTATGGTCATCGACTGGTGGCAAGGTGCAGCTTTCAGCCTCGACTTCCCCGGCGAAGAGGACGGCATGGCGGTGGCAGAGGAGCAGAACGTCTCGTCTGATCTCAACTCTACGCTCCCCCTCGGCCATCTTGCGACCTCTCCTCCCGCCGCCTCCTCCCGCCTCGGCTGGTCCTCGTGGGATCCCCATGCGGGCGGAGGCGGCCGCCATGCGGAGTACGGGCGGAGGGTCACCGATCTGGTGGGGATATTCTCCATCGAGATGAATATCAAGCTGGGATCGGCCCGTTGCCCCTCTCCCGGGTCCTCGGAATGGATGGCCTGCCCCTAGATCGATAGATCTCATTTTTCGTCCGATCTCAGACGCCTCCGTTGGCCGAGGAAGGAAGAGAGGTGCGCCCCATAAAGGACGATCATCCCGCTCAGATATATCCAGAGCATCAGGGCCACCACCGTCCCCAGGGAGCCGTATACCAGCTGCCATCTCGCTGGCCACGTATCCAGGTACCAGGTGAAGGCCACCCTGGTGGCGGTCCAGCCTAAGGTGGCGACGACGGCGCCCCAGGCCGCTTCGGATCGCCTTACATAGGCGTTTGGTGCCAGCAGATAGAGCAGAAATGTGATCAAGAAGACGAGGATGATGGGAACGAGATCTGTGAGGGCTCTCGCCAGCCAACCTCCGTAGAGGGGAGGGCCATCGGCCTGAAGCTGGGATAGGAGGCGGAAGATCACCGCCAGGGATAGAGAGACGACCAGCAGCCCCGCCGTCAGACCTCCCGCCATGGTGAAACCCAGGATTCGCCATCTCAGATAATCCCGTGGGGCCGTCCCACTCCAGGCCCTATCCACGTTCCTGGCCAGGGCCATGAAGACGGAGGTGGAGGCCCAGACGAGCCCCAACGCCGCCGCGATCCCCGCAGGCACCCTCAGTCTCATCACCTCATCGAGGTTATCGCGAAAAAATTCTTCCACCGGTGGAACGCCGCCCAGCTCCGTGATCCTCCGGACGCTGTCTCTGGCCAGATCCTCCCCTGGCGGCAGGACCTCTCCGACGAGGTTGTAGATCTGGCCCTGGACTTCTCTATTCTGCAATAGGGTGCTTGTCAAAACCACAACGATGATAAAAAGCGGAAAGAGGGAGAAGAGGGCATAATACGCTAAGGCTGCAGCAGCCTCCGATCCCCGGGCGTCGTTGAAGCTGCGAAGAGCTCCTATCGATACACCCAACGAGCCACGGCTGAAGTCGTCGGCCCGGATGAAGAGGTCTCTTCCAACAGCCTTGATCCTCTCTTTTAGTCTTTCGGTCATGAATCCGGTTTCCTCCTCCTCCGCCCCTACGCCGATCCGTCGGAAGCTTCATCCCAGATATCTTTTGGACGAAGTTCTACAATAACCTGGCGTAAGGTCTCCATTAACCCGGTACGACCGTCCGTTTTCTCGTCTTTCAATTCTAACCCTCTTTGGTTGATCGGTCGATAAGACCATCGAACCCGGATCGGGCGTCGGCCCGTCTCCCGGATCTGCAGACTGGATCCCATGCCTCTAGGAGGTATACGTATCTTCTTTCGACCGTCTCCTTTAAGGTCTTACAACGCTATAGTCCCGATCCGGGGGAACGCCATGAAGGCTCTAGTCATATTGTTAAGCATATTGATCCTCGCCTCCCTGGGATCGTCTCAGGAGGGGATGACCCTCAAGGTCCCGGGGGAGGGGACGGTGATCGTCCCGGCGGACGTCCTATTCGTCTCCTTCAGCGTCACCGTCGAGGACGAGGATGTCACCCAGGGGTCGTTGAACGCCTCCGAAGGGCTGAACCGGACGATAGAGGCTCTCATCGACGGAGGCGTGAATAGAGACGACGTCTCAGCCGGCCGAGGTAGGAGCGTTTCGAAGATCCAGAGCACCAGCCGGGTCTTCAACGACACATCGGGGGTCTCCGTCGCCGACGAGACGGTGACCCTGGTAAAAGAAGAGGTCACCATCAGGTTCGACGTAACGGATGAGGGGCTTATCAACAGGTCCTTCGAGGTCGCCGCTGCCCAGGGCGCCGAGGCGGCCATATCCTGGTACGGTCTGAAGGAGACGGCCGGTCCCTTCGCCGAGGCCAGGAAGAAGGCCGTCGAGGACGCGGAGCAGGCCGCAAGATCCATCGCCTCCGCTGCCGGGATGGGGCTTGGAGAGAGGCTGCAGATATACGAGCCATACCGCCCCGAGGTGATCCAGAGATCCACAGCTCTTGATCTCTTCGAGATGGGGATGGCGGACCTCTTCGACCTCTCCTGGCCCTGGACCCTCGACCCCTTCGAGAAGGGTTATCCTCCGGAGGCGGGGATGCTCCAGGTCAGATCCGGGGTGGTGGTGACGTACCGGGTATATCCGTGAAGCCGGATATATCCAAAAAGGGCGGCTCCTGAAACCAGGGCCGCCCCTGGAAAGATTTTATATTTATCTCTATAATTTAATCTCCCTCCGGCCACGAGATACTTTAGAAACATAATTTACTTATTCTATAAAGTCCATCCATCTTTCGTGGTCCCGATGAGATGGTCATATCTGCTCCTCGTCGCGTCGATCCTCTCCTCCGCTCCGGCGGCGGACGCATTGAAGTTCGCGGGAGGGGATATGGTCAGCATCGACTATCCCATCGCCGACGACCTCTTCGTCGGCGGCAAGGTTGTCAGGATCAACGCCCCGGTGGATAGCGCCTTCATCGCCGGAGGGGAGGTCACCATAAGCGGACCCATAAAAGGCGACCTCGTCGTCGCCGGAGGCGTCGTAGATCTCAGCTCCGATGTAGGCGGCAAGGTGGTGGCCGCGGGCGGTACCGTCAACCTTTCGGGCGGCGTCGCAAGGAACGTGGTGATCGCCGGAGGGCAGGTCAGTATCCTCCCCTCGGCGAAGATCGGCATGGACGCCGCCATCGCCGGCGGAGACGTATACCACGCCGGGGATGTGGCGGGTAACCTCTGGGTCAGCGCCGGAAGCTTTGAGAATAAGGGAACGGCGGGGATGGTGAAGTTCTCGATCTGGGAGAGGGACGAGGATTCTTTTAGGCCGGATCAGTTCATCACGACCTTCAGCCTTCTGATGATTCTGGGGTTTTTGCTTCTGGGCGTATCATCCCTCCGTCTCTTTCCAGAGGTCTATTATGCCGTCGATAGAGCGGTCATGAGATCTCCTGCCTCAAGGGCTCTCCTGGGGATAGGTCTGATCGCCGCTTCGACGATCTTGATCGTCATATCGATATCGACCCTCGTGGGCCTCCCCCTGGGGATCATCCTCCTGGCCCTCTTCGTCGCCGCCCTCCTCCTCGCAGACCTCTTCGTCTCCTTCAGCCTTGGAAGGCGGATCGGCTCGGAGATGAAGCTGGATATGGGGGATCTTCAGGCCTTCGTCCTCGGATACGCCGTCCTGACCATCCTCTTCCTCATCCCGTACCTAGGTCCCATATTGAAGCTCTTAACCGTAAGCCTCGGCTTTGGGGGGATCGTCTCTGCCCTCAACGAAGGGCGGAGGAGGGGGTTATGATGGGGTCAGGTCGGTCGGGCCTTCGGCGGCGGTTTTATCGCATCTCTGGAGGCGGTGACGGCATAGCAGGCATAGACCGGGATTCGGCGGAGGGGCAGCGGGAACGGAGTCCTGGAGAGCCATCTCAGGCTTACTATGAAAAAATCCATATACCAATAAGCTGCAAGGTTCAAGGACGAGAGAAGGGCAGGTGATGGTGTTGAAGTCGATTATAGATGAGGCCCTAAACAGGGCTGAGTTCGAGGGCCGGACGGCTCCACCGAGGGCCATGGAGAACGACGACGATCTCGAGGTGAGGAACCCTCCTGCGAAAGTGATGGAGAACGACGAAGATCTCGTGGCGATCTTGGAGGGGCTCACGACGGTCATAAAGGTAATCGGCTGCGGCGGGGGTGGTTCCAATACCATCGAGCGGCTCGCCGAGACCGGCGTCGAGGGCGCGGAGCTCTTCGCCATGAACACCGACGCCCAGCACCTTCTCCATATGAACGTCGACCGGCGGATCCTGATAGGTCGGCGGACGACTCGGGGGCTGGGGGCGGGGAGCCTCCCCTCCATCGGAGAGGAGGCTGCCAGGGAGAGCATCGACGATATAAGGGCCGCCCTGGAGGGGGCTGATATGGTCTTCATCACCTGCGGCCTGGGGGGCGGGACGGGGACCGGGGCAGCTCCCGTCGTCGCCGAGGTGGCGAGGGAGATGGGCGCTCTCACCATATCGGTGGTGACCCTCCCCTTCGCCGCAGAGGGCGCCATAAGGATGGCCAACGCCGACGCCGGGCTTAAACGGCTCCGGGAGATATCGGACACGGCGATCGTCGTCCCCAACGACAGGCTTCTCGAGGTCGTCCCCGATTTACCCCTCCAGGCGGCCTTCAAGGTGGCGGACGAGGTTCTGATGCGATCGGTCAAGGGTATAACGGAGCTTATAACCCGGCCCGGGCTGATAAACCTGGACTTCGCCGACGTCAGGACGATAATGTCCAACGGCGGCGTCGCCATGATCGGCCTTGGGGAGGCGGAAGGGGAGATGAAGAGCAAAGACTCCGTCATAAAAGCCCTTAGGAGCCCTCTTCTGGACGTGGACATCTCTAACGCCACCTCGGCCCTCGTCAACGTGGTGGGTGGCTCAAGGATGACGATATCCGACGCCGAGGCGGTGGTGGAGGAGGTCTACGAGAGGATCAATCCCGACGCGCGGATCATATGGGGGGCTCAGATCGATCCGGGGCTTGAAAACTCCATCAGGACGATGCTGGTGGTGACGGGCGTATCCTCCCCCCAGATCCTGGGCAAGGAGGAGTTCAAGCAGAGCCGGGTGGTCTCCAAGCACGGGATAGACTTCCTCAAGAGAGGCAGGAACGATATCTAGGAACTGCTGGATCCTCTCGTCACCGAGATACCAGGACGACTCCGGCGGAGGATGATTGGGGTGGGGCTTCATCCTCTCTCAGGCTGGCCCCCTCCTCCAGCTGGGAAGGGGTGGGGAGGAGGTCGCCGTCCACCACCAGTTCTACCTCCTGCATGTAAAGGAGCGTCTGACCTACACAGGGCATCACCTTGAAGATATCTGGGTGGACGTAGATCGCCTTCAGATTGTGACAGGCCTGCAGCATTCTATAAATATCGCGGTTTGTCGGAACGAAGCTTATCGCTATCTCCTCATCGCCGGGCAGAAGATGCGTCAGATCGAGCTCCGAATTCAAGGTCCTCAGCATAACCAAGATCACCGTTCATCTGTTCTTCTGGGATCATCTCCCAGGGCCTTCCCGCAGGACTTGCGAATCTCCTTGATTTTATATCATAAGCCAGGAATCCTTCATATATCAATCTGTTGATTCGAAATAACTGCGGATAGATCTCGATCGGATCCGCCGTTTGAGATATGACCTACATGATAAAGATCGTCGAAGGTGATTCTTCCGGACCCCTCCCTTCCGGATGGGGGTCTGAGATCCCTATCTCAAATGATAACATGGACCATGTCAATCGATGGAATTATAAGGATCGAGATGGCTTACTAAATATTGTTATCGGAGCTGCGGTTGGATGTGAAAAAATGGTGACGGATAAGGTGAAGAGAGAGCTTGAGATGCTCAAAAGGCACCTCATCATCCTCAAATACGTGGTGGAGAATGAGCCGATAGGGATCCTCAAGCTGGCTGAAGAGACGGGGATACCGAGCCACAAAGTCCGGTACTCCCTCCGGGTCCTGGAGCAGGAGGGGCTCATCGCCGCCTCTGCCCCCGGAGCGGTCACCACTGAACGGACAGAGTCGTTTCTCAAAGATCTGGACTTCTCGATAGACCAGCTCCAGGAGATCATCCGGGGGCTGAAGGAAGTCAAGGTCAATGGTAGAATCTCATGACCTCTTACTTGGAGATCGCAAGAGCTCTGGAGGCAGCATCCGGGGAGGGGCGGAGGGTTCAGAAGGTCGAGGTGATCGGTTCCCTTCTTAAGAGGGCGCCTCCAGAGATCCTCAGGCCCGTCGTCCGGCTCGTATCCGGGGAGCTTTGGCCCCCCTGGGAGCCGAGGGAGATGGGGGTGGGTCCCGAGATCCTGGGGGGCGTTCTAAGGGAGCTCTCGGGGCAGGGCGGAGCTTCTGAAGCGGCGCCCTCCGAGCTGGGTGATCTCGCAGAGACGGTCGTTGTAAACCGGTCCCAGCAGACCCTCAACTCCTCGGAGATGGAGGCGGTCCGGGTATACGAAGCCCTCCGGCAGATCTCGGCCCAGAAGGGCGCAGGGGCCGTATTCAGAAAGAGATCCCTTCTGATGGGGCTTTTTTTGAACTCCTCCCCCCTCGAGGCGAAGTACATAGCAAGGACCGTCCTGGGGAGTACGATCGTCGGCCTGGGGCCGTCCTTGATATCGGCGGCCATAGGGAAGGCCTTCTCCGTCGATGAGCACCTGGTGAGGAGGGCTTATGCTAGGCTGCCGGACCTGGGGATGGTGGCCCTCCACGCCTTCAACGGGGATATATTCGAAGTGAAGCTGGCACCACCAAATCCCCCCCTCTTCATGCCTTTTAGGCGGGTGGGGGGGCCGGAAGCGGCGGTGGAGAGGGCGGGGACGGCGGCTTGCGTCTTCAGATACGGTGGTCTCAGGGTCCAGATCCACAAGTTGAACGACCGGATCTTCATATATACGAGGCAGCTACGAAACGTCACCCCTTCCCTCGCTGATCTGGCAGATGAGATGACGGGGGCGAGAGGGAACATGATTCTGGAGGGGGAGTTCCTCCTCATCCGGGATGGGAAAGTCCTACCCAGGCCGGAGATGGTGGGTAGGATCAACCTGAAAGGGAGGTCCAGAGGCTCGGAGGAACCCCTCTTCGCGGCGTCGGATCTCCTCTTCATCGACGGAATGTCGGTGATCGATGAGGGATATGCTAAACGTCGCAGGCTGTTGAACCGGGCGCTGCAGGGGGTGGCGGGACCGCCCCTGCATGGAAAGGTCTTCCTGGCGGAGGAGCGGGTGGTGAAGGACCGAGAAGGAGCGATGGATATGCTCCGGTCGTCCCTTGATAAAGGGTATGCTGGGCTTTTCATCCGCGATCTAGACGGGGCTTACACCCCGGGGAGGGTGAGCAGGGAGAATGTCGCGGTATCTCCGTCGCTCCCATCTTGATCTCCTCATTGGAGTGCCGGAGCCCCACCGGAGGGCCGATCCTCCAGGGACCCGACGGACTCGGGAGACCTCCAGCCTTCGGGATGATAATCATCTCTTATGGTCTAACATTCAACTTAAAAATAAAAGTCGACGGAGGCTTTTTCTAAAAGAATACGGCCGAGAAAGTCTATATATGTGAAGAATAGTCACTCCTTTGAGGGCCGGTCAGAAGGGCGGTTCTTGTCAGAGAGGAGAGTATTTAAGCTCAGTATGTGAATAAGTTTAGAGAGGAATCGGAGGAAGGATTAGATGACCAGAGGATTCTTGGCGGTCTCGGCGGCGCTTCTGGTGGCCGCCATTATGCTATCGCCGGCAATGGCATATACCATTTCCAGTTCAGGGAAATCACCATACACCATCGGCTCTGGGAGCCCCTACCAGTATACCATGGGATCTGCGGCTCTCCAGTCGTTTTCCATCGGCTCTGGGAGCCCCTACCAGTACACCATGGGATCTGCGGCTCTCCAGTCGTTTTCCATCGGCTCTGGGAGCCCCTACCAGTACACCATGAGATCTGGGGCCCTCCAGTCGTTTTCCATCGGCTCTGGGAGCCCCTACCAGTACACCATGGGGTCTGCGGCCCTCCAGTCGTTTTCCATCGGCTCTGGGAGCCCCTACCAGTACACCATAGGATCTGGGGCCCTCCAGCCCTATTCCATAGGGATGGGGACCCCAGCATCCAGGATCGGGCCGTCTGATGTGAAGGCCCCCGCAGTGCCTGAGGTTGTCGAGCCTGAGGTTGTCGAGCCTGAGGTTGCAGAGCCTGAGGTTGTCGAGCCTGAGGTTGTCGAGCCTGAGGTTGTCGAGCCTGAGGTTGTCGAGCCTGAGGTTGCAGAGCCTGAGGTTGTCGAGCCTGAGGTTGCAGAGCCTGAGGTTGCAGAGCCTGAGGTTGCAGAGCCTGAGGTTGCAGAGCCTGAGGTTGCAGAGCCTGAGGTTGCAGAGCCTGAGGTTGCAGAGCCTGAGGTTGTCGAGCCTGAGGTGGCAGAGCCTCCAGTGGAGGTCCCAGCTCTCATGAACATCGTCGAGACGGCGGTTGCTGACGGGAACTTCAACACCCTCGTCGCGGCGGTTGAGGCGGCTGGTCTATCAGAGGTTCTCAGCAGCGACGGTCCCTTTACGGTCTTCGCTCCCACCGATGAAGCCTTCGCATCCTTAGTCGATATTGACCTCGAGGACGTCGAAGCCCTCGTCAGGATTCTGACCTATCACGTCGCAGCTGGCGAGTATATGGCAGAAGACGTCGCTATGATGGCCACCATCACCACCCTGGAGGGGTCAGATCTCATCGTTGAGGTCACGGATGAGGGAGTTAGGGTGAACGGCGCCCTGGTGATACTCGCCGACGTAGTCTGCAGCAACGGAGTCATCCACGTCATCGACGCGGTTCTGATCCCCGCGGAAGAGCCCGAGATGCCGGCGGAGACGGAGGTTGTCACCCCTGAAGAGATCATGCCACCTGAGGGGACGGTCGAAGAGACCGTCGATGAGGTCACCCCTCCTGAAACGACCTGAGACTTATATACTATCAGTACCGCCCCGTCCCGGAGGGCGTTCTGAGATAAGGAATCAGATTGAGGATGAGGGTTGGGAAGGGTGGGGGCCCTTCTCTCCCTTGAACTCCTCCCGGATAATTTTCTTAAAAGTGTTTCAACTCGTTATTCTATCTGGTGGTGGATATGATATCGGAGGTCCTAGGTGGCGCTAGTTCGATATCTCCCCCAGATCCTGTAGCCGGTGATTAGATCCCCCGACGCCGAAGCTTCCTGATGGAGGGGATGAGATCGATATGGATATCGGCATGGCGGATGTCAAACGGTTTTACATGGGATCGTCCCATTCTATGACGTACCATCTTTCCTGATGGCGTCAGAGCTCACCTGCTAGCTCCGGGGATCTCGCCGGCGGGGAGGAGGTTATCGGCAGCTTCTGAACTGAAACCAGGCATACTCCACAATTTCTCGTATCCGGGACCGGCATACTATGGGAGTCTGTTGAAAACGTTCGCGAGCGAAATTTTTAAGACATATGTAATTCTACACTATCATGCAATCGTATTGATATCAAATATAATGAAATAGTCGGGGCCATTCTGTCTATTGAAGCTTCGAATCGGCGGGTGAGATCTTGAAGATATTAATCCTCTCGATATTGAGCGGTATCCTACTCCTGATATCATCAGGCGCCGGATCTGCGGTCTCTGAGGCGGAGCCCATCATCTCAGTATGCTCCTTCCTCGGCATCGGTGACGATAACCGGAAACGTAGTATCGACGACGCCGCCGGTCACCCCGGTCAGAAATCCCGCGGCGGCGCACTGTGTCGATCAGGGGCACAGTTACGAGATCAGGACTGACCCGGTTACGGGAGACCAGACCGGATACTGCGTCTTCCCCGACCAATCTTCTTGCGAGGAATGGGCTTTCTTCCGGGGGACGTGCGTCTACACCCCAGCCTCTCCGCCCCCTCAACCCCCTGACGACCCCCTCCTCCCAGATGACTCCCTTCTCCCCACCGACCCGATCGAGGAGGCGAAAGATGAGATATCCGACGAGATCAGAGCCCTTGAGGAGAAGGAGGCCCAGGGGACCTTGAACCCCGAGGAGATGGCCAGGCTCGCGGATAAGAGGGTCGAGATGCTGGAGGCTGAGATCGTCCTCCTGGAGTCGGGGATGGAGGTCCTGAAGCGGGAGAAGGCGCTGCTTGATATCCAGGGTAGGAGGCTTCTCCTGGAGGAGGAGAGGCTCGCCTTGGCTCTCGAATCCAAGAAGATCGAGAGGCGGTCCTACCTGGGGTCGCCGGAGGAGGGGGATGGAGGGAGGCTCTCAGAGATCAAGCTCCTCTTGCTGTTGTTGGACCTGAAGGCCGAGGCCCTCGATATCGAGGAGAGGGCGATCCTCGGGACTTCCGCCCCCGGGGACCCGTCGAGGATGGAGGACCTCGCTGCCGCCATCGCCTATCTGGGATCGCAGGCCGGAGTCGGTTAGGGGGATCCGGGAGGGTTTGGGGATATGGCTTATCCCCGCAGGTAGGGTTGGAGGTGGGACCGGCTTCTCGTCTCCCAACGCCCGGCTGATATGGCCGCCGACGCCCAACCTCCCGCCGTCCTCCGGCCTGAGATCTGGTCCGACCTCCTCTCCTCCATCCTGAGGAACGTTTTTACCCGGCGGCGCCTTCTTTCCGTCCATGACCGATAGAAAGAGGATCATACCCTGCCTCGACGTCAAGGTGGTGGACGGCCAGCCCTCCGTCGTCAAAGGCGTCAAGTTCGTCGACCTCAAGAGGCAGGGCGACCCCGTGGAGCTCGCCATCCGCTACGACGGAGAGGGTGCGGACGAGCTGGTATTCCTGGACATAACCGCCTCTTCCGAGGGGAGGAAGACGATGGTCGAGGTAGCGAGGAGGACAGCCCGGGAGGTCTCGATACCCTTCGCCGTAGGCGGGGGGATCGGAACCGTCGAGGGGATCGTCGAGATCCTGGACGCCGGGGCCGATAAGGTGGGTATCAACACCGCAGCTGTCAAGGACCCCGATCTGATTAAGAAGGCTGCCAAGGCCGTCGGCTCCGAGAGGATCACCGTCGCCGTCGACGCTAGGAGGAACGCCGATCTCAGAGAGGGGGTGAGCGCCTTCAAGCTCGAGGACGGGACCGACGGCTGGTTTGAGGTGGTCATCTACGGTGGGCGGGAGGCCGTCGACCTCGACGCCGTCGCCTGGGCCCGAAAGGTCGAGGATCTGGGGGCCGGAGAGATCCTCCTCACCAGCATGGACCGGGACGGGACGAACGAAGGGTACGACATACCCCTCACCCGGGCCGTCGCCTCTGCGGTGGATATCCCGGTGATCGCGAGCGGCGGGGCAGCAAACCCCCATCACATGCTGGAGGCCTTCAGGGACGCGGGGGCTGACGCAGCCCTGGCCGCCGGGATATTCCACCGGGGGGAGTTCACCGTCAGGGGGGCGAAGGAGTACCTCCGTTCCCACGGCATCAGGGTCGAACTGGACTGAAGGGCCTGATCCCCCGGCTGGGAAGATACAGGCGGCTAGAGCTGCCCGTATCATTCATCTTGGATCTGATGGGTGAGGGCTATAGATATCGGGCGGTCTCCTCCAGGAATCCTTTTCAGGCAGAAGGAGATCTGCCTCGATATCGAGATCTTTCTTGGCCCGGGGTTTCCCGAACAAAAAAGGACCCATACAGCTCTAGTCTCTCACCATCTCTCTTATATCCCTGAAAATGTCCAGGGTTATGGCAAAGACTATCCCGGAGGATAGCAGAGCCATAAATATAACTTCCAGTACCATAAATACCACTTCCCAATACTCTATATAGTAGTATGTACTATATATACTTTATGATATCCTGATGAGAAAATTGGCCAGGTCTCGGCCGCCGTATGGCCAGACTATCCCTTTTAATGTTGCCCCTCCCCAATGGTCGTGATATTCTGGCTGGCCGGGCCTATGAGCGCTCTCTGTTGGCATCGAGGCGGAAAGGGCGATCTTCAATTATACGAAAAAAAGGGCGATCTTCAATTATACGAAAATTTTTCCCACCAAAAAAAACTTCGTCCATCGGCAGCCTTATATCTCAAGGAGGTCTGTTATAAATCCGCATCCTCTCCAGGTCAGGAGGTGAACGGCGTGAGTTTTCTGATAGATCCGCCTCTTCTAATATTGTCAGGTCTCTTCATCTACTTTGGGGGCCGAAGGCTCGGCTGGAATAGACATGCGAAGATTGTGGTGGGCGTAGCCATCGTTTTGATATTCGTGATATTCAGCTACCTCCTCTACGCCGACGTATTCCGGTCCGTCTTCCCCTTCTTCTCCGAGACGAGGGGGTCGGAGTTCATGTTCCACTCCGATACCACGGGGATCACCAAGGATATGGTCCCCATCGCCGTCGTCGTCTTACTCTTCATCCTCTATCCCATCTGGCTCTTCGCCGGATATGCAGCCGCCCTTCTCATAACCAAGAGGAGGCTCGTCTCCAGGGAGGTTTATTCCTTCTCTGACGTCAGGAGCCGCGTCGTCAGGGGTCCACCGGAGTACGCCGTAAAGAGGGGGACCGATCCCAGAGCTTCCGTCAGGGAGGCCCTGGCAGACCTAGGGGGGATCGAGAGGTTCGTCAAGGGCGGAGACCGGGTCCTCATCAAGGTGAACATCTGTGGCGGGGTGCCGGAGGTGAAGGGGACCTTCACGAGCCCCGAGGTCGTCGAAGAGATCGTCGATCTGGTGAGGGTGGCTGGCGGGGTGCCGATGATCGCCGACGCCGACATGATCTGGAACAAGTTCTGGTCTGTGGCCGCCGCCTCCGGCTGGTCCGACTGGGCTCGGGAGAAGGGGGTGAAGCTCGTCAACCTCTCGGAGACGGAGATCGTGGGCTTCGACTTCGGAGAAGACGGCGTCATCGGTACCGACCGGGTCTCCAAAGAGGTGGTCGAGGCCGACGTCATCATCTCGGTCCCGACGATGAAGACCCACCTGCTCACCGGCGTCACCCTGGGGATGAAGAACATGTACGGGACCTTCCCGGAGGTGGACAAGGCGCGTTATCACAAGATGAAGATCGAGGAGGTGATCTACGAGGTGAACCGGGCCTTCACCCCCAACCTGGTGATCATCGACGGGTCCATAGGAAATGAGGCGATAGGCCCCCTCAGCTCCAGGCCCATCGACTTTCAGACGATCATCGCCTCCAACGACGTCGTCTGCGCCGACTCCATAGCCTCTCAGATGATGGGGTACGATCCGTCGGAGGTGGCCCACCTCTCCCTCGCCGCCGAACGGGGGCTGGGGGACGCCTCGAAGAAGTTCGACTTCGACTCCCTCCCCTACAGGCACGCCAGCGGCAAGGACGGGAACTGGGACCGCCCCGAGGCGAAGGTGAAGGACTTCTACAACTGGGGGATCGAGCTCTTGCTGAAGTTTCCGGGGTGGCCCACCCTCTTTAACGTCGGTGCCGACTTCTTCCTCTACGACATGGCTAGGCTTCCCGTATTCAGGTACCTCACTCCCGGCCTGCTGAAGCTATTGAACGACTCGGTATACCTAGTCCTGAGGGGGCAGGGGGATACGGAGGCGGACAGATCGCGGAGGAGGACCAACTTCTTCCTCCTACTCCTCCTGGCGGAGGCGGTGCTCATCGGCTTTTATATGGATGGGTACCTGACCAAGTCGTTCTTATTCGATCTCAACTTACTCTTTGCCATAGCCGTATCGATCCTCGCCGCCGTCAGGATGAAGACGAAGAACCTCCTGGCCCTCATCATCTCCTCGGCGGCGTTGATGTTCGTCGTTGAGAGGATCTTGACATCGGCGGGGATCGTCGATTATTCAGGAAGCCCGGGCCCCACCCTCTTCGTCGTATCGGGGTGGGCGCTCGTGATGGTGGCGATCTTCGGGATATCGGATCTCTTCAGGCTCTGGTTTGAGAGGCTCCAACTCTTCGACCGTATCGAGAGGTGGCGCCCCCTTCCTTTCGCGGCCGCCGTCGCCGTCTTCGCCGTATTCTTCTATCTGGAGGGGTACTTTCAGCTGGCGGGTAGAGACGTTCTCGGGCTCTACGCCGCCATGGCCCTCCTCGGGATCATCTTCTCCGGCCGGTCCTCGATCGAATGGAACGCCGCCCTGGTGGCGGTGAGCGTGGGCCTGGGGGGGTATATGGAATTATTGGGCTATGCCGGTGGTCTGTGGAGCTACGACATGACAGAGGGGCTCCCCATCTTCATGACCATCGCCACCACCATCAACGCCGGGGCCGTCCTGGCGGTCGCCTCAATCGCCGGGGTGGACCTCTCCCGCTCCACCCCCGGGTCGGCGGAGGAACGTCGCCGCCGTCGCGTCCACCCCTGATCCTTTGCCGCCTCCCCCAGGCCTCCGCCTCCCCAAAGCCGGAGGCAACCCGGAAGGCCAGAGGGCTGCATGGTGGGGGGTCGCCGATAGAACTCTCCAATAAGCTGTGCGGGGGGTCTTCTGATCTTCCAGTATGTGTACCCGTAAGGTTGAAAGGTAATCGCACCATTTCCGGCCCATGACAACGGCTCCGAGATGGCGCTTCAGCAGGGGGCTTATCCGCCTCACCCTTATTTTATAACCATATTTGCTACAACTAGAAACATTTATATGAATAACGGGGCTTTAGCCTGCGGTGTTATACGATGAAATGGAATATCGTCATCGCCATGGCTCTTCTGAGCCTTCTCTTGGCCCCCGCCGCTGCCCACAGCCTCTGGGTAGAGGCGGAGGACGTGGTGGAGGTCGGCGAGGTGAAGGAGGTCTACTCCCTCTTCGGCCACCCCGGAAGTTCGGCAGGGATGTACGTGCCGCTGATGGAAGCTTTCTATCTCGTCTCCCCCGCCGGAGAGAGGCTAGACCTCGCGACGGAGGAGGGGACTTGGCTTCCCGGCTTCGGAAGGATCGGCTACCTCTCCGGCAAGGCGGCCTTCTACTGGCCCGGAGACTACGTCCTCGCCTCTGAGAGGGCCGCCGGGGTCTATGATACGGGATGGCACGGAGGAGAGAGCAACCCGATGCTGGTGAAGGATTACGCCAAGGCGGTCATCTCAGCCGGTGAAGGGGGCGAGAAGACCTGGAACGGAGGCTTCCCCTTGGAGATCGAGTTCGAAGCGGCCCCCTACGAAGCGAAGTCTGGGGATAACTTCAGCGCCGTTGCCACCTTCAACGGCGAGCCCGTAGCCGCCGAGTACACCGCCTGGTACTGGACCGTCGACGCCCACTCCTCCCCCGAGGCCCTGAAGGGGACCGCCGGCGATGATGGGAGCTTCTCCGTCGTCTTCAACAAGGCAGGCCCCTGGGTGATCGAGGTGGAGACGACGACGGACGAGGTGGGAGAATGGACCGCCACCTACAGCAACCCCTACTACAAGGAGGGGGACCTCGTCTCCTACGAGAAGGTCTGGCACCGGTCCTCCCTCACCCTCTGGGTGAGGTGATCTCCTTCCTCCCCTTTTTTTCCAATCTCCTTCTTCTTTTTAATAAGGTGCCTGAATTTTCCCCGGCTTCTAATCACCTACGGGGTTTGATTTTATTGTGAATTGAATAGGGTCTTTCACAGAAAAATCCAAAATTATTGTTACTAATTGTTATATCCGAAATCTATTTATCACACCAGTCACACTTAGCCAAGGGTGATTAAAACGAAGAGCATAATACCTTTGTTGCTCCTCCTGATCCTGGGAGGGATGACGATGAACGCCAGCGCCCACGCCCTGTGGGTCGAATCGAAGGACATCGCCGAGGTCGGGGACACTCAGAGGGTCTACTCCATCTTCGGCCACGCCGGGAGCTCCTCGGGGATCTACGTCCCCCTGATGGACGCAGCGTACCTGGTGACCCCTGCGGGGGATAAGATCGATCTCGCATTGAAGACCGGAAACTGGCTTGCGGGGTACGGCTGGTGTGAGTACGAGTACGGTGATATAGTCCTCTACTGGCCTGGAGACTACGTCTTCGCCGTCGCGAGGTCACCCTCCGTCTACGATCCGGGATGGGGCGGCACCCAGCCCAGCAACCCGAGGCTCGGCTACAGCTACGCCACCATGGTGATCCACGCCGGTGACGAGGGGATGGAGAGCTGGGAGGCGGGAGTGCCCCTGGAGATAGTCCCAGAGAAGGCCCCCTACGAGATAGCCGCGAAGGATGAGGTTACATTCCACGTCATGTGGAACGGCGAGCCTGTGGAGGCGACCTACTCCGCCTATTACTGGACCTGGGATTCCCACGACGAGGATAAGATCCAGACGGGGACCACCGACGCTGATGGCGCCTTCACCGTCAGCTTCACCCAGGCGGGGCCCTGGCAGGTCATGGCGAGGGTCGACCTGGACGAGCCCGGAAAGTGGACCGCCACCTACGATCACAGCGCTGGAAGGTTCAAGGCCGGGGATGAGGTCGACTACAACGTCGTAAGGTACACCAACGTCATGTCGGTCTGGGTGAAGGCTTAAGCCCTCACCCGGTAATTTTCTTTCCCGGCGGCCGCCTTTCATAAAAAATCAGATCTTTTAATAAATACAGATTATAAGACTGAAATTAGGTATCGAATACGGCTTAAAATAGCCTCAATTCATATAACCAGCCTTAAATCCGATGACGATCATCCCCGTCACCATCGAGATGACCAAAAGGATGGGACGGTAGAAGAAGAGGAGGCGATAAGATATGAGACGGCTTTATCTCTCGGTACTGGTGGTCGCCGGGCTCGCGGCCCTGGCGTCGGGTCATATGCTCTTTGCGGTATATCCCGAGGACGTCGCAGAGCACTCCGACGTCAATATATGGATCACATACGCCCATGACATCGAAGGAGATACGCCGCCCATGCTCGAGAGGGCGGCATTGATCCGCCCCGACGGGACGGAGGGGCTGAGCCTTTCCGAGTGGGACGGCGGTCTCGCCGGGACGGTGATGGTCGGCGGCCCGGGCTGCTACGTCCTGGACCTTGAGATGGAGCCGACCTTCCTCGACCTGGGGTGGTTCGGCATCACCGGAGGGTCCACATTCCTTCCGAAGTCAGGACGGGCGGTCATGCCGGTGGGGGCCGGAGGGGATTGCGAGATATCCACCGGCAAGGGGCTTGAGATCGTCCCGCAGGTCGATATGAGCGGCATCGTCCGGGGCGACCGGTTCAGAGCCTCCGCCTTCTGGTACGGTGAAATGGTGGAGGGAGACTACACCGCCATGGTGGTGAAGGCCCCCGAAGACCTCCTGACGGTCCTCCACGCCTACGAGAGCGAGGTCGATGGCACCTCCTCCGATGGGACGATCGAATTCGACCTCTCGAAGCCCGGCCTCTGGGTCGTCTCCTTCGAGGCGACGATCGACAAATCCGGGACCTGGACCGCCACCACCGACGATCCGAGCGGCAGATACAGAAAGGGCGACCGCCTCGACTACGACCAGATAGCCCCCACCGCCTACCTCACCTTCTGGTGCGGCAGGTGAAGGGAGAAAGGTGATCGATTGGTCCACATCTCCGACGGCGTCCTCTCGCCTCCCGTTTTGGCCGCAGGGTTCGCCCTCGCCGGGATCCTCCTCGTCGTCACCCTGCGGGACGTCAGGGCTGAGGAGGTCCCCAAGATATCCCTCATCACCGCGGCGGTCTTCGTCGCCTCCCTCGTCCACTTCCCGGTGGGCCCGACCAGTGTCCACCTGGTGATGAACGGCCTGGCGGGGATCCTCCTGGGGAAGAGGGCCTTCGTCAGCGTCGCCGTCGCCCTCACCCTCCAGGCGGTCCTCTTCCAGCACGGCGGGATCAGTGTCGTCGGGGTCAACGCCGTCAACATGGGGATCCCCGCCCTCCTCGCCTGGAAGATCTTCGAGGGGCGCCGCGGCCTCTCCTCGCCCAAGAGGGAGGTGGTCTTCGGAGCTGTGGCCGGGGGGTTTGCCGTCCTCGGAGCAACATTGATGCTCTCCGCCGAGCTCCTCCTCCTCGGGGAGGCGTTCAGGGAGATCGCGGCCCTGGTCCTCGCGGCTCACGTACCGATAATGCTCATCGAGACGGCGGTGATTGGGCTGGCGGCGGGCTTCCTCCAGTCCGTCAAGCCGGAGATGCTGATCCGCGCCAGGGGTTCTGGCTATGGAGGTGCTTGATTTTGAGAAGAGCTGTTATTTTGGTCCTCCTCATCCTCCTCACCGCGGGGATGGCGGAGGCGCACAGGATGTTCGTCGGCCAAAGGGTAAGCCTGGAGATCTTCGCCATCTACGACGACGGCGAGCCTGCGAGAAACGCCGACGTGATGGTATACCGTCTAAACGCAACGACCCAGAACTACGATCTTTATCAGGAGGGGATGACCGACTCCCAGGGGATCTATTCGATGACCCTCCCCGGAAAGGGGACTGGAGATTGGCGTTATAAGATCTCCCAACACGGCCACGCCGAGGAGGGCTTCATAAGCGTATCGACGGAGAGGCCCCTGCCGGGTGAAGCTGGGATTATGGCCCTCGCCCTCATCCCCGCCGCCCTCATAGCCTGGAGGGTCAAAAAGAGATGAATGAGAAGAATTGCAGGATGGCGGTCCTGGCGTTGATATCGGTTCTTATCCTGGCGGGGACCGCCGCCGGCCACAGGATGCTGATAGGCTATACAGTAGAGGAGGTCGGAATCTCCGTCTTCTACGACGACGGGACCGCGGCAGCCGGCGCCAACGTCATGGTCTACGATGGGGACGACCTGATCGCTGAGGGGGCGGCGGATTCGAGGGGAGTTTACCGGTTCAGGCCGGAGGGAAGGAGGATCGACGACCTGGTATTCGTGAGCTCTTCGGTGGGCCACCGGGCGGAGATCAGGATCGGCACCCCCGGGGCCCAGGCCCCTCCTCCGGAGATCCCCACCTCCATGAAGGTCTTGGCTGGTTTTGGCTACCTCCTGGGGATCGCAGGGGTATCGATGATCTATGCCTCCAGGAAGAAGAGATAGGGGCGGGGGGATCGCCCCTCCCATCAGCCCTTCCCGCCTGAGGTAAGACCCCGTCGGTGGAGCCGGGATCCTCTGTAGCCTTCAGCTCCCCGTCTCGGGGCCCATCAAGCCCTCGATATCTTGAGGGCAGAGGGGTGACGGTAGAGGATAAGTCGAGATCTCCGGGGCGTTCCCGTCGAAACCTCTCCCCTCCCAGATTCTCTTTTTATGGACAACCGGCTCCAACTTCCGGCACCATCGCCATTTAAAACAAATTCATCGATCTTAACTCAAGAAATACTTATATAATATGAAACCCCTCCCCCATCGAGATCATGGCCGTCTTGAGGGGCGATGATCCGGAAGTAAAATTATAAAATTGGTGAGCGGCGATGAGAAGGCTTTATCTGGCGATGCTGATGGTAGTGGGGGCCGGATCCCTCGCATCGGGACATATGCTCTTCGCGGTCTATCCGGAGGAGGTGGTGGAGGGGTCTAGGATCGACTTATTTATCACATACGGCCATGATGTCGGTGGGGACGTGGTGCCGGATCTCGCCGTCGCGCGGCTGATCCACCCCCGCGGGATCGACGACCTGGAGCTCTGGGATGAAGGCAGAGGGCTTGGGGGGACCGTCGAGATCGGTGATCCGGGGTGCTACATCCTGGATCCACAGATGGAGACGACGCTATTTGATCAGGCGTGGTTCGGCCTCGGCGGAGGATCGTCCCTTCTGCCAAAGTCCGGCCGGGCGATAATCCCGGTGGGGACCGGTGGAGATTGTGGATTCGCCTCCGGCGATGGGCTTGAGATCGTCCCCCGGGTCGATATGAGCGGCATCAACCGGGGCGACCGGTTCAGGGCCCAGGCTCTCTGGAACGGGGCGGAGGTGGGGGGCGATTTCACCGGAGCGGTTCTGAAGGCCCCCGGAGATCTCCTGACCGTGAAGCACGCCCATGAGTATGAGGTGGAAGGGGCCGCCTCTGACGGGAGGATCGAGTTCGACCTCTCGAAGCCCGGCCTCTGGGTCGTCTCCTTCGAGGCGACGATCAGCGAATCCGGGACCTGGACCGCCGAGGGGGACGACCCCAACGGACGATACCGGAAGGGCGACCGCCTCGACTACGACCGGATAGCTCCTAGCGCCTACCTCACATTCTGGGTCGGGAGATGACCGGCGGTCCGGGGTGATCTGGTGCACATATCCGATGGCGTCCTATCGCCTTCCGTTTTGGTCGCGGGTTACGCCGTCGCGGGTTTCCTCCTCTTCATCACCCTGCGGGATGTGGAGGCGGAGGAGATCCCCAGGATATCCCTCATCACCGCGGCGGTCTTCGTCGCCTCCCTCGTCCACTTCCCGGTGGGGCCGACCAGCGTCCACCTGGTGATGAACGGCCTGGCTGGGATCCTCCTGGGGAAGAGGGCCTTTGGTAGCGTCTTCGTCGCCCTCACCCTCCAGGCTCTCCTCTTCCAGCACGGCGGGATCAGCGTCATCGGGGTCAACGCCGTCAACATGGGGGTGCCAGCCCTCCTCGCCTGGAAGATCTTCGAGGGGCGCCGGGCCTTTCCCTCTCCCAAAAGAGAGGTCTATTTCGGCTCCCTGGCGGCGGCTTCGGCCGTGATCGGCACGGCGATCCTCCTTTCCCTTTCCCTCCTGGCGGTGGGAGATGAGTTCAAGGAGATCGCGATCCTCGTCCTCATAGCCCATCTTCCGATAGCAGCGATCGAGGCTGGGGTGGTAGGCCTTGCGGCGGGATTCCTGGTATCGGTGAAGCAAGAGATGCTCGTGACCGCGGTATGCGATGGGGTTAAGAGCTGATCCAGAAGCCGCAACCCCCTCCCCGGAGAAGACCCCCCATCGATTTATAATATTCTTACAGATATTTTTACGCCTTTATAGCTGTATAATCAGATATAAATAACATCATTTCATCTTAAAGCAGAATTACTTGTGAAAAGATCGACCCAGAGAGGGGTAAGATGCGGTACCTTCAGTCTTGAGGTGGGTCCGATTTGGGCAACAGCTTTTGATGTAGATCGAAATAGACGGCAAGCCGGAAGGGTAGAAAAGAGCTTATTTATCCAGGGTGGGGAAGGTTGTCGGGGGGCTGTCACCGTTAAGCCCCGTCGGCGGAAGCGAGGAAGATATGAGGGTCATGGTCGAAGGGCGGAAGGGCAGGTATCTCAGGGGCTCGAACTTCGATATTCGGTCTCGTCGAGGATCGTATCTCGACTCAACCGTCTTCCACGGTTGGGTGGGAGGATCGATGAATAACGGATCTGATAAGAGAAGAGCAGGGATGGGTGCCAGATTGATCGAGAAGATGGGGATGTCGATCGTATGACTAGCATCGACATCGACAGCCATGCAGATATCGACTCTCCGATCCACCGCTGGGACCCCCGGGCTAAGATCGCATCGATCCTCATCCTGATCTTCTCCGTCGTCATGGTGGAGAGCATCCGCGTCGCCCTCCTCGGTCTCGTCCTCTCCCTGGCCGTCCTCCTCGCCTCGAGGCTCCCCCTCGGAGAGGTCGCCAGGAGGGTTAGGTGGCCGGTGATCTTTCTACTTCCCATCTTCTTCATCCTCCCCTTCACCGCGGGGGGAGAGAGGACCGTCACCTTCGCCACCTTCGACCTGAGCCTCGACGGCCTCCTCCTCGGAACCCTCATCCTCATGAGGGGGCTTTCTGCCGTCATCCTCGCCTACCCTCTCTTCGCCACCTCCCCCTTCAACATCACCGTCCAGGCGATGAGGGGCCTGAAGATGCCGGAGGTGACAGCCCAGATATTTCTCTTCACATACCGTTACCTATTCCTCCTCAGGGAGGAGATGAGGTCGATCGAGAAGTCCCTCGCCTCCAAGAGCTTCGCGAAGAAGACCGACCTGCGGACGGCGAGGGTGATAGGGACCGCCCTGGGGATGCTCTTTGTAAGAAGCTACGAGCGGTCGGAGAGGATATACCGGGCGATGGCATCTCGGGGATATGACGGCGCCCTGCCGTCGACGGTGAAGTTCGAGATGAAGAGGGGGGACTGGGCGAAGAGCTTCGCCGTGGCGGGGGCGGCCGTTATGCTCCAGCTCATCGATTTCGCTTCAAACCAGGGGATGATCATCTGACGAAATATGCCATCGAGATCGAGGATCTCAGCTACAGCTACCCCGACGGGACCAGAGCCCTCGACGGGGTGAGCTTCTCCGTCGAGCGGGGGAGGTCCGTCGCCCTCCTCGGCCCCAACGGAGCCGGAAAGTCGACCCTCCTCCTCCACATGAACGGCCTTTTGAGGGGGGGCGGGACGGTCAAGATCCTCGGCCGTAAGGTCGAAGAAGATAACCTCCCCTGGGTCCGCAGCCGGGTGGGGATGGTCTTCCAGGATCCCGACGACCAGCTCTTCATGCCGAACCTCCGGGAGGATGTAGCCTTCGGCCCCCTCAACCTCGGCCGGACCGGGCCGGAGATGGAGAGAGACGTCTCCTGGGCCCTGGAGGCGGTGGGCCTCGTAGATCTGGAAGGCAAGTCCCCCCACCACCTCAGCTTCGGCCAGAAGAAGAGGGCCGCCCTAGCCACGGTCCTCTCCATGAGGCCGGAGGTCCTGGTGATGGACGAGCCGACCTCAAACCTCGACCCCAGATCCAAGAGGGCGGTCGTCTCCCTCATAAGGGGGCTGCAGGATTCGGGGACGACGATCATCACCGCCACCCACGACGTCAACATAGTGACTCTGATGGCCGACGAGATCCTCCTCCTGGACAAGAGGGTGGTGGGGTACGGCCCTGCGAGGGAAGTCCTGGATAAGAGAGAGGTCCTGGACGGTCTCGGCCTGGAGGTCCCGATCCTGGTGGACCTCTTCCACTCCCTGAGGGGCTGCTGCGACCACCACCACTTCCATGAGACGCCCATCACAAAAGAGGAGGCGTTGGAAGGGCTGAAGAAGATCCTCGGATGAGGGATCAGATATCGATCGGCTCACCCGATACCCCACGTCTCGACCGCCTCCTTATCCCGTCAAAAAGAAGAAGAGATGAGGGGGGTTTTTCAGTCCGCCTCAGGCTTTATGTAGTCCGGCCGGAGGGTGAGGACGGAGAAGTAGCCTGTTCCTACAAAGCTCTCGTCGACGGCGTCGGGGCCGCGTTGTGGCAGAACCATCATCTCGCCGTCTTTATGCTCCGTTGCCGCGATCCAGAGCCCCGGCTCGGGGACGGCGAGGACGACGACTCCATCCTTGTCGGTGACCCCTTCTTCCACGGCTGGGTTTCCGGTCATCGCAAGCCTGACGTCCAGACCTGCCGCCGGTTCTCCGTCGAATAGTACCAGGAACCTGAACTCTCCCGTCCCCAGGGACGTGATATTGTCCAGGGGAATTATCTCCAGCCTCTGGCCGACGGGGACGGAGGCAGAGGCGAAGTCGGCGTTCTCCGCCACGATGAAGAGCTTGGAGAACTTCACCAGGTCGTCGTAGGCCTCGGCGATGTACCAGTCGGAGTCCCAGCCTGCGGTGTCGACCTCATCCCAGGCGATCTCGTCGTACCCGTCCATCTCCTCGCTCGGGGCTGCGAATCTCGTCCTCACGAAGGTCAGGGGGCCTTCATGCTGCTCACCCGTCGCGACGTAGAGGCCGGAGAGGGGGACATCGAAGTCGACGCGGTAGTAGGGGCCGTTCGTCTCCGCCGTCTCGTCGAGATCGTACTCCTCGTCATATCCTTCGGGCCCGGTCATCCTGATGGATATATCTCCTGGGGGCGGCGCCATGGGTACGAAATAGTGTCCTTCCGTCATCTGGACGAGGGCGAGATCCCCCTCGCTCGCCCACCCGCTGGTGGTCATCAGCCACGTATCGTGGGCCTCTCCCCCGGCGACGGCGAAGGCCAGGAGGAGGCAGAGAGCCAGTATTCTGTTCATTTGAAACCTCCTGTCCCCATTATTAATACTTTATACTTAAATGCTACCACTATATTCTGAATAAAATTTGAAAAAATACGAGGCCGCAACTCGCGGCCCCCATCGATCTTGAGGGTGGGGTCGTCCACCTCAAAGAAGGGCTTTTCAGTATCCGTCAGCTCGATAGTCGGATCTGAGGGTGAGAGCCGCCCGGTATACCGGACCTACGAAGCTCTTCTCCTGAGAGAGGGGTCCCCTGGGAAGGTCCACCGACTCCACGATCCTCGGGTCCATCTTGGTGTCGGCCCTGACGATCCACTCTGTCAGCTCTGATGCCTCGTCGGCGAGGTTGAGGGTGAACTTTCCCTCGGCGTCGGTGACGCCCTCCACCGGGGTGTCGTTCCCGACCTTCATCGCCCAGACGTCGATCCCGGAGATCGGCTCTCCCTGGAATAGGACCTGGAAGGCGAAGTCGCCCTTCCCGACGGTGGAGATGTCGTCGAGGGGTACGATCTCCAGCTCCTGACCGACGGCCTCTTTAGCCTTGGAGAGGTCGGCGTCGTCTCCGACGGCGACGAAGGCCTTGGCGTAGCAGTTCTTCGGATAGGATCTGGCTACATACCAGTCGTCGGCCCAGCCGGTCTTGTCAAGGGAGTCGAAGTCGATCTCGTAGGCGTAGGCGTGGACCCAGAACCCTCCCGTTGGGGGATTTGTGATAATGTTCGTCCAGGAGCCTTCGGAGTGGTAGACGTCGACGATGTAAAGGTCGGCCTCCTCGGCGACGAAGGTGTATACATCCCAGAATCCGGAGATCTCTCCCGTCCCGTCGAGGACGATATCGCCCGTCGGCCCGATGACGGTGACGTTCACTATCCCTTCAGGAAGCTCGGTGTTGGCGGTGGCGTGGCCGCTTCCCAGGGGTAGGTATACCAGATCCCCGGGGTTCGCCCACCCGGATATAGGCCGCAGATACGTCTCGTGACCGCTGGCCCCCATGGCGAGGGCCAGCACCAGCATCGCTACATATAGTGTGACTCGTCTCAAGTTATCACCTGAAGGCCCATTAGTAATACTATTATATGATTCTTCCCACCATTTGCTACTATTTAGGAAGAAGCGATGGAAAATCCCAGCCATCCTTTAGACGACCTTTGGCGGTTGGCTCGCCCCACCTTTGAGGAAGGCGGCGGCTGGATCTGGAAGACCGGGCGAGAAAAGGGGTTAAGAAAGGGATAGAGACTATGGAGGGAGCTTATCTCGGTTAGGGACAAAAGGTTTGGTCCAAGCCTCCGCCCGGAGGATCAGGCGGTTAGCTTGGACTTGGCGATGTACTTGATCAGGTCGGGGGCGAGCCTCGTCCTCCTCTGGATGGCGGCGGAGGCGTCCTCGATGGATTCGCCCTGCTTGATGAGAGCCCCGATCTCCTCGATCGCCTCTTCGTCGACGACGTAGTACTCGTCGATGTCCTTTCGGTGGCCCCAGACGTCTCCCTCCAGGAGGTCGATCCCCTGCATATCGAGGAAGAGCTTGATCGCCTTGGACATAGTCTTGTGGTACGACGGAGGCACCTGGACGGCCCGAAGCCTCGGGCAGCTCCTCATCAGGTCGAGGAAGTCGACGTTTGACGGCCTGAAGGCCAGGTGGACTATCCTCTCGTTGGGGCTCAGCTCCGATATCTCATCTTTTGAACTGACAACTCTAATTCTCATGTTTTTTCACCTCAACAATTAATCGAATGTTAATCTACATATTAATAGTTAATTGTGTTGTATACTAACGTCCATATCGACCGGCTGATCCATGGCGACGCGATGCAGTCTCCTCTTGTGGCAGGATTTCTGGCAGGAGGAGATCTCCATAGCCGTCCTAAAAAGTGGCATCATATCGGCGCGATCCTCCGAGATAAAAAAACGGGACGGGCTGAATCACTTCCAAAATGCCTTTTCTCGACGCCCTGGACGGGGATATAAAATTAGGATGTGGAGGAGGGCGTCGGTTTTGTGGCCAGGGACCGCCTGAGTTTTCAGGCGGTGATCTTGGACCTGGCGATGTACTTGATCAGGTCGGGGGCGAGCCTGGTCTTCCTCTGGATCGCGGCTGCAGCATCCTGGATCGACTCGCCTTCCTTCATCATGGCCCCGATCTCCTCGATCGCCTCTTCGTCGACGACGTAGTACTCGTCGATGTCCTTCCTGTGACCCCAGACGTCCCCCTCCAGAAGGGTGATCCCCTGCATATCGAGGAAGAGCTTGATCGCTTTGGAGAGGGTCTTGTGGTAGGAGGGTGGAACCTGGACGACCCGGAGGCGGGGGCAGCTCTTCATCAGGTCGAGGAAGTCGACGTTGGAGGGCCTGAAGGCGAGGTGGACGTTCCTCTCGTTGGGACCGATGTCCGATATCTCTTCTTTTGAACTGACTACTCTAATCTTCATGGTCTTTCACCTTTACAATTACAAGAATGTAATCAATGTACTTATAGTTACTTGTGATGTATAGTAACGTCCATATTCAGCTTGGCGCGTGATAACAGCTATCATAAAACTTCTGAAGCATGATATCGCAGATCATTCTCTTGATAAAAATGTCTTTTCTCCGCCTCGGTCTTCTGCGGTTAATGGGTGCGATCCGGGCAGGCGCATCAGCCGAAGGAATTTCTCACGCCCCTTCACAATAGGCCTTCTGACCCCCGGACGTCTCCCATCGTATCCCGGATCTAGGGCCGCCTGAGGGTGAGAAGATCCAGGTTGGAAGGTCTGAAGGCGAGACGGACCGTCCTCTCGCCAGACGCCATCGGCGGTCAGTCGGGGAAAAAGATAGAGGATCGGCGGAGGGACGCCACCGCCGATGGAGGGTCAGTATTTCAGACGGCGATCTTGGATTTTGCTATGTATTTTATGAGATCGGGAGCCAGCCTGGTCTTCTTCATGATCTGGTCGGCGGCGTCTTCGATGCTCACCCCTTCCGAGATCATCGACTCGATCTCGTTGATCGTCTCGTCGTTTATCATGAAGTACTCGTCGATGTCCTTTCGGTGGCCCCAGACGTCGCCCTGGAGGAGGTCGATCCCCTGCATCTCCAGGAAGAGCTGGATCGCCCTGGACATGGTCTTGTGGTAGGAAGGCGGGACCTGGATCGCCCGGAGCCGCGGGCATATCTTCATCAGGTTCAGGAAGTCGACGTTTGATGCTCTGAAGGCGAGATGGACTATCCTCTCGTTGGGGTTCAGATCCGGTATCTCATTTTTTGAACTCACAACTCTAACTCTCATAAATCCTCACGAAGGGCGAGATGAAAACAAAATACTAATAGACACTTGTGACTTCCACTACTGTCCAGATCAACGTATCGGAGCGATGACCTCTCCTAACGGAGGCAGGATCCCGACCTGGGGAAGGATCTTCCTGCCCGATGCGCCGAATATTTTGCGGTATTGATCTGGAAGACACCTCCCCCTACTTCGGATAACAATTTATCAAACCTTCGTAACAATCGAAGGGTAATGGCCCGGATCTGTGCCATGCGCCCCTCTCCTATCTCGGGGGCCGATCTCAAAGAAAGTTGACACCCCTGCGGTGCGGTTCCAACGACGGTCTCTCTCGGAGGATGGACACCTCTCTTTCATCGAAGATGCCTCCATCCCGGCGGCGGATCGCACCCCCAGTACCGGATATCGCCGTTTGGAGATCTTCCCCCGCCCCGCCATATTTTTAACCGTTGATCGAGATTTCCGGAACAACCCTGGGATGAAGGGTGGGTGTTGAGATGGGGATATCAGAGGAATACCGACGCTGCTCGGATGAGACCGCGCCCCCGGAGCTTTGACTGGGTTTTTCTGCTGGGTTTGAGATGATCGACGGCTGGATCCGCAGGAGGTTTTTCTGGTATCTGCGAAGGGAGGTGGTGGTGGAGTGGGGCGCGAGGAGGACCGGACGGTGCAACAGATGCGGAAGGTGCTGTCGGGGGTGCCCCGCTTTTGATGCAAAAGGGATGCTCTGCCGGATATATCCGCTCCGTCCCGAGATCTGCAAGGCCTTCCCTCTCGTCCCCAAGGATATAGCAGAGATTGAGGGTTGCGGATATGAGTTTCGGCCTTGAGGTCGCGACGATCCCCGGGGAGAGTCAGACCTTCGATCTCTCCTGAAACGCCTCGCCTTCCACCAGCGTAATCGAGGCCTGAGGCATGGGTGGGGCGGATAACCTTCGTCCTCTGAAGTCCGCCGGATGACCCCCAGGAGATCTCGGCTCCGATACCTCCTCGCCCCTTTCCCACCAGGTTTAAATAACTTATAATAATCTCTTCTCGGAGAAACGCTCCGGGCTGGTAATCCTTATGAACATAGACGAGATAGAGAGGTGGGTCCTCAGCGCTGATCGGCGTCTTTTATTGATGAGGGCGATCCGACATTCCAGGGTGGTCAAAGCTTCAGAAGTAGCTCGAAGGACGGATCGATCGATCCAGAATATAAGCCGTGCGATAAAGGAGTGCGAAGAGCTGGAACTGGTGGAGTGCATAACCCCCGAGAAGCATACATGGAAGAAGTACATGCTCACCGACCAGGGGCATCACGTTTTGAGAGAACTAGAAAAACACAAGATGATCTGAATTAGATGGAAGGTTGATCTCATGGGAAAAGTAAGGATAACTGAAACGGTCTTCAGAGATGCTCATCAATCACTTCTTGCCACCAGAATGAGAACGAGAGATATGCTCCCGATAGCAGAGAAGCTCGACGAGGTGGGATTCTTCTCCATGGAGGTCTGGGGTGGGGCCACCTTCGACTCCTGCATCAGGTACCTCAACGAAGATCCCTGGGAGAGGCTGCGGGCCCTGAAGCTCGCCATGCCCAACACCCCCCTCCAGATGCTCCTCCGGGGGCAGAACCTGGTAGGATACCGCCATTACGCCGACGACCTGGTGGTGAAGTTCGTCGAGAGGGCGGCGAAGAACGGGGTAGACATATTCAGGATCTTCGACGCCGTCAACGACATCCGGAACATGACCGTCGCCATCAAGGCAGCCAAGGATATGGACGCCCACGTCCAGGGCTGCGTCTGCTACACCACAAGCCCGGTCCATTCCATAGGGCAGTTCACCAAGATGGCGGTGGAGCTCGCCGACCTTGGCTGCGACTCCCTCTGCATCAAGGACATGGCCGGCCTCATCCTCCCCCACGACGCCTACGATCTCGTCGCGTCGATGAAAGAGGAGACCTCCATCCCCGTCGATCTCCACTCCCATTGCACCAGCGGGATGGCTCCCATGAGCTTCCTCTTCGGCTGCGAGGCGGGGGTGGACATCCTCGACACCGCCATATCCCCCCTCGGCTGGGGAACCTCTCACCCCCCCACTGAGTCGATGGTCGCTGCCCTGGAGGGGACCCCCTACGAGACCGGCCTCGACCTGAAGCTCCTGACGGAGATCAAGAGGTACTTCGAGAAGCTGATGGAGGTCTATGCCCCCCTCTTCAACCCCATCTCTGCCAGGGTCGATACCAACGTCCTCGTCTACCAGGTCCCGGGCGGGATGCTCTCAAACCTCGTCTCCCAGCTCGTCGAGCAGAAGGCCCTCGACAAGTACGAAGAGGTCCTCGCCGAGATCCCCAGGGTCAGGGAGGATCTGGGGTATCCGCCCCTCGTCACCCCCACCAGCCAGATCGTAGGAAGCCAGGCGGTCCTCAACGTCCTCACCGGCGAGAGGTACAAGGCCGTCCCCAAGGAGGTGAAGGATTACGTCAAGGGGCTCTACGGCCGGTCTCCAGGGGAGATCAACCCCAAGATCAAGGCCGAGATCCTGGAGGACGAGGAGTCCATCGACGTCAGGCCCGCAGACCTCCTCGCCCCCGAGTACGATAAGATGAAGGCCGAGGCGGAAGGAAAGGGGCTCGTCAGGACGGAGGAGGACGTCCTCACCTACGCCCTGTATCCCCAGGTGGCGGAGAAGTTCCTCAAGGGGGAGGCGAAGGAGGAGGTCCTCAAGAAGGCGGCCTCTGCAGATCTCCAGACTGGGGCCATAGGCGGAAAGCCGGCGGCCTTCAACGTCGAGGTGGACGGCGAGGCGTACCTCGTCAAGGTTGCCCCGGCGGGGATCTCCGTCGAGGCGGCGGAGCCGAAGGCGCCCAAGGACGGCGTGACGGTCCCTATGCAGGGGGTCATCATCCGCTACCTGGTCAAGAAGGGGGACAAGGTCTCCAAGGGGGATGCCGTCGCCGTCCTCGAGGCGATGAAGATGGAGAACAACGTCTCCGCCAACAAGGACGGGGTCGTCGAGGAGATCTACGCCGAGGTGGGAGCGACGGTCTCCCCGGGCGACATATTGATGTCCATCGACTGAAGATCGTCTCCCAAATCCCAGGGGAAGTAAAAAAGGGAAGGAAAAAGGGAAGGATCTGCGGATGTCGGTCAAAAGGGAACAGGTGCTCATCGAGGCGCTCCCATACCTGCGGGAGTTCTGCGACTCGATCATGGTGATAAAGATAGGCGGGTCGATCATGTCCGATAAGGAGGTTCTGGACACTTTCGTCCAGGACCTCGTCCTCCTCCGGTACGTCGGGATCCATCCCGTCGTCGTCCACGGTGGCGGCCCCGAAATCTCCGAGAAGATGGCCCGGTTCGGCAAGAAGTCCGTCTTCGTTGGGGGGCTGCGGGTGACCGACGAGGAGACCCTGGAGATCGCGAGGATGGTCCTCCTCGGAAACATCAACTCCAGCCTCGTCACCCTCATCGGAAAGCACGGCGGCAAGGGGATCGGCCTCTCCGGCAAAGACGGCCAGCTGATTGTGGCAAGGAAGAAGGCGCCGATCGTCGTCGACGGGGAGGAGCTGCCCATCGACCTCGGATGGGTCGGCGAAGTCGTGAGGGTCAATCCCGAGATCCTCCTCATCACCGCCGGGAAGGGGTACATCCCGGTCATATCGCCGATAGCCGTCGACGGCGAGGGAAACAACCTGAACGTCAACGCCGACACCGCCGCCGGTGTCATCGCCATAGCCCTGGGCGCGAGAAAGCTGATCTCGGTGACGGATGTCGAGGGGGTGAAGCTCAAACCCGACGATCCCAACACCGTCATATCCAGCTTCAGGATATCCGACTTCAGCAGGTTGGTCGACGAGAAGGTGATCACCGGCGGGATGATCCCCAAGGTGGAGGCCTGCGTCCGGGCCGTCGAGGGCGGGGTCCAGTCGGCCCACATCGTCGACGGGAGGAGGCCCCACGCCCTCCTCCTGGAGCTATTCACCGACACCGGCGTCGGGACGATGATCGAGAGGGGATGAAACCTCTCGGTCGGAACTATTTTCTTCTATCCGGTCCAAATACTATTTGCAGCTCCTTCTATCTGATTTAGGATAGCGGGCTGATACAGGCCTGGACGTCTTCGGAGGTGAGGCCCGGATAGCTCCTTAGGACCTCCGCCTCGGACCACCCCTGAGCGAGAAGGCCGATGACGAACTCGACGACGAGGCGCGTCCCTCTGATCACGGGCTTGCCCGCCAGTATCTCAGGATCGACGACGATCCTACCTTGCCAGATCATCTCTTATCACCTGCGAAGCTATTGGATCGTCATCTTATCTAAATAAATGGGTTTAAAGCCTTGGGGATAGCTAAGTCCCTCTTTGGATCATACCGTCCTTGAGAAAGAGAGTAATAGAGCGAAGAGAGGTGGCATTATATGGCTTTCATCGAGATCGTTGTGGAGGGGAAGGGCTCGGCCCTGGCCGAGATCGACGGACGTAACCCCCGGACCGCCCGGGAGATATGCGAGAGGCTCCCCCTGGAGGCTAAAGCCCAGCTCTGGGGTGATGAGGTCTACTTCGAGCTTCCTTTCGCCTTGACCGACGAGAACCCGTCGCCATCGTCGGAGGCGGGGGACGTCTCCTTCTGGACGCCGGGCTCCGCCTTCTGCATCTTCTTCGGGAGGACCCAGCCCTACTCCGCCGTCAACCACATCGGAAGGATCGTCTCCGGCATCGACGTATTCCCCGGGGTCGAGGAGGGGGACAGGATCGTCCTGCGGAAGGGAGAGGGTTGATCCCCTAGGCGAGATATCGAGTAGCGATGTAGAGGGCTGATGTCGAGGACTGATCTCGACGCGTGACGGAGAGGACTGAGGTAGAGAGTTGAAGTCGCCGTAGTGACGGGAGCCGGACGATGATCAGAGGAGCTTTATGTCCTGAGGTGAAATACCAGAGGAGCAGAGGAAATAATCTGAGGTGAACGAGATGACGAAGGTACTGGTAGTCTACCATTCTCGGAGCGGGAACACCGCCAAGATGGCGCAGGTCGTGGCGGAGGGCGCGAAGAGCGGCGGGGCCGATGTGGTCGTCAAGAAGGTCGAAGAGGCGGCTTTGGAGGACCTGATCGGAGCCGACGGGATAGTCCTGGGGGCGCCCACCTACTTCGGGACCCTCTCCGCCGAGATGAAGGGCTTCATCGACGGGTCGGTCCGGGTCCGGGGCAAGCTGGAGGATAAAATCGGCGCTGCCTTCACCTCCTCGGGGAGCCCCACCGGCGGAAACGAGACGACCCTTCTCTCCCTTATCCAGGGGATGCTGATCCACGGGATGGTGATCGTCGGCGACCCCCTGGAGACCGGCGGCCACTACGGCGCCGTCGCCGTGGGGTCCCCCGACGCGGAGTCACTGAAGTCCTGCAGAAAGCTCGGCGAGCGGGTGGCTAAGCTCGCGAAGGTCGTCGGGGGAGCCTGAAGCCGGGGAGGATCATGACCCGACCGATGGAAGAGCTGCTGGATACGGCCGAGAAGATCAGGACGATGGAGATCCGGGGGGCTGCCCTCATCGGGAGGGCCGCAGCCTCGGCCCTCCAGGACTTCGCCCTTTCCATAGAGGCCGCAAGCCTCGAGGAGTTCAACGGCGAGGTCCGCCGGGCCGCCGAGATCCTCCTCGATACGAGGCCGACGGCCGTCTCCCTATCCAACGCCATCAGGACGGTGATGCGCTACCGCGGCGACGACCTGGAGGCTGCCCGTTCTTCCCTGGCGGAGAACGCCGATTCCTTCGTCGAGCGGTCGCTCATGGCCGTCGAGAGGATCGGGGAGATCGGGTCCCGGAGGATCCTCGACGGCGATGTGATCCTCACCCACTGCAACTCCTCGGTGGCCCTATCCATCATAAAAACGGCCTTCGACGCCGGCAAGGATATCCGGGTCATCGCCACAGAGTCGCGCCCCCGCTACCAGGGCCATCTGACGATCAAGACCCTGGACGGCTGGGGGATCGAGACGGAGCTGGTCGTCGACTCAGCGGTGAGGTCGGTCATCAACGAGGTCGACCACGTCATCGTGGGGGCGGACGTGATAACCGCCAACGGGTCCCTGGTGAACAAGATAGGGACCGCCGCGATCGCCCTCGCCGCCTCCGAGGCGAGGACTAGCTTCGTCGTGGCGGCTGAGACGTATAAGTTCAGCCCCGAGACGATCATGGGAGAGCTCGTCCCCATCGAGGAGAGGTCTCCTGAGGAGGTCTACCCCGGGATCTCAGAGCTTGCGCACGTCCGGGTGAGAAACCCCGCCTTCGACGTCACCCCCCATCGTTACATCGACGTCATCTGCACCGAGATCGGGGCGATCCCCCCGGAGATGAGCTACCTCGTGATAAAGGAGATGCTCGGCTGGGAGCTTTAGGGGGGTCCCCTCTCAACTCAACTCAACTCAACTCAACTCAACGTCTTCTGGCTCGACTCCATATCGCCAGGAGGGCGAGAGCTCCTAAGGATGCACCGATCCCAAACCCGGGGATCTCATCCCCGGCGTCGTCCGCCTCCTCGACCCCCGCTAGGTCCATCTCTATGGGGCAGGGCGGGTACTCCTCCTCAGTGCTGAGGACGCCGGTCTGATCGAGATCCACCAACGCACCATAATCTAAAACCATCACCTCGACGGCGGTCCACCCCGGCGGGGCTCCTGCGGCGACGATGCCGACTTCAAAGGTGTAGTTTCCGGGGGGGATCTCTCCAGCCTCCACCACTAGCTGGCAGTCGAACTCCCTCATCGTCCCCGAATCGACCCACTTGGTGCACCGGGGTCCGACTATGGATAGCCCTTCGGGGATGTTCCTGAAGATGAGCCCCGCATAGCCGCTCTGGCTCCCCAGATTATGGATGAAGACGGTGAACTCCGCCTCCTCCCCGGGGCTGACCTGGACGGCGGGGACCTCGACTATCTTGAAGAAGACCGACGCCTCAGCCTGCCCGGCGATCAGGAGGAGTAGAAGGGCAGCAAAAACTCGTTTCATACCCTTTTATCGGTCGGGCATGATTAAGCTCCTTTCGGGCAGATCCTCTCGAGGAGCTATGAACTCCCGTAGATGTGGTCTATCTGAAGGTGAGGATATCAGAGATGGACAGGATAAAAGGTGGTGGAGATTCGCGGTCTTCCCCCGCCGGGAGACCGCAAATCCTCCCCGGAGTCTTCTGGTGATGGGCCTAAAACGGCAAAGGCGCGCCGGCTCCGACGGCGAACCTCTCTCTGAAGGCGGTCACGTCGACAGGCGTCCTCCTGCCGTCGGCGGTCGTCTCCTGAGCAGGCGGTGTAGCCGCCGGGGTCTCAGGGGTCGGGGTCACCGGGGCGACCGCGGGTGCGGCGACCGGGACGTTGGCGGGGGTGTATCCCGAGGTATCGGGGTTGATCATTATACCCATGACGCTCCCCGTCTCTGACCTCCCCTGGCTGTCGGACTGGATGAGGCTTCCCGCGATGGTCCCGTCAGATGCGGGACCGGCGATGAGCGTCGATACCAGGACGCCTTCCCGGAGGGTGAGGATCTGGATCCGGACCGTATCACCTAAGACCGATCCCGTAACCACGCCGTTCCAGGGGGCAGGAGCCACCGAGTTGGCGGCGCCGAAGAGGATATCCTCGGACTGGTAGAGTACCATCGAGATCTGGCCGTCGTCGGTGTTCAGGATCCAAATGCCTTCCAGGTCCCCATACGCTGCCTCTGGAAGAGCCGTCTGGATCTCGGGTGCTGACGGCTCCGCCGGTTCGGCGATATCCGTCGTCTCCGCGATATCATAAGTCTCGGCGATCTCATTCTGGCCTAATATGCCGCCATCTTCGGATACGTTCCCATCGTCGGCCGCCGATAGGCCCGAGATGAGGGCGATCGCCAGTATCAGAGATATGGCGACTTTTTTGGTATTCAAGCTAACACCTCTTTCATCTTATCCCACTCCGCAATCGGGCTTCTCCGAGCCCTCCTGCCACCGCCTCATTTCGTCCCACCGTTAATAAGCTTTTCATCGGAGAGAACCGGGCTATTCGTAGACTAAAACCGAGCTTTGCTCGAGAAAAACCCGTATTCGCAGCTTAAGATCCGCCGGCGGGACGAAGCATCGCCAGCATCTCTTTGGGGTCCGTCGTCGGCAGCTGGCAGACGTGTCCTCGGCAGACGTAGGCTGTCGCCTTCCCCTCCACCATGGTGAGGTCTCTTGTGAACTCGGCGACCTCCGATATATCCGGGTCGGCCCCCACCTCCTTGAAGAGGTGGACGGTCCCGGGGAGGAACTCCGACCTGAGGGCTCTTATCATATCTCTCGTATCAGTAGAGGTCGGGTCCCCGACGATCACCACCTCCGACGTCGGCCCCAGGGCGAAGTCGAGGGCTGAGAGGAGGTGGAGGTGGGCTGCCGGAACCGCCCTCGCCCGGGGGGCGAAGGCGCCGAAGGCTTTTGAGGCGATCTCTTCGAGGCTGGAGTCGGCGGTCATCCTGGCGATCCGGAGAAGGTCGAAGACGGCGACGGCGTTTCCTGAAGGTAGGGCGCCGTCATGGCCGTCCTTTCGACGGAGGATCAGCTCCTCGCCGTCGACAGGAGAGAAGTAGAAGCCTCCACCTTCCCCGTCATGGAACCTCCTCACCATATCTCCCGCGAGATCCTTGGCCGCTCTGAGATATTTCACATCGAACCCCGCCTCGTAGAGCTCCAGGAGACCCCAGATGAAAAAGGCGTAGTCGTCGAGGTTTCCCAGGATACCGGCGGAGCCCTCTCGGTATCGGTGGAGGAGCCTTCCTTCCCCGTCCATCATATTCTCCAGGACGAAGTCCGCGGCCCTGGAGGCTGCCTCTTCCAGGGCCTCATCCCCGAGGACCTGGGCGCCCTTTCCGAGGGCGGCGATGGCGAGGCCGTTCCAGTCGGCGAGGATCTTGTCGTCCAGGAGGGGCCTCGTCCTCTCCTCCCGGGCAGAAAATAGCTTTCGGCGGGCCGCTTCCATCGTCTCCGTCAGCTGGAACTCTTCGACCCCCAGCTCTTCGGCCACCTCCCCGAGGGGGCTCTTCAGGTGGAGGACGTTCTTACCGGTTAGCTTTCCCGTCGCCTCTCCCCGGAAGTTTCCCCCGTCCCGGACGTCGAAGACCCTCGCTGCGAGATCCGCTTCGTCGCCTTCGAGGACGGAGTATAGTTCGTCCTTCGTCCAGAGGTAGAACTTCCCCTCCTCCCCCTCGCTGTCGGCGTCCTCGGCAGAATAAAATCCCCCCTCGGGAGATCTCAGATCCCGCAGGACGTACTCGAAGATCTCCCGGGCTATCCTGCCGTACCTCTCGTCCCCGGAGGCCTGGTGAGCCTCGAGGCATCCGATGGCGATCATCGCCTGGTCGTAGAGCATCTTCTCGAAGTGAGGTAGGAGCCAGGCGGCGTCGGTGGAGTAGCGGTGAAACCCGTATCCTATCTGGTCGAAGATCCCGCCCCTCCTCATGGCGTTCAGAGTTATCTCTGTCATGGAGAGCCCTCCGGGGTCGCCGGTCCTCCTAGCGTGGCGGAGGAGGAATAGGAAGGTGGCGGCCGAGGGGAACTTGGGCGCTCCCCCGAACCCACCGTTTCTGGCGTCGAAGCGGGCGACGAGGCTCTGGTAAGCCTGCCTGATCGCCGCCTCGTCGAGGCTCCTTCCGGGAACCTCCGGCGGCGTCCGCTGGAGGGCGGCGGTCACCTCCTCCGCCGAGTTGAGCAGCTCATTTCGCTGCGTCCTCCAGAGGAGGCCGATCCTGGGGACGAGGTCGAGGATCCCCAGTCTTCCAAACCTCGATTCCCGGGGGATGTAGGTGGCGGCGAAGAAAGGCTTCTTCTCGGGGGTGAGGATGACGTTGAGGGGCCAGCCGCCGGAGCCGGTCATCATCTGCGCGACGTTCATGTAGACGGCGTCGATGTCCGGCCTCTCCTCCCGGTCGACCTTTATGCAGACGAAGGTGGCGTTCAGAAGGCCGGCCACCTCACCGTCCTCGAAGGACTCGCGGGCCATGACGTGGCACCAGTGGCAGGTGGAGTAGCCTATCGATAGGAATACGGGCTTATCCTCGTTCATCGCCTTCCTGAAGGCCTCCTCGCCCCAGGGATGCCAGTCTACGGGGTTATCCGCGTGCTGGAGCAGGTAGGGGCTCGATTCGTACGCCAGTCGGTTCTTTTTAGTTCCCATAATGGTCACCAGCTCAACTCTTCATGGCGGCGCCGTTCTCTATCACGCCGCTCTTCAATCCCCGTGGTATATCCGCAGAGCCTCCTCGACGCTTCTCTCCTCGACGGTTATCGCGTAGATGGCGTCGCAGATCCTGACCGCCTCGGCAAGCCCCTTCTGATGGATGTTCCTCCCGGTGGCGTTGCCGGCGGCCCCGCTTATGTGGATCTGGTCGTGGAGCTCTTTTAAGAAGGACTCGGGGTCGCGGCTCGCGCCTCCGGCGCAGACGACCTTCGTCCTCCCGGCGGCCGCCACCGCCTCCTTGAATATCTCCTCGGACCTCTCCCCCTCCTTCTTCGGGTAGTTGACCTTGACGAAGTCTGAGCCGAGGGCTGCGGCGACCCCGGTCGCCCCCGCGATGAGGTGGGGGTCTCTCTCGTCCTTGACGGCTCTCCCCCGGGGGTAGATCCAGAGGACGGTGATGAGCCCGAGGCCGTGGGCCTGATATACCGCCTGGGCCGCCTCCCGGAGCATCTCCGCCTCGTCTTCGCTCCCCAGGTAGACGGTGTAGCCGATCCCCAGGACGTCCAGGCCGCTGTCGTCGGCAAAATCCGCCACCTGATCGACGTCGACGAGCTGGAGGCTTCTGGGGTCCATCTGGTCTGTCTTTACGATGTCGGTCTTGGAGTTGAGCTTGACGAGGTAGGGAACCTTCGGGTAGTCCATCCCGTACCGCGCGATGAGGCCGAGCTGGGCGGCGAAGACCCCGATCTTGCCCCGGTCGGCGATCCGGAAGAGGTGCTCGGGGTCGCTGTCCTCGGAGCTGATCCCCTCTCCGTAGAAGTCCCGGTTGAGATGCTCTATCTTCTGGTCGCCGGCGAAGAGCATCAGCCTGCCGCTCTCCTTTGTGATCTCGAGGTAGCGCTCGATGTAATCGTCCCGCATCCTGGGGGGGACGTCCAGGGGGACCGATACGTCCTCCCGTCCTATTCTCGTCGTCAAGTTTTTCAATCCTCCGATATCGTCTCAACCTCCACCTGGGGGACGATCCTCTCCGCGTCCTCCCGGGTGGCGAGGGCCGTCCCCCTCCGCAGCGTCGTCGCCGTCCCTGCGGCCGTCGCCCAGATCAGGGCCTCTCTCAGCTCCAATCCCCTCCAGAGGCCGTATATGAACCCCGCCACCGAGGAGTCTCCGGCGCCGATGGTGTTCACCACCTCCACCTTTGGAGGCACCGCCTGGTAGGCCTTCCCGTCGGAGACGAGGAGGATACCCCTCGGTCCCATGGAGACGAGGACGGTTGCGACCCCTTTTCTGTTGATCTTTCGGGCGGCTTGGAGGATCTCTTCCCTCTTATCAAGTTTCTTTCCTACAAGGTGGCTCAGCTCGTGGATGTTCGGCTTTATGACGTCGGGCTTGCCTTTTATCCCCACCGAGAGCGCCTCTCGATCGACGTCCAAGACCACCGTCGCTCCCCGCAGCCGCGCGGTCTCGATGATCCTCCGATAGATCTCGGGGTGGGCCCCCGGCGGGAGGCTTCCGCCGATGCTGACGAACTGCGGATCCTCCACCCGTTTCACCACGTCTACGATCTCGATCAGCTCGAAGGGCTTCACCTCGGGGCCGAGGGAGTTGAAGATGATCTGACGACCGGTGGCGATCTCATGGACGATGACGTTGATCCTCGTCTCCCCCGATACGGGGATGAAGCTGCAGCCGGTGCCGTCTCTGACCAGCTGGGCCTCCAGCTGCCTGCCCGCAAAGCCGGCGATGAAGCCGAGGGCCCTGTTCTCGGCGCCGAGGGCTGTCAGGACCTTCGATACGTCGATCCCCTTCCCTCCGGCGTAGCTCTCCTCGCGGATTATCCTGTTGGGGACGTCCTCTCTCATCTCGTCGATGAGGAGGGTCCGATCGAGGGCAGGGTTGAGGGTTATGGTGTAGATCATCCCCAGCCTCTCCTCTCCCGGTAGATCTCCATCATCGTCTCGATCGTCTCCGGATCGACGATCCCCACCGTGGAGGCGGTCTCGTAGAACCTCCTTGGTATCCTAGACTTCGACAGGTCGAAGCCCTCCCGGAGCTTGAACCTGTACTTCTCGTCGAAGATCTTCCTTCCGAGGATCTGGAGATCATCCTTCGTCTTCTCGATCCCCACCGATCCCAGGGCCTCGACTATCCTATCGGGGGTGTAGACCCCCCGCGCAAAGAGGCAGCCGATGAGGGAGTTGTAGACCCCCCGGGCGTCGTCCTCGGCGATGATGGCGTCTACCATCTCCTCCGGGGTGAGGGGCTTCTTCGCCGCCGCCTGATCGATGCTGTAGCCGGCGTTGTCGAGGTGGGAATGCCTCACCCCCACGGCCAGACCGAAGATGAAGGCGGGACCGGTGTGGTAGCCGGCCACCTCGTTTCCGCCGAGGGCCATGGCGAAGTCTTTGCCCCCGTACCTGTCGGAGGCGGCCACTACCCCCCTGGCCAGGGTGGAATAGAAGTCGTTGGGCGCTTTTACAATTCTCTCTATCGCCTCGAGGTAGCCTTCGACGCCGTCCCATTTCAGGGGGACCCCGAGGGTCTCCTCCTCGGTTATAATCCCCCGGTCGAGGGCTTCCGTCGCCCAGGCGAGGACGACGCCGGTGCTGATGGCGTCGAGCCCCTGCCTTTCGCAGGCCTCGATCAGCTCCAGCATACCCTCCGGGGTGGTGACCCCCAGGTTAGACCCCAGGGCGTAGATCAGCTCGTAGTCGTAAGATATCTTCCTGATCTCGAACTCGTGATGGCGGGAGAAGGAGGTCTTGAGCATACCGATGTGGATGCAGCCTATGGGGCAGTGGGCGCAGGATACCCTCCTGAAGAGGTAGTTGTCGGCGAGGTTCTCCCCGCTTATCCTCTCCGCCGCCTCGAAGCTGCTATCCTGGAAGTTTCGGGTCGGAAGCCCCTTCATCTGGTTCAAGACGTTGACGTTTATCGGGGTCCCTATATCGTGGTACTTCTCCATGGCGTCGGTCTGGACGACGGTCTTGAAGAGCTGGTTGTAGATATCCCTGTACCTCTTGGAGTTAGGAAGCTCTACATCCTCGGTTCCGGATACTACGATCGCTTTCAGGTTCTTCGATCCGAAGACAGCGCCTAGGCCGAGCCTCCCGAAGTGCCTGTAGGTGTCGACGACGACCCCGGCGTACCTGACGAGCCTCTCCCCGCCGGGGCCGATCCTGATGATCGACCGGCGGCCGACCCCCGCCTCGACGTCCCGGAGGATGTAGCCGACGACGGTGGCGGGGACCCCCCATATCGAGGTGGCGTCCTTGATCTTCACCTCGTCGTCCCTGATGGATATGTAGCAGGGGCTTTCGGCGGCGCCCCGGATGACCAGCCCCTCGTGGCCTGCAAACCTCATGGCCATGGCGAGCCTCCCGCCGGCGTAAGACTCCCCCAGCTCGCCGTTGAGGGGGGACTTGAATGCCGCGACGGTCTTGGTCATCGCCGGAAAGAGGGCGGTCAGCGGTCCGATGCCGAATATTATCGGGGCCCGTGGCGATAGCGGGTCCGCCCCTTCGGGGCACTCTTCCAGGAGGAGCTGGGTCGCGACTCCTGTCCCCCCCAGCCACTCCTCGAAGAGGTCGTACCTATCCTCGACGAAACTCTCCTTTTTGTCGAGATCGATGTAAAGCACTCTTCTCAGCATCCGTTCCACCTCCTACCTCGATCTTTCTCACTCCTCCACCTCTTCCATCTCCAGGACGCCGTGGGGACAGAAGGCGACGCACGCCCCGCAGTGCTTGCACTTGATAGCCTTTCCTTCGGCGTCTATCGATATCGCCCTGATGAGGCAGGCTTCGGCGCAGGCTCCGCAACCGTCGCAGAGCTCTCTCTTGAAGACGACCCTCCCGTTCTCCCTCTTCTCCAGGGCCCCCCGGGGGCAGGCCCTGACGCAGGGGGGGTCTTTGCAGGCTCGGCAGATCACTACCGCGAAGTCCCCTTCCAGACCCCCCTGGGTCTTGACCCTTATGGCGGACCTGTCCAGGGACGCTCTGCCGGTGTTTATCCTGCTGCAGGCGAACATGCAGGAGAGGCAACCTATGCACCGCTCGGGGTGGGCCACCTTCAGCCTTCTCCTTCTCTTCTTTCTCTCGTCGGACCCCGCCATCTTTGAGTCTCCTCCACCTCTGAGATCTTTCATATCTCTCCCCTCCCCCTCTTCTGCCTCGCCCGACCGTCGAGACCTCCATATCGTTTGGCACAACTCCATATCCGCCCTCCGGAGAGGGGGGCGCCGTCGTCGCCGGATCAGGAGGATGGAGAAAATTAGTTCTGATGATTATTAATCATTTGTCGTCCCGGTCCCGGAAGGTGTAGGGCCGGCCTCCAGCCCCGGTCATCCCGTTGGCAGAATGAGGGGTGAGGCCGGACCTATCCGTCATCATCGCGGCGGGGGGACCCTCGGAAGGGTTCCCGCCTTCCTGACCCTTCAGTCGGTGTATTCGAACCTCTCACCCAGGTTCTTGAGGATGTTGGGGAGGGTGGTGTACTCCATATCCTCCATCGGGAGCCTGTGGGGCTCGAAGGGACCGTGCCTCCTCATGTAGTCGGTGATCTCGTTGACCCTCTGCCTGGTGAGGTCGAAAGCCGGGTCTCTGAAGAGGTCGACGGGTCCGATCAGCTTTCCCCTAGCGATCTGGAACCCCGCGGCTATGACCCTCGGGGGACCATCGAACCTGCTGCAGATGGCGTCCTCGAAGGCGCAGGGCATCAGGGGTCCGTTGTGGCTCCCCCTCATCCAGCCGCTGACGAGGTGGCCGAAGGCGAAGGGTTCCAGGACCTCTCCGAGGGCTGGCAGCCCCGACTGGGCCCTCACCAGGGCTACAGGGTCGTCCTTCCCGACGTAGGTTCCCGCCGTCTGGTAGAGCTTCTCGGTGCTGATGACGGCGGCGGGCTCGTCGGTGGGTAGCTTCCCCGCCTTGGGGTAGACCCTCTTGATGACGTACTTGCTCTTCGCTCCGATGAGGGCCAGGATGTCGTACATCTCCTCGGGGGAGTCCATCAAGACCTTCTTGTGCTCCATGATGTCCCAGATCTCGAAGACGAACCCGTGGTGGATGGTGGGGTCTATGACGAGGCCGGCGGTGTTGAAGGGGTCAGCGAATATTCTGAATATCGGGAGGTTGAAGGCCCCCGGCTCGGTCTTGTCCATCATGAAGGCTACGACCGGCTCGGCCGCCCTCTCTACAAACTCCATCTCCGCGACCCCTGGACCCATCCCTTTGATGTTGCCGCAGAAGGCGTCGCATAGGAGGTCCTGGCCCGCGCCGTAGAGCTTCAGCTCCTCGGCCTTCTCCGTCGCCTTGCACATCACCTCCCAGGCCAGGCCGTGGATCTCGGCGTTGTCCACGCCCTGGAGGTGGGTCATCAGGAGCTGGAGGTCGTCGCCTACGGACATCACCTTGAAATCTATTATCTTTCCAGCTGCCTTCTCCTGGGCCAGAACCGAAGTCGCCGTCTCCTTCAATGCGGGGTGGACGGTGGCGTGCCCGGGCCATCCGCCGACGTCTGCCTTGATTAAGCTGATAGTGATTTTACTCATCTATAATCCCCTCTATCCGGTCGACCCCTCGAACCACAATCGATATCCATAAGGCCGATCATCCCTCGGCCTGCGACCTTCGGGGGGCGCGTTGATTCGCAACGTTGCCAACCGGCCGCGGTGATTCAACTGCATCACGCTGTACCTGAAGCCTTTTACCTGTTACGGTTCCGTTTTTTTATATACGGGTCCCTGAAGGGGGACCTATCGCGATCCTCCCTCCCCGGCGAGGGCTGGAGGATCGGGCCGGGCCCGGAGAGCTTTATTACCGGGGAGGACATCTCTTCCTTGAGGAGGGTCCGAGTTTATGGAAGTCATAGCAAAATATCGCGTCGAGACCGACCTCCCCATCGAGAAGGCTGCTGAGGCAATAGCAGCGGAGCAGTCGACGGGGACGTGGACCGAGGTGGAGCGGGAGAAGCTGGCATCCGACCTCTCCGGGAGGGTGATAAAGGCCGAGGGGAACTTTGCGTACGTCGCCTTCCCCGAAGAGCTCTTCGAGCCGGGGAACATACCTCAGTACTTATCCGTCGTCGCCGGAAACCTCTTCGGCCTTTCGGCCCTAAAGAAGGTCCGGCTCCTGGACGTCATATTTCCTCAGAGCCTGGTTTCGGTTCACAAAGGGCCTAGGTTCGGGATAAAGGAGGCGCGGAAGATCCTTGGGGTCTTCGACCGTCCCCTGGTGGGGACGATCATCAAGCCGAAGGTGGGCCTGCGCCCCCAGGAGACGGCCGAGGTGGCGGGGCAGGCGGTGAGGGGGGGGCTGGATCTCATCAAGGACGACGAGACCCTCACCGACCAGTCCTTCTGCCCCATGGACGAGAGGGTGGAGGCGGTGATGGCGGAGCTCTCCAAGGTGGAGGACGAGACCGGCAAGAAGGCCTTCTATGCCGTAAACGTCACATCGGGCGCCGAGGAGATCCTGGAGCGGGCGGAGGATGCCATCGATCGCGGCGCCAACATGGTGATGATAGACGTCCTCACCTCGGGCTTCTCCGCTCTGGAGGTCCTATCCCGGGGGGTGAAGGTCCCCGTCCACGTCCACAGGACGATGCACGGAGCCTTCACCCGGGACAGAAGCCACGGCATATCCATGGTTCCCATATCCAGGCTTGTTCGGATGACGGGAGGGACGAACCTTCATACCGGCAGCTATCTCGGCAAGATGGCAGCCGACAGGGAGGAGAACGACCAGTGTAGAGACGTCCTCAGGGAGGAATGGTACGGGCTATCCCCGGTATTTCCCGTCGCCTCGGGGGGTCTCCATCCCGGCAACCTCCGCCCCAACCTCGAAGGTTACGGGGTAGACTGCATAGTCCAGGCGGGGGGCGGGGTCCACGGCCACCCCTGGGGGACGACCGGCGGCGCGATGGCGATGGTCCAGGCGGTGGAGGCGTGGGGCGCAGGGATCTTTGCCGAGGAGTACGCCAGAAGTCACAAAGAGCTGGATGCGGCGTTGCAGTACTGGAAGAGATGAGATATTCCAGAACGGGAGACGATATCCCCCCAAAACCGAAGAGTTTATATTGTTACATGTTATGAGGAGAGAACGTTTATCACAGCTTGAGTGATGGTAGCGCTCTCTGAAAACGGTAAGGATGTAGTGAGGGTAGAGGGATCAGATGACGAGACACGAAATCTTATCGAAGATTAAGCAGGCGGAGGCCGATGCTCAAGCAAGCATCGAGCGGGCCCAAAAGGAGCGAGACAAGCGAATCGCCGATGCCACTGCCGAAGCAATGAATATGGTGAAGAACGCAGAATCTGAAGCGCAAGAGTATTACGAGAAGCGTCTTGCAGATGCTGAAAAGGGTGTTCAATCCAAGAAACAGGCGATCATCGACGAAGGCATGAAGAAAGTCACTGCGATGAAGGGCGGCGCCAGCGGCAGGGTGGACAAAGCGGTTGAACATCTGTTAAAGGAGTTTATGGGGTTGTTGCATGCTTAGACCCGTTGAGATGAGTCGTGTTGTCGTCGCCGGGTCGAATAAGGTAATAGAACCTGTCATTGAGAAGCTGCACGAGCTTAACCTGTTGCACGTCGTCAACTATTCTGGCGGCGATGAATCCTTCGAGATGGGTAAGCCCGTGGGAAAGTCGTCTGAATATGCCGAACAGCTCATAAAGCTCCGGTCCATCGAGAGATACCTGGAGATCACCGACAAGATGCCGGATAAACAGTTCTCCACAGATCAGGTCATCTCCCAGATGGGCGGGATCCTCGGAAACCTCGGCGATGAAGTCATCGCCACGGCAGAGCGGATCTCTGAGATCGATAACGAAGTCAAGATCAAGCAGGATCAGGCCAAGTCCCTGAAGCCTCTCGCCGCCCTTCCGGTGAATCTGGAGCTGTTATACGGTTATGATTCCCTGGCAGCTTTTGTGGGAACCGTCTCTTCTCCTGTCGAGGCCGATGTATCGAAGGTCTCATATGTAAACGAGGTATTCTCCTCCGGGTCAGGTGCCGCTACCGCTGTAGCTGTATTCGTTCCGGTGGAGAAAGCGGGAGAGGTTTCGGCGGCCCTCTCAGAGCACGGGTTCTCTGAGATCTCCGTTCCCCGCGGACTGACTGGCAGCATAGCTGGTGCCATAAGCGCCCTCGAATCCGACGCCAAGAGGCTGGAGGGAGAGAAGGCGCCGCTGCAGAAGAAGCTGAAGGACATCAGGGCCCAGCATGAGGACCTGATCCTGGCCATTGACGAGCACATTTCGATTCAGTCCCAGAAAGCCGAGTCTCCTCTGAGGTTCGCCTCTACGGAGAACGCCTTCGTCATCGACGGCTGGCTCCCCACCGATCAGTTCGATATGGTGAAGAAGGAGCTGGAGGGCGCGGCCGGGGGCCGGGTCCAGGTGGAGATGCTGGATGGCTCCGAGGCTGAGAAGTTCGTCGAGGGCGGGGAGGACATACCCACCAAGATGAATAATCCCAAGGTTGTCCGGCCCTTCGAGCTTATCACGCGGCTCTTCGCGATCCCTGAGTACAAAGAGTTCGATCCGACACCGCTGATATTCGTATTCTTCCCGTTGATGTTCGGCCTGATACTGGGCGATGTGGGGTACGGGATCATCATATTCGTCGTCATGATGATGCTCCGGCGAAAGTTCAGGACCCCTGGATGGCAATCTCTGATAAACATCGTCTTGATATCGAGCATATGGGCCATAATATTCGGTATCCTCTTCGGCGAGTTCTTCGGGCCTCTAGGGCTGTGGGCCTACATATTCAGTGGCGCTCACCACGTAGGACTTCTGGGGACGGTGGCCCATCCGCACGCCATCGGCATCGACTTTGGACCTGAGTTCTACGGTCCCCTGGGAAGGATCGGCCCCGAGATCGCCGGCTTCGCCGGGCCCGTATTCCCGATGTTCAGGTTGGAGACCGCCTCTGTTCTTGTGCTGATCGGTATCAGCCTCTTCATCGGTGTCATCCACACCGGCGTTGGTTCTATCCTGGGCGTCAAGAACGAGCTGGCATACGGCGAGAAGAAGCACGCCTACTTCGAGAGGCTCCCTGTCCTCCTCTTCCAGGTCTTCTTTGTCATCGGCCTTCTGGGGATGATCCTCGGTGGATTGACTCACCCGCTCGTAATCTTGAGCGCGGTCGTTCTGGTCGTTTCCATCGGCATGATGGTTAAAGGTCCCGAAGGGGTCATGGGCGTAACTCACGTGCCCTTCTTTGTCAGCAACCTGATATCCTACCTGCGACTTCTGGCCATAGGCCTCGCATCGGTGGGCGTCGCTTTCGCTGCGAACCAGCTGGCATTCTACGTTGCGATGCCGATGCTGAGCGGCGGAGGACACGACGGCTTCACGACGATCGCTATCGTCGTTGGTATAGTTGTATTGGTCACAGTTCACTTCATCAACCTGCTCCTTGGTATCCTCTCCCCGTTCATGCACCCCCTCAGGTTGCATTACGTCGAGATGTTCACCAAGTTCTACAGCGGGCATGGCGGTGGAGTTGAGTATTCACCTTTCGGACGTGTCCGAAGGTTCCTGAGAGATTGAGATTAGGATTAGCTAACGGAGGGATTAGGAAATGGTAGTAGAAAATATTGTCGATGGTGGAATACTGTACGGACTTATAGCTGTTGGCGCCGGTCTTGCAACAGGACTTGCCGGTATCGGTGCAGGTGTTGGTGAGCAGGGTATCGGAGCTGCTGTGGTGGGTGTCGTGGCAGAGGAACCCGGCTTCCTGGGCAAGGGTCTCTTCCTGATGCTTCTGCCCGAGACTCTCATCATCTTCGGCCTTGCGGTTTCACTGATCCTGATGTTCGCCTGGACGCCCTTCGCGTGAATTCGCCATCCTGAGGGAGGTCGAGAGGAATGGCACTAGACGCAGTGGTTGAGGACATCCTTGCCACCAACAAGAGCAAGGTCGCGGAGATCAACGCCGAGACCGAGCAAGAGGTCGCAAGGATACTTAATGAAGCCAGAGAACGTGCCGCCGAGATCAAGTCCGAGAAGATGGGGGAGGCAGACAGCGCTGTAGAGGCTCTTGAGCGCAGGGTTATATCCAGCGCTCGTCTTGAGGTGAAGAGGGCCGAGCTTAACGTGCGCAAAGATCTCATGGAGGAGACTCGTATGAAGCTCATCGAGGCGGTATCAAAGCTGCCTGAGAAGGAGAACGAGAAACTCATCAAGGAGATCGTCAAGCAGTACGACCTGAAGGAGATGAAGGTCAAGTCCGGGAAGAAGGACAAGACCTTCGTCTCTTCTCTTGCCCCCAAATTTGCTGGGACCGTTGATACGGCAGGCGGCGTCGTGATAGAGAGCGAAGATGGATCGATGAGCTACGATCACACCTACGAAACTCTGGCGAGCGAAGCATTCAGCAAGTCCATGAAAGACGTCTCCAAGATACTGTTCGGGTGAGTCCATGCCGGTACTACGTTTGCCGAAGTTCGGAAAACCGGTGAAGTATGCATACATCACGGGCCGGGTTCGAGCGATGAAGACGAAGCTCATACCCCACGAGATGTATCAGAGGATGCTGGGCATGGATATACCCGAGATCACCCGTTATCTGGAGGAGACTCAGTACAAGGAGGAGATCGATCTGATGGCCAAGGACCACTCTGGCGCGGAACTGGTGGAGTATGCCACCTTCGCCAACCTGGCCAAGACCTACAAGAAGCTCTTGAGGGTCTCGATCGATGAACCCGAGTTCCTGATTCTCGAGTATCTGAGGCGCTGGGACATCTGGAATATCAAGACGATACTCCGAGGCAAGTTCTACGGCGCCGGCGACGAGGAGATCATGAAGTACCTCGTCCCTGCTGGCGAGCTGGATCTCGAATTCCTTGAGGGGCTTGCCAAGAAGGAGAGGATCGAGGAGGTCATACAGGCCTTCGATGGGACCGATTACTACGAGGCTCTGACTCAGTATGACGGACAGATGCTCTCTTCGGTGGAGAACGCCTTGGACAAGCTCTACTACTTCAGGATGGAACGAGCCGTGGGCGGCACCCTCTCCGTCGGAGGAGGTCTCTTGCTGAAATACGTCCGAAAGGAGATAGACGTCAAGAATCTGGTCACACTCTTCAGGATGAACAAGGCCGGGATCGAGGCGGCAGTGATACATGATAACCTCCTTCCCGGTGGAAAGCTCCACGAAGAGTTCAGCAGGATGGCTGGCCAGTCCTACAACGAGTTCGTCAGAGGGCTTGAAGGCTACCCCTTCTGGAGCGCCATCTCAGACGTGGTGGCTGAAGGAGGTAGTGTGAGCAGGATAGAGGCGCGGCTGCGGGCATATCTCGTAAGGTACGCCTGGGCGCTCTCCAACTATCATCCGCTCTCCATCCTTCCGGTCCTCGGTTATATCGTCAGCAAGGAAACCGAAGTTTCAAACATCAGAAAGATAGTCCGCGGCAAGGAGGCGGGCCTTTCTGCTGAGCTCATCGAAGAGCAGGTGGTGGCGTAATGCAGATCGCTGTTATCGGCAGAGGTGATTCCGTCATCGGTTTCACCCTGGCTGGGATACGGAAGGCTTACGAGACCGCTTCAGAAGATGAGCTAATCTCGAAGATAGAGGAGGTCATGGTTGATCCCGACGTAGGCATCGTCGTATTGAGCCAGTCGGATTTCAACGCCCTTCCCTCCAGGCTGAGGGGCACCCTGACCGAATCTGTCAAGCCAACGGTGATAGCCATCGGAACTGAGCAGAGCACAGAGATGCGAGAGAAGATTAAAAGGGCAATAGGTGTTGATTTATGGAAGTAGGCACGGGCAAAGTTCACAGAGTTGCCGGGCCGGTGGTGCAGGCTACAGGTCTAAAGTCTCACATGTACGACCTGGTCCTGGTCGGCGAAGAGGGGCTGATGAGCGAGATCATCGGCATCGCCGGGGACAAACACGTCATCCAGGTATACGAAGATACCGCGGGCGTGAAGCCGGGCGAGCCCGTCAAGGAGACGGGAGCACCGCTGGTAGCACAACTCGGTCCAGGGATTCTTACCTCTATCTATGACGGCATCCAGAGACCTCTCCCCCAGCTGGTGGAGGCGTCTGGAAACTTCATCAGCAGAGGTCTTTTCGTTGATGGTATCGATCACAAGAAGAAGTGGGAGTTCACCGCCGTCGCCAAGAAGGGCGACAAGGTGGAGCCGGGGCAGACGATCGGAACCGTCCAGGAGCAGCTCCTGATCAAGCACAAGATAATGATGCCTCCAGACAAGAGGGGCACCATAAAGGAGATCCACTCAGGCAACTTCAACGTAGAAGATACTATCTGTGTCCTGGAGGACGGAACTGAGCTTCCCATGATCCAGTACTGGCCTGTTCGGAGAGCCAGACCATCACGGATTAAGCAGGCACCCACCATCCCCCTGAGGACGGGACAGAGGGTCATTGACGGGTTCTTCTCCCTAGCCAAGGGCGGAACCGCGGCCATCCCCGGTGGCTTCGGCACCGGTAAGACGGTCATGCAGCAGACCCTCTCCAAGTGGTCGGACGTCGACATAGTCGTCTACGTCGGCTGCGGTGAGCGGGGCAACGAGATGGCGGACCTGCTTCACGAGTTCCCGGAGCTGGTGGACCCCAGGACCGACAGGCCTCTCATGGAGAGGTCCATCGTCTACGCCAACACCTCGAACATGCCTGTAGCCGCGAGGGAGGCGTCCATCTACACCGGTATCACCACCGCGGAGTACTATCGAGACATGGGATACGACGTCATGATGACCGCCGACTCTACCTCTCGATGGGCAGAGGCGATGAGAGAGCTCTCCAGCCGTCTTGAAGAGATGCCTGGTGAGGAAGGGTATCCCGCTTACCTCGGGGCGAGGCTCGCCGACTTCTACGAGAGGTCTGGCAGGGTTACGACCCTGGAGGGGACAGAGGGTTCCATCAGCATCGTCGGAGCGGTCAGTCCCCCCGGAGGAGACTTCACCGAGCCTGTAACTCAGAACACCCTACGTATCACGAAGGTATTCTGGGCTCTCGACTCGAAGCTGACCCAGAGGCGTCACTTCCCGTCGATCAACTGGCTGGACAGCTACTCCCTCTACGACCTGGCCCTGGAGCCCTGGTTCGTGGAGAACGTATCTCCCGACTGGAATAAGAACAAGAGGCGTGCCATGGAGATCCTCCAGGAGAACGCAGAGCTGGAAGAGATCGTGATGCTCGTCGGGTCCGATGCACTTCCTGAGGACCAGCAGCTCACCCTGGAGGTCGCCAGGATGATCATAAACTTCTGGCTGGCTCAGAGCGCCTTCCACCCGGTGGATACCTTCTGTCCCTACAAGAAGCAGTTCGACCTCCTAAAGGCGATCCTGGAGTACAGGGATCGCGCCTTCGAGGCCTTGGCCCGGGGCGTACCCACCGATGTGATCCTCGGAACGCCCTCGAAGGATGCCCTGGCCAAGGTCAGGCTCGTTGAGGACTATGAGCCGGAGCTGGCGAAGGTGACGGCTCAGATGGAGAGCGAGTTCAAGACGATGTCATGAGGGTGGTTTCAATGACCAAGGAGTACAAAACGATTAACGAGATCAAGGGCCCTCTCCTCTTCGTCGAGAAGACCGAGCCCGTAGGCTACAACGAGCTGGTGGAGATCCGGACCGAGAAGGGAGAGGTAAAGAGAGGTCAGGTTCTGGACACCTCCAACGAAGTCGTCGTCGTCCAGGTGTTCGAAGGAACGGGCGGCCTGGGTAAGGAGTCCTCCGTGAAGTTCACCGGGGACGTCATCAGGATGCCCCTCTCTCCCGACATCATCGGGAGAGTTCTTTCAGGGTCAGGACAGCCCAGGGACGGCGGCCCGCCGATCGTCCCCGATGTCGAGAGGGAGATCGCAGGCGCGGCCATAAACCCCGCCGCAAGGGAGAAGCCTAGGGCTTTCATCCAGACCGGCATCTCCACCATCGACGGGACCAACACCTTAGTTCGGGGCCAGAAGCTTCCCATCTTCTCCGGGGCAGGCCTTCCTCACAACGACGTGGCTCTCCAGATCGCCCGGCAGTCCAAGGCCCTCGGTGAGGCCGAATCCTTCGCCGTGGTCTTCTGCGCCATGGGCATCACCAACGAGGAAGCTCAGCACTTCATGGCCGACTTCGAGAGGACCGGAGCCCTGGAGAGGGCCGTCATCTTCCTGAACCTGGCCGACGACCCCGCTGTCGAGAGGCTGCTGACGCCCAGGCTCGGGCTCACCACCGCCGAGTACCTCGCCTTCGACCTGGATATGCACGTTCTGGTCATCTACACCGACATGACCAACTACTGCGAGGCGATGAGACAGATGGGGGCGGCTCGTGAAGAGGTGCCCGGAAGGAGGGGCTACCCCGGCTACATGTACACCGACCTCGCCATCCAGTACGAGAGGGCCGGGATCATCACCGGGAAGAATGGATCCATCACTCAGTTCCCCATCCTCACCATGCCCGGCGACGACATCACTCACCCGATACCAGACCTCAGCGGTTACATCACCGAAGGTCAGCTCATCGTATCTCGTGAACTTCACCGAAAGGGTATCTATCCGCCCATCGACATCAGGCCATCCCTCAGCAGGCTGATGAACTCCGGGATCGGCGCAGGCCACACCCGAGAGGACCACAGGGCGGTCTCAGACCAGCTCTACGCCTACTATGCAGAGGGCTGTGATCTGCGAGGGCTCGTCGCCATCGTCGGTAAGGAAGCTCTCTCCGAGAGAGACAGGCTCGTCCTGGAGTTCGCCGACGCCTTCGAGCAGAAGTTCGTCAACCAGGGCAGAGACGAGGACCGTTCTATCTTCGATACCCTCGACATCGGATGGAGCCTCTTGCAGGCCCTTCCCGAGACGATGCTGACGAGGATCGACGACCACCTCATCAAGAAGTACCACCCCAGGTACAGGAAGAAAGAGTGAGATCATGGCCGTAATCAGAGGGACGAAGCCGACCAGGGCGGTTCTGATCGCCCTCAAGAGGAGGATCAAGGTCGCTCAGATGGGTCACAATCTTCTGAAGATGAAGCGTGACGGTCTGATGATCGAATTCTTTGAGGTCCTCACCCAGGCGAGAACGATCAGGCAGGAGCTGGTGGATGACTTCATAAGAGCTGAGCAGAGCCTCAACATGGCCAAGGCCACTGAGGGTGCGCTAGCGATCAGAAGCGTCGCCTTCGCCCTCCAAAAGGAGCCGGCTATAGAGCTGGAAAGCAGGAACATCATGGGCGTCGTTGTGCCGAAGATTACGGCGAATTCTGTTCAAAAGCAGATGTTTGAGCGTGGATACGGCATCATCGGCACGAGCGCTGCCATCGACGATGCGGCTGACGCCTACGAGAGCCTCGTGGACAAGATCGTCACCGCTGCAGAGGTGGAGACGGCGCTGATAAAGCTGGTGGAGGACATAGAGGCCACCAAGAGACGGGTCAACGCCCTGGAGTTCAAGGTCATCCCCGACATCCACGATACCGTCCGGTTCATCGGCTTCGCTCTGGAAGAGATGGAGAGGGACAACCTGGTCAAGCTGAAGATGCTGAAGGGGAAGGCTCAGAGGGCAGAGAAGGCTGCAGAGAAGGCCGCAGAGGCCGCAAAGCTGGCGGAAGCGGCCAAATCCAAGGCTGCATAAGCATCTTCTGCGGCGTCATCATATGCCCAACCTGCTGGAACGGAAGGCGAAAGATTGGTTTGGAACCCCCGAGAAGAAGGCGCGACTGCTACAGTGGCTCGTGTACATCTCAAACATGTACATAATCCTCGGGGTGTTCGTCCTCATCTACGTTCTGTACGGCGATCATCTGGTCGCCCTCTGGAACTCGTTGAGGTAACAGAAAAGGGGAACGGTTCCCAGAAGCGCAGGATCCTGCTTCCCCTAAAAACCCATTTTTTATCTAAAAATATAGGCGGTCTATCTAGTCCGTCCCGACCTTTGATGAAGCTTCCACATCTTTGAGCTGGGCTATCCTGTAGGCACAGATCACCTGCCTTCTGCCCGCAATCATCTCGTCGATCTCCGGGTCGCCGGTATCCACCAGGAGTCGGGGCGTCTCCTTCAGCTTGTGGGGTGTGGCGACGATTATCAGGTTCTCAGGTCCAATCTTTCGGAGTACCTCGGGGCTTATCTGCTGGCTACCCCTACCCAGGACGAACCCCTGGGCTCCTATGGGGCTTACTATTATCTTAGCACCTCCCGCCTCGTCGATCATCCGGAGGAGGTCCTTCTCCGAGGCGTCGGAGCAGATAGTTCTGCCGTTTTTAATGACGTCAACCCCCAGGAGGGTCTTCTCCGTCCCCAGGAGCTCGGCGATCTTGGCGGTGGTGGTCCCCGCCCCCAGGATGTAGGCGGATCCGTCCCGCATGAACTCCGAGGCGAAGACGGCTATCTCTTCTTTGAAGACCTCTTCGTCCCGGCTCGAATATATCTGCTTTCTCTCCTGGACGAGGACAGGTCTGTAGGGCGTGACGGCGATCCCGTAGATCTTCGTCTCTAGGATCCCGGATCTGTACAGCTCCTCGTCGACGTCTACGATCTCCGTCTCCCGGAATAGGAGGTCTCCTTCCAGATATCCCCGGACGAGCTCCCCCGCGGCTTGGGGGCTGATGGCGAAGACCCCGGAGTGCATCTTGACCCCGGCGGGGATGCCGATGATGGGAACCTGTGATCCCGCCACCTCTGAGACGTCCCGGGCGGTCCCGTCACCTCCGCAGAAGACGATCAGGTCGGCGCCCTCATCGATGAAGGAGCTCGAGGCCTTCCGGGTATCTTCGGCCGTCGGCTCCTCCGGTGGTCTGTATGTGACCTGATATCGCAGGCCTGACTTCCGGAGGGCCCACTCCCCCATATCCCCGCCGGCTGTCAGGAAGAGGGCGTCGACCCCCGAGAGCTCCGCGAGGGCCATCTCGGCGCGGCGGGGGGAGACGGGGACCGCTCCTCGGGCCACCGCCTCCTCGAGGAGGCCGTCGGTCCCCTTTAGGCCGACGGCTCCCCCCATCCCTGCTATGGGATTTACGAGGAACCCCACCTTCTTCAGACCGCTCATCCCCTCATCAGAGGTCAGAATTTGGGCACGTTTGCCAGGGACTGCTTCACCAGCTCTTCGGGGTACTCGTAGTCCACCAGGTTTCCTGCGAAGTAGGCGTCGTAGGAGGATAGGTCGAAGTGGCCGTGGCCGCTGAGGGATATGACGATCGTCTTCTCCTCGCCGGTCTTCTTGCAGGCGATGGCGTCGTCTATGGCGGGCTTTAGGGCGTGGGACGCCTCGGGGGCTGGGAGGATCCCCTCCGTCCTGGCGAAGGTGACGGCGGCCTTGAAGACCTCGTTCTGGTGGAAGGACTGGGCCTCGATCACCCGGTCGTGGACGAGGTTACAGAGGAGGGGGGCGTCGCCGTGATACCGGAGCCCTCCGGCGTGGATCGAGGGCGGTATGAAGTCGTGGCCGAGGGTGTACATCTTGAGGAGGGGGGTGAGCCTGGCGGTGTCGCCGAAGTCGTAGGTGAATAGCCCCTTCGTCAGGGTCGGGCAGGCGGAGGGCTCGCAGGCGACCATCCTGATCTCCTTCTTCTCCTTCAGCTTCTCGGGGACGAAGGGGAAGACCATCCCGGGGAAGTTGGAGCCTCCGCCGACGCAGCCGTATATGACGTCGGGATAGTCGTCGACCATGGCCATCTGCTTTTGCAGCTCTTGGCCCTCCACCGTCTGGTGGAGGAGGACGTGGTTTAAGACGGATCCCAGGGCGTAGTTGGTGTTATCGTGGGTCGCGGCGTCCTCGACCGCCTCGGAGATGGCGATCCCCAGGCTTCCGCCGGTGTCGGGGTGGTCTTTTAAGATCATCCTACCGGCGTTCGTCAGCTCGCTGGGGCTGGCGACGCACTCGGCGCCCCAGACCTGCATGATGGACTTGCGGTAGGGCTTCTGGTCGAAGGACGCCCGGACCATGTAGACCCGGCACTGGATATCGAAGAGGCACGTCGCCATGGAGAGGGCCGACCCCCACTGGCCGGCGCCGGTCTCGGTGGCGATCCTCTCGACCCCCTCCTTCATGTTGTAGTAGGCCTGGGGGACGGCGGTATTCGGTTTGTGGCTCCCGGCGGGGCTGACCCCCTCGTACTTGTAGTATATGCGGGCCGGGGTCTTGAGGTGCTCTTCGAGCCTGTGGGCCCGGAAGAGGGGGGTCGGCCTCCAGAGCCGCAGTATCTCCCGGACCTCCTCGGGGATATCGATCCACCGTTCCGTGGACATCTCCTGCCTGATAAGCCCCTTCGGGAAGATCATCTCCAGGTCTTCGGGCTTGAGGGGCTCTCCCGTCTGGGGGTGGAGGGGCGGGTCCAGGGGGGTCAAGAGGTCGGCGGCGACGTTGTACCACCGCTTCGGCATCTCTTCTTCATCCAGCAGAATTTTAGTTTTCAAAGTTATATCCTCCAGAAACGATGAGTTTTGATGTACTCTAATGTGCATCAAGGTAATGATGGCGGCGTTATTTAAGGGTTTTGGGGTCTCTCATCACTTCGAAAATTTGGATGAAATAGCTCTGATCGATCCCTCCTCCTGGACCGCTATCCTATCATCAACCCTCTGAGGGCTGGGTCAAGCTTTATCTATTTTGGCGGAGATCTCCCTGGCCATGGCAGGTCTAACCCTCTCTGAGAAGATCTTCACTCGGGCCTCGAAGAAGGAGGTGAGGGCCGGGGAGTTCGTCATGGCCGATATCGACAGGGCCATGGTCCACGACATCACCGGCCCCCTGGCGGTGAAGGGGTTTTATGAGATCGCAGGTGAGGACGGAGCGGTCTGGGACCCTGAAAAGATAGTGATCCTCTTCGACCATCAGGTGCCGGCGGATAGCCTTGCGGCCGCCGAGAACCACATAATGCTGCGGAAGTTTGCAAAAGAGCAGGGTATCCTCAACTACGACATCTTCGAGGGGGTCTGCCACCAGGTGATGCCGGAGAAGGGTCACGCCCTCCCCGGAGACCTCGTCGTCGGCTCCGACTCCCACACCTGCACCTACGGCGCCCTCGGCGCCTTCTCCACCGGGATCGGGAGCACCGATATGGCCTCGGTCTTCGCCACAGGAAAGCTCTGGTTCATGGTCCCCGAGACCCTCCGGCTAAAGGCAGAGGGACGCCTCCAGAGGCTCGTCACCTCCAAGGACGTCGTCCTGAGGATGATCGGAGACATCGGCGCCGACGGCGCCACCTACCGGGCCTGCGAGTTCGCCGGCTCCGCGGTATCGAGGATGTCGACTCCAGAGAGGATGACGATGACGAATATGGCGATCGAGATGGGCGGGAAGGCGGGGCTCGTCGACCCCGACGAGACGACGTACCGGTACATCGAAGAGAGGGTCCCAGGCTTCGATCGAAAGACGGTCCTCCACGGCGACGAGGACGCCGTCTTCGACGATAAGATCTGGGAGGTCTCCGACCTTCCGCCCCAGGTCGCCGTCCCCCACAACGTCGACCACGTCGTCCCCGCCGGAGACCTGGCCGGGACGAAGATCGACCAGGTCTTCCTCGGCTCCTGCACCAACGGCAGGTTCGAGGATCTAGCCCTCGCCGCCGAGGTGATGAGGGGCGAGCCCCTGGCCCGGGGGGTGCGGATGGTGGTGATCCCCGCCAGCAGGACCGAGTACATGAAGGCCCTCCGGGCGGGGCTCGTCGAGACTTTCATGGAGGCAGGCGCCACCGTCGAATCCCCCTGCTGCGGCCCCTGCATGGGCGGAAGCTTCGGCCTCCTCGGGGACGGGGAGGCCTCCCTCTCCACGTCCAACAGAAACTTCCAGGGAAGGCAGGGAAGCCCCAAGGCCCGGGTTTACCTCTCCTCCCCGGCGACGGCGGCCGCGGGGGCGATCACCGGCGAGATCGCCGACCCCAGGGAGATCTGATCGGGCTCCCCTGGCCCGGGGGGTACGACGCCCATACGTCGGCCCCCTCCTCTGGATCGAGCAGATATCATGAAAGTCGCCTTCAAGATCGGCTACCTCGGGCGTAACTACCACGGCTTCCAGCTCCAGCCTGAAGTCCCGACGGTCCAGGCCGCCGTCGGAGGAGCCCTCAGATCGCTCAAATTGAACGACGGAAGGTTCTGCTACGCCGGGAGGACCGACCGGGGGGTCTCTGCTCTCTCCCAGGTGATCGACTTCTACATCGACCCGGCCAGGGCAGATCTCGCCCTCCCCCGGGTCCTCAACAGCAGGCTCCCCCCCGACGTCTGGGCCTGGGCGGTAGCCTCCGTCCCCGAGAACTTCAGCGCCCGCCATGCCGCCCTCTGGAGGGATTACAGGTACATCCTTCCGGAGGGGGGCCTCGACATCGGGCTGATGAGGGAGGCGGCCCGCAGGCTCCGGGGGGTCCACGACTTCAGAAACCTCTCCTCGGAGAAGACGAGGCCCACCGTCCGGGATCTGATGAAGATCGAGATATCGGAGGATGCCGGGATGGTGATCTTCGAGGTAAGATCCGACGGATTTCTCTGGAATATGGTGAGGAAGATCGCCACCGCTCTAGCCGTTGTGGGAAGGGGAGAGCGGGAGCCGGAATGGATAGACCTCCTCCTCGATCCGAGGACGAACCAGGGGGTAGCCGCCGCCCCCGCCGAGGGGCTGATACTGATGGACGTCGGATACCAGGGGATAGAGTGGAGGGTGGATGCCTACTCCATCAGGATGGCAGAGGAGAGGCTATCCGCCATATGGAAAAGAGATGCGGCCCTGGCGGAGGCGACGGGGGTCCTCGCCAGGTCCATGGTCGTATGAAGCCGGTTCAGAGGATGATCTCGATCCCCAGCTCCTCTGCCAGCTCCTTGTAGCGGTTGCGGATGGTGACCTCCGTCACCCCGGCGACGTCCGCCACCTCTCGCTGGGTCCTCCGGTCGCCGCAGAGGATCGATGCGATGTATATAGCCGCCGCCGCCACCCCCGTCGGGCCCCGGCCGCTCGTCAGCTCCTTCTCCGCCGCCTGCCGGAGGATCTCGATCCCCTTCGCCTGGACCTCGCCTTTCAGGCTCAACCCGGAGCAGAACCGCGGTATGTAGTCGATGGGGCTCGTCGGCATCAGCTTCAGGGCCAGCTCCCGAGAGACGAACCTGTAGGTTCTGCCGATCTCCTTTCTGCTGACCCTCGATACCTCGGCGATCTCGTCTAAGGTCCTGGGGACGTTGCACTGCCGGCATGCGGCGTATAAAGCCGCTGCGGCGACCCCCTCTATGGACCTTCCCCGGATCAGGTTCTTGTCGACGGCCTTCCGGTATATCACCGCCGCCGTCTCCCTGACGTTCCTCGAGAGGCCCAGGGCCGAGGCCATCCTGTCGAGTTCGGATAGGGCGAAGGCGAGGTTCCTCTCGGTGGCGTTGCTGACCCTGATCCTCCGCTGCCACTTTCGCAGGCGGTAGAGCTGGGCCCTGTTCTTCGATGAGATAGTCTTGCCGTAAGAGTCCCGGTTCCTCCAGTCTATCATCGTCGATAAGCCCTTGTCGTGGATGGTGTAGGTCATGGGAGCACCGACCCTCGACCTCTTCATCCTCTGGTCGTGGTCGAAGGCCCTCCACTCAGGCCCCTGGTCTATGAAGTTCTCGTCTATGACGAGGCCGCAGTCGGAGCAGACGAGCTCGGCTCTCTCGTAGTCGTGGACGAGGGCGTGGCTTGCGCACTCGGGACACTCTACGATGAACTTCTCGAACTCGTCGACCTTCTCCTTCTCCCGCCTGAGCTTGATCTTCTCCTGGATCTTCTCCTTCTCAGACCGTTCGATCTCCCTAATCTTTTCTATTTCTTCCACCGAATCCGCGCTCCTCGAAGTAGAGTTTCTTTCCCAGGTGAACTGCCATATCGACGTCTCTATAGGGCTTGACGACGATGTAGGGGTGATCCTTCGGGCCGAATATGTCAAAAACCCGGCCGATTCTGGCCTTCTTCTGATCTACAACCACAGAATTGATCCTCGGAATCTCGGTCTTCTTTTCGCCGATCATCGGCTCTCCGCGCACAATCAACTTCTTCTGAACTGAATGGACGGTGGTGCCCAACCTCTTCAACAGGTCACCTCACCTCCTCATGTTCGGCCTCAAGCTATAAAAAGGTTCCGCAAACATTTTATTTGATGAGTTTTACCCCCAGACTCAAAGTTTATCTCCATGTAGGGACACCCATGGCGGTTATGTTCGAAAGGCTTCCAACCGTCCCCACGTCCCAGGAGCTGGTGGACCGGGCCTTCAGAAGGTCGACGAGGGCTGCTTCGAGCCGGAAAAAGGACGAGGCGATGCTGATGACCGCAGGAAACATCCTCTCAGACAACCTGACAAACCTGGTCCGAAAGTACCCATCCTTTGTGAACATCCCGCCCTTCTACTACGATCTCGCCGACGCCGTGGTGGGGGTGGACGAGATGAGGATCCATCTATCCAGGGTCTCCTGGGCAGCTGCCCAGATCCGGACGATCACCAAGGAACACCTGGCGGAGATGAAGGGGGCCAAAGACAAGCCGTCGGTAAGAAGGGCCTCCTTCGGGAGGATGGCCTCGGTGATGAAGTCCATCGAGAAGGACCTCCTCTTCCTCAACGACGCCCGCCAGAAGCTGAGGTTCATGCCGACCGTAGACCCTGACCTCCCCACCATCATCGTCGCAGGGTACCCGAACGTCGGCAAGTCTTCCTTCATGACGGCGGTGACCGGGGCGAGGCCCGAGATCGCCAGCTACCCCTTCACCACGAAGGGCGTGGGGGTGGGCCACTTCACAAGAGGTCATCAGAGGTATCAGGTGGTCGACACCCCCGGACTCTTGGATCGACCCCTCTGCGAAAGAAATGAGATCGAGCTTCAGGCGATAGCCGCCCTTCGACACCTCCGGGGAGTCGTCCTCTACATCCTGGACCCTAGCGAGCACTGCGGCTTCTCCCTGGAGGAGCAGCTCCGCCTTCTGGAGGACATCCAGCCCTGGCTCCGTCTCCCCGTCCTGGTGGTGGCAAATAAGGTGGACATCGCCCCCTACGATGGGATTGGTATGACCATGTCCACTCTGAGCGGCACCGGCGTCGCCGAGGTCCTGGATAGGATGGTGGAGATCCTGGAGGAGGAGGAAGGCCGAACGAAAGAATAAAGGGCTCAGCCCGGACGTGGGGGTTATCTTCCGCCCGTTCAGGCTGATTGTCTTATGATGTAGTTGACCATCGACGGAGATAGCTTCATCTCCCAGGATATCCTCGAGGAGATCTCTCCGGCGTCAAGTCCGTCGGACTGGAGCTCTTTTATCCTCGCTATCATATCGTCGTTGATGACGTAGTACTCGTCGATATCCTTTCTGTGGCCCCATACGTCCCCCTCGATTATCTGGACCCCCTGGGTCTCCAGGAAAGCCCTCCCGGTGTTGGGCATATTCTTATAGTATGAAGGCGGGACCTGCACTACCCTGAGCCTGGGGCTCGCCTGGAGAAGCCTGAACATGTCGGTGCTGGATGCCCTGTAGGCGAGGTGGACCGTAAGATCGTTCCTCGTGAGGTCTTTTATGTCGTCCTTGGAGCTGATTATCCTTATCTTAATCATAGAACCACCACCGAATCGCCGCTACGTCGTCTCATCAGACCGATAACCCCCTTAAGCCCCGACCCCCCGCCAAACTGGGGATCTGATCGGGGCCGATCTCGGCTGGAGAGACGCTCGCCCGGAGAGGTAGATATCCTCAAGCCGTCTGTTTTATCATGTACCTGACCATCGACGCAGATAGCTTCGACTCCCTGGAGATCCTTCCGGCGATCTCGTCGACGTTGATCCCGTCGGACTGGAGGTTGTTTATCCTATCGATCACCTTGTCATCGACGGTATAATATTCGTCGATATCCTTCCTGTGGCCCCATACGTCCCCTTCGATGATCTCCACCCCCTGCATCTCCAGGAACATCTGGCCGGCGTGGGACATCGTCTTGTAGTAGGACGAGGGGACCTGGATGGCTCTGAGCCTGGGGCAGGACTGGAGGAGCCTGAATATGTCCGTATTGGAGGCTCTGAAGGCCAGGTGTATCATCTGCTCGTTTCTGTTGAGCTCGTCTATCTCCTTCTTCGAACTTACAACTCTGATCTTCATCATCAAATCACCTCTGATATAACGGGTTATTGTGCATCGGATATAAGTTTATTGGAATCAAACAGTTTTGCTTTGATAAGGCAAAATTATTCGAGGATAATATCGCCGAGATATCATCCCGATCATATCCTGAGATCGGGTCGATTATGAGGATCAGAGCCCTCCGATCGGCGGGGTTTTAAACGATCCGGGCCCACCAGTTGGCATCGCCAGAAGATCCGCCCCACTCTGGATATATAATGCATATTTAAATAAGCCTGCGGACGGCCGCCTCCGGCTACGACTTCATCGCAGGTGGCGAAGAGTCCCCCCACCGGGGAAGGGCGAGCCTCAGGACCAGGAGCTCCTCGAAGAAGTATCTCTCCCTCGCCACCACCTCCGCCGTCAGCCCCTCCCGCCGTGCCTTCTCCATAACCTCTGAAGCCCCACAGAGGCTTGATATGAGGAGGAGGGCGCGGCCCCCCCCAGCCTCCAGATGGTCTCCAAGGGCTTCCAGGAACCTGTTTATCGTCTCTCTCCCCGTAGCCCCGCCGTCGAAGGCGCTGTTCAGCCACCCCTCCAGAACCTCCTCCTCCCCCGTTGGAAGGTAGGGTGGGTTGAAGAGGACAAGATCGAAGCGCCAGCTTATCCCGGAGAAGAGGTCGGCCCGGACGGTCTCGATTCCCTCCCGTCGGAGGAGATCGACGGCGATGGGGTTTATATCTGTGGCGATGACCCTCTGGGCCAGGGGGGCGATGGTTTTAGATATGACCCCTCTTCCGCATCCCAGCTCCAGGACGAAGTCGTCGGGACGGACCTCCTCTACGGCTGCTCTGAGGAGGAGGCAGGTATCCTCGGCTTCCTCATAGACCTCCTCCTGATCCGGCCCGTCGGGACCCTCCGGGTCCGCCGGGAGAGGATCGAAACGGCCGCCTATCCGACGGGGTGGCTTCACTGCGGCTTCTCGGTCTTCAACAGCCACAGGTCCTCACCTCCCGACCCCGCAGATTCCGTCCATCCCGCGACCGCCATTCCGCCGTCCTTCGTCGAGACGATCGACCTGCCCAGGTCGAAGCCTCTCCCTCCGAAGGTCTTCTCCCAGATCTTATCGCCTTCGAAGCTCACCTTCAATAGCCACAGATCCTGGCTTCCCATCCCCTGGGAGTCGGTCTGCCCTAGGATGACGACCCCGCCGGCCACCGCAAGAGCCGCCATCCCACCGTCATCTCCCGGGCCGCCCAGGGTCTTCTCCCAGAGCTTCTCCCCCTCATAATCGGTCTTGATGAGGAAGAGGTCTCTTCCCCCGGAGCCGAGGTCCTCGGTGACCCCCACCACCAGGAGACCATCTCCCAGGTCGATGATCGAGTTGCCCCTCTCGTCGGAGCTTTTCCCGAAGGTCTTCTCCCAGATCCTCTCCCCGTGGAGGTCCGTCTTCACCAGCCAGACGTCCTTTCCGCCTGCGCCGTAAGATTCCGTCGTCCCCGCCAGGACGTACCCTCCCCCGGTCTCCACCATCGATGAGAAGCCGTCGTCCTTTGAACCGCCGATGAAGACCTCCCATTCCCCGTTCCCGTCAGTATCGGTCTTTACGATCCAGCCGTCAGAGCCGCCGGAGCCGCTGGAGGTGGTGACTCCGGCGGCGATGAACCCGTCCCTCGTCTCCAGGAGGGCGACCCCCCAGTCGTCGCCAGCCCCCCCGAAGGTCTTCTTCCACCTCTCGTAGCCTTCGGCGTCGGTCTTGACCAGCAAGAGGTCTCTTCTGCCGGAACCCCAGGAGTCGGTGACCCCGGCTATGACGAACCCGTCCTTCGTCTCCACCAGAGCCCAGCCCTCGTCCCGGCCTGGCCCGCCGATCGTCCTCTCCCACTCCACCTCCCCCTCTTTATCGGTCTTTATGAGGAGGAGGTCCCTATCCCCTGCTCCCTTAGATCCGGTGTAGCCCGCGACGATGAGGCCGGCGTCTCTCGTCTCCAGCAGGGAGAGCCCCCTCTCGTCCCCCGCACCCCCGAAGACCTTCTCCCACCTGAGGTCTGGCGGCTGGCCGGAGGCGGTCTGGGCGATCGTCGAGATGAGAAGGGCGGCTACGATCAGGTATCCGACGGCGAATAGAGACCTTCGGCCGATGCCCCTTCTCATCCGGGATTCGGCGGCTTTCATCTTCATCGGTCTATAGCCCATCATCTCAATTCCCTATCGATCTCTAAAGGTATCTATCGAGGGCGATGAATATCATCAGTATCAGGGCTGCCAGGGCCCATAATGAAGACCCTCCCCCTGAAGCCTGGCCTTCTTGCCCGTCTCTCCTCTCTCCTCCGTCTACGTCGCCGTCAGATCTCTTCGCTATGATGGCCCCTCCCTCCTCGGCCGGAGATGAGCCTCCCGTCGAGGATGGTGCCAAAACCGGCGTATCGGTGGTGGTATTCGGGTCCGCCTCCTCTTCCTCCTCGACGACGATCCTGATCCGCGGAGATTCGACGGTGCAGGCGGTCCCGTCCTCGTCGCGGTAACATACGCTCGTCGGCGGGATCTCAAACCTTCCGGCGATGGGGCACGATATGGTGTATATCAGGGCGGCGGTCTCCCCTGGGAGGAGGAGGCGGGAGAGGTCCTTCTCCCCGGAGGCGAGGCTGCCCCAGGCGGGGACCGTCTCCTCCGCCGAGACCATCGTCCTGCGGTTGCCGACGTTCGTCGCCGTGAGGGTCACCGTCAGATCCCCCCCCTTCTGGACCGTGGTGGGGGCGGCCTTCTTCTCCACCACCACCAGGGGGCCTATGACGTCGACCACCGGGCTTCTGGAGGTGACCCTGTAGGTGACGCCGTCGATGGAGTAGGTGGCCTCTGCCGGCGGCAGGGCCTGCCCCTCCCCAGGCTTCCTGGCCCGGATGGTGTAGCTCTTCGACTCCATATCCCCCGGAGGTATGGAGATCTTCCATTTGAGGGGAGAGTCCGCATCAAAGTCCCGGCCGGCGGAGTCGGATAGATCGACCACCAGGGGCCTCTCCCCCCGGTTGCTGACGGAGAGGCGGACTATGCTCTCATCTTTGAGCTTCATCGCCTCATCTGCGTATTTGTTCAGCTTGAGGAGGCCGAAGATCCTAAAGCTCGTCCCACCCCAGGATTCGTGGGCGACGCCTCTGCCGTCGAGGTACCGGGCCCTGACCTTCACCGATACGTCCTGGGGTCCGTCCATCGAGGGGGCAGCGAACCTCACCTTTATGGGATCGACCTCAACAGTCTGGCGATCCTCGTCCCAGATCTCCCCCGGGAGGAGGCCCGACCTCCTGTATATCGAGGAGAAGATCGGTGGGTCCGTCGTCACCTCCACCACCACATCCTCTGCCTCAACCAACCCGACGTTCTCGACCTCGACTTTGAGCTTAACCACCTCTCCAGCCTCAAAGGAGTCCTCTTCCGAGATCACCAGGACCCGAATCTCCGGGGCGGCACGGACGAGGAGGACCACCCTGGCCCGGGGCTCCACCAGGCCGTCGACGAGCCGGTCCCTCATCCAGACCTCCTGGGCTACGACCATCACCTCATCATCCAGGGAGAAGCTCTCCCCAGAACCGAGGGCTCTCGTGGCGATCAGCTCTCCGCCCCTGGATAGCTCCAGCATCACCATCCTCGGCGTCACCTCTTCGGGGGTGAAGTCCGCCGCCTCCAGGGAGTATCCACCTATGGAGAGGGCCTCCCCCCACCGCAGCTCCCCCTCGGCCCGGTCCCCCCACTCGACTCCAGAGCCGATAGTCGAGGCGAGGAGGAGGATCGCGAGAAACCTCATCATGGGATCAACGCCTGAAAAATATTATGTAGACGACGAGGATCGCCCCTATCGTCGACAGATAGAGGGTCGTCCTAGGCCCCCCTGGAGTTTCGTCCTCCAAATCGCCCCTATCCCCCAGGTATCCCCTCTCCTCCTGGTCTCTGTCTGCCCTATTCTCCACCCCGACCTTCGCGGCTTGGGAATCCGACGACGGACCCGTAGAACCCCTCGCTGCGGTCTGGGACGATAGATCCTCATCTACATCGTTCGTCGGAGAGGTTCTCGCATTCGAAGCTGTGGGGGTGGCAGCGACGGTGGCGGCTCTCCTGGACGCCGTCGTATCCGGTTCCAACTTCCCCGCCGTCTCAAAGTCCATACCCCTGGGGGCGTAGAAGGTGACGACGGTCCTTCCCTCGACCCTGACGGTCTTCCGGTTCTCGTACTCGATCTTCGTCGCTGGGTCCTGCCACCTCACCGCCAGGACGTGTATCCCCTCTTCGATGCTGAACTTGCCCAGGTCGGTGGTGCTCTCTTTCTTGGCGGTCCTCAGCCGTTCGTATTCGCCGTTGATGTAGAGGTAGGCCTCCAGATCTTCTTTGTTGTCGTTTCTGAGCATCACGTTTATGTCGAACTTCTCAGGCCCCGTATTCCGGGTTGTATACAGGGTGACCGGGGTCAACCGCTCCACCACGGCGACGACCTCCTCCTGGTGGATCTTCTTGGTGTCGTCGTCCCACCACGTGATCTTGAAGGTGTGAGGGCCGGCCTCGAGGGGGTAGTTTCCGAACTTCTTCTCCCTATCCCTTGAGATCTCCTCGGTACTCTTCAGCTCCGAGTCTATGAATAGGGATACGCTGAGGGTGTCATCGTCCCGGTTGAAGACGTAGACTACAGCCTCCCCGATCTCCGTGTCAGGCGGCTCCGGCTCCGTGGCGACCTCGCCGGGATCCTCTGGACCTGCATCCTCAGAGGCCGAGACCTCTGAAGCCGCCGCCCCAGGGGACGCCACCTCTCTGGAGGCTGCGGCCGCGCCGGGTACCCCTTCTGGTGGAGCCGGTTCAGACTCCGCCGTCTTCATAACGATCTCTCCGTAGACGTTCGCCTCGAGACCGGAGGTCGCCGACGCCGGGATCGATATTATGAGGATGAGGGCTATAATGGAGGAGGCCGCCGATGATGGGATATCGTTACGGGAAGATTTGCCGCTCATATAGAACATATCGAGTTGGACTTTATCATTTATGAATCATACGTCTCATCGAGGGGCTTCATCGGGCGGGGATTCGGCCCAACCCAGGGCGCCGAAATCTTAAATATATTCGAGATCAAACCCCGGAGAAGAACCGGCGTCCAGAAGGGGAGAGATGAGGGATATAGATGTCATGAGCCGATCGGAGGGCCGATCGGCGTTGAGAATACTGGTCTATGCTGCCATCGTCCTCAGCTCCGCCTCCTGGGCCCTCGGGGACGAGGCCGGAGATTCGAGGAGCCTCGTCCTCGACATCTACGCAGACGATGCCGGAAAAGCCCTCTTGACCGGATACGCCAGGGGGATAGAGGGGCTGCCCTTTTTGAAGAGCTCCGAGTACCAGTACGATGAAGACGCCCTCCAGCTTTACGCCGTAACCAACTCCCTCACCACAAAGGACGGGGACGACTGGACGATCAGCCTCCCCGCTACGGGCGGCTACTCCGAGTATCATGTCACGTTTTACCTGTCGGAGAACGTCCAGATAAGCGATATTACAGGAACAGACGGTCTCGATTACCTCGTCTCATCGTCCAGCGACTCCTTTGTCGTGGAGTTTCACGGCTACGACGTAACGAGCCCCACCGCCGCCGTGAGGTACCGGCAGCCGTTGAAGAACGGGAGGGCAGAGCCGTCGGATCCGATGGGCTTTCAAGCGCCGGCCGGGACCACCGCCCCTCTAATCCTCTTCGGCGCCCTCCTTCTTCTCATCGCCCTGGTCGCCGTCTTCGCAGCGGCGAGATCCAGGGGTCCAGCCGCGGAAACCTCCTCCCAAGCCCGCGAGGGTCCTTCGACGTCCGGCCCCCCCATCCAGAAGGCGGGCGATATCCAGGTTGATGAGGTCGAAATCGATCAGATCCAGATAGACGACCGACCCCACCCGGAAGGATCCGTCCCCGGATACCCGATATCTCCGGAGATGACGGCGGTGATGGAGACCCTCACAGGAAGGGAGAGGTCGGTCCTGGAGGCGCTGATGAACCACGAAGGGAAGATGACCCAGGCGGAGATCAGGTACGAGACGGGGATCCCCAAATCCTCTCTCACGGGGATCATAATCTCCCTCGAAAGGAGAAATATCATTACAAAGAAGGAGCGCGGGAGGACGAACGTCATCGAGCTATCAGACCGGCTCACCGGGGGAGGTAGATGAGGACGATCAGCAGGTTTCTGGTGGCAGCGGCGGCTCTCCTCCTCTTGACCTTTGCTGGGGCGGTGGCGGAATCCCCGCCGCAGTTCGAGGGCGGATATGAGGAAGGCCCTCAGGGCAGGCCGCCGGGGACGGCCTTCTGCGAATCAGGAGGGATGATACGCTGCGAAGAAAACGATCCGGCTCTCATATCCATCCTCCTCTCCGGGAGGGGCGTCGCCCTGGGGCCCGGAGGCGAGACCCTCCCCTTGAGGCTCCGGGTGGAGAAGGTGAGATGGATAGATCCCTCCCAGGTCCGCAGGCTCCTGGAAGAGAACAGGACTCTGGGGGAGATCAGGGCGGAGATCCGGGGGGGCGATGATGGGGCCTACGGCTATCGGGGAAACCTCCGCCTGGGGCGAGCCCACTACATCCTCAAGGGCCTGAAGGTAGCCGTCGATGGGGAGAAGATCTCCCTGGAGGCGGAGTTGTTGGAGCCGGCATGGGGAGAGATCCCGGCGCCCCCACCTCCGGGCCTGAAGAAGGGGGGGACTATCAGCATCGACTCCCGCGACCATGACGGCTCGGCCATCGGCGTAGGAAATCTAGTCATCCTCTCCGGCCCCCTCGCCGGAAGCTACGTCGTCCTCCTGGAACCTCCGCCGATCGGAGGAAGGGTGCAAGGTCCTCATACCTCCCAGGTCGGCGATTTGGTCCGGTCGGAGGGGAGGTCGGAGGGTCCGGGACCCCGCTGGGATCCGGGGAGGCCGGCATCTCTCTCCTGGAGCTGGAGGGGGCTGGAATGAGACCTCGTCGACGGTTCAGCCCTCGATCTTCTCCCGGAGCCTCTTCGCCTCCTTCGCCGTCTCTTTCTTGCCGAGGACCCGGGCGATCTCTTCTATCGCCTCCAGACGACGGACGACGGAGTCGAGGTAGTTGATCAGGTCGCCGGTATACGCATATATGCCGTAATTGTTGGAGAACTCCTGGATGATCCGGCTCGGGCTCATCCCTTCGGCCCGGAGCTCCAGGATCTTGAGGGATGCTTTCCTCTCGGGGCAGCCGCAGTAGGGGGTGTCGGGGCAGCCGCATCGGGTGAACTCCTTGGCGAAGTTCAAAAGCTCCTCTCTCAGCTTCGGGTCGAGTCTGGTGAGATCCTCGCTGCTGAGGAGGTCCATAACAGAGCCGTGGAGCGCCCTCGAGGAGACCTGCATCCGCAGCGTCGTCGAGATCCTCTCTGCGGCCTTGAGGTAGAGGTCTTCAAACTTCTCAAGGTCGACGGCCACCTCCAGGGGCTCCTTATCATCGGCGAGCCCTCTTCTGATCACCACCACCTCTCCGGGGGTGAGGAAGTGGGCAGCAGCAGCCCGCCCTATCCTGGTCGGGACGATCCCTTTGGCGAGATTTGCATCTTCCAGGGCCGAAAGGCTCGATCTCAAATCATCGAGGCCTATCGTCAGCCTGTGGAGCCGGATGAGGTCTTCCTTAGACCCCGCCACCACGGCGTTGGCCAGGACCTCCTCCTGCTGCTCTTCTTCTCCGTACTCGGGGAGGACGTCCTCCATCGTCCCCCGGAGGAGGCGGAGGGCGACCTCATCCTCAGATTCGCCCTTCCCTCCCTGGTACTTCTTCCCCGGCTCGGGGAGGAGGTAGACGATCCCGCGGTCGTGATAGCCGGGCCTTCCAGCCCTGCCCAGCATCTGGTTGAACTCGTGGACAGACAGCCACTCTATCCCCATGGCAAGGGAGTCGAAGATCACCTGGGAGGCGGGAAAGTCGACGCCTGCGGCCAGGGCGGCGGTGGTCACCACGGCATCTATATCGGCCCGCCCGAAGAGGAGCTCCACCTTCCTCCTCTGGTCGTACTGCATCCCGGCGTGGTAGGCGGCGGAGTTGGGTATGGCCATGGCGAGGCTGTTGCAGTTCTTACGTGAGTTGGTGAAGATGATCGTCTGCCCCCGATACCCGGTGGTGGAGGTCTTCGCGGCCGCCTCCTTCACCAGCCTCCTCAATAGCCCCTTCTTCTCCCGGGGTTCGGCGAAGATCAGGTGGCGTTCTATCGGAACCGGCCTCACCTGGTAGTCGATGAGGTCGGTCCCCAGCTGCTCTGCAAGGGTGGAGGGGTTTCCCACCGTCGCCGAGAGGTAGATGAACTGGGCTTGCGGGTACGAGAACCGGAGCCTTCCGATCAGCCCCGAGAGCCTGTGGCCCCGCTCCTTCTCCTCGAGCATGTGGACCTCGTCGATGACCACCGTCCCCACCTTCCCCAGGTCCCTTCCCGTCCTGAGGATCTGGTCTATCCCCTCGTAGGTTCCGACGATGATCTCTGAGTTCAGATCCTGGTTCATCCTCTTTCCCTTGCCGAGCTTGATTCTGCTCACTCCAACCCTGATGGAGGTCTTGGCTCCCAGATCCCGATATAAGGATAGCTGGTCGTACTTCTGGTTCGCCAGGGCCACCAGGGGGACGAGGAAGAGGAGCTTGCCCTTGCCCAAAAGGAAGTTTTTGATCCCGGCCATCTCTCCCACGAGGCTCTTGCCGGTGGCGGTGGACGATACCACCAGGAGGTTCTTTCCCTCCAGCAGCCCCCCCCTGACGGCCTTGGCCTGGACGGGGAGGAGGCTCTCCGTCCGGTTCAATAGAGACGCCTTCAGATCCGGCGGTAGGTCGAGGGCATCGACGGCCATAGGGTACTCCTCTTTGGCCGCCGGGATCTCGTCGAACTTAGTCAGGTCAGAGTCGAGCCTCTCCAGGGAGAGGAGGGCGAGGACGTCGTCGAGGTTTCTCCTCTTTAGGAGCGTCCTGGCCAGGTGGAGCTTCGCCGCCCGACCCAGGTGCCTGAAATCCGCCTCCCTCTGCAGCTCCTCGGCGGCGCACCTCTCGCAGATCAGCCCTCCCTTGAAGCGGATCGCCTTTCCGTCCAGGGGGGTGAACTTCCTCTTCTCGGAGAGACAGAGCTGGCATATCGAGACCTTACGGTGAGGGAGCTGGTAGCCTTCGAGAAACTCGATGAACTGCCCTTCGCTGACGGGTTCGCCCCTGGCAACGTAGATGGCGGACGCCTTCCGCAGGAGCCTCACCAGATCCTCGGGCTGGAGGTACCTCTCGTCCCCGTCTTTGTTGATGAGGAACTTCTTGGGGCGGGGGCCTTTTGGCGTCTCCTGGAGGCGGAGATGCCCTTCGAAGAGCGTCTCAGCCCCCCGGAGGGGGAGGATGAGGACCCTGCCCTTCTCCGCCCTCGCTAGAACATGGATCGGCATCTCGACCCGGTCAGGAGGTCGAGAGGTCGACGAGCTCGTACTTAAGCCCCTCGGCCTCGAGCCTTCCCATCAGGTTTGGGACCTGTTCGTCGACGCAGACGATGACCGAAGAGACGCCGTGGAAGGCCGACTCCACCGCCGACTCCTTCGCCCCGAAGAAGACATCCGGCTCCCGGCCGATCTTCCTGAGGGCGACGAGGGGCTCTATCCCCAGGGCCCCTACCATCTTACCCTCTCCGAGGGTCTCTCTCAGGGCGGCGAGGTCCACGCTCCTCGATCCTCCCATCTGGACCCTGGGAACTTTGCAGACGGTGATAGTCCCCTCCTTGAGGCTGATGAGCCCTTTGAGGTTTGATATCCCCACGTCTTCGCCGGCCCTGGAGTCGGAAATGGTGACGCCGGTCGCTCCATCTCCTTGCTTTCTGCCGACGTAAAGGAGGCCGCCCCTCATCTCCAGTGAGACCGTCTCTCCCTCCTGGAGGTCCTCCTCGGCGATGGCCCCCCAGACCGAGACGTGGCTTATGATCTCCTCCATGACGAACCGTGCGTACCGTTTCAGCTCGGCGGCGGACTCCAGGAGCATCTCGACCCCCTCTTTTGTGATCCTGTACCTCATCCTCCCGTCGGATATCACAAGCCCGTCGGCCACCAGGTCCTTGATGTACTCTGAGATCGCCTGGGGGGTGACGCCGAGCTTCTCTGCCACCTCTTTCTGCCGGACGTTCGGTTGGTTTGCGGCGATCTCCACCAGGATCTGGAACCGGGAACTCTCCCTCTTACTCTGTAAAACGTCGACCATCTTCTAAACCTCTTCCTTGGAGAGCTCTATCCTCTGTCCTCTGACGGCGAGCCTCTCCGCCCTTTTGGCAGCGCCTCTTATGAAGGCCTGGCTGAGGTCGAGCTCTCGAGAGAGGTTGGAGAGAGAGGTGTTACCCTTGGCGACGATCTCCTCGATCTTCTCTGTCGTCTCCCGGAGCTCATCATCAGACATGGATGTCAGGTATATCAGCTCGCTGAGATCCTCCAGGGTGCATACGAAGTTCGCCTGGATCCTGGAATAGCTGGAATGGTACTCCTTCTCCGGGCTCTCTCCGGGGTTTGGCATCTTCCACTTGGTCTCGACGAGCCCGCTCGTCTTCAGAAGCTCCAGGCTCCTATGAACCCCCTTTTCGTCGCCTAGAAGCCTGGAGAGCTCCGTCTCCGTACGCCATTCGGAGCTGAGCTCTTCGAAGACCCGTTTGTGAACTTCCGAACCGAAAGCCAGGAGCAGAGGAACAAGATCTGATGGATCGTTGATGATCCGGGTTCTCTTTCCCATCGCGCTAAACCTCACCGGCCAATTGACGCTCAAATTTGATAAATCTTTTGAAGAACCCGTCCAAGCCCTGAGAGGGGATGAAAGGAGATCTGGTACACCTTGGTGCTGTAAGATCGAGGGCAGAGAGGCGACGGGAGTCCCATCGCCGCCCTTCTCCCCTCCTTTCTCGTATGAAGCGTCTCTGCGATCTCATGGATATCGACGGGGTCAGATCAGCCTCACCGTCTCCAGGTTCATGGGGGCCATCGTCGGAATCCGCTGCTTCTTGTAGATGGAGCTGGCGAGGTCGAGGCAGTTGCTCTCGTCGCCGTGGTTTGTGATCACCCTGGAGGGCTTGGGGTAGACCCTCCTGACGTAGTCCATCAGCTGGTTTCGGTCCGAGTGGCCGGAGAAGCCGTCGACGGTCACCACCTCCAGGTTGATCTTGACGGTCTGGGTCTTCCCCTCGGAGGAGAGGGGGACCTCGTTCCAGCCCTTCTGGATCCTCCGGCCGAGGGTCCCCTCGGCCTGATATCCGACGATAACGAGGGTGTTCTTCTCACCGGGGCCCAGACCCTTCAGGTACTCAAGGATCGGGCCGCCGTTCATCATGCCGCTCGTCGCCAGGATGACGCAGGGGTCGCCGTCCATGATCCCCGCCCTCTTGCTTGCGCCCTCGACCTGGACGAAGCATTCCGAGAGGAAGGGGTTGATCCCCTTGTGGAATATGAGGTCCCGCAGTTCATTGTTCAGGTACTCGGGGTAGGATGTATGGATCGCCGTAGCCTCGTAGATCATCCCGTCGAGGTAGACGCTGATCTCCTCCAGGGACTTCTTCCTTATCGCCTCCTCCAGGGCGATCATCACCTCCTGGCTCCTTCCGACGGCAAAGGCAGGGATGATCACCTTACCTCCACGCCTTATCGTATCCCGGACCACCTTGAGGAGCCTCACCTCGGCCTCTTTCCGGGAGGGCTGGGTGCTCGACGACCCCCCATAGGTCGCCTCCATCACCAGGGTCTCCAGTCTCGGGAAGGTGTGGACGGCGGGGTCGAAGAGCCTCGTCTTCTCGAACTTGAAGTCTCCAGTGAAGGCGACGTTGTAGAGGCCGTCTCCGACGTGGAAGTGGCAGATGGCAGACCCCAGGATGTGGCCTGCATTGTGCATCGTCAGCTTCGTATCCGGGGCGATGTCGGTGACGTCGCCGTAGTTCAGGGTTATGGTGTGCTTCAGAGCCTCCCTGATCATCGCCGAATCGTAGGGGGTCCTCTTCCCCTCTCTTCCGGCGACGTCTATGTAGTCGAGCTGGAGGAGGACGAAGAGGTCTCTCGTCGGCTGGGTGCAGTATATCGGCCCCTCATATCCGTACTTATATAGCATCGGAACGAGGCCGGCGTGGTCGAGGTGGGCGTGGGTGAGGACCACGGCGTCGATCTGGTTCAGCGGGTAGACCTCGGGGATGTAGAGGTAGGGGGTGGCGCTGTCGTCGGAGCCGACGTTGACGCCGCAGTCTACTATGATCTTCGACTCAGGGGTCGATAGGAGCATGCAGCTTCTTCCCACCTCCCGGCACCCGCCCAAGGTGGATATCCTCACCCACTGGTCCTTCGAGGCGACGTCCCTGTGGATCCTCTTTCCTATCGTCTTCAGGATCTCCTTTCTCTCCGACTGGACCGACCTTAGGTAATCTTTGGTGTTGGCGATGGTGGAAGACCTCACCGGCGGCGTCCTCACCACCTTTGGGGTCCAGCCGATGAGCTTTGTTATCTCCCTTAAGGTGGCTCCGTGCCTTCCTATGACCAGGCCGGGCTTCTCTGCCTCGATCACCACCTCTCCGGTCTCGCCGTCGAAGTAATAGTTGCTGAGCCCCGCCTCGGGGGGAACTACCTGCTGGATCTTCTTAACTGCTCCTTCGGGGTCGGCGAGGACCTTCAGGTCAGGCCTCACCACCACCCTCTTTCTCAAATCTTTTGCGAGGGAGCGGACGATCTCTCCATCATCTGCCAGCCTTCGGGGGTCGTCGGTGTATACCACCAGTTCAGGCCCTTCGAATTCGATGCCGGTGACGTTTATATTCGGAGGGAGCTTGCTCTGCACTCTCCGCTTAAGCTCAAGTAGGACTTCCTCAACAGACAATGAAACACATCCAAAAAAAAGTTTATTTAGTTAGAGGGTCTGCCGGATCTTCTCCACAACAGATTCATCTACCACCTCATACTTCTCGGCGGTGATCTTGACCAGCTGAATTACGTCGCCAGAGGCTGAATCTCTCTTCATGGCGTTGTGGATAGCCCTCACGGCGAGCGTCGACCCCTCCTCTATCGTCATCTCCGGGTCATAAAGCGCCTCCAGGACGCCGTATGCGGTCGGGGAGCCGGACCCCGTGGCCACCACCTTCTGCTCCTCGATCTGCCCCCCCAGGGCGTCGAGGGAGAAGATCTGGGCCCCCTTCTTGTCGACGCCCCCCAGGAGGAGCTGTACCATGAAGGGGAAGTATCGCCTAGAAGCTAGGACGTTGGAGAGGAGAGACGTCGTCCCCCGGACCGTCATCGGCTCGCCTCTCTGCATATTATAGAGCTTCGACTCCACCTGGATCATCCTGACGATGGACTGAGCGTCCCCCACCACGCCGGCGGTGGTCAAGCCGACGCGGTCGGCGATCTGGTATATCTTCTTTGCAGTGGAGCTGGCTATGAAGTTGCCCATCGTCGCCCTGCTCTCCGAAGCCAGGACGACACCATCTTTGCAGACGATCCCCACCGTAGTTGTGCCTTTGAACACCTCGACCATCTAAATACCTCGGATTAAAATCAGAAAACGGACGAGTTCTCTTCACCACCATCACTATATAAATCTTCCGCGCCTTTCTCCTCCCCGAAGAGTAGAAGGGGCTGCAGGAGACGACAGACCTCTCTCCCCCACCCCTTCCGTCAAAACCCGCGGAAAGATCCTTAAATACGATGACGCCACCAGATCCGGCCATCTCAAGATCGATGAGATGGCGGAGAGGAGATGGGCCGTTTGCACCCCTGGATATACGAATACTACATAGACCCCATCGTCTACGACACCGGCTACAACCCGGTGAACACCGTCACCTGGGCCCTAGTCCTGGGGATGATGCTGATTGGGGTCATGAGGCTCATCCGGCGGCTCGATATCAGGATCGACGAGCCCTTCGTCCTATCCACCGTCCCCTACATTCTGGCGGGCTCGAGCCTGCGGGTCGTCGAGGACGCCGACCTCCTGGCGGTCCCGCTGAAGTATCTGCTCATAACGCCCCTGATATACTTCCTGGTGGCGGCGGTAGCCCTTTCAGCTCTCATCTTCTTCAAGATGGCGGTGAAGGAGAGGTACCTTTTTGGCTATGCCGCCATCGGCCTCTGCTGGACCGGGGCGAACCTCATCCTTCTGGCCACTCAGGGAGGCGGGAGCCTGGTGATACCGGCCGCCATTATCATGGTGGGATCAGCGGCCGCCCTGGCGGTTTGGGTCGTCGGCCGCAGGCTTAACTTCCTCCTACTATCTTATCGGCTCAACCTCTCCATCCTCTGGGCCCACATGATGGACGCCGCCTCCACCTACGTCGGGGTGGACTGGTTCGGATACCACGAAAAGCACGTTCTGCCAAACTTCTTGATCGACCTTTCAGGGACGGCCCTGGTGATGTTCCCCCTGAAGCTTCTGATCATCATCCCCGTCCTGGCCCTCATCGACGGCGGCCTGCGGGATGACCCATCCCTCCGAAACCTGACCCTCCTCGCCCTCCTAACGCTGGGGCTCGCCCCGGCCCTGAGAAATACCATCAGGTTGACCCTGGGGGTATGAGTAATAACAATTGTTATATAGCCGTCGCAACCGTTCTTCGACCTCATGATGGAAGAGATATCCCGGTTGAAGGAGGATCTCGGGGCCGTAATCCTCGCTCACAACTATCAGCCCGGCCCGGTCCAGGATCTGGCAGACCTGGTGGGAGATTCCCTGGAGCTCTCCAGGGCTGCGGCGAGGCTGGACTGCCGGGTAATAATATTTTGCGGCGTCGATTTCATGGCGGAGACGGCGGCGATCCTCTCCCCCGATAAGAGGGTGGTACTCCCGGCGGCGGAGGCGTGGTGCCCCATGGCCTCCATGATCTCCGCCGAGGATCTGAGGGATCTGAGGTCTGCTTATCCGGAGGCGGCCGTCGTCTGCTACGTCAACTCCACCGCCGAGACGAAGGCGGAGTCCGACATCTGCTGCACCTCGGCCAACGGGGTGGAGGTGGTAGCCTCCCTGGAGGAGGAGGAGGTGATCTTCGTCCCGGATCGCAACCTCGCAGACTACGTCTCCAGATGGACGGAGAAGAAGATCATCAAGTGGAACGGTTACTGCTACGTTCACGATCGGTTCACCCCCGAAGAGGTGAAGGCGGCGATGCTCGCGCACCCCTGGGCGGAGGTTCTGGTCCATCCGGAGTGCAGGCCCGAGGTCATCGACCTAGCAGACCGCATCTGCAGCACCTCCGGGATGGGGAGGCGGGCGAAGGCCAGCGGGGCGGAGGAGTTCGTCATAGGAACGGAGGCGGGGATGATCTACAGGCTCGAGAAGGAGAACCCCGGCAAGCGGTTCTATCCTTTGGGGGAGGGGGCGATCTGCACCAACATGAAGAAGACGACCCCTGAGAGGGTCCTTCGGGCCCTCATGACCCTGGAGCCGAGGGTGGTGGTGGCCGAGGAGACGGCGAGGCTCGCGAGGAGGTCGATAGAGAGGATGCTCTACCTATAGAAGAGGTCCGGCTCACCAGCCCCTTATCCTCTCCCGGCCGGTGTAGACGTTCATCTTCTCCCCTCTCACGAAGCCGACGATGGACAGGCCGGTCTTCTCGGCGATCTCGATGGCGAGGCTCGTGGTCGCCCCCCTGGAGGCTATGATGGCAACCCCGGCCCGGGAGCATTTGAGGGCCATATCCGAGGATATCCTCCCGGTGGTGGCGACGAAGGTCTCTTCGAACCTGATCCCGTCCAGGAGGCCGCGGCCGATCACCTTGTCCAGGGCGCTGTGCCTTCCTATGTCCTCGACTTTGCATATGACACCACCATTATCGAAGAGCCCCACGGAGTGGACGCCCCCCGTCGCCTTATGAAGCTTCGAGATGGAGATCTCCTTCAGGGCCGCTCGAAGGTCCCCTCTATCGACCCTCAGGTCTGATGCCACCTTCGCAAGCTTCGACTCGTCCAGGAAGGAAGAGGCTCCACCGCATCCGCTCAATATCGGCCTCTTTGACCTGATCGCCCTGATCGGATTGGTCAGGACGACCTTTACAACCTTCTCTTCCACCACCAGGGACTCGATCTCTTCAAGCCCCCCGACGATCCCTTCGGAGTAGAGGTGGCCTGCAACGAACTCCTCTGCCATGGCAGGGCTCGTCATGGCCGTGGCGAAATGCCTCCCGTTTATGAATATCGAGAGGGGCGTCTCCTCGACGACCGGGTGGACGCCTTCGACGGCCCCGTCACCGTCCAGCTTTAGACATGAAAAGATCCTCATCAATGAAGACCACCCCGAGATATAGAGACCTTCTCAGTGCAACAGGTTATGGAACCGTAATCTGGAACCGCCATATGGAACCCTCATATGGAACCCTCATATGGAACCCTCATATGTAACCCTCATATCGGAACGTCATTCTGACCTAACCGATCTTAGATATCTCCTCGACGGCCGCGAGGAGCTCCTCCACCTCTTCGTCGGTGTTGTATAAGTATAACGACGCCCGGACGGTCCCCGCCGGAAGCCCGAGGTGTCTCATGAGAGGGATGCAGCAGTGGTGGCCCGACCTGACCATAATATCCGACCCCTCGTCCAGGAGGTGGGCGACCTCGGTGGGGCTCACGCCCGCCACGTTGAACGAAATGATCCCGACCCTCTCTCTCGAATCGACGGAACCGTAGACATCGACCCCCTCGATATCGAGAAGCCCTGCAAGAAGCCGTCTTGTGAGCCGGCCCTCGTGGAGGGCGATCTCCTCCATGCCGGCGTGCCGGAGGTAGTCGACGGCAGCCCCTAGGCCGATCCCCCCCGCCACGTCGGGAGATCCCGCCTCATACCCTTCGTAGCCCCTCTTCAGGGTGTAGCCCTCAAGGTCGACCTCCTCGACGGCCCCCCCGCCGACGAGGAGGGGGGAGAGGTCATACTTCTTCATCCAGAGGACTCCCGTCCCCGAGGGGCCGAGCATCTTGTGGCCGGAGAAGCAGAGGTAATCGCATCCGAGGTCGCCGACGTCCGTCGGTACGTGGGGGACAGCCTGGGCCCCGTCGAGGAGGAGGAGGGCTCCCCTCTCCCGGCAGATCTCCGAGACCTCCCTCGCCGGAAGGGCGGTCCCCAGGACGTTCGAGGCGACCGTCATGGCGACGAGCTTCGTGTCGTCGCCTATGGCGGCTTCGAAGCTGGCGGGATCGAAGGATCCATCCGGATCCGGCTCCACGATCTTCAGGCCGACGCCCATCTCCTTAAGCCTCATCCAGGGGAGGAGGTTGGAGTGGTGCTCCGCTGCCGTCGTCACCACCACGTCCCCCCGCCGCCATTTTATGCCGTAGGCGACGGCGTTTATCGCCTCGGTGGTGTTCCTCGTGAAGACCACCCCTCCTTCGGCTCCGATGAAGTCTGCGACCTTCCGGTGGGCGTTTCTGTAGATATCGTCCGCGAGGCGGGAGAGTCTATAGACCCCGCGGCCGACGTTCGCCCGATATCCCCTGTAGTATTCGAGGATCGAGGCGAGGACAGGCTCGGGGGTGAGGCTCGTCGAGGCGCTGTCCATGTAGATGACGTCTTTTAAGATGGGAAAGTCCCGTCTGATCTCTTCGGGGTTCATAGGACTTCGTTTGAGCTTCCCGTTCTGTACCCTTCCAGGTCCAGGGATACGTATGAGAAGCCGATCCTCCGTAGCTCTTTTGCGACCTCTTCCCTCATCCCCAGGATCTTCTCGAGATCGGTCTTTTCCACCTCGATCCTGGCCGACCTCCCGGAGACCCTCACCCTTACGGTCCGAAACCCCCGGCCCATCAGGAACTCTTCGGCCTCCTCCACCATCCTCAGCTTTTCGGGGGTTATCCTCTCGCCGTAGGGGATCCTGGAGGCGAGGCAGGCCATGGAGGGCTTATCCCAGAAGGGATGGCCCATCTCCTTCGCCAGGGTCCTGATATCCGGTTTGGTGAGCCCTGCCTCGGCGAGGGGGTGGATCAAACCCTCCTCGTCGGAGGATCTGATCCCGGGGCGGAAGTCCGCGTAGTCGGAGAGGTTCACCCCGTCGGCGACCCTTCCGATCCCCTCCTCTTTCGCGATCCTCTTGAGGACTCTGGCGTCTTCTTTCTTGCAGAAGGCGCACCTGTCGGGGGGGTTTTTGGCGATATCTTCAGATTCGAGGATCCTGGAGCCGACGATCCGGTGGCGCAGGCCCAAGGATCGGGCTATCTTCTCCGCCTCCAGAAGTTCCCTTCGGGGGATCGCCTCAGAGTCGAGGGTGACGAGAAGCGCCCCATCCCCGAGGACCTCGGCGGCCACCATGGCGAGAAAGGAGCTGTCCAGGCCGCCGGAGAAGGCGATCAGTATCCTTTCATCCTCCTGGAGGATCTCCTTCAGCCTCTCCAGCTTCTCCGCCCTCTCTTCGAGCCTCAACGTCAGTTCTTCTCCACCTTTCATATCCCTCGGCTAGTATCACCGGCAGCCTTCACATCCATCACCGGCCTCGACCTCTTCGCCCTCCCTCAGCATCCTGCAGATCTCGCAGATCTTCTCGGTAGGGTCGAAGGCGTCGCTACGAACCATCTCGTCGGCCAGCCGCGTTATCGCCTGGTTCACCTCTTCGCTGAAGGCGATGCTGTACCCCCTCTTCTTGGAGACGTACTGGGAGACGGCGGGAGGGCTGATCTTCAAGAGCTGGGAGACCTCCTTCTGAGATAGCCCCCTGTCTACCAGCTCTTTGGCGACGGCGGCCCTTATGCTCGGGAGGGTGTCCCAGACGGCGGATTCACATGGAAGCTTCATATTTCACCAAAGATCTATCTCGGTCTAAAGCTCTTCTGGATAACGATCGTGAATTCATGGGATATAACCTTTATAAACCTTATTCATCTGCCAGATAAGAGGATCTTCGACCCAGGACGACGATCTTATGAATCGAATGGTTTAACCGGCCATTATGGCGGATCAAAATCTGTAGCAGGTCGGACCATAGTTACCTCTCCTGAATCATCCTCCGTGAACGACCCTGATCACCCTGATCTCATCCTCTTCTCCTGCCAGATCCTCCTCCGGGACGATCCTGCCGTTTCTGGCCACGAGAACCTCCAGGGGGTTGATCCCGAGCTCTTCCAGGAGGTCTCTGATCAAGGGCCCACCGGAGCTCATCACCCTCGTCTCGCCGTCGGGGAGGATCACCCTCATAGACCGCCCCTTGTGACGTCTCTGTGGGGGGTCATATCGCATCCGGTGCAGGGAAGGCACATCGTCTCGGCGACGTCTGCCCTGAGGCCATGCTCGTCCAGGAGATCCAGGAGCATCCGGGCGAGGGCCAGGAGCCTATCTGCGGAGGGCCTCTTTACATAAACCTCGCCGGCCCGGAGGGGGTGAGGGGAGATCGGCCTCAGTATCGGTATAACCCCCATCTCCACAAGCCTCCTCGCCCCCGCCTTGACGGTGGCGTCCCCCTCTCCCAGGCCGATGATGAAGTTTGTAGTGACCCTGTTCTCGCCGAAGATCTCGACGGCCTTCTCCAGGGATTCCAGGACGAACGGGAGGGAGAGGCCCGGACAGCATCTCTCGAAGATCTCCCGGTCCATCGTCTCGACATTGTACTTGACCTCCGTCGCCCCCGCCGCGGAAAGGATCTCTGAGCTGGAAGATGTCGGATAAACCGAGACGCCAATGGGGAGATCGTATACCTCCCGGAGGGCTCTCACCGCCGAAGCCACCTTATCTACCTCCTCCTCCGGCGACCTGGCAACGCCGCTGGTGAGGGATATCGCCCGCATCTCGCCGGTCTGATCGGCCTCCTCCACCAGCTCCAGGATCCGGCCAAGGTCCTTGGGCTCGCCGGAGAGCTTCGGCACCGGACAGAACTTGCAGTCGAAGATGCAGGCTGGGCTGACCGTCAGATAAGCCTGCTGCGGGCAGTGGCAGAGGGCGGGCTCAAGCCTCCCCCGGGCGATCTCGGCGCCTTTGTGGAGGATGATCACGTCCCCTTCCCGGCCCAGGACCTTCAGGGGAGACCTCCTGCTTATGGATAGCCTCACCCGGTGCCCGCCCGACCGGAAGAAGAAAGACTCCTTCCCGGCCCCGGGGCCTGCAGAAGGGACCGTCGTTCTAAAACCCTCCTTCAGAACCTCCCCGTCGATATCGGCGCTCCCGATGCTCACCAGGAGCGCCTTCGTCTCAGCGTCCATCTCCACCTCAAATCATAGATATCCCGTAGCTTCTCAGGGCTCAAGCCTCGAGAATCCCCTGCCCATTAGACGACCTTCAATCTCCGGTCGTGCCATCGGGCCGGCGATTTTCAATTGTTAACATAAATTGGAGCACCCCTCGTATATAAATATTGGGAAGGGGGCGAGAAAGAAACATCACCTCGACCTTCCCAGGAGGTGGCATGCCCTGCATAGATCCCTGAAGGTGGGCTCGCCACAGATCCTGCAGGATGAGAGGGGCGTTGCGGCAGGCCTATCTTCCGCGGATTTTAATATCTTCTCAAAGCCCCTCAAGACGGAGCCTTTCGTCCCCGGATGGTCCCTTTCAAGGCCGTTCATCATCCTTCGAATCTCAAAGCGCATGGAGGAATGGGCGTAGGGGCACTCCGGGGCCTCGGGGTGGACTCCAGCGAGGATCCCGTAGAGAGCCACCTCCTTCTCAGGGATATGCCGCAGGGGCTTGATCCTGGGGACGAGGCCTGGAAGGGGCCTCTTCGGCGAAAGCCTGAGGAGCCCCTCGATGTCTCCCCTGAGGTAGTTCATCATCACCGACTGGGCCTCATCGTCGAGGTTGTGGCCTGTGGCGAGCTTCGTCGCCCCCAGGTCTCTTGCGGCCCGGTTGAGGGCGCTCTTCCGCAGAACTCCGCAGAAGGTGCAGGGGGCCTCATCTCTGCCCACCACTATCCGGTCGAGGTCCGATCCGAACTCGTCTCTGAAGGATCTCATCTTCAGCTCGACCTCCAGCTCATCTGAGATTCTCCTGGCATATCCTATGGTATCCTCCCTGTAGCCCTTTATCCCCTCATCGATGGTGATGGCGAAGAGCTCGACCGCCTCCCCGGCTAGAATCTTTTTCAGGACGTAGAGGAGGACCACGCTGTCCTTTCCTCCGCTCAGGGCCACGGCTATCCTGTTGCCATCTTCGATCATCCTGCCTGCCTTCAGGGTCTTTGCCACCTGGTCCTCGAAGGCCTCCATGAAATGGCTGCTGCATAAAAGCTTCCGAGACCTGCTGGACCTTGCCACGGCGGCATCATCGCATATCGAGCAGCGCATCTTATTCAATCCAGGTCGATCCTCCAAACGGGTCTTCATGAGGTCACAATTGTTAATTGAGCCTCTCCACTTATAATTTGCCGTCCTGAAGATCGGCCATCAATGACGGGTTTTTCGGAGGGCGGCCTTCCCGGATCGCCGACGGCGTGAATGAGCAGGTTCTCCCCTGTCTTTCGGGACCTCGGGAGAAGGTTGATACACTGGGCAATTCCCATGACGAATAACAATTGTTATATCATCGTTGAAGGTTCAGATAACGGAGGTCTGGTGGTTTATGAAGAGTGGAGATAGGGCCTTATTGATGATGGGCTGCCCCGAAGTTCCGGTCCAGATGGCGGCCGCGATCTACCTCTCCCTTCGGCTCGAAAAGGCCGGGGCGGATGTCACCGTAGCGGGGACGGATGCGGCGCTGAAGCTTCTTAAGATGACAGATCCCGAAGGGCATTACATCAAGAATACCATAGAGCTGGATCGGTGCATCGCAGATATCGTCGAGAAGAAGACGGACTACGACTGCTGCTTCGCCTTCATGCATAACGACGCCGGGGTGACCTACGCCGCCACCATGAGCGCCATATCGGGGGCGAGGATGTACGCTGTGATCTTCGGGAGGAACGCCGAAGCGGTAGCGGAGCTGGTAGATTTCCCCGCCGAGAAGATCGTAGCCAAGGCGGTCCATAACCCCATCCCCCTCAAGAATAAGATCGATCGGGTGATGGGATGAGCTGCGTTGAGGAGATGAAGTATAACCTCTACCTGGAGAGGACCAGCTTCAAAGAGGCCCGAAAGTACATCGAAGAGAACTCTGACGAGGTATTCTACGTCAGCCCCGGATACAAGATCTTCGGGGACTACTACCTCATCGGGGTCCCTCCCATCGCCATGGGGGCGAGGGGCAAAGAGCTGGTCTTCACCTACGTCAAGCCCTGCCATGGGACCTTCGTCATGGGCATCGAGGCCGAGGAGGAGATAAGAAGACTGAGAGAGGAGGATCTTAAGAGGCCGAAGGATAAGTCCGATAAGATCAGCCAGACAGCCGTCACCTCCGCCGCAAGCTATCGGGAGCTTTGGAAGAAGTGAGAGGAATTCATCGATCCTGCAGGCCGAAGGCTCGGCTCAAGGGCTCTCCCCTCTCTGGGCTGGCCCAAAGAAGGGGGGGGCGTTGACGCCTCTTCCACCTAGCGGATACATCCTCTACTATGCCTTCCTCAAGACGTCTTAAGCCTGCGGTCCCTAGTGACATCCCGGATCTTGTATCGGGTCATCTCTTCTCCAGCCTCTCTCTGATCGCCCGTCCCAGGTCAGAAGCCTTCTCCATAACCTCGGGCTCATCCTCGACGCTCCTGAAGGGCCTGAGGATCTTCGCCAACCCCTTCTGGTAAGGGACGTTTTCGGGGAGGATCTCCAGGTACCCTTGGTAGTTCACCTTCCACCCGAAGTCCATCCCGGCTATCTCGGGGGAGTAGGCGTTCCAGGATGCGTAGCTGCAGGTCTCCCCCACTCCACAGACGAAGCAGCAGGGTGTTCCCTTGGCGCTCATCCTCCCCACCACGTCCATCCCGCCGAAGGCCATCACCCGGGCGAGCCAGGACTCCACGTCCTTCTCGGCAGCGCACCCGACGGCGACGGCGGCCGCGACCTTATTTCTGGTGAGAAGGTCGACGTGCCGATAGGCGTATAGCCTCTCCATGAAGGCCTTGGTAAAGCCACTGGGAAGGCCGAAGTAGGTGGGCGAGCCGACCACCAGGGCGTCGGCCTCCATCACCTGCGGGCCCAGCTCCTGGAAGTCGTCCTCCAATACGCACCCGTTTGTCTTGACGCAGGCCATGCAGGCTCTGCACGGTCCGATATTCAGGTCCGAAAGCTTCACAAAGACGTTATCAAGTCCCGTCCCATCCAAGACCGCCTTCACCAGCTTATCGGTGTTTGCGTCTCTGGTGGGGCTTCCACTGACACCCAGCACGTACATATAAAACACCATAAAAAATATTTTTAATATTAATAAAAATTTGCGGGGGGTTTAGAGCCCCGCCCTCTCCACGATCACGTCAGCGACCTCTCTTGCGCTCTTGAAGGGAAAGTCCGTCTCCTTCAGGACCTTTCCGGCGTCTCCGGCCGTCAGCTCGCAATCTCCTGCTTTGCACTTGGTGGCCGCACCCGCGGGCATCGCCGCCAGAAGCTCTTCGGGGGTCTTTATGGGAAACTTCGCGTTCTTCAGGGCTCCCTCAATCTGGGCGTGGATCTCATCTCTTACGCTCATGGCTTTTCACCAAACTCTCCTATGCCGGGTTATAGATTTATACTTTCGCGTTATAGAAATATACAAGGGTCACGCCGATACATCTTATTGACTTAGAAATACAGGGTGGAAACCTTTTTACCAGTGGAGGTGATGGATCAATTCATGGTATCGGATCTGGAGAGGGATGTCGCCGCCATCAGGTCGAAGCTCGAGGCCGTCCATGAGGAGCTCTTGAGGTTCGCAGAGTTGTCAAACCAGCAGCATCTCGCCTCGATCCTCGAGGGGTGTCGGGCCGACTACGGCAGGGCGATCCTCGGCTACGCCCTCGAGGAGATCGAAGGGGGGCTGGAGGCGAATATGGTCGGGGACTGCCAGATGAAGACCGCCTGCAAAGCCCTCTTCTCCGACCTCCTCAAGGGGAACCTCGACCACCTCAAGGCCGGGGGGATCTCGGAGGAGTCGATAGGGGGGGCGAGGTCGAAGATGGAGGATATGAGGAGGAAGGCCCCCAGGGAGGAGTGCGCGACCTGCTTCTCGCAGGCCGGAAGGCTCCTGGAGAAGCAGCTCGACCTGATGCGATCCCTCCGGGTCTATAGAGACGCAGATATCGAGAAGGGCTCGATCGAGGATCTCGACGAGGAGGGGGTGGTCCGCAGGCTCCTCGAGCCCCTCGGGAGCGGTCAGAGGCTCCAGATCATCAAGGCCCTCGCCCTGGAGACGAAGAGCTTCTCGGCCCTCTCGAAGCTGACGGGGCTGCGGGGCGGAAACCTCCTCTTCCACCTCCAGAAGCTCTCGCAGGCTCGGATGATCATCCAGAGGCATGAGAGGGGGGACTACATGATCACCGCCAGGGGATATAAGGCCCTCAAGGGGATCTCGCAGCTTTATTCGGATATTTCTGACGAAGGGGCCGGGGTGGAGGCGGGAGCCTCCCCTCAATCGGCAAGAGTTTAGCTTCGATGCGGTAAAGAAAGTAAAAATATGATTTCGGCCTCTGATATGGGGGCTTATAAAAATTATCCGGATGGGGGGGCGACCGGCGGGGCGACCGTCCCCTCTCCAGGGCAGTTCTTTTCTTTGCGATCCTGCGCGGATCCTAATTATTTACCAGGTTTGTGGACCAGTCGTCTCCTGCGAAGATCCTGGGATTGTACCCCTCCCGCTTCAGAGCGTACCAGACCGCCGATGCGTGAAAGGCGTCATCTGAATATACGACCACCGGCTCGTCTCTCTCAATTTCCAAGAATAGATCGGCCAGCTCGGCATTGCCTTTGATCCTTCCATCCGTCAGGACCGCGTCGTAGGGGATCTTCCTGGATCCCGGCAGGGATTCGGCCGACTGCTCCTCCGACGGCCTCGCATCCACCACCTGGGTCGCATCACCATCAAACAATTCAGGATTCACGATCAGATCCGTTCTGGGCGCTGATATGTAATCCGTCGGGGACTTGGCCGAAGGCTCGCTCTCTTTGATCTCGGTGGCATCCTCCAGAACCTCGATCCTCTCCTGACCGAGGTAATCGAGGATCAGATAGACGAAGGTAGCGACAAAGGGGTCTTCGCTATATACGACCACCGAGTCGTCTCGGGATAATCCGGCGTCCCCCAGTATCTCCGATAGCTCGGAGATCGATCCGGGCATCCCGGAACCGTCCAGAAGGTAGCGGTAATCGATCTGGACCGCTCCCGGTATCAGGCTCTCTGGATCGATGAAGACATTCAGAACCACCTTCGAAGCCTCCACAGACTCCTCGGAGATAGCAAACTCCGCCGCCTGGGTGGCTGGGGAGGATATGCTGCCGGAGACTGGGCTTATGGGCGGTGTATCTTTGAGAAAATCTGCTCCAGACCATCCGCTGTAATCTCCGACGGTGCAGCAGTATGGAGCTGCGGCGGCGGTATTTGTCCCGAGACTTGCGACCACCAATATCATCAAAGCCGAAGCTGGGATCGAAATATCCCTTTCCTCAGATCTCATAATCTTTCACCTCTGCAAGAGTTTATCGGTATCATCGAAGGCATCCTGATAAATTTGTCTCCGGAGCGCGGGACCGTCTCCCAAACGCCCCGGCTGATAGAACGATCGAACTCATCCGCTCCCGTCAGCGCCGTTTCCTGGAACGGCCAGCATTTCACATCCGACCATCTGGCCGTCCCGGAGAGTGTACATCTTATCAGCCTGATTTGCAAGATCCAGGTTGTGGGTGACTATCACCAGGGTAAGACCGCTCCTGTTCAAATCCCTGAAGAGCTCGAAGATCATCCTTGATGTCGCCGAGTCGAGGTTTCCCGTCGGCTCGTCGGCGAGGATGATCTTGGGATCGTTGATGAGGGCCCGGCCGATGGCGACCCTCTGCATCTCGCCCCCGGAGAGCTGGCCGGGGAGGTGGTCGCCCCGATCTGAAAGCCCCACCATATCCAGGATCTCCTCGATCCGTCCCCTTTCGCCCTTGCGGCTGAAGAGGAGGGGAAGCTCTATGTTCTCCCGGGCCGTGAGGGTCGGTATAAGGTAGAACTGCTGGAAGACGAAGCCGATCTTCTCCCGGCGGAGCCTCACCAGACCCCGCTCTTTCATCTTCGTCGTCTCGGTCCCGTCCAGGATCACCCTCCCTTTGGAGGGGGTGTCGAGGCATCCGATGACGTTGAGAAGGGCGGTCTTTCCGGAGCCGGAGGGGCCGATGATGGAGACGAACTCCCCCTCATCCACCCTGAAGTCAACCTCCTTCAGGGCGCGGATCTCCTCCCGCCCTCGCCTGTAGATCTTGGTGAGGCCACTGGCCTCCAATATCGCCGTCATTCAAGACCCCCCCTGATCGCCTCCATAGGAGTAAGCTGCGATGACTTGAAGGCGGGGTATATACCGCATACGATGCCGAGGCCCACAGAGAAGACGAGGCTGAAGGCGACGAGCTCCGGGGTTATGTGGATGAAGCTTCCCAGAGGGGCGTAGGGGAGCATCCCCTTGACGAAACCCTCGATGATCGTCGATCCGGCCACCGCCATGACGGTCCCTAAAAGGCCGCCCAGGGCGGTGATGATCAGGGTCTCGGCCATGATCATCTTGCCTATGTCAAGCCCCGAGGCTCCTATCGCCTTGAGCATCCCGAACTCCCGGGTCCTCTCGTTCACCGACATCAGGAGGGTGTTGAGGATCCCGAAGGCGCTTATCACCATGGCTATCGATATGACCGTCATCAGTAGAGACCTGGCCGAGCCGGTGAGGTTCGTTATCGTACCCATGATCTGGGTCATCGTCACCGCCTGGATGTCGGGGATCTTCTCCATCTCCACGGCCACGGCCCCGACCCTGCCGAGGTCGCCGACCTTGACGGATATCGTCGTGATCTTCCCCTCCTTATTCGAAAGCCTCTGGGCCTCCTCCAGGGGGAGGAAGTGGAGGAGGTCGTCCTGGTCGCCGGTACGCTCCAGGATGCCGACGACGGTGAACTCCTCCCGGTGGGGGCCGAAGGGCATCACCTGGCCGACGGTCAGGTTCTCCTTCTCGGCGAGCTCTCTACCCACCACCTTGACCTTCTTCTCGTCGTCTTCGAAGAACCTCCCCTCCACCTTCCACCAGGGCTTGATCTCTCTCATATCGTCGATCTTGATCCCGTAGACGATGTGAGGGTTGTTCTGGCCGGTCGCCTCGTCCCTCTTGTAGAACTGGTACATCAGGAGGGGGGACGCCACCTCGACCCCATCGATACTTCTGACCGCCTCGAGGTCGGAGATGTTAAGGTACTTGGGTATCACCCCGCCGTGGATCATCAGGGATGCGGCCTCGTAGGGGCAGCCCTTCGGCACCGCCAGGATGTGGGCTCCGAAGCTGTCCATCTCCCGGTTGAGCTCGATCTCATAGCCGGTGTTCAGGGCGATGAGGCTGAAGAGGACCGATATGGCTATCGCGACGCCGAGGATGGTCAGCCCCGTCCTTCCTTTCCGTCTCATCAGGTTCTTCACGGCCAGGGTGATGAAGTTCATCGATAGATCTCCTTCCCGATCTTGACGATCTCGCCGATCATGTATGGGTCGCCGTCCCTTATCGAGACCTTGCCGTAAACGACGGCCTCTGATCCCCTCTTATTCTGAGGGAGGACGAAGTCGTTCGGGAAGAGGTCGACGAAGAGGTTTCCCGTCTTATCGTCTATGATAAACCAGCATCCTGCCGGGCATATCCTCTCGATCCTGCCCTGAATAACCACCATCTTCCCCTCAAAGGAGGACGGGTCTTCTATTATATCCTGGATCTCCACGACTTCGCCTTCCAGCTCTTCCGGGTCTGCAGCTGCCCCCAGGCAGGCGAGGGCTGCCAGCATCAAAAGACCAATCGAAACAACAGCCTTTATCGGCTTTCTTAGGTATCTCATCCTATCACCTCGTTTGCGATCCCGCAGCTCGGGGGTGGCTCGCAGATCGGGGATCAGAACTCCAGAGGGTCTCTCCAAGTCTGGATCTCTCTTCAACCCACCGCCGCAGGACCTCCCCTTTCAACCCCCGAAGATGGATTAGGCCCCGGCTTCGACTTGATTCACGATTGTGAATGGGGCTTTTGAGGGATCTGAAGATATAAATGTTGCGGTATGGGCAAGGACAATAGGTCAAAGTAGGTCAAAGGTTTCGGGACTTTACAGTCTGTGGGAGAGACCAAAAGCTCTAACCAAAAGCTCTATATATTAACAATTGTTACTCCCCAGTGGTTTGCGATTGTGAATCGCGAGCCACGATAACAAGGGGTTAGTTGAATGAACCGAATCAGACTAATGTTGGCGGGAGCCCTCATTCTTGTGCTGCTCCCCCTCGGAGCCCTAGGCTCCTGCGGAAATGGATGCAGCTGCCAGAATCCCGCAGATTGCTCCGACTGCGATTGTGTTGGATGCAACTGCAGCCCGTGCTACTGTGGGGACTGCTTCTGTGGCACATGTGATTGCAGCCAGTGTAACTGCGTTGACTGCAGTTGTGTTGGATGCAGCTGCTCAGCCGGTGCCGCTTCAGCCTAAACTTGATAACCGATTCCAACTGGCCACTGGATCCCCAGAGGCGTCCATTTTTTCGATCTTTCAAATTCGATGGCACATCTCGGTGAAGTATTATGGCTTTCAATGAGGAGATAGTGATGTACGGGAATTTCCTCCTCGCCCTCGAGGAGATCGAGGGCTGCAGGGAGTTTTCGCCCCTGATCCCTGAGGTGAGGACCAACCTAGTCTACGCGAGGCCGAATCCGGGGTCGCCGGAGGACGTCCTGGCGGTGGACGGGAGGATCACGGTGGTGAGGGGGATGCCCCACGCCGCCGGAAGGCTCCGGTTTGGAGCCTCCAGCCATATGGCGAGGCTTATCATAGAGGTCATGAAGAGGGACCCGGCCTATCGGGCCGGGGTGAACTTCGCCAGCGACCCAGGGCTCGCCCTCTGGCTGGAGGGGTACGCCGGGGAGAAGGGCTGGACCTATAGCGTCATCGACAGGAGGAAGGAGCCGGACGAGATTAAAGAGAGGGAGGGCGGCTCCATGCCCTGGAAGGTCTCGGAGGCGATAGAGGCTGCCGGGGGCCGCATCCCCAAGCTATTCTACGAGACCGGGGCGGTGGGAAAAGAGCCGGTGACGGTCCTCATCGGGAGAGACCCCCTGGAGGTGGCAGGAGAGGTCTGCGAGATCGCGAGGTCCTATCATGCCTCCCCCTGAGCCGAGGATAGGTAAGATCGACCTGGAGACCTTCTCCGCCACCGTTCTGTCCAGGCTCGGGGCCCCCAACGGCTCGGTGATAGTCCCCCCCTTCACCGGGGTCGATGCGGGGGTGGTGGACCTGGGGGATGGAAAGGTCCTGATCGTCGCCGAGGACCCGATCCTCGCGATCCCGGGCCAGCCCCTGGAGATCTTCGGCTGGTATACGGTCCACATAGGCGCCAGCGACGTGGCGGTGATGGGGGTGAAGCCGAGGTACATGACATACACCCTCCTCCTCCCCCCCAAGACCTCAGACGCCGACCTCGAGACGATAATAGACGCCATCCACGAGGCGGCCCTGGAGCTGGGCATCGCTATAGTCGGGGGGCATACCGGCCGCTATCCGGGGCTCGCCGCCCCCCTCATCGGAGGGGTCACCGTCTTCGCGGTGGCGGATAAGGACGGATATGTCACCCCCAGGGGGGCGAGGCCCGGAGACGATGTAATCCTCACCAAGGGGCCGGCGATAGAGGCGGCGGGGATCCTGGCGACGGTGAGGGAGGAGGACCTCCTGAAGATCCATCCGCCGGAGCTCGTAGAGAGGGCGAAGGCCCTGACGAGGGAGATGACGGTGGTGAAGGACGCCCTGGTGGCGGTGGAGGCGGGGGGTGTCACATCGATGCACGACGCCACCGAGGGCGGGGTCATCGGGGGGCTCTTCGAGGTGGCGAACGCCAGCGGTGTCGGGATGGTCGTCGACGAGGCCACCTTCATCTACCCTGAGGAGGTGAAGATGGTCTGCGAATTCTTCGGTATAGATCCGGTGGCCGCCATCGCCGAGGGCTCCCTCATCATCACGGCTAAGCCGGGTTCTTCGGAAGAGATCATCGGAAGGCTTCATTCTGCTGGAATAAGGGCCTCGGTGGTGGGGACCGTCACCGCCGATCAGGAGGAGAGGGTGATTAAGAGGTCGGACGGTAGGACCGTCCCCCTGGAGATCCCGGAGCAGGACCCCTTCTGGCCGGTATTCTTCGAGTCGGTGACGGATCCGTCGGGATGATACCAAGAAAGGGCTTCCCAGACCGTCCCCTATCCCACGGTCGACGGGATCACAAGCTTTATATAGATAACAATCGTTAACGCCGTGTTCACGATTGTGAACTCAGGGCCGAGGTGGCAGAGTGGCTATGCATTCGGCTGCAGACCGGATCTACGTGAGTTCGATTCTCACCCTCGGCTTGAGAGGAAGACGAGATGAACGTTTCGAGAAGGACCAGGATACAGAAGACTTACGAGGCCCTCTTCGCCCTGGAAGACGTCAGGGATATCTTCAGACGGTCCCTCCCCACCGGCCTCGACGAAGGCGAGGAGAGGGAGTTTTCGGAGGCTCTGGCGAGGGTCCGGGGGATCGTAGACGAGATCGAGGATGGCGGCGGCGAGGCGCCCTCGGGGCGGGTCTGCGACGGGATAGAGGTTCGTAGCCGCGAAGAGGATTACATAAACATCAACCCGATCCAGGCGGCAGGCAGGCTCACCCCCGAGGCCCGCAAGGCGATCATATCCTACGGAGATGGCTACTCCACCTGCGACCACTGCCGAAAGCCCTTCCGCCTCGACAAGATCGGCCGCCCTCCCGTGGAGGCGTTCCACCAGGAGCTGGCGGAGTTTCTCTCCATGGACGTGGCCAGGGTCGTCCCGGGAGCGAGGCGGGGCTTTCAGGCGGTGACCCAGTCCCTCCTGGAGAAGGGGGACTTTGTCATCGTATCGTCTCTAGCCCACTACACCGAGTTTCTCGCCGTCGAGGTCGCGGGAGGGATAGTCCGGGAGGTGCCCCTCGACGAGGAAAACAAGGTGACCGCCGAGGCCGTGGCCGAGAAGATCGAGAAGGTAAAGGCTGAGACGGGGTCCCTTCCCAAACTGATGATGATCGACCACTTCGACTACCAGTTCGGAAACGAGCACGACGTCCGCGGCATCGGGAAGGTGGCAAAAGATTACGGCGTACTCTTCCTCTACAACGGAGCCTACACCGTGGGGGTGATGCCCGTCGACGGCAAAGAGATCGGAGCGGACTTCGTCGTAGGCTCAGGCCACAAGAGCATGGCCGCGGTGGCCCCCTCCGGGGTCCTCGCCACCACCGAGGAGTGGGCCGAGAGGGTATTTCGGACTACGGAGATGACCGGCGACGTCACCGGAAGGAGGTTCGGGATCAAGGAGGTGGAGAATATGGGGTGCACCCTCATGGGGGGGACCCTCATCTCCATGATCGCCTCCTTTCCCAGGGTGAAGGCGAGGACGGCGGCCTGGGAGGAGGAGGTGGCAAAGTCGAACCGATTCCTAAGGGAGCTCTCCCGGATCGAGGGGACGAGGGTATTGAGCGAGCTTCCCAGGAGGCACACCCTCTCCAAGGTCGACACCACCGAGTCTTTCGACAGGGTGGCAAAGAACCACAAGAGGCGCGGCTACTTCCTCAGCGACGAGCTGAAGGAGAGGGGGATCATTGGCGAATTTGCCGGCGCCACCAGGGTATGGAAGCTGAACACCTACGGCCTCACTTCAGAACAGGTGGACTACACGGCAGGGTCGTTTCTGGAGATCGCCGAAGGATATGGTTTGAAGATCAGCTGAAGGAGAGATGAGATGACAGAGAAGAAGCTGGGGACAGGGACGCTGGCCGTCCACGCTGGCCAGGAAGATCCTGATCCGACGACGGGGGCGAGGGCTGTGCCCATCTACCAGACCTCCTCGTATGTATTCAAGAGCGCAGATCACGCGGCCAACTTATTTGCCTTAAAGGAGTTTGGCAACATCTACTCCCGGATGATGAACCCCACCTGCGACGTCTTCGAGAGGCGGATCGCAGCCCTGGAGGGGGGGACGGGGGCGCTGGCCGTCTCCTCCGGGATGTCGGCGATCTCCCTAGCTCTCCTCGCCATAACCGGGGTGGGAGACGAGATCGTCTCCGCCGACAACCTCTACGGCGGGACCTATCAGCTCTTCAACTACACCTTTCCCAAGCTGGGCAGGAGGGTGAGGTTCGTCGACTCCACCGATCCGGGGAAGTTCGAGGATGCCATAACGGATAAGACCAGGGCTGTTTACGCCGAGACGATCGGAAACCCGAAGCTCGACGTCCCTGACTTTGAGAAGATCGGAGAGATCGCCCATCGTTCCCAGGTCCCCTTCGTCGTCGACAACACCGTCGGAGTGGGCTTAACCCGGCCCATCGACTACGGAGCCGACATAGTCGCCCTCTCGGCGACCAAGTTCATCAACGGCCACGGAAACTCCATCGGCGGCGTCATAGTAGACTCGGGGAGGTTCGACTGGTCGACGGGGAAGTTTCCGGAGTTCACCGACCCCGACCCCAGCTACCACGGCCTGCGGTTCTGGGAGACCTTCGGCGACTTTCCGGGGCTTGGAAATGTAGCTTTCATAATCAAGGTCCGAGTCCAGCTCCTCCGGGACCTGGGCCCCTGCCTCAGCCCCTTCAACGCCTTCCTCTCCCTCCAGGGGCTCGAGACCCTCGCCCTCCGGGTCGAGAGGCACTCGCAGAACGCCCTGACGGTGGCTGAGCACCTGAAGGATCATCCCGCCGTAACATGGGTTAACTATCCGGGGCTTGAAGATCATCCGAGCCACGAACTCGCCAGGAGATACCTGGGGGGGAGGTACGGCGCCATCCTCGGCTTTGGGATCAAGGGAGGGATGGAGGCGGGCAAGAGGTTCATCGAGTCCGTCGAGCTCTTCTCCCATCTCGCCAACATCGGCGACAGTAAGAGCCTGGTGATCCACCCCGCCTCGACGACCCACCAGCAGCTTACTTCCGAGGAGCAGCTCGCCTGCGGGGTCACCCCCGACTTCATCCGCCTCTCGGTGGGGATCGAAGACGTCGAAGACATCATAGCAGACCTGGATCAGGCGCTCTCCAGGGCGGTGGAATGAAGAGAGAATCGGTGGGGCTCGTCCGGACCAAGATATATCGAGTCCCCGGAGAGGTCGTTTTGGAGCACGGCGACCGGCTCACCGGAGTTGAGGTCGCCTACGAGACCTATGGGCGGCTGAACCGGGATAAGAGCAACGCCATCCTCGTCTGCCACGCCCTCTCCGGGGACGCCCATGCTGCCGGTTATAGAGACGGAGAGGAGAAGCCGGGGTGGTGGGACGCCGTCATAGGACCGGGGAAGGGGCTCGACACCCGCAGATACTTCGTCATCTGCTCCAACGTCCTCGCCGGGTGCAAGGGGACTACGGGCCCCTCCTCGACGAATCCGAAGACCGAGAGGCCATACGGCCTCGATCTTCCCGTCATCACCGTCAAGGATATGGTCGAGGTCCAGAAGAGGCTCCTTCTTCACCTCGGAATTGAGAGGCTCTTTGCCGTGGTGGGGGGGTCCTTCGGAGGGATGCAGGTCCTCCAGTGGTCCGTATCCCACCCCGAGATGGTACGGATGGCGGTGGCGATAGCCACGAGCGGCTACTCTTCCCCCCAGCAGATCGCCTTCAACGAGGTGGGGAGGAGGGCGATCACCTCCGATCCCGACTGGAACGGGGGAGATTACTACGGCAGAGCTCCGCCGGCCCGGGGGCTCTCCCTGGCGAGGATGGTCGGCCATATAACGTATCTGAGCGACGAGTCGATGCACGAGAAGTTCGGCCGGCGGCTCCAGGAGAAGACCGAGTACAGCTTCCAGATGGACCTGGACTTTCAGGTGGAGAGCTACCTGCGCTATCACGGAGATAACTTCGTCAAGAGGTTCGACGCCAACTCTTACCTCTACATCACCAAGGCGATAGACTACTTCGACCTCGCCGGGGAGGGGACCCTCGCCGAGGCCTTCGGCGGGGCTAAGGCCAAGTTTCTCGTCATCTCCATCAGCTCCGACTGGCTCTATCCCCCCTATCAGTCTCGGGAGATAGCAGAGGCCCTGGCCTCAAATGATCTGGATGTGGCCCACTGCGAGATCAGGTCGAACTACGGCCACGACGCCTTCCTCCTGGAGGCGGGGCAGATGAACTACATCCTGAGCGACTTCTTATCCCATAGCTCAGTGGGGGACGTCATGGACCGGGGGGTGGTTACCATCGGCCTTGGAGCAAGCATAGAGGATGCCGCCAGATTGATGATGGAAGAGGAGGTTACCCATCTCCCGGTGATCTCAGAGGACGGAAAGCTTGCGGGGATCGTGACCGCCTGGGATATCTCAAAGGCGGTGGCCATGAAGTACACCCGGCTTCGAGAGATCATGACCCATCAGGTGATGACCATCCTGGGGGACGACCCCATCGAGCTGGCCGCGAGAAGGATGAAGGACCACGATATATCAGCCCTCCCCGTCCTGAACGGAGAGGGAAAGGTTCTGGGAATGGTGACCAGCGACGGGATAAGCAGGCTGATCGGGATCTGTCGATAGCAGTCGTCATAGCGGATATCTTGGAGGAGAAAGATGTTGGTTCATATAAGGGCCTTCGCCAGCTTCAGGGAGATCCTGGGAAAGGAGGCGGATCTGGAGGTGGGAGAGGGATCGACGGTGGGAGATCTCCTGGAGATCCTCGTTTCATCCCACCAGGGGCTCGGCCCCGCCATCTTCGAGGAGGACGGCCGGTTGAGGGAGTACGTCATAATCATGAAGAACCGAGAGCGGATCGACTCCCTGGAGGGGCTGGCAACGGTCCTGGAAGAGGGGGACGAGGTGGCGATCCTCCCACCGGTGGCGGGAGGATGACCGGCGAGGGCCCCTCTCCTCCCGGACGGAAGATCCTGATCGCCGAGGAGGGGTTCTCGATGGATGAGGCGATCGAGGCCGTCAAAAGAGATGATGCGGGGGCTGTCGTCGCCTTCATCGGGACCGTCAGGGACGACGGCATAGACAGCCTCCATCTCGAGACTTATAAAGAGGCGGCCGAGGAGGAGCTTCTGGCCATCAGAGAGGAGGCGCTGGCGAGGTTCGGGCTCCTGGAGGCCGTCGTGATCCACCGCTCTGGTCGCCTCCGTATCGGGGATGAGATCGTCATCGTCGCCTGCTCTGCAGCTCATAGGAGAGAGGCCTTCGATGGATGCAGATACATCCTCGAGGAGTTGAAGAGGAGGGCTCCTATATGGAAGAAGGAGGTGGGTCCCGCGGGGGAGAGATGGCTTGAGGTCGGGGGAGATCCAGCCCATGATCCGGCCAGGGGAAGAGAGGTCCCATGAGGGGCGAGACGACCTTGAAGCGGGATAGACCGGTGTATGTTCATGGGATACGAGATCGCCACGGAGAGGGCATGGAAAGCCCTGGAAGAGGCGCCCTCGGCCTTTCAAGCAGCCGTCCCCTTTCTTACCGAAGTCTATCTGGTGAACCCGAAAGAGAGAACGATATCTTCAGACCTAGGCGTTCCCCTCAGAGACGACGTCTCCCTCCTCGTCCTCCACTACCTCATCGGCATCCGGAAGGAGAGGCCCGTCGAGAAGGAGGAATGGATCTCGTTTCGAGAGATCGAAGGAGGGATATCCTTTCTCCCCGCCTTCGAGGAGACCGTCATCAAACCACTGGTCGGAGGCTTTGACCGAAACCCCGAGGAAGTGATACGAAACCTGCTCCATCGGTTCGGCGGCAGAACTGTAGAATGGGGCGACGCTTCCGTGGAGATCGCCCCCTTCCCCGAGGTGGTCGTCAGAATCGTATTCTGGGAAGGTGATGAGGAGATACCGTCCCAAGCCACCATCCTATTCGACCGGAGTCTTTCCCGTATCTTCACCACGGAGGACATAGCGGTGTTACTTCAGCTGTTGGTCCAAGAGGCCCTGGAGGGCGTCGGGTAGCCTTCATCCATTAGGCGGCAAGGGATGCCAGGACGAGATAGACATCCCATTTATCCTCAGGGGTGAGCCATCTGCGAAGAAAGATCAATATATAGTTTAACCGGTTGTTTTGGTCAGGAAGGTATTGGTTTTCAGTCTGTAAAGCCGCTGGCGGGCATCCAGGAAGCAGAACTGCTTCACAAGAAGCTTCTCATCCTCCAGGCGGCGGAGGGCATATCTGACGGTCCTTGCCGGGAGGTAGGTTCTGTTCACGATATCCTTCTGGGTCAGAAGGGACCCAGACTCCAGGACCTTCAATACGAGCTTTGCCGACGGTGGCAGCCGCTCAACCTTCTTCTCAAAAGACCGTTCGATCTCTCCTTCATAAACAAAGACGATCCCTCATTCTATTTCACCGATTCACAATCGTTATTTTGGGATTTAAGGGTTACCCTCCAACGGCTCTCCGAAGGTGTCTCACCCGCGATCTCGATCTCGGTTCGCTCCCTGGTTTTTGTCTTCCAGGACGATGCCCAGATCAAGGAGCCTTCCTCTTATCTCGTCGGCAAGCTCCCACTCCCTCTTCTCTCGCAGCCTCTGGCGGACCTCCCGGAGGAGGGCGAGAAGCCCATCCATCAGTTTATCGTCCTCCTCCCGAGATCCCTCCGCGGAGAGGTCCAACCCCAGGATCTCCCCGAACTCCGCCAGCATCTCCCCGGCAGCCCGGAGCCCTTCGGTGGATAAGTCTCCCTCGTCCATCCGGCGGTTGAGGTCCCTCACCAGCCCGAAGACCGCCCGGAGGGCGTTGGGGGTGTTGAAGTCGTCGTCCATCGCCTCAAAGAACTCCGTTCTCGCCCTTTCCAGCGCCTCATCTTCCTTCGGGGAAGGGAGGTCATCGCCCTCAGCCTATAGCCTCGTATCTATAGCCGAGACCAGCTTGCGGATCCTCTCCAGGCTACGGCGGGACTGATCGAGGACGCCTTCGGAGAAGTCGATGGGGGTGCGGTAATGGGCCGAGAGGACGGCCAGCCGGAAGACATCCGGCTCCCAAGTCTTGAGAAGCTCTCGGATGGTGATGAAGTTTCCCAGGGACTTGGACATCTTCTCTCCCTTTACGTTCAAAAAGCCGGTATGCATCCAGCAGCTCACCATGGGTGCCTTCCCCGATACCGCCTCCATCTGGGCTATCTCGGCCTCATGGTGGGGAAATATCAGATCGATAGCCCCTCCATGGATGTCGTACTGGGGTCCGAAGTAAGTCTCTGTTATGGCGGTATCCTCGATATGCCAGCCGGGCCGGCCCTCACCCCAGGGGGATTGCCAGCTTATCCCTTCTTCGTTTCTTCGCTTCTTCCAGAGGGTGAAGTCCCCGCGGTTCCTCTTGGTCGGATCAGGCTCGATCCTGTGCCTGTCCGGATCCTCCATGCTCTTATGGGAGAGCTTTCCAAACTCCTCGAACTTGGACTCGTCGAAGTAGACCCCGCTCTCCGTCTCATAGGCGAAGCCCCTCGCCATCAGCCGCTCGATCTGGCTGATGATCTCGGGGATGTGCTCCGTCGCCCGGGCGTAGAGGTTGACGTTCTCGACCCCGAGGGCCTTCATATCTTCGAGGTATCTCCTCTCGAACTTCCGGGCCAAGGCGGCTGGATCGACTTCAAGCTTCTTTGCCCTATCTATGATCTTATCATCGATATCGGTTATGTTCTGAAGGTAGAATACGCTGTAGCCTCGCGCCTTGAGGTACCTGGCGACGACATCGAAGGCTATATAGGTCCGGACGTGCCCGATGTGGGCGTCGTCATAGACCGTAGGGCCGCAGACGAAGATGTTGATCCGGCCCCCCATTGGAGAGGCCTCAAGGCCTCCTTTTCGCCGGTCATGGTGTTGGAGATGATCATAAGGCCGGGGTCGGGAGTCGAACCCGATTGTCGCGGTCTGCAGCCGCGCACCTAGCCGTTCGGTCACCCCGGCACGTGCGAACCCCTTCACGACTGAAGATGATGAAGTAACTGCCGGTATAAGCAATAATTGCCGGCATCTCGTCGCTCACCGGAGCTCCTGCCAGGGAGGTCGAGGCTATGGATCTTGGCCAGTTTCATCACCGCAGTCATATCCGCCGCCTTCAGAAACCCTTTTATGGGATAACAATTGTTAATGGAGATCTTGTGGAGATAATATGATATGCTGGATAATCACGTGGATTAGCGGAAGATCCCTCGCCTCCAGCCTGGTAGGGAGAGAGGCACCATCATATAAGGAGTAGATCGATGAACGTCGAAAGGTTCCTGGATAGGTACGACCGGCAGATCCGCCTCTTCGGGGTCGAGGGGCAGGAGAAGATAGCCGGATCGAAGGTCTTCATCGCCGGGGCGGGGGGCTTGGGCTCTCCCATATCCGTCTACCTGGCGGCCGCCGGGGTCGGAGAGGTCGTGATCGTCGACGACGACGAGGTGGAGCTCTCCAACCTAAACCGCCAGATCCTCCACTGGGAGAGGGACATAGGGAGGAAGAAGGCGGTCTCGGCCAGGGAGAAGCTCTGCGAGATGAATTCCGATATCGTCGTCGAGACGACGGCGGAGACTATCTGCGAGGAGAACGTCTCCCGGCTCGTCGGCGACGCCGACCTCGTCATCGACGCCATGGACAACTTTCCAGTACGGTATCTTCTCAACGAGACGGCCATAAGAAAGAAGATACCCTTCATCCACGGGGCGATCTTCGGCTTCCACGGCCAGGCGACGACGGTCCTCCCCGGGGTCTCGGCGTGCCTGCGGTGTATCTTTCCCCAGGCTCCTCCACCTGCCAAGTTTCCAGTGGTGGGGGTCACTCCTGGGATCATCGGTCTGATCCAGGCGACGGAGGCGATCAAGTACATCACGGGGACCGGGGAGCTCCTCGCCGGAAGGCTCCTCCTCTGGGACGGGCTCGCTCCCACCCTCGAGACGGTGGATGTCTCAAGAGATCCCCGCTGCCGGGACTGCGGAGGGCTGGGCTAGCTTGTACCTTCTTCGGTACTCGGAGATCGGCCTCAAGTCCCCCGCCGTAAGGAGCCGGTGGGAGAACCTCCTCATGAGAAACCTCAAGGAGGCCCTCCCGGGATGTAAGGTGAGGAGGACCCGGGGCCGGATCTGGCTTTCGGGACCTGTGGACGAGGAGAGGCTGAAGCGGATCTTCGGGATAGTCTCCTTCTCCCCCTGCGAGCGGACCTCTCTACAGGATCTCGGTTCGTTTATGATCGACTACTGCGAGAGGACCGGCCTACCGGAGGCGGAGACCTTCGCCCTGAGGCTCCGCCGGGTCGGTAGCCATCCTTTCACCTCCCAGGAGAAGACGGTGGAGCTCGCTGACCTGATCCTGGAGAGGTTCCCCCACCTCAGGGTCGATCTCGAGGACCCCGAGGCGACGGTCCACGTCGAGATCAGAGACGACGACTGCTACCTCTTCCGCAACGTCGTTAAGGGGGTCGGCGGGCTACCCCTCGGCGCCGAGGGCGATCTTGTAGCCCTCTTCTCCGGGGGTATAGACTCGCCGGTGGCCGCCTGGATGATGATGAAGCGCGGATGCAGGATAACCCCCATCTACGTCGACCTCGAAAGCTTCTCCGGCCCCCTGGCCCTCGCGCGGGCCGAGGCTGTTGTTGAAAGGCTGAAGGCCTACCAGCCGGATCTTAAGCTTATGGTGGTAAAGGACGGCTTCCTCAAAAAAAGCTCTGAGATGATGAGAGAGGGGGGTCTAGAGAGGTACACCTGTCTCGTCTGCAAGCGCCGGATGTACCGGCTGGCGCAGGCGGTGGCGAAGGACAAAGGCGCCAAGGGGATCGTCACCGGCGAGTCCCTGGGCCAGGTAGCCTCCCAGACCCTGGACAACCTCTACGTCCTGGACGAAGCCGCATCGATTCCCGTATACAGGCCCCTCATAGGCTTCGACAAGGTGGAGGTGGAGAAGATCGCAAGGGAGATAGGAACCTTCGATGCCTCCATCCTCCCCTCCGAAGGATGCGGAGCAGTCCCCAGGAAGCCCGCCACCAGGGCGAGGCTGGAGGAAGTGGCCAAGATCGAGGAAGATCTAAAATCCTCTGCGGATCTATAACGGCTCAGATAGATCAGATCGATTGAGGAGTGACCGATAGATGAAACGGATATACATGGATCACGCCGCCACGACGCCCCTCGCTCCCGAGGTCCTCGAGGCGATGATCCCTTACTTCTCGAAGCGTTACGGAAACCCTTCCAGCCTCCACAGTTTCGGCAGAGAGGCTCGGGAGGCGGTGGATGATGCCCGGACCGAGGTCGCTGCCCTCCTGAACGCCGAACCTTCGGAGATATACTTTACCAGCGGTGGGACGGAGTCGGACAACCTGGCCATCAAAGGGATCGCCCGTAAGAATAAAAAGAAGGGGCGCCACATCATCACCACCTCGATAGAGCACCCCGCCGTCCTGGAGGTCTGCAAAGCACTGACGAGGGAGGGGTTTGAGGTGACCTACCTTCCGGTGACCCGGGAGGGGCTCGTGGAGATCGGGGCGGTGGAGGAGGCGGTCCGGGAGGATACCATATTGATCTCGGTGATGCACGCCAACAACGAGATCGGGACGATACAGCCCCTGGAGGAGATCGGTAGGCTTGCAGGCGAGAAGGAGATTTACTTCCATACAGACGGGGTCCAGACCGCAGGAAAGATCCCCGTGGACGTGAACTCCCTCGGCCTCGACGCCTTCTCCCTCTCGGGCCACAAGCTCTACGGCCCCAAGGGGGCAGGAGCCCTCTACAAAAGAAAGGGCGTCAGGATCGAGAGCATCCAGCAGGGCGGAGGCCACGAGAGGGGGATGAGGTCGGGGACGGAGAACGTCCCGGGGATCGTGGGTCTGGGAAGGGCCGCCAGAATCGCAGAAGAAAATATGGCGGTGGAGTCGGAGAGGATGAGGTCTCTACAGGACCGGATGAGGGGCTGGGTCCTCAAGAACATCGAGGAGTCGTGGCTGAACGGCCACCCGGTTAAGAGGCTTCCTTCAAACCTGAACTTCGGATTTAGGTACATCGAAGGAGAATCCCTCCTCCTCTATCTCGACGCGAAAGGGGTCGCCGCATCCACGGGATCGGCATGCTCCTCGAAGAAGCTTGCTGCAAGCCACGTCCTCTCCGCCATCGGCCTATCTCCCGTCGAGTCTCATGGATCTCTTCGCATAACTCTCGGGATGGCTAACACGGAAGAGGAGGTCGACTACGCCTGCCGGGCCATCTTTGACTCGGTGAAGAGGCTGAGGGAGATGTCGGCTATGAGGCCGGAGTGAACGGTCTCCAACCCGAGGCGGAATAATAAGAGGATTTATATGTCACAGCCAGGATACAGCGAGAAGGTGATGGACCACTTCATGAACCCGCGAAACGTCGGCGTCATCGAAGATCCCGACGGTTACGGGAAGGTGGGAAACCCGACCTGCGGGGACGTCATGGAGATGTTCATCCGGGTGAAGGACGAGAGGATAGAGGATATTAAGTTTCGGACCTTCGGGTGCGGCGCGGCGATAGCGACGAGCAGCATGACCACGGAGATGGCTTTGGGCAAGACGGTAGAGGAGGGGATGAAGATCACGAGGGACGAAGTTGCCAGGGAGCTTGGGGGCCTGCCACCGAACAAGATGCATTGCTCGAACCTCGCCGCCGACGCCCTCCACATGGCCCTCGAGGACTATCGGAATAAGGCTGCGGTTCGGAAGGGGTGACCATTTGATCTCCACCGATCCCGTGGTATCTGAGGGTCCTGATCGGTCTGATTTAAAGATCATGCGGTCGGCTCAGGTCATGCGGTCGGCTTAGGTCGAGACTCAAGCCAGCTACTTATAGCGTCGGGGCGAGGGATCAGGCGGGAGGAGCTGGCCTGTATTCTGAATGGGTGAGGCGCCGTCCAAAGCGGATGATACGGTAATTGTACAGCAATAGAGAGACGAATCCGAGGACGAGGATTGAAAGCTGTCATCTTATGCCCGCTGTGGTCCTCTCCTCCTCTCATGAAAATGAGGTTTTAGGCCTATGGTTGAGGATGAAGAGATCTTCGAGGGGAGATGGTTTGAGTACCGCAGGATGCAGACCGCCCTCCTATCCGGCCTCCTCTCGGCATCCGCCTACGGCCTCGAAAGCCTTGGGGCGATATCGCAGGACGTCAGGATCTTCATCTTCGCCACCGCTATGCTCGTAGGAGGATATAGCTGGGCGAGGGAGGGGATCGAAGAGCTCCTCTTCGAGAGGAAGGTCGGGATAGAGATCCTCATGATGGCCGCCGCCCTGGGCGCCGCCGTCCTCGGGATCTGGGAGGAGGCGGCCTTCTTGGTCTTTCTCTACTCGGCGGCGGAGAGCCTGGAGGAGTTCACCTACGTCAGGACGAGGAGCTCGATAAGGGCCCTCCTCGACCTCGCCCCGAAGACGGCTAGGGTCAGAGTCGGCGGGACGGAGAGGATCATTCCGGCGGCCGATATTAAGAGGGGGGACCTGTTTCTCGTGAGGCCGGGGGAGTCGATACCCACCGACGGGCTGGTCGTCGCAGGCAGGTCCAGCATCGATGAGGCCCCTGTGACGGGAGAGTCGGCCCCCGTCGACAAGAGCGAGGGTATGCTCGTCTTCGCCGGGACGATCAACCTCGAGGGGGCGATCGAGGTGGAGGCGACCACCTCCTTCGAGGAGAACACCCTCTCGAAGATCATCCACCTGGTGGAGGAGGCCCAGGAGGTGAAAGGGAGGTCTCAGCTCTTCATCGAGAAGTTTGGAGATAGGTACTCCCCCCTGGTTCTGGCGGGGGCTGTCCTACTGATACTGGCGTCTCCGCTCCTCGAGGGCGGCTTCTATGAGTGGTCGGAGAGGGCCGTCGTCCTTCTGGTGGCCGCCGCTCCCTGCGCCCTGGTGATATCAACCCCCATAGCCATAGCCGCCGGGATAGGCAGGGCGGGAAAGAGCGGGATCCTTGTAAAGGGGGGTGTCCACCTGGAGAACCTGGGCAAGATCAGGGCCGTGGCCCTCGACAAGACAGGGACCCTGACCCGGGGCAAGCCTGAGGTGACGGATCTGATACCCTTCAGGGGAGATGAGGTCGCCCTCCTCGCCCGGGCCTACAGCCTGGAGAGGCTTTCAGACCACCCCGTGGCCAGGGCCATCGCAAGAAAGGCGATCTCTGAGAAGGTCGAAGCAGGAGATGTGGAGAACTTCACCTGCCTCATCGGGACCGGGGTATCTGGAGACTTGGACGGGGAGACGGTCTATGCCGGAAAGCCGGAGCTCTTCGAGGGGCTGGGGGTGCAGATCTCTGATCCGACCCTGGTAGATAGGTTGAGGGCAGAGGGGAAGACGGCGGTCCTCGTCGGGACTGCCAGAGGTCTGGACGGGATAATAGGGGTGAGAGACGAGATCAGGGCTGGGGCGAAGGAGGCTGTGGCCTACCTTCACGGCCTGGGGCTGAAGGTGGTGATGCTGACCGGCGACAGCGAAGCCGTGGCCAGGGCGATCTCAGCGGATCTCGGGATAGACGATTTCAGGGCAGGCCTCTTGCCGGAAGAGAAGAGTAGGGCGGTAGCGGCCTTGGAGGAGGAGTTCGGCCCCGTAGCCATGGTGGGGGACGGGATAAACGATGGACCCGCCCTTGCCCGGGCGACGGTGGGGATCGCCATGGGGGCGGCCGGGACCGACGCGGCGATCGAGGCCGCCGATATCGCCCTCATGGCCGACGATCTGGGGATGGTCCCCCGTGCCATGGAGATAGGGAAGAGGTCGAGGAGGATAAGCTTCCAGAACATAGCCTTTTCCCTCCTCGTCCTCGCCATCATGGTCCCTTCTGCCCTCCTGGGGGGATTGAGCGTCGCCGAGGCGGTGTTATTCCACGAGAGCTCCGAGATCCTGGCGGTTTTGAACGGCCTGCGGGCGGCTCGCGGCTGAATTGACGGACTGCACCATGAGGAGCGTTCTAAACCTCTTGCCGGAGGCTCCGTTGCCTTGCGAACCTCTCCCAGTTCCAGGGCTCGTCCAGGACCCGCACCTCCACATCGCCCACCTCCGGGAGCCCCTCAACCCGCCGCTTCACCTGCTCTTTGAGGTGGTCTGCCAGGGGGCAGGCTTGGGAGGTGAGGACCATATTCACCTCGATCCGGTCGCCGTCCGCGATGATATCCTTGATGAGCCCCAGGTCGACTATGTCTATACCCACCTCCGGATCCAGGACATCCCGGAGAGCCTCCCGGACCTCCTCCTCCCTCGCCAGCTTTTCCTTGATCTTCTCCGCCTGCGGACCCGAGAGGGCCCTCTCCATGGAGCGAAGCCTATCTTCCATCCAGTTCTGTCGGTCGAGGAGCCTGCTTACCACCCTGAGCATCGGGTCGGGGAGGTTGGCGTAGTTGAGGTCGGTCCTCGTCGACGGGCACTCCGGCTCGGCTATCCTCCCCGGCACCCCCACCACGGTGGCTCCTGCCGGAACAGACCTGACCACCACCGATCCTGCCCCGATCTTCGCCCTCCTGCCGATGGTAACAGGACCCAGGACGATCGCCCCGCTCCCGATCACCACCCCGTCCTCGAGGGTGGGGTGGCGCTTCACCTTCTCCAGGCTCGTCCCTCCCAGGACCGTCCCCATGTACATCAGGACGTCGTCTCCTACCTCGGCGGTCTCGCCGATGACGACCCCCATCCCGTGGTCGATGAAGAACCTCCTTCCTATCTTCGCCCCCGGGTGGATCTCCACCCCCGTCAGAAACCGGGATATGTGGGATAAGAGGCGGGCCGGGAAGCGTAGCCGGTGGGTCCAGAGGGTGTGAGATATCCTATGGATCCAGATGGCGTGAAGTCCGGGATAGCAGGCTAGGACCTCCCAGATCGACCTGGCGGCGGGGTCCTTCTCGAATACGGTCTGTATATCCTCTCTTATCCTCATCTTCCCTCGACCTCACATATCAAAGAGCTCTGTGGAGAGGTACCGCTCCCCGGTGTCGGGGAGTATGACGACTATCAGCTTTCCTCTGTTCTCGCGCCTGGCGGCGACGGAGAGGGCTGCCCAGGCGGCGGCGCCGCAGGATATGCCCACCACCAGACCCTCCTCCTTCGCCAGCCTCCGGGCGGTGGCGAAGGCGTCTTCGTTCGTTACAGGGACGATCTCATCGACCAGGTCGAGCCTCAGGACGTCGGGTACGAACCCGGCACCGATACCCTGGATCTTGTGGGGCCCCGGCTTTCCACCCCCCAGGACCGGGGAGGCGGCCGGCTCTACGGCGATCGCCTTGAAGCCGGGCTTCCGGGACTTTATAACGTCGGCCACCCCGGTGATAGTTCCGCCGGTGCCCACGCCAGCCACCAGGATGTCCACCTTTCCGTCGGTGTCCCGCCATATCTCCTCGGCGGTGGTCTTCCGGTGGATCTCGGGGTTTGCCGGGTTTCTGAACTGCTGAGGGATGTAATAGTACCGGGGATCCTCGGCGAGCATCTCTTCAGCCTTTGCCACCGCCCCTTTCATTCCCAGAGGTCCGGGGGTCAGGACCAGCTCGGCGCCCAGGGCCTTCAAGAGCTTCCGCCGCTCTATCGACATAGTCTCCGGCATCATGAGGACGAGCCGGTAGCCCCTGGAGGCGCAGACGAAAGCGAGGGCGATCCCGGTGTTCCCGCTTGTCGGCTCCAGGATGATGGTATCATTCTTGATATGCCCCGCCTTTTCAGCTGCCTCGATCATGGAGACGCCTATCCTGTCTTTGACGCTCCCCAGGGGGTTGAAGCTCTCCACCTTCGCCACCACCGTGGCGTCCAGCCCCTCTGTCACCCGGTTCAGCCTGATCAGGGGGGTGTTCCCGATCGTTTTGGTGATATCATCATAGATCTTTGCCATATCCGTCTCGCCTCTTTCGCCTCCCCATAATGGGCAGTCGGAACTTCTAGGCATTTCTCGCGCATTCACAATTGTTAATTGAATCATCATATTTAAAGATTTCCTGGATCCCGGTAATGATCCCCCTCGGGATGGACCCGTTCAATCGCCGTCATCTCGAATATCTCCCCGGCCTTCACCTCTCCGGGGATGGCTCCCGTCTCCTTCAATAGGGACGCAAAGGCCATGGTGGTATCGATGTACTCCCGAGGGAGGCTGGCGCAGTATTTGGGAGACAATCTGTAGACCTCCAGGGCGAAGTCGGTGTCTATCACCGGCAGGGCCTCTGTCACCATCCTGGCTGCAGCAAGGGGCCTCAGCCTTATCAGGTTCGATGCGTCCTCGTGCCGCCTCAGGAACCCCTCCAGAAATCGGGGGGGTCCCTCTATCATCTTCTCTGTGGCGACGATCCCGTAGCTGGGATTCTTCGGCCACATCAATTCTGGCGGGAGGACGATCTCGGCGTTCAGCTTTCGGATCGCCAGAACCGCCAGGGGTGGGGTCCCGCACCCCCCCTCCACCTCGCCGTCGATCATGGCGTCGAGGATGAAGTCGGCCCAGTCGTAGTTCTTGATCTCGATCTCGTCCTCGAACCCGGCGCTTTCGACCATCTTCCGGAGGATGACGTCGTGGATCGAACCCCTCCTGGGGGTGCCTATCGACCTTCCCCGAAACTGGGCGAGAGATTCGCGGACCGTCCCCCTGGGACGAATCCCGGCAAGTCCCACCAGGACCGTCCCCTCCATATGGCCGCCGGCGATGCATCTTATCTTCAGGCCTCTCCCGATCCCGATGATCGCCGGGGGAAGGCCGAGATACCCCAGATCTAGCTCTTCCCTTCCGAAGGCGTCGATCATGTCGGGGCCGGTGGGAAAGAGCCGCCAGGAGACGCCAACCCCCAGCTCCCCGGCTAGGTCAGATCCCTTCATGATGAGGCTGGTGTGATAGAGGGTGCTGAGGTATCCGATCCTGATCTCTTCAGTCATGCCGATAAATTATCTCGATTATGATATATGAGGCCGAGGTGGTGGGGATGGTCATCACCGGAAAATAATATAGTCTCGGAAGTCTTCATATCGATCATGAGCGCTGGCGGCAACTTCAAAGAGGAGGTATCAAAGAGGGTCAGGGAGGTCGCAAGGCCGAGGGAGGGGGCGTGCGGCATCTGCCACGCCGTCGCCGAGGAGATCTGCCGGGTCGGGGGGAGGATCGTCGCCTACGAGAGGCCGGAGGGCATCGTTGCCCGGATCTTCGATGACGAGGAGAACATCATCGGCGAGGGATTAGGGGTGGTATGGTCCCCGGCGGTCCTGGCGGCGGAGATCGAAGCGGGCCTCCTCCCTCCGGATCTCTCCGAGGAGCTGAGGCGGGAGGGGGTGAACACCCCCGAGGATATGGAGAAGGTGGCCTCTCTTCAGGGGTACGGGAGGGTTCTTACCGCCGCCGCCCTCGCCCTCCTCGCCGTCCGGGAGATGGGGGGAAGGACCCTCATAAAGAGGAGGGGGCTTGGGGTCGTGGCCACCTTCTATGACGGGGAGGGGAAGGTGATATTCGAGTCGCCTCCCGCCTACTGCCCCACCTGCGCCGTGGCGATAGGAGCGGCCCGGGAGCCAAAAATAGCCGAGAAGATCCGGTCTGCCCTCCAGGGGACGGAGAACACCGGCAAGAAGAAGTTCGACCTGGGGGTTGAGAACAGGTATGAGGTCCGGGGCGGGGGGGTGAGGGTCACCCTGGCCAGGGGCGACGAGATCCTGGCCAGGAACGTCCGGGGATGCTGCATCGCCTACGGGACCGCCAAGGCCGAGATCGCGGCAGGGCTCGTCTCTGGGGCGAGCGCCGAGCTCTTCCGGGCCTACTGCGATCTATGCCCCTTCAAGCACTGCTGGATGGAGAAGTCGATGGGGGCGACCGGGAACGTCATCCTCCACCGCCTCAGCGAGATCGGGACGGAGATAGAGATCACCGCAGAGGGAGGCATAGTGGCCCGCATACCAGGGCCCGGAGGGGAGGTGACCGAGGGGCGTGGAACCCTCTGCTCCCTCAGCGCCCTCACCAACATGCTCCTGCGGGCAGATGCGGGAGAGATCCTCAGGCCCTCCGGCGCAAAGAGATGGGGGCGGGAGTGAGAGGCAAGGACCGTCTGGCTGATGGTCCGGGCAGCATAGATCAGGCTCTCGTCTTCGAACTACTCCCAACGATAATTCTCCTCCGGGACGGATATCTCAAACCTCGCCCCCTTCCCCTCCTCCCCCGTCTCGGCTATCGTCATCCCCGTGATCCCCAGGATCTCCCGGCTGAGGAATAGGCCGTAGCCGGTATGCCTCCCGAAGGCCTGGTCAAAGATCCGGGTCTTCACCTCCGCCGGGACCCCGGCGCCGTCGTCCTCGACGACGATGACTCCCTCGGCTCCTCCCTCGCCTCCGTCCCCCTCCTCACCGCCCTTCGCCCTCTCGATGAAGAAGACCCGGATCTCGGAGACGGAGCCTCCGTGCCTCGCGGCGTTCTCCATCAGGTTGGTGAAGACCTTCTCCAGCATCGGATCGGCAAATACCTCGAGGTTTTCCGTCGATACATCAAAGCCGATCTCTCCTGCGGCGCTCTCGGCGGGAGCTGCGGCCTTCGCCCGGCGGAGTACGTCGCTGACCCTCTGCCACTCCGGGGCCTTTACCCCCATCGCCTGGTAGTCCCGGGTGAAGACGAGCTGTTCATGAATGGTCTTTACCAGCTCTCCGATCCGGTCGATGTACTTCTCGGCTGCCTGATCCTGGGGTACGATCTCCCGGAGGAGGTGGGCGTAGCCCGAGAGGGCCGTGATCTGGTTTAAGATGTCGTGCCTGGTGACTCTGCTGAGAAGGTTCAGCTTCCTGTTAGCCTCCTTCAGTGCCTCCTGATACCTCCTGATCTCGGTGATCTCCTGGGTGATCCCCACCATTCTCAGGGGCTGGCCCGCCTCGTCCCTGGCCATCACCTCGCCGCAGTCGTGGACCCATATCCAGCGGCCGTCTCTTCTCCTCAGCCGGTAGTCGATCTCGTAGTGGGGGGTTTTTCCCAGGAAGTGATCTTCCAGGGCTGCCATAACCTTATCGAAGTCGTCGGGATGGATCATCTTCTCCCTATCCCGGACGTGCCCGGAAAGCTCTCCATCCGGGCATCCGAAGATCTCGACGAGCCTCCTGTTCCTGACGACCTCCCCCGTCACCACGTTCCTGTCCCAGATCCCCAAGCTCGCCCCTTCGATGACGAGCTTCAGCCGCTCCTCGTTCTCCTGGAGGGCCATCTCCGTCTCCTTGATCTCGGTGACGTCCCGGATCGACTCGATCGCCCCGGTGATATTGCCGTCCTTATCGAAGAGGGGCGAGGCCGTCCCCCAGACGTAAGAGCCTTTACCGGTCCGGGGCGGAATGACGAAGGCCTCGGCAAATAGGGTCTCACCTTCCTTCTTGACGTAATGGTAGAGCGCCTCCTGTTCTTGGTCCCAGGAAAAGATCATATCTATAAGAACCGGACGTCTCTCGCCGTAGAAGACTTCGCCGTAGGCGTAATCGCCCCTGCCCACCATCTCATCCTTCCCGACCCCGGTCATCTCCTCGATCGCCCGGTTCCAGGCTATCACCTTCCTCTCCGCGTCGATGACGAAGGTCGGGTCCGGCAAAAAGTCGATGATCTCCTGGAGCTGCTTGGAGGCGAGGATGAGGTCCTCTTCTGCCCGCTTCCGCTCGGTGATATCCTGCCCCTGGATGATCGTCGCGATGACGGCCCCGTCCTTCTCCGAGCGGATATTCGCCGAGTTCCAGAGGACGATCCTTACCCCGCCGTCCTTGCACCGGACGGGGATCTCCACCGACTCCCAGCACTCCCCTTCCAGGGTGTAGGCGATCTTCGCCAGCGCCTCCTCCCTTCCTTCGTCGGGGAGGAGGATCGTCGCCTCTCTTCCGATCACCTCTCCGGCGGCATAGCCCGTCAGCCGCTCGAAGGCGCGGTTGAATCGGATGATCTTCATGTTGGGCCCCCAGACCGCTATGGGGGCGTTGGCGCGGTGGAGGAGGCTCTCCAGGTAGTCCCTCGTCTCCCGCAGGGCCACCTCCGCCCCCTTCCTGTCGGTGACGTCCCGGATCGATTCGATGGCTCCGACCACCCTCCCGTCGTCGTCGAATAGCGGCGACGCGATCGCCCAGATGTAAGCGCCCCTCCCACCGTAGAGGTGGGGGATGTAGACCTCGGCGAAGATGGCGTCTCCCTGCCGGCGGAGGTAGTCGTAATCCCTCTCGATCCCGGAATCCTCCGAGAAGATGGCGTCGATGAGGACCGGCCTCTTGAACCCGTAGAAGGGCTCTCCGTAGTCGTAGGCCCCTCTTCCTATGATCTGATCCTTGGAGACGCCGGTCATCTCCTCGACGGCCCGGTTCCAGGCTATCACCTTCCTCTCCTCGTCGACGACGAAGGTGGCGTCGGGGAGGAAGTCTATTATCTCCTGGAGCTGGTGGTGGGCCCTGCAGAGCTCCTCATTGACCCTCTTCTCCTCGGTGACGTCGGAGAATATCGCCGCAAACTCTCCCCTCCCCATCGAGTAGGCGGATATGCTGAACTGCCTGCCCGTCTCCGGGATCCGCCCATCGAACTTGGCAGGTGATCCGGTCTCGTCGACCTGGCGGTAAGTCTCCAGAAACGGGGGGACGATCGACCCGAAGATCTCCGACCCCCTCTTTCCTATCGCCTCATCTGGCCCCACCCCCGCGATCTCCTCGATCTGGGGGTTTGCGTCCTTTATGACGTAGTCGACGGGGACCCTCCCCTCAACGTCCAGGACGAACTCGCAGAGGACGAGCCCGTCGTTCATGTTCTCGAAGAGGGCCCGATACTTTTCCTCGCTCTCGATGACCGCCTTCTTGGCCTTCTGCCTCTCTGCCGCCTGCCGGATCTGGTGGGTCAGCTCGGCGTAGAGGACCTTCGGGTTTGCGTCCTTCTGGAGGTAGTAGTCGGCACCGTTGTTCAGCGCCTCGATCACCACCTCTTCGCGCCCCTTCCCGGTGAAGAGGATGAAGGGGATCTCCGAGTCCCGGCTCCGGACCCTTTTGAGAAAGGATATCCCGTCCATCTCCGGCATCACGTAGTCGGAGACGATGACGTCATAGCCGCCATCTTGCAGCCTCTCCGTCGCCTCCAAAGCCGAGACGACGGCGTCGACCTGTATATCCCCGGACCTCTCGAGGAATACCTTCGTTATCTCCAGGACTGCGGGGTCGTCGTCCACCATAAGAACTCGGATCATTCAAATTCTCCGGCCTGCTCTATCCCTCGAGATGGAGAGGTCTCTTTCAACAATTGGGCCTCCATGGCTATAATGCCTTTCGGAGGCGATCTCAGAATCTTTGGCCCCTTCAAATTCGTGGAGTTCTACGACCATTAAACCGATATTAAGTTGAGTTTAATCGAAGTAAATATAACTGGAGAAGATGAACCACTGCCTGTCAATTGAGGTGAGAAGTTTTGAGAGCGGGGCCGTTATTGATGACGAGATTGGGGCTATTATTGGTGCTAGGGTCGCTCATTTTGTCCGCGCCGACCGCCTGGGGGGAGCCTATGGAGGTCTGGAATACCACCTACGGCGGGCCGGGGCACGAGGTGGGGGGGATGATCTCTGAGGCCGGAGATGGAGGATACATCCTGACCGGGATGACCGAGTCTTACGGCGCCGGGAATTGCGACATATGGCTCTTAATGATCGACTCAAATGGGAGCAGAGTCTGGGATAAGCCATTCGGAGGACCGGGGATCGATGTAGGCGCTGAAGTTCAGAGGACCTCTGATGGAGGGTATATTATCGCCGGCTATACCACCTCCAGCGGCGCGGGAGGTAAAGATGCGGTCCTGGTAAAGACAAACCCGAATGGAGATGCTGAGTGGATGAGAACCTTCGGCGGCCGAGGCGACGATGTCGCCTCTTCGGTCCGGGAGGCAAACGATGGCGGATACATCTTCGCAGGCTCTACCGACTCTCACGGCATTGGTAAGGGTGACCTCTGGCTCGTCAAGACCGACCAGTCGGGGGTGGAAGAGTGGAACAGAACCTTCGGAGGGCCCGGCGATGACGAAGGTTTGGCAATGTTGGAGGCCGAAGATGGAGGTTATCTCATCGCTGGCAGGACCGATTCTTACGGATCGGGTGGATACGACGGCTGGCTTATCAAGACCGATCACGAAGGGGCGATCGAATGGGAGAGAACCTTCGGGGGCTCAAAGCAAGACGGCTTCACCTCGATCGAGACTGCCAGGGACGGCGGCTACGTCATCTGCGGATTTTCAAACTCGTTTGGCGCCGGAGATTATGATGTATGGCTTATCAAGGTCGGCTCAGAGGGGAACCTGGAGTGGAGCACCACCTTTGGCGGATCAGCCGGGGATTTCGGAAACTCCGTCAGGGGTTCAGATGATGGAGGCTACATAGTTTCCGGCTGGACTTCCCAGAGCGGCTCCAGGACGAGCCCGGACGAAGCCCTCCTTATAAAAGTCAGCTCCAACGGGACGGAGGAATGGCGGAAGAGTATCGGAGGCGACGGAGTCTACAGCGGCATCTCTGCCCTCCAGACGAGAGACGGCGGCTACCTTCTATCAGGCTTCTCGAATCAGCATAGCGCAGGTGGGTTCGATTTCTGGGTGATGAAATTGATCTGAAGATGCGGAGGCTATCTACCGGATCTTTGCGAGCCATAGATCCGGACTTCCAGCAGAGGTCGTCCAGCCGGTGGTGACATAGCTCCCATCCCCGGCAACCAATACCGACGACCCCTCCTCTCTCCCCGACTCTTTATAGACGACCTCCCACTCCTTCATCCCAGCATCATCAGTCTTTATGAGCCAGGCGCTTGACTTTCCCTCTGAGCTGCGGCCTGCGACTATGAATCCTCCGTCGTCGGTCTCCCTGACCGTCGTGGCCAGGTCGTAGCTGGCATCCCCGAAGCTATAGATCCTACCCCATATCGGAGTGCCGCTCCGATCTGTTCTGATCAGCCAGGCATCGCCCGTCGGGGGCGTGGCTGTTGAGGGGGAGTTCGCACCGCCCGCCAATACATAACCACCGTCTTTCGTCTGCCGGACCGATTGACCCATATCATCCTTCGATCCGCCGAAGGTCCTGTTCCACTCCTCGTTCCCATCGGAGTCGACTTTCAGGAGCCAGAGGTCCATGCCGCCTCGGCCAAAGGACTCGGAGAATCCTGTTATAATGTAACCGCCGTCGTCGGTTTCTTGTATTGAGCGGCCGCCGTCATCTTCGCCACCTCCAAAGGTCCTATTCCAGACGGGAGCGCCCAGAGAATCGGTCTTTATAAGCCAGAGATCCATCCCCCCCGCGCCCAGGGAGGTGGTCTCCCCAAGGATGAGGTATCCTCCATCCTTCGCCTTCTCTATTGAATAGGCCCAGTCGTAACCCGGCCCGCCGTAGGTCCTGTTCCACTCTTCCACCCCGGTAGAGTCGGTCTTGATGAGCCAGATGTCGAAGTCTCCGGCACCAAACGAGTTTGTTCCACCTGTGATGGCGTAACCCCCGTCAACGGTCGCGACAACCGCCATCGCCTCCTCGTCGCCAGGCCCGCCATGAGTCTCGTTCCAGATCTCTATGCCTTTCGGATCCGTCGATAGAAGCCAGGCGTCGTATCCGCCTCTTCCCCAAGAGTTCGTCGCTCCGGCGATTATGTACCCGCCGTCCGTCTTTTCTATGATCGATGTTCCCACCTCAAAGCCGGGGCCGCCGAAGGCGATGCTCCAGACCTCGCCCCCTGTCTCATCGCCGCTAAAGGCGTAAAGGATGAAAAATAGCATCACCATCAGCGCAGCCCCCAGTATAAGGGGCTCTTCGCTGAACTTCGTGGAGGTGAAGTAAGCCTTTGCTCTCAGGATTGGGCGCTTTATCGAGGATCCGATGGAGGGACGTTCGGGCATCGCATACTCCTTAAGGTGGTTTTGATCAGATGAGTTTTATTCCATTAAAGTTTTTGGTCAGATATCGTCGTTTTATCCCGTTTCGGACGAGTCCCATTGGATCGAGGGCTTAAGCGGATGGATCGTTCTCTTCTGGGAAGATTCTTCGTAGACGAATATGTCTTCGATCTTGACCCCGAAGACCCTCGCCATCTTGAAGGCGAGGTCTAAAGACGGGTTGTACTTTCCCTTCTCTATCGCAATTATCGTCTGCCTTGTCACTCCCAGCTCTTTGGCGAGCTGCTCCTGGGTCAGATCGTGAACCGCCCTGTAGACTTTGATCTTATTCTTCATCGTAAGGCTCGTAACCGTATCTTCTGTTGTAGTATCCGTAGAGGATAGAGTACAGGATCATTAAGGCGCAGGCGGAGAAGGCGAGGGCGAATCCGGCGTACATGTACTCTGGATATTCGTTCCTCAGGGCGATCAATATTAGGCCGGAGAGGGTGCATGCCGAAGCGAATACTGCTACGGTGACCTTCGATGCCTGCTCGCTCACCCTTGCGTCCCTCTCGTCTTCTTCGATCTCTGCGACGCTTCTTTTACATATATAGAATAAAATCGCCCCTGGGGCGATGGAAGATACCACGAGGACTGCGTTGGCCATCGCTGCAAACAAGCCCGCCATGGCAACCGTTACGACGATGATGATCAATCTGCAGATCCTGGAATCTCTCGCGTCCATCGGCATCACGATGTCAATATCGTATTACAATTGGTTATATAAACTTAACTATTCATGCTCGTATATCTTGATAAGAGGGGGCTCTCTCAGGTCGAATTCGCCTTTTGCTGTAGAGTATTCTGCTGATGAAGACCGGTCGGCTGCCGAAATCCGATGGTGTTATACCGAACATCCTTTACAGATAGTAAAGTTAATATAACATTATGTAATTTAGGGGTGACATGGGGTGGGGGAGTTGGGGTTTTCGTCTTCACAGACCATTATCTGTGAAGCTAAGATAGAGGCGGCCTCTCCGAGGCCGGGAGCTGGGGCATGCCCACACTCCCCAGCTCAATCCTCTCCATCCCTTTAGGTGAGGTGATACTGTTGAGCGGATTGAACAATATCCTACCGGATTTTGGCATGTGGGCCAGGTTCGCCATCATGTTGGCGGCCATGGCATCCCTTTGCATATGTGCCTTGGCGGAGGATGGGATCGAAGAGGAAGATTCGGCAGAGAGCTGGCGAGAAAGGGGCCACGATCTTTTCTTGAGTTGGAGTATGGAGGAGGCCCTTTTGGCTTATGAAGAGTCTCTGAGGATAGATCCAGGAAACGCCACCGCCTGGCTGGACAAGGCGATCATCCACGAGATCTTGGCCAGGCAGGCTCACTTGAAGGCGGTTGCCTTATTCGACGAGATTCTGGCGGAGGATCCGGAAGACGCCCGGGCGTGGTGGGGCAGGGGAGTTGCCCAATACGGCCTGGAACGGTCCGAAGAGGCGAGGGGGTCCTGGGAGAGGGCCCTGGAGATCTACAACGAATCCCTGATCTCGGATCCCGAGGACGGCGAGGCCTGGTTCGAGAAGGCAGAGCTTCTGATCAGCCTGGGGAGGGGCGAGGAGGCGATCGAGGCCTACGAGAGGGCCATTGAGAAGAACTCCACCAGGGCCGACGCGGCCGCAAGGACGGTGGCGAACCTGCTCATGGAGATGGGACTTCTTGATGAGTCCTGGGGGATAGGTGAACCGAATCCATGAGGCCCGGACGGCCTTTGCTAAGCTAGAGAGTGATGGGTATACAAATGCCGCACTGAGATGAATCGTATTTCGATGATATACTGGGGAGCGAGGAAAAAAATGCGCGAAAAAGTAGAATCGACAATGGCCCGCGATGGGCTATCGAAGTTGGGGATGGGGTCCAGGTTTGTCCTCGTCCTGATGGCACTGTATCTGCTATGCGCAGCTGTTCTGGCGCAGGAGAGCACGACAGAGGATTGGCTGACGAAAGCTCGTGAGCTGCAATTGATCGGCACGCCCGAAGAGACGTTGGCGGCCTACGATAAGGCCATAGAGATCGACCCACAGAACGTCCAAGCCTGGCTCGGCAAGGGGATGGCGGAGTCAACGCTGGGATACCAAAGCGAGGCCAGCAGGAGCTTCGAGAAAAACCTCGACCTCTGCGATGTGGCGATAGAGGCTGATCCTGAGGACGCGGACGCCTGGTATTTCAAGGCCGAAGTCCTATTTCGGATGGGCCGAACTGAAGAGGCCCTCGAAGCGTACGACAGGGTCATCGAGATCCGACCTGGCGATTACCTGACCATGGAGAGGAAGGCTGAGTATCTCCTCGTTCTGGGAAGGTACGACGAGGCTCTGGAGACCTTCGAGGGGGCCATTGAGCTTCGACCTGCCAATGATACGGACCAGCTTGCTCTGGTCTGGTCTGCCAAGGCCCATATTCTGGAGATCTCCGGCAGATACGACGACGCCCTTGAAGCCTTGGACCGGGCTATAGAGCTGGACCCTGAGAACGCGTACTACTGGATAAGCAAGGGCTATGTAGCCTCGGAGATGGGCAAAAGCGACGACTCCATCGCCGCCTACGATGAGGCCCTCCTGATAGATCCCAACAGCACCGCAGCCTGGAGCGCCAAGGCCTCAGAGCTGGCCCGTGCCAAGAGGTACGAAGAATCCCTGGAAGCCTACGATGAGCTGTTGTCGATAGACCCTTCTTCAGCTCAAGGCTGGTTGGATAAGGGAGACGTCCTGGAGAAGATGGGCCGAGCTGGTGATGCCAGTGAAGCGTTCCAGAGATCTCTGGAGGCGTCGGATGGCGCTCGATCTAACGATACAGCGGCCATGATCGTCAAGGGCGGGGCTCTTTTCAGGCTCTCCAAATACGAGGAGGCCACGGCGGCTTACGACGAGGCCATCGAGGGAGCTTCGCTGTATTCTTTCAGGTATTACACCTCCCAGGCGTTGAGCGGCAAGGGCGATCTGCTCCGCGCTCAGGGAAAGAACGAGGAGGCCATTTCGGCTTACGATGAGGCTATCGCGATCGAGCCCACATTGAGCGAAGCCTGGCATGGCAAGGGCCTGGCACTAAACGCTCTGGGCCGAGTGACAGATGCCGGATCGTCATTCTACGTGGCAAATAAGCTGGGGTATCGGTGATGAACCAGCCAAGATGCCATTTTTATGACGTCTTTGAGGGAGTCCTATGGAAATACCAGGGAGATGGGGTATGAGAACCGAATCCAGCAAAAATTTTTTACAGTTGTGGGTGTTAGATATGTACGAAAAAGTCGTATCCTTCGTGGCCGCTTGCAGGCCACAGAAATTAAGCGCATGTATGAGGTTCGGCATAATACTGGCGACATTGGCCGCGCTCTGCACATGTGCTGTATCGCAGGAAGACATGACGTTGGCTCTAACCAACGTCATCTCCGTCGGAGAGGACGAGTTCATCGAGATGGCCAACGACGGAAAAGAGACCGAAATCTTCGGGGGGTTGATTCTGACCATCGACGACAAGGGGTCGATCGTCCTTCCAGACTTCACCCTCGAACCCGGTGAACGGATAAGGTTCCACCTGGGCTCTGGCGAGAGCAACGAGACCGACATATTCCTCAATAGCGGTCTCGCCCTGGACGACGTCTCCGGAAACCTGACGCTGAAAGACTCTGCTGGAACGCTCGAAAAGTTCGCAGCCTACTGGACGCCGGAGGAGACCGCAAGAGACTGGTTCGAGAAGGGGGAGGTGCTGATGGTGAACGGCTCGACGAAGGAAGCCCTGGCAGCCTATGAGAGGGCCGTTGAACTCGACCCGGAGATCGCCGAGGCCTGGATCGGCAAAGGTTACGCCAAGAGCAGGCTCGCCTTTATCGATAAGGATCCGGCCGGATACAACGAGTCTCTCCTCTCTTTCGAGAGGGCGATCGAGCTGAACCGGTCGCAAGCTCAAGCCTGGAATGGGAAGGGCACTGTTCTATCGATGATGGAACGGTACGAAGAGGCGGTCGAGGCGTACGGCGCCTCCCTGGAGATAGACCCTCTGCAGCCCTGGGTCCTCGTCGGAAAGGCGAACGCTTTGTGGAAGCTTGGAAGGCATGATGAGTCGATAGCGGCCGGTGACAAGGCGATAGATGCCACCTCCGAGACCGTCGAGAAGGCGTTCGTATGGTTTGAAAGGGCTCATCTATTCGCGGAAGATGGTGACTACAAAGGGACGGTGGAAGCTCTGGAGCGGGCCACTGAGCTGGCGCCTGAAGATAAAAACTTCTGGATAAACGGGGGCGTTCTCCTGTCTGCTCATCTGGGAAGGTACGAGGAGGCCCTCACCTACATCGATAGAGCCCTGGAGATCGATCCAGAATATGTCGACGCCTGGATATCCAAGGCCCAGATTCTGGGGCCCTCCTTGGGCAGGTACGACGACTCCCTCGAAGCCTGTGAGAGAGCCCTGGAGATCGATCCCGAAGATCCCGACACCTGGCGTTTGAAGGGCCTCATCCTCATGAACTTGGGAAGGGACGCGGAGGCCCTGGCGGCCTTCGAGGAGGCGATCGAGCTTGATCCGCAGAATGGGTATGCTTGGCATCTGAAGGGCGGTCTGCTTCAGCGACTCAGCCGCGATAGCGAGGCTGAGGAGGCCTTCGCCAGGGCTGAAGAGCTGGGGTTCACATCGCCTATTGCAGGGATGCTGGCCATCACCGATATCAGCGCCGAGGGCGAGGATGAGTTCATAGAGATCGAAAACCACCTCGAGGAGGCCATAAACCTCAAAGGTTGGACCCTGGTCGTCGACGGGGATGAGACGAGATCTGTCGTCCTTCCCGAGTACATCCTGGAGTCGGCGGGGAAGGTTAGAGTCCACTTCGGCGCGGGAGAGGACTCCGGGACCGATCTATTCATGGAGAGCGGGATCGCCCTCAACGACGATGCCACTAGCGTCTCCTTGAGGGACGGGGCCGGGAGGGAGGTGTCATTTCTGGGGTTTGAGACCCTCCCTGATGGCGGAGTTGCGATGACGAGGGGCAGCGGAGAGTTCGAGTATCAACCTTCGTGACAATAGCTAGAAGACGTCTATATTTTTAGGGATTGTACGGATAAAATAGTGGAGTGGATCGATGTGAAAGGGAGACATAGATCGTCTGCGGCCCTCAACGGGCCGTCGAAGCTGGGCGCAGCGGCCAGGCTCGCTTTAGCCTTAGCGGCTCTGGCGATGCTCTGCGCTCCCGCCGGAGCCCAGGAGAACACAACCGACTACTGGATGGAGAAGGCCCAGGAGCTGTACTTAAATGGCTCCACCGAGGGGGCGATCTCCGCCTACGATGAAGCCCTAAAGATCGATCCCGAGAACGAGACGATCCTCATCCGAAAGGCCTTCGAGCTCATGGTCGTGGGAAGGGTGAACGAGTCCGCCGAGACCTACCAGAAGGCCCTCGTCCTTCTGGAGGAGGACCTCGAGGAGGATCCCAACGACGCCAAGGCCTGGCAAGATAAAGCCCGAGTTCTGCGAAGTCTGAATCGACAGGATGAGGCCGCCCAGGCGTATGAAGAGGCACTGGGAGCCTACGACCAGAGGATCGAGGCGGACCCAGAGGATGCCGACGCCTGGATGGGCAGGGCCAACGTTCTTTTAAACCTCGGCCGGTGGGATGAGGCCTCCGAGGCCTACGACAGGGTCACGGAGCTGAAACCCCTCGACTACAATGTCTGGTGGAGAAAGGCCGAGGTGATCAGCTACATAGGGGAGATGAACGAGTCCGTTGCGGCCTACGATAAGGCCATCAGCCTGATACCTGCAAACGACACCGCGGAGCTGGCGCTGGCCTATGCCGCCAAGAGCGAGGATCTGGCGGCTGCAGAGAGGTGGGAGGACGCCCTGGAAGCGGTCGATAAGTCTCTTGAGCTGAACCCCAAGAGCGGCACCTGGTGGCACTTCAAGGCCTTCATTCTGACGGAGATGGGAAGGAAAGAAGACGCGCTGGCGGCCTTCGATGAGGCGATCAGGCAGAACCCCGATGACGTCGGGAGCTGGCAGTGGAAGGCGAGCCTCCTCGTCGAGATGAAGAGGTACGACGAGGCCCTGGGGGCTTACGATGAGGCCATCGCGCTGATACCGGAGAGCGAGACGGAGACCCTGGCCCAGACCTGGCTTTCCAAGGGAACGGCCCTGAAGAAGACCGGCAAGCAAGAAGAGGCGACGGAGGCCTTCGCGAGGTCGCTGGCCCTTTACGAAGAGGCCATTTTGGAGGATCCCGGCGACGTCGTCCTTCTCCAGACGAGAGGCAGAGCCCTCTACGAGCTTGGAAGGTACGACGAGTCCCTGGAGGTCTATGATCAAATCCTCGAATCCTCTCACGGAATCGAGCCCTACTTAGTCGATACCAGCGCGTGGGTAGGCAGGGGCGACGCCCTGAGGGCTCTTGGAAGAAACCAGGAGGCTCTGGAGGCCTACAACAGGGCCATCGAGCTAGGCCCGCATTGGAGCAATGCCTGGTATGGCAGGGGAGAGGCCCAGAGGGCCCTCGGCCAGGTTTACAACGCCACCATGTCGCTTCTGGTGGCCGATAAGCTGGGGTATAAGATGTAACCCCAGCTCAAATTTTATGGTAATTTTTGAAGGACGGAAAGTGGAGTGGGTGGATGTGAAAGAAAAAACCGGATCGTTAGCTACCCTTAACGGCCCATCGAAGTTGGGCGTGGTGACCGGGCTTGCCATAATCCTCGGGACTCTGGCTTTGCTCAGCATATCTGTCACAGCGCAAGAGATGACCGCCGGGGACTGGTACAAAAAGGGCCAGGAAATGTACGATAACGGCTCTTACCAAGAGGCATTAGAGGCCTATGACGAGGTTCTGAAGATGGACCCACAGAACGCCTCTGCCTGGCACTACAGAGGAATGGCCCTGGCAAGCATGGGCCGTGGAGTGGAGGCTAACCGATCACTTCAGAAGGCCATAGGATACCTCGACCAGATGCTCCTAGTGGACCCAAAAGACCCCGAAGCCCTGTGGCTGAGGGCTGAGGGCGTGGATCTTTTGGGAAGGAGTGAAGAGGCCCTGGAGGGCTACGGCCGGGTGGCAGAGCTGAACTCGTCCCATGCGCTGGCCTCCGGGGTGAGGTGGTCCGACATCCTGGCGGCTTTTGGCAGGTACAACCAATCGGCAGAGGTGTTCAACGAAGCCATGGATCTCGTCCCAGCCAACCAATCCATGTCACGGTTAGAGTTCCATTGGCAGAGAGAGAACGCCACTATCTTCACAAAGGCATGGCTCATCAACGGCCAGATCCACAGGGTCTCCATCGGACTGTACAATATCTCCTCAGGATCGTTCGATGAGATCCAGCAGATCAACTCCGACTTCGTATCAGCATTGCAGCTCAAAGGAAGCGCATCTAGCGCCGCTGACCCGGGCAGGCATGGCGGTACCCCCATATCGAGCATAAATTGGGATATGTACATCTTCGAACTGCCCGAGATGACGGCCACGGCCGGGCCTCCAACTCTGACCATAACCGGAATCAATCCCAAAGGCGACGAGTTCATCGAAGTCACCAACGGCATGAAGGAGACCGTCAGCCTCCAGAACTGGAGCTTTGAGATCCAAGGCTCTGTAGTGATGTTGCCGCAGCATTATCTTCTCTCTGGAAAAGCTGTAAGAATTCACCTGGGAAGCGGCCAGGAGAATGGGACAGATCTCTTCCTGGACTGCGATCTAGAGCTGGACGATACGGCGGGAAGCGTCTCCCTGAGAGACGACTCAGGAGCGAAAGTCGCATTACTGACCTACTGGACAAAGCTGGACGGCTCGATTGCCCACTCGGTCGCCCACTTCGTTACTACCAAAAGCGATTTGGAGAGTTCTGGTGCTAGCGACCAGGAGGAGATGGCGCAGAAAGCTGTGGACGTTGGTCCTTTTGTCGCTGAGAGGGCGGAGATCAGTCCGAAGTCCGTTCATAATAGCCATAGCAAAAGAGATGGGCTACAGGAAGAGACCGTCGACTACTGGATGAACAAGGCCCAGGAGCTCTACCATAACGGCTCCATCGAGGAGGCGATCTCTGCTTATGACGAAGCTCTGAAGATAGATCCGGAGAACGCCACCATTTGGCAGACTAAAGGCTCATTGTGGGCGATCATCGGAAAGAAGGATGAGGCTCTTATAGCCCATCAGAATGCCCTGGATCTCTTCAACCAGACTATCGAGAAGAACCCCGAAGATGCAGAAGCCTGGCGGCTCAAAGCCGAAACCCTCAGATTGATGAATCGGCTGGATGAAGCAGTCATTGCTTACGATGTGGTCATCGAGCTGCAAGATCAGAAGAATGCGGACTCCTATATCGCCTGGTCAGCCTTGGAAAGTAAGGCCGGGGTATTGATGGAGCTTGGAAGATACAACGAGTCCATTGAGGCCTATGACAGGGCAATAGCGCAGATACCCGCCAACAATACTGAACTGCAAGCCTTTGTTTACAGCACCAAGGGCATGTATCTTAACAATCTCGGCAGGTATGAAGAGGCGGTCGAAGCCTACGATAAAGCCCTAGAGATATCTGACGAGCAATCTCATACATATTTGCCCGCCCTGCAAAACAAGGGGATGGCCCTATTGGATATGGGCAGTTACGAAGAGGCGATCGAGACCTTTGATCAAGTCATCGAGATCGATCCGAACTTCGGGGGTTGGTACGGCAAAGGCCAGGCGCTGAAGGCTCTGGGCAGATACAACGAGTCCATAGCAGCCTTCGACGAATCCCTCGAGCAGTATCCCGACAATCCTCTGATCTGGGTGGATAAAGGTGAAGTGCTGCAGGCTTTGGGCCACCATGAAGAGGCCATAAAAGCATATGACGAAGCCATCAAAACCGCCGGATCTTCACCATTTTTCATAGATGTGGGAACATCGGCCAAAGCCTGGCATAATAAAGGCCTCTCTCTGGAGGCTCTGGGTCGAACCTCCGAGTCAGAGGCCGCCTTTGCCATGGCAATGGAGATGGGGTACAAGGCATCCTCCGCGGCCCAGGAGATGGATGCAGACAGCTGGATGGAAACGGGCCAAACGCTTCTGGAAAATGGAGCTTTTGAGGAGGCAAATGTCGCCTTCAATAAAGCTCTTGAGATCTACAACGGGTCAATTGAGGCAGATCCACAGGATTCAAAAGCCTGGGTGGGCGTTGGCGATGCTCTCTCCAGAATGACGGACTTCGGCTGGGACCGGGAAAAATTCAACTCTTCGCTTGAAGCCTACGAGAGAGCGCTGGAGATTGACCCGGAAAATGTGGACGCCTGGATTGGCAAAGGCCGCATCCTCTGCAACACAGAATTCGCCGTAGTTGATGGCGTCCTCTACGATGATGGACGACACAACGAGTCGCTGGAGGCCTTCGAAAGGGCGCTGGAGATCGATCCCAGCAATCCAGGGGCTTGGAAAGGAAAGGCCTTTGCTCTGAGCGTTCTTGGCAGGATTGACGAATCGCTGGCGGCCTTTGATAAGGCCATAGAGCGCCTTCCAGTCAATCAGTCTGACGAGATCGCATATGTCTTCGCTGCCAAAGGCAATGTCCTTCAGTACACTCCTGGAAGGCAGGAGGAGGCGATTGCCGCCTTCGACATGGCGCTTGCGACCGGCTCTGAGAACTGCAGCGATATGATCCTCGTTCTTAATGGCACGGCTCTAAAGGACCTGGGCAGGTACAACGAGTCCGTCGAGGCCTTCGATGAGATCCTAGAGCTGAACTCTTCAAATATAAATGTCTGGATCGACAACGCTGATGCCCTCGTGGCTGCAGACCGGCTCGAAGAGGCAGAAAAGGCTTATGGTGAGGCTGAAACGAGGGCAGCCACGAATCAAACCCTGGCGCAGGTCTGGCTCTCGAAAGCTGTCACGCTTAGAGGTCTGGGCAGATTCGATGAGGCGATTTCAACGTATGACAGGGCCATCGAACTCTATCTGATCTGTGACAGCTCTGGAGATTTGTATCCTGGATATGCAAAGATCCAGATTTCATTTGCCTGGGATGGCAAGGGTGACGCCCTAAATCAGACAGGCAGGTACGAGGAGGCGGTCAGGGCTTACGACAGAGCCATCGAGTTTTCTCCCTCAGAGTTCGCTATGTATCGATCCATGATCTATGCCAAAAAAAGCGCCCTTCTGGAGAAGGTTGGCAGGCACGAGGAAGCTCTCGAAGCGTTCGATAAAGCCGTGGAGATCTCTCCGGAATATGCGCCCGCCTGGCAGGAGGTGGTGAGCTCAAGCCACTAGGCTGTCGGGCCGAGGCCGAAGCGGCCTTCGCCTGGGCGGGGGAGCCGGGGTACGAGGAGTGATACCGAAATTTTTGTTGATCATATCTGGATGGAAAAAGTGGAGTGGGGTTAAAGTGGACGTAAAAATCGAATCGTTGGAAGCTCGTTGCGGGCTGCTGAAATCAGGAGCGGGCTTGAGGTCCGCCCTTGGCATGATCGCCTTGGCGGCCCTCAGCAGGCTGCTGAAGTCGGGGGCAGGCACGAGGTCCGCTCTTGCGCTGATCGCTTTGGCTGCGCTTTGCAGCTGCACTTTTGCGCAGGAGATGACGTCTCAGGACTGGTACAAAAAAGGCCTGGATCTGAGCAAAAATGGATCTTATGAGGAGGCCTTCCAGGCATATGATAAGGCTATCCAGATAGATCCTCAGAATGCCGATGCCTGGGTTAGTAAAGGCCACATATCCTCTTTTATGGATAAAACAGATGATGCCAGAAAAGAATACGAGATAGCTCTGGGGATCTTAAACCAAACTCTGGAGGAGAATCCTCAGGATGATAGTGCTTGGATAGAGAAGGGCGTGGTACTCTCCTGTCTTGGAAGAGATGCCGAGGCTATAGATGCTCGGGAGAATGCCCTGGAGATCTATAACAGGACTCTTCAGAAAAACCCCGGCGATGCAAGCGCCTGGGAAACCAAAGCTCTAATCCTTGCGGGGATGGGAAGATGGGACGAGGCCATTAAGGCCTACGACGAGGTTATCGAGCACAGTGCAGCAAAGGCTCCAGGTGCCTGGATGGACAAAGCCATGTGCTATTCTGAGGGCCTGGGCATGATTAACGAATCCATAGATGCCTGGGCTATGGCAGCTGAGCTTATACCGGTCGATGATATCGAAAATCAATCCACGATCTGGAGTGGCATGGCCAAATCCCTCAGTGATGCAGGCCGATATGGAGAGGCTCTCCAGGCCTACGAGAAGGCCATAGAGCTGAATCCAGTACATGGCTGGCCGAACTGGTCTGGCAAGGCCTATGCACTATATATGCTTGGCAGATATAACGAGTGCATCGAGGCGTGTGATGCAGCCATCGAGATGCTGCCCGAGCATCCTGATATCTGGGTCTGTAAGGGCAATTCTCTATATCATCTGGGCAGACTCGAGGAGGCCCTCGAAGCTTATGACAAGGCCCTAGAGTTCAATCCAAAAGAAGGAGCCGCCTGGATGGGCAAAGGCCGGATCTTTTACGATAATGGCAGGTATGAGGCGGCCATCGAGGCCTACGATAAAGCCATTGAATTTGCGCCTTTCAATGTAACGCCTGTACTGGATCTGTATGCCATGAACCTCTCTGCTACAGCCTGGCATGCTAAGGGTGAGGCCCTGATGGCGCTGGGCCGAAACTACGAGTCAGAGGCCGCCGTCTCCAGGGCGGGGGAGCTGGGGTACGAGAACTGACCCATGCCAAAATTTTTGTTGATCATATCTGGATGGAAAAAAGTGGAGTGGGTCGATGTGAAAGGGAAAACCGGACTGTTGGTGGCCCTCGGCGGGCGGCTGAAGTCAGGAAGCGGGAGGGTGATCTGTTCTTGCTCAGATCACTTTGGCAGCGCTTTGCATCTGCGCCTGGGCGGCAGGGGAAGAAGGGCAGAGGACTGGAACAGAAAAGGCCTGGATCTGATGACGAACGGCTCCCTGGAAGAATCGGTTCAGGCCTTCAATAACGCAATTGAGGCCGATCCCCAGAACGCTGAGGCGTGGAGGTACAAAGCCCTCATACTTCGAGCTCTTGGCCGCAATGCCGAGGCAGAGGAGGCCTCTGCAAAAGCCATGGATCTGGGATATAGTTCAAGCATGGCGATAGCGGTTGCCGGAAGCGGCTCTTTTGTCAATGAAAGGGTAGAGATTGTGCAAGAGGCCACTCATGATCAATGAACCGAGGTATCAGCAAAGACCTAAAGCAATTATTTTTAAGAATTGAGTTTGCTCAATCATGAGCGATGAAGATGGGGGGTACGAGGTGGAAAAATGAAACGAAAAAATACTATAGAAGCAGAGAGGCCATTGTTGATATTAGCGGGTGCAATATCTGCTCTTGCTATGCTTGCGCTGGTTCTGCTCTGCATCGGCGCTTTAGCAGAAGATGAGACGAGCGCAGATTACTGGTACGAAAAGAGCCTGGAGCTCTATAACAATGGCTCTCTTGAAGATTCTCTTTATGCGGTCGATAAGGCCATCCAGATCGATGGTGAATCGGCAGTGGCCTGGATGAGTAAAGGCAGCGTCCTTCTAAGCCTGAGAAGATATAATGAATCGATGCAGGCTTATGAGAAAGCATCAGAAATCCTCAATCACAGCATCGAGAAGAATCTCAAAGATTCTGAGGCCTGGTGGCTACTGGCCGATAGCCTGGAGAACCTGGGTAGGAGCGAGGCAGCCGTTGAGGCCTACGATAGGGTCATCGACCTGAACTCCTCAAAGGCCTTAGCCGCCTGGATAAGGAAGTCTGACATCTTCATCTCACTGGGCAGATATAACGAGTCAGTGGACGCCTTCGATGGTGCACTCAACCTGCTGCCGACCCAGGATAAGCAGAGCATCATGGGACTGTGGTGGGCAGAAGGCACAGAAATTTGCCATAATGCCTGGATTGCCGACGGCCAGCTTCTCAGGACCACTTCAGCATGGCGCAATCAGTCCACAGGAGCCATCGAGAATATCATGATGGTCAACTCAGATTTTGCAGCCACCTGGCAGAACCCAAACAGGGGCAAGGCCATCTCACCCGAGGGAAAGCCTCTTGGCAGGCACAATGAAGCGCTGCAGGCTTTGAGCACCAACTGGGCGCAGTATGGCTTCCATAAATCTGAAGAGGCTTCGCAGGTGAGAACTGCGGAGGATTGGATACAGAAGGGCCAGGAGTTGTTCAGGAACCGGTTCTTTGAAGGAGCAACTGAGGCTTATGGGGCGGCCATTGAGGCTGCTGGCTCGAATAAGGCCGTGCTGGCGGCAGCCTGGAAGGGCAGAGGAGATGCACTTTTTGTGCTATCTGGCCAAAAAAGCCAAGAAAGCCATGAAAGGCGTGAAGAGGCCAACGAAAGCCTTGAGACGTCCCTGGGCTACTACGATGAGGTGCTGGAGATAGATCAAGAGGATGCCGGAGCCTGGTTCAACAAAAGCATTATTCTCAGGTGGCTGGGCAGGACCGACGAGGCACTTGATGCTGTAGATAGGGCAGTTGAGCTGAGCCCCGAGAATATCGAATTCCGTTGGCAGAGGGCAGAGCTTCTCTCTATGCTTGGGAGGTACAACGAGTCCGACCTGGCATTTGATGAAACCATTGAGATGATCCCTGTCAACTCAAGCAGAAAATTGGCAGAGGTCTGGACCTTCAAGGGCCTTAACTTCATGGGCGAGAACAATTACGAAGAGGCCTTGAAGGCATTCGAAATGGTTACAGAGCTTGATCCTCAAGAGCCGGCAGGCTGGCTTTACAAAGGAGATGTCTTGAAGGCACTGGATCGTGATTTTGAAGCTGATGACGCCTTCACCAGGGCCAGAGAGCTGGGGTACGAGGATTGAACTCCAGCTCAGATTTTATGGTAATTTTTGAGGGACAAAAACGAGGAGTGGGTTGATTTGAAACCTAAGCTCCCCATGATTTAGGCATATCAAGATGATTTTCGCTACCATATACCGCAATCTTTAAATAATATTATGTGCCTAAATATGCATATGAAATCGTTCACTCGCATCAAAAAGATAAATGGCCAGGAATATCTCTAT